>WNFA01001488.1_pt1 | contig 29898 bp, 27 predicted proteins | sample 5400481 | NCBI WGS metagenome assembly WNFA01 (sample SAMN13153340, study PRJNA577476) | soil metagenome | isolation source: 120 cm saprolite under Douglas fir tree site 2 hole 1 replicate 2 | place: USA:California | collected 2015-04-18 | reverse complement strand
ACGGCCAGCTTGTCTTTGCCCCAGCGGGGAAACTGCAAACGCAAAGTCAAAACCTTTTCTTCTAAGGGAAAAGACCAAGTCGGCTGCCGTATCCGACGCGGACGGTGGGAGTGGTCTTCCAGCGTCGTCAGATCCAGCGGATCATAACGCCGTTGCCAGCGATAGAAGGTCTGGCGAGAGATCCCGAAATGGCGGCAGGTCAGCGCCACGTTCTCTGTGGTGCGGTAGTAATCCATCCACATCAAACGCACCCTAGCAGCCCGGCCCAACTCCACTCCCACCCGTTTCAACTGCCCCGAGCGAGGTGGCCTTCCTTCCCGAATTTGCATGCCGACACTCTATAACGAATGTCACTAATCATTCTGAACGAGAGCAGAGCGATGCTCAGGACCGGCCCAGCGGGCAGTTAGCGGAGTCAATGTGTCCTGGAAGATCGTTCCGTCCTTCCCCGATCCGCAGCGGGGACAGCGGAAACCCGCCGGCCACCGCAGTTGCGCCAGGTATGCCCGATACGCTTCCTCGGCGCCGAACTTCGCCTCCAACTCTGTCAATTCCGGGGTATTCTTCCGCCATCCCCGCACACCACATATTGGGGCTACATGAATCAAGCAGATACCCGCCTGCATGTAAACTTTCAACCTTTTTCTGTTGACAACTGTCGAGATCTCACATATAGATATGGGGCCAGCCCCCCCAAAGAGTATTGAACTGCCCATCGCGTGCAGTCACGCTCTGCCTTGGGCGCTAAAACAAATCCCGTTCAAGAACCGGTGTCCGCCGGAACCACGGAATCCTCGCGGGCGTTGCCCAGGGCCCGTCTTGCAGTGGAACGCACGGCGGAATTGCGGTCCGCCAATCAAAAATTAGAAGTCGAAATCCGTGAACGCAAACATGCGGAGAAAGCGCTGCAGCACCTGTCAGGCCGTCTTCTGCAGTTGAAAGACGAAGAACAGCGCCGCATTGCGCGGGAGCTGCACGATAGTACCGCACAGCTCCTGGGAACTGCGGCCATAAACCTGGAAAGGATCCAAAGGCTTGTTCTAGGTGAACCGAGAGCGAAGAAACTGCTCGGAGAAACCAGCAGTCTTGTGGAACAGGCCATAGCCGAAATCCGCACCGTCTCCTACTTGTTGCACCCGCCAATTCTGGACGAGCTCGGGCTAGAAGGCGCTCTGCTGTGGTATGCCGCTGGCCTAAGCAGCAGAAGCAAGATCCAAGTGAAGGTGGGAATACGGCGGGGTTTTGGCCGCCTGCCCTACGAACTAGAACTGGCAGTTTTCCGGATTGTGCAGGAAGCGCTCACTAACATCCATCGGCATTCGGGCAGTCCCAGCGCCGAAATTTCGGTGTCAAAAGACTCGTATCTGGTAGAGGTACGGATCACGGACCACGGCCGAGGCATGCCGCCCGAGATTCTGAAACCAGCAAGGAACGCGAGCGCGATCGCCGGGGTCGGGATTGCGGGCATGAGAGAAAGAGTGCGGAAACTTGGTGGGCACTTAGAAATAGATTCCGGCAGCAACGGAACTTCTATAACGGCCACTTTTCCAATCAGCAACGATGATTAAGTCCCCGAATACAACGATAGCAAGAGCGAAACTAATGTGGCGGAAAAGCAGCCAGAAGGCGTTATCAGAGGCCAGTAGTTATTGCTTAGAACCGCACTCGTATGTTGGAACCGACCTCGCTAGGCGTTAGATATGCTGCGATGCCATAACTATTCGACAATTGGCGTTCTGACTGCTTTGTTGTTTGTATGTGGAAGCCTGCCAAAAGATCGCGACCGCTGAGAGCAATCGGAGCAAACCCCTCTAGCTGAATACATCGAAGAGTTCCTCCTCTCAGATGCCGTGCGCTATCAAGATAAAGGTGAACTGCAACTGACTTTGGGTGTGGATTTCCGGCGAGAAACCGACAGGAATAGTCCGCCGCGAATGCCGCTCGCAATCGTCATGGATTATTCAGAGACCAGGATCATCGTCGTCAGCATGCACGCCGAGGATCAATTACATCCGGTTGCGGGAAAGCATCCTGCTCAAAGAATTAATGCTGCATCCGCCCGGTAAACGAATTCACCAGGCGGACAGAGGGACCGACGGCGCGGAACGAAGCCGCACATTTTCAAATCGAACTCCCGCGACTCTCAAGCGGAAGCACTTCCGGCCGTGGCCAGTGCCTGTTTTTCATGGGCTGCGCGGCTGGCTTCGCTACTGGCTTCTTGTGTCAGGTCACGCATGCCGAAGCGAATGCCGATTTTCTTGAGGAAGTCGTAGGGAGGCACTCCACCGGCGAAGATCCAGACGAAATCGTTGAGCAGTTCTCGTTTTTGACCCTGGACATCGAGAACCGCGGAGTCCGCCTTGAACTCGACCGGGCTGGTATTGAAGAGGACTTCGACTTTGCCGGACCGCATGCAGTCTTCGATTCGCTTCGAGTTGCGTTCTTTGATGCGACTGAACTGCGCGCCACGGTAGCAGAGAGTGACCTTGTTGCCGGGCTGGTGCGCCAATCCCATGGCCGCTTCGACGGCGCTGTCTCCGCCGCCCACGACGAGGATCTTCTTGTTGACGTAGTGATCGGCCTCGATCAGCCGGTACATCACCTTGGGCAGTTCCTCTCCGGGCACACCGAGTTTACGCGGAGTTCCAGTCTTGCCTAGAGCGAGAATGACGGCTCGGGCACGATATTCATTGGTGGCGGTCGTGACTACGAAAATGCCGTCTTCTTGCTTGGCGATCTGCTCGACCTTGGCCATGGTGACGCAGTTGAAGTCGGCGCGATTGAGAACCATGTCCCAGAAGGCAAGCAGGTTTTCCTTGGAGAGCTCGGTCTTCTTGAACTTGCCATACATGGGAAATTCAACCGGGCTGGTCATGACTAGCTTCTGGCGCGGATACTTGGCGACGGTGCCGCCGATCTCATCCTGTTCGAGCGTGACGTAGTTAAGTTTGTTCTCGATGGCGCGGAGAGATGCGCTGATGCCGGCCGGTCCGGCGCCGACAATCAAAACGTCATAAACCCCGGGCCGCGCAGACACTGGCACAGCCGCGCGCCGTCGGATGATGTAGTCCACGCAATCGCGTCCCTGATTGACGGCGTTCTTAATCAGGGCCAGGCCACCAAGTTCCCCGATGATGAACAGATTCTCGATGCTGGTTTCGTACTCCTGAGTCATGTAGGGCATGTCGGCGCCCATGCTGGGCGTGGCCATGACCATGGTGATGGCCCCCACTGGACAAGCTTCGGCGCAAAGGCTGTGGCCGATGCATTTGTGGCCGTTCACGATGGCCGCTTTGCCCGCCAGCATAGCCAGCACGTCACCTTCCGGGCAGACGGTGGTGCAGGTGCCGCATCCGATGCAAAGGTTGGTGTCAATGTGCGGATGCTGCGACCGGGGGCCGGCGGAGAAAATCTTGCCCTTTTCGGCAGCCTTGCGAGCGAGTTCATCTCTCTTCTTAAGGCCCTTCCGGTAGCCGCGCAGGAAGAACATGGACACGACGGCGGCAATCACGAGGGCGATGAGTGTGTCCATAAAAGCGATCCTAAAAAAATCCCATCATCAAAACCACGCCAATGTGAATCAGTACCAAGAGCGCAAAGGTGTAGCTGAAGGGAATGTGCACTACATGCCAAAGGTGGAAGACCTGTTGCGTGCGCGACAAGAAGAGGATGCGCTTGGAGAGCGCAGCCTCCCCCCGGGCGACGGCGATGGCTCGTTCCAGTTCGCTGTGGCGCGTGGGCAGCAGCCCTCCGAGCGTGGTGATGCGTGCGCTACCGCGGAGCGCTCCATTCCGCAGACGGGCGATGCGGAACGGCCGCAGCAGATCGAGCAGCAACATGTAGATCAGAGCTGCGGGAATTGGGAGTTGATCGACTCTCTGCTGACTCGGGAGGCGCAGGGCAGAGCGCACGTCGGACTCTCTTAGTAGTTTCTGTCCGGCGAGTTGCTGCGCCATCTTGTCCTGCAGTTCCTGAAGCTCTTTGCGCGAAAATTCGGCGGCGTTGACGCGGCGAGGTATCTGACTGTAAAGGTAGCGCCCGACAATTCCGCTGATGGAGACCCCCAGCATGATCCAGAAGGCGATCCCGGCAAAGCCGTGGAACTTGAAAGAAGAGTGCAAGGCGATCACAAAGGGCGCCGAAAGGCCAAGCAGGACGTGAAAATCAAGCCAGTGGCGCGAGATGCCCTGCCGTCCGAGCCAGGTCCAGCGCTTGCGCAGCGGATACAGGAAGATCACCAGGAACATGCCAGCGCCAAGCATCCCGAGCTTGAGGCCGATCCGCCCGCTCGGTTTGAGCAGCGCGTGCTTTTCCATGAAGGGACGCTCGTGGGCACCGGCGGTGTAGTAGTCGAAGCCGTAGACGGCAATCCCAACGATCAGGGCGATGGCGATGATGTAACCAAAGAGCAGGCGACGTTTGTGGCCTGCCTCGGGATCGCTGGCGGCGGCCGCGAGTGCTGCGGGAATCGGAGTTGGGGCGGTGGCTGTGCTCATTTTTGCGCGACGTGCTCCTCTGTCGATACTGAGAACTGCTTATAAGTGCTGAAATGGTGGGTATTGCGCCAGCGCTGCTTGGGTGTTTCCACTTCGACCACGGCCTCGATGGGGAACCAATAGACGGGCTGATCTTTGTCTTTGCTGAAGGCAACGGGAGCAAAACGCACGGACGACTGCAGGGTTTTCATGCCGATGTCTTCCAGGGTGGAACCGACTCCCGACTCGATGCGAAGGATGTTTCCGCTTTGCGGATCGACCCACACGGTGCCCGATAACTCGAGGGGATACTCGCGACCGCGCAGAGCAAGTGCGGCGACCGAGCGCGTGTTGGGAATGTGCTGGAAATGGATCTTGCGGGCAGCTTGGCCGTCGAGCGTCTGGCTACCGGCGTCGGCGAACTCAAAACCGTTCATATAGTAAGGATGAAATACGAGAAAGAGCGTGGCAAAACCGTTGCTGAGTAGAACCGAGGTATCTTGCCTGCGGTTGACCTTGGCTTCTTTCACCGGCTGGCGCGACTCGTTGAGGCTCAAATCGCCACCCGCGTTCGTCAGGATGACGAGATAGTCGTAGGTGGATTCCTGTTCGAGCTCCACCTTGCCGTTGGGTTTGAACTTCTCCTGCGTGACTCGTTCTGTGCACTTAACGTTGGAAAACTGATCGACGAATTCCGACACGCGCTGCGAGGTGCGGTCGAGGACTTTCTCGAGAGAATCGGTCTGGGCGCTGGCGATCGTACCGGCCGACAGCAGTGTGGCCAGAAGGCTTGGCAGAAGACGACTTAAGAAAGGCGTTCGCATCATTGTCCCCTGTGTCCGTGGCGGTTATCGAAGCGGTAGCCAAAGGTGAACAGCCACTGGTCGTAGTTCATCTGGTTTCCGCGGTTGATCGTGCCGCCCGCCTGCATGAAGTAATGTTCGCCGAGGGCGGTCTCAATCGTCCCATTTACGAAGCGGGATATATTGGCACTAGTAAGAATGGAGGCGAAGTTTTGCTGACCAGCGAGAATCTGCAACTGCAGGGCCTCGCCGAGACTCTTGGAGAACGAGAGCGCTTCGTAGGAACCGCTGCCGAAACTGCTGTTGAAGCGCGAGTAGCGCGCATCAGCGTGCATGTTGATCCAGGGCAGGCGGCCAAAGGTGATGCCGAACATCTGGTTGAGCGAGTTATTTTTATCCCCCGTGCGGTTACTGAGTCCCAGGTCGGCGCTGAGCCAGATCTGCTTGTAGACCTCGACGCGGGTGCCCGTACTGAATCCTTGCATCAGGTATTTGTCGAGCAGGCCGGTCTGGATCAGACTCGGATCGAAGGTCGGCAGGTCACGAAAATAGGTGTGGTTGAAACTGAATTCCACGCGCTCATGGGGCTGGATGCGAATGGTGGTGAAGCTACGGCCCACACCAAAGCCCGTGCCCGCTTGGTGGGCGGTCGTCCCGTCCGGATTTTGGTAGTCATATCCCGGCTGAGAATCGACCTGTGCGGACTGATAAATCGAGAAGACGCGTTTGTAGAAGATGCCATTTTCGAGAAACAGGAACGGCCGGTCCGGGCTCCACTTCAGCATCTTCAACCCGCCGCCGCTGGTCGAGGTGTAATGGAGATTGTCGTAGCTCCCGCCTTCGAAGTTGACGAAGGCGCCGCCGATTTCGCGGTTAGGGGCATAGCTGTAGGATGTGGGATCGGGCGTGGAACCGAGGAATAATCCAGCCGTGACGCCCTGGCGGAGTTTGCGCCCGAAGTAGCCTCCGTCGATGGTGTCGAGGCTGGGGGCCCAGGGCAGATACATGCGTCCGAAGCCCGCCACCAATGAGGAGCTTGGGTTGTCGTACGTGGTGTACAGGTGATAAGTGCGGTTGATGAGATCTTGCAGAGTTTGCGGGCCACCAGAAGTGGAGTTGAACCGTCCACGCCAATAACCGCTCACATTCCAGTAAGTGCCGTTGATGCGGGTGATGTCGGCGCGCAGGACCATTCCGAGATTTGAGCTCTGCATACCGGACCCGTCATGGTTAATAACGCCAATGTAGTCAAAGCCAATGCGTCCGCGGGCGCGGTTCACCGAAGGCAAGGGCGGCTTGGGCACTTCGGAGCGTGCTTCATCGTCGAGAGTATCGTTCTCGGTGAAACTGACGACGGCGGGATATTTGCGGGTGGCGCCGAGCGCGTTCTTTTCCACCAGGGCCTGCTGGTCGGCGGAAGAGAGATACGCCAGATCGCCGACTTTCACTGGACGCCTGGGAGTATGGATCTCGGTGACGGACGAGGTCTCGGCAACGGACAAGACTTCAAGTTCAGCCACATCGCCGGCGGCGGCCGAATCGGCGCCTTCAGCCGCAACTGAGCCAGAGTTCGGCAGGTCGCGCACGATGAGCTTCATGCCCTCGGTTAGACCGGCAGCACGGCCGCCATCGAGATAGGCGGCATCCTGGGCAATGTACTTGACCCGAAAAGCGGTGCGGAGATCAGAATTTTCTCCGGCGCGGGAAGGCAGGAGGACCCGCCCGTGTCCAGTGCCGTCAGTGCCCGGACTGGATTTCTCCGCAATGTTTTCCACCGGAGCTTCGGATGCCTTTGGAGTGGAGGCTCGATACGCTGTGGGAGTGGAAGTCTCCGTCGCGGCCTGAGCGGAGGGCGTCGACACATTCGATTCCAATGTCTTCGCAACTTGTGGACTCGTTCTATCTGCCGGCTTCTGGGCTACATCCTGAACTGGAGCCTTGGCAGCCGCCGGAGTCGATCCTTGAGAGACGGCTGGAGATGATCCCTCGGCCGTACTGGGTCCTGAACGGGCGGCGGCCGGTTGGCTGGCAACTGCGGCCGCCTCTCGACTCAAAGGCTTGGCAACATTCTGTCCGGAGGACGAAGGAAGCGAGGCCATCGTGTCCTGCCGGACAGAAGTTGCCGCTTCCGGTGACGCGTTTGTGGCGAGCTTGGGCTCCTGGGGGAGAGGCTTTTCAGGCGATCCTGCCTGCACGTTCGCATCCGCCGAAACTTGAGTGCCGCTGGTATCCAGGCCGCTGGGCCTGGGGATGCCGGAGACCGGAGGAACAACTCCAGCGCCGGGTGATCCGGCGGTGGGAAACACCGTCCCTTGCTGGAGGCTGGCGGTGTTGGGATGCCGGGCCGAAGGCTGCGCCCGAGAAGCAGTGGCGGTGCCGGCCGGGGACTCGGGAGCGCTGGATGGAAATTGAATCGGCGGACCAGAGGCAGGCGGGGTCAGCAAGACCCCTTCCTGATTCGAGTGGCTGCCGCCCTGTCCGCTGTCAGAGTCCTGCCTGCGTCCCAGGGAACTGATGAGCGGACGGGAGGCGGCGGCCGCTGGTGCGGTGCGCCGCCGCGCCGAAACGCTCAGCGGCGTTTCTACAACCAGAATGATTTTTGTACCATCCGTCAAAATTCTGTAAGGATGCTCCTGGTCGAGATCCACGACCAGGTGGGTTTCCGGAGGATTAGGATGGTTCAGCCCGAAGCGGACAGAACGCACACCGAGTTGCCGGACGGCGAGGCGCTTCTGCTGGACGCTGGAAACGGTTCCTGGAAGCTTCAACACGAGGCGGTCGGGATGTTGTGCAACCTCAACCGAGGGAGTAACTGCCGTGCTCAAAGTGACTTCGACACGAATCTCGCCGTTGACGGGAAAGACCTCAACCTTGCGTACTTCGCCGGGACCAGGATCGGCAGCCCGAGCCGGAAGCATCGCCGAAAGGACCAGGAGCGATCCCAGATAAATCCACCGCTTCATTATCCCTCTTCATACCTTTGCGTTATCGAATGACTTTGCAACTTCTTGGCAACGTAAGAGCACGTCCGTTTCCGTTTATCAATTCTTGTGGCACTGGTAGCAATTCACACTGTTGTACACATAGCCGCCCACGCCCTGGTGCCTGGCATCGGTCTGGGCCTTGGCGTGGCAGTTGGTGCAAGTGAAGACCGTGTAGTTGTTCGGATTCGTGTGGCAGGTGCTGCACACGCCGTTGGCGCCGCCGTGGTTCAGCGGGAACCAGGTGTGATTGAATTTGCCATCTGCCCACTTGATGGTGTCGTGGCAGGTTGCACAGGTGGTCGGAAAGTGGGCTGCGATGTGGTTCGGATTGTTCGCGTTCTGGTAATCGGCTTTATGGCAGCCATAGCAGTCAGTGGGCAGGTTTTTGTAGTTGTTGTTGACGTGGCAGTCAGCGCAAACACGCGGCGGGACGGTGTGTGAGCCGGTGAGCGGGAAGCCGGTCTTGCTATGGTTAAAGTTGGCGTCGGTCCATTTGATCGTGTCATGGCAGACTTCGCAGGTCTGCGGGAAGCCAGCCTGCACGTGATTCGGGTTGTTGGTGTTGTTGTAATCGGTCAGGTGGCAGGTGACGCAGGCCGTATTGTTCAACTTGTAGTTGTTATTGACGTGGCAATCTCCGCACTGTCGCGGCGGCACCATGTGTGAACCGGTTAAGGCCCAGCCGGTCTGGGCGTGGTCAAATTTGCCGTCAGTCCAAGCCACCGTGTCGTGGCAGGTTTCGCAGGTCAGTGGGAAGCCGGCCTGCACGTGGTTCGGGTTCGCGGCCTTGTTGTAGTCCTGCTGATGACACGTGACGCAGGTGGTCTGGTTGAGCTTGTAATTGCCATTGACGTGGCAGTCAGCGCAAGCACGCGGCGGCACGGTGTGTGAGCCAGTCAGCACCCAACCGGTCTGGGCGTGATCGAACTTGCCATTCATCCAGCTGACAGTGTCATGGCAGGTTTCGCACGTTGTGGGGAAGCCGGCTGCAATGTGGTCCACAGGCTGCTTGGCGTTGTTGTAGTCCTGCTGGTGGCAGGAGACGCACGAAGTCTGGGTCAGGTTGTAGTTATTGTTGACGTGGCAATCAGCGCACGCACGCGGCGGCACGGTATGGGCACCCGTCAGCGGGAATCCCGACTTGCTGTGATCGAAGTTCGCCGGCGACCAGGCCACCGTAGTGTGGCACCCCTCGCAGGTCTGCGAGAATCCCTGCTGCGCGTGGTTCGGATTGTTGGTGTTCTGAAAATCCTTCAAGTGGCAAGATACGCAGGAGGTCTGGGTCAAGTTGTAGTTGTTGTTGACGTGGCAATCGGCGCACGCACGCGGCGGCACAGTGTGAGCGCCCGTCAGGGGGAATCCAGTGAGTGCGTGATCGAACCGCGCGTTCAGCCAGTTATCGGTCGAATGGCACGTCTGGCAGGTGGTAGCAAATTTTCCGGCGACGTGGTCGGGGTTCTTGGCGGCCTGGAAATCTTTCTGGTGGCAACTCAGGCAAGCCGTGGACATGGTTGTGAACTGACTAAGCGCGCCGTTCTTGTGGCAGTCTTCGCAGGTTGCCGCTGCATGCGCGCCGGTCAGCGGGAAGCGGTTCATGTGCTGATTGATCTGCTGCACGGAAACCTTCCAGCCGCGGACCGTGTGGCAGGACTCGCAATTCGCGCCCATCTGGCGCTTGTGAATGTCGGCGTGGCAGTCGGCGCATTTGTTGCCGACATTGCTAAAGACCATCTTGGTGTGACAGGCGGTGCAAGCCACTCCTTCATGCATGCCGCGCAGCGGATAGCGGGTCTGATTGTGGTCGAACTCGGGTACGGCGCGGATCGGCTTCCAGCCATAGACCGTGTGGCAGTTCTGGCAGGGCAGATTCAGACTGCCGTGTGGGCTGCGCGAGTTTTGCGCAGGCTGGGGCGGCGCGCCAGGAACCGGCGCCGGCAGCAGCACCCACCAGATCATCCACTTTGCGATCAGACTCGGAACCAAGATGGCCCAGCCCTAGATCAGAATTTCCGACCTTCAGAACCCTCGACGAAGTGACAGGTTCTACCCCTCAAAGCAATCGTGTCTCCATCAAGGGTATCGGTATTACTCATCAGTGCCCAAGTTACCGAAGTGACTGTTCACCCGTACAATGCCATTTTCGTTCAAAACCTGACGCTTAGTGACCAGATTCGCGAGCCAAACGTGTGTAAGTTCTTTCCTGAAGCAGGCAGAATTTACAATTCAGAAAACTGAACGGCGAGGACAAATTTGACAGTTTGTCTTGGGTCTAGCCTCTTAAACCAGTAGCGGCGAGCGGGCAAAACTGCCCCAGCATATCAAGACTTTTGCTGGAATCTTGCATCGGCGCCGTGGCAGTCCTTGCAGTCTTTGAGAGTGGGTTTGTAGTACAGCACCTGCTTGCCTTCGAAGGCGCGAAATAGCTTGTGACAATCGCTGCAGCGGACGGTCTTGTGCGCGCCCGCGAGAGCGAATGGGGTGCGTTTGTCGTGATCGAAAGTCGAGGGCTTCCACTTTGCGCTGTTGTGACAATCGGCGCAGGGCGTGATGTCAGTCTTGGCGAATTGGCGGCCGTGGGGATCGGCATGGCACTCGTCGCACTTGAGCGGAGCCGCGGTGAAGTCGGCGTCGATCAGCTTGGTTCCCATGTTGGGCGGCTTGTGGCAATCCATGCAGGCCACAGCACGATGCGCGCCCACGAGAGCAAACTTGGTTTTGGCGTGATCGAAGCGCGAGAGATCTTTCCAGTTCTTGGTGGAGTGGCAGGCCTCGCAACCGGCAGGCTTCCCGTCTCTGCCCAGAGCCTTCATGCGGTCGGTGAACTGGCCGCGGTGAGGATCCTGATGACAGGTAGTGCAGGAAAGATCCTGGAAGTGATAAACGGCGGTCGTCCCGTAGTGCGAGGGTTCCGGTGGTGGCGCAGCTTGCACGGCGACCGAAGCCGGCAGCAGTGTCGCGCTCGGGAAGGCCGAGGCCGGCTTGTGGCAGTCGCTACAAAGAACAGCCAGATGACTATTGGTGAGCTGGAAGCGGGTTTGTTTGTGCTTGGCCAGTGAGAAAGACGAAGGCTTGAATCCCTCGACGGAGTGGCACTGCTCGCATTGGTTGAGCCAGGGAGCGGCGGCAAACTGGGTCTGATGCTCGTCGTGGTGGCAGTCGAGGCAGCGGCCGAACTTGATCTTGTAGAGCGTGTCTTTGCCTTTGGCAATGTGGCACTGCGCGCATTCGAGCTTGGCGTGCTTCCCTTCGAGCGGATATTGCGTCGAGGCGTGAGCTTTCAAATCGAACTTGGAAGGCTTCCAGCCGTTGACATCGTGACAGGAGGAGCACTCGCCGGCGTCGGGGCGCTTCACGAACTGGCCATTGTGCGCGTCCTTGTGACAGTCCATACACTTGGCGAATTGGAGCGGCTTCTTGAAATCGCCGTTGGCGTGACATGCGCCGCAGGCTACAGTCTGGTGCTTGCCGAGCAGCGGGTATTTGGTTTTGGAGTGATCGAAGTTCTGGCTCAGCCCGGTGGTGATGACACGCTTCCAACTGGCGGTTGTGTGGCACGACTGACAGGTCTGCGGTGCGAAGCTGCCTTTGTGCGGATCGCTGTGACAGTTATTGCACTTCGAGAAAGGAAGTCCGAGGTAGCGCGGCTGTTTGTCGGGACCAGGTGTGTGACATTTCTCGCACTTGACCTGCGCGTGCATGCCGGTTAGCGGATAGCGAGTCTTGGAGTGATCGAAAGTGCCCGAGACGTTTTTCCAGTCGGTGAAGTTGTGGCACTGCGCGCAGTTCGGACCGAGGCGTCCGCTGTGCGGGTCTTTGTGGCAGGTGGCGCAAGTTTGCGCGACGCCGACAAAAGTGCGGTTGAGGTCTTTGATCTTGATCAGAGCGCGCTCGGCGGCAGGAATGTGTTCCGGAGCATGGCATTTCGTGCACTCCACGCCAGCATGCTTCCCTTCCAGGGTGTAGCCCGTCTGTCTGTGGTCGAAGGTCTTGGGATCCCACTTGATGAGAGGAAAATCGAGGCCGTTGTGATCGGAGTGGCACTTCACGCACTCCTGGCTGGAACCCGGCCGGATGCCATACAAGAAGTGCAGACCTTTGTGGGCAGACAGATGGAAAGCGATTTCGGTATGGCAATCGAGGCACTTGAAAACCGGCTCGCCGCCCAGCTTGTGGCAGCTGGTACAGAGAGTGGCGCCTTCAAGGTCTTTGTGAGCACGAGCCAGCGAGCCGGGCGAAATCTGGGCGCCAGCGGTGGCTGACAGAAGCGCCAGGGTCAGGATCAGGAGAAGCTTACACACAGACATGGAAGGCACGTCGCAAGCACGTAAGGTTCCGTTCTTGTCGTCCGTGCAACCTCGTGACTGCGGTGCTGAATTCTGGATCACGAGCGAAACCCTTTTGGCGAGTTTGGGCCAAACAAAAACCGGAGGTTCCTTAACGGCCCCGTCCTCCGTGGGTAGTGTATACGCGGCCAGCCCCACCCGGTTCTTAAGCGTTGCCATCTTTGTTACCACTCCAGAACTTCCCGCGCAACTTAATCAGAATAATGCAGAGTGGAAAGAAGAACTCGATTTTGGTGTGCTCAAAGTGTGCGCAACAGCTCCAACAAGCGGTTAATCTCCGTCACCAGTGTCAGGAGCTTTCGTGGTCTGCTCCACTGCGTGTAGCTTTCGATCACCCAAGCCTCACAGCTGTTGCAGGAGCAGGATCGAGTCCTTCGATCCTTTTCGGAAGTTGAGACCGTCTTCGGTGCAGTTGGACGATCGGACAGCGCCACCGACAACGCTCCGCTAGATATGTATGACACGACCGTGATGCTCAAGCCGCGTGAGAAGTGGCGGGCGGGGATGACTTACGAAAAACTCATTCGTGAGATGGATGAGAAGCTTCAGTTTCCGGGGCTGACGAACACCTGGACCATGCCAGTGCAAAACCGGCTCGACATGGCGCTGACCGGGATCAAGACGCCAGTGGGAATGAAACATCAGGGCACGAACCTGGAACGGATCCAGCAACTGGGGCGCAGATCCAGCAGATCCTGTTAGGGTTACCGCAGGTTCGATCGGTTCTTGCCGAGCGGGTTTCGCAGGAGTTCTTGGCAACGGTGGTGAACCCTTTCAAGTTTCCAACCAGAGTCTTCCATGATTCGCCACTGCAACCCGGCAAGAACCCTCCTGACGCGGGCATCCGAGGATTCCTTATGGCAGCAGAGAAGTACGCAAGAGTGAAGATCGAGGAACGCAAAGATCGCAAGTACCGCCGCGAGTGTTGGCGTTTGGCCAGGGTTGGAGTAGTGGCGGAGAATCAGGTAGCTCATGTAGACCGCCCAAAGCAGAAGGGCTGTTGTCAGAACTGCGTTCCAAGTCCACCAAATTGCAAACAGATCATGGGACCAAAGTGCCCCAGTGATCAGTAGCATGCTGCAGAAGAGGAGTCCCACCCAAGTCATGCTCCCCTAACCTTCGGCATTTCGGCAACAGCCGCCTATTGTCGAACTCGGCTTGGGACACTTCAGATCTTAACCTTCTTCTTTTAATCTTGCGGACACGAAATGGGAGGCGACTACCTTCCGGAGCAATTCCCAACTGAGGTGACTGTGAAATGAAGACCCGACCCTATCCTTTGCCGAGATTCAAGCGGCATTGCCGCAAACGGGGATCGAGACAGCCATCGTGCGCGGTGGTTTCCAAGAGCTGTACGCCAACCCAGACATTGATTCTGCAGCTTTTTACAATTCCTATCTCGCTACGTATCTCGAACGCGATGTGCGCTCCTTAACCAATATAGGCAGCCTGCGGGACTTCGAGAGATTTCTGCGCGCCTGCGCACTCCGGTCCGCAAACCTCTTGAACAAAGCAGATCTGGCACGCGATGTCGGCATTGCCCCTTCAACCGCGAATCATTGGCTGTCCATGCTAGAAGCTTCCGGTCAGATCGTATTGCTGGAGCCGTGGTTCTCGAATCGAACCAAGTCGATCGTCAAGAGCCCAAAACTCTATCTCCCTGACACTGGCCTACTTTGCGCTTTGTTGAATATTCGATCCGAGGAAGCCCTTCGGCAATCGCCGGCGGTTGGCGCAGTCTGGGAGACATTCGTTTTCGCCCAGCTTAGGGACCGCGAACGTCGCGGAGGGCGCACAGGTAGCCTCTTCTTCTGGCGCGACCGAACCCGTGAAGTGGACTTTGTGGTGGATACGGGAGGACGGCTAGAACTGTTTGAAGCGAAGTGGACGGAACTGCCAGATGTCGGCGATACAGTAAATCTCGACTTCGTGCGCAACGTGGTGGGAAAATCACGCGTAACCGCTGCTGCGGTCGTCTGTCGCACACCAAACAGCTTTCCGCTTCCGAATGGATCTCGGGCGATACCTGTGACTGAGCTTGGATAAATTTGCCGAGTCGAGAATGCAAAGAATCGAAGATCGAAGAGATCGGAAAAGGGGTGTTACTGGAAAATCTGACATTCCCTGGATGGATGAAGCCTAAGCCGAGGTCGCTGAGGTCTGTGTCAAGACCGGGCGAAGCCCGCCGCGTAACGCGGTCACAGAGTCTTGACACAGACCGGGCCTCGGCTACGCTCTGGCTATCCGGGGAATGTCATTTCGGGATTGCAACACTACAGACCAAGACCGAAACCGTGAGCAATCTCATTCGTGTGCGTGGTTTCTGGTTCTATCTTGTGCGCTACTGGCTCGTGCTGAATCGCGGGGGAATGGGACACGTCGCGGCTGAGTTCCTGCCCGAGCGTCGCTGCATTATTCGTATAAATCTGCGCGTCATAGCGTCCGCGTGAGACCGAGACATAGGCCATGCGGCTGTTGAGTAGGTCCTTAGCGCCCAACTCGGTGTCCACGTGAATCAGGACACGGTTGGCAGTCTGTCCCTGGCTGGAGTGGCTGGTCATGGCATAGCCATGATCGAGATGCAGATGCTTGCGCGGGTCGAGTTCGACCGTGCGGCCACCATCCATCTTTAGGCGCAGGCGCCCGTCTTCGTCGATGTTCTCGATGGTCCCCAACTCGCGGTTCGCAACTTTTAGCTCGTTGGTGGGCGCGGTGAATTGGATGCGGTCGCCGACTGAAAAACTCCGCATCTCCTCGCAGAAAACGGAGACACCTCGCTGTCGGCGCGGATCGTAGGTGCGCTCCGTGCGGTCCTGCAGTTCGACCGTCAGCTGGTTCTTCGGAGCGTCGATGCTCTTCACGTGCGCGTACTCGCCTTTTCTGATGCCGGTCTCCTTCGATGCGCGCGAGTAGCGCAGCACATCGCCCACCTCGTATCGCTCGGCCCAGGTGCGGTCCGCGCCGGTGAGGTCTTGACGTGGCACAAGCGTCCTGATGCGGTGCTCCTCACTACTCACGAGGCCAGCCTGCTGCAATTCCGCATGGATGCGCTCGTTGATCTCCACGCGGGAACGGTTGTCAGGAGAAATGACCAGCGTATTCTCCGGTGATTTTGCGTACTCCTTCGCAATAGCGGCGATGCGCTCATCGTGACCCTGAATCTCGTGTACTCGGCCTTGCCGGTCAAGACTCTGGACTGCTTCGCGCACTTCACCTCGCGCGAGCTGTTCGACCACTTGTCGTAGTTCTGGGTCTTTCTGGCGCACGATCTCTTCGAGCTTCACCGTCTTCATGCCGGCGTCCTGGAGCTGTGCGAAGGGCCGCCCGGCCTCAACCGCCTCATGTTGCCGCCGGTCGCCGACGAGTAACACACGGTCGTTCGGATGGAGCCGGTTCACAAACTCATGCACTTGCCTGGTCGATGCCAGCGAGGATTCGTCGAGCACATAGAGCCGTTTCTCGCCGGAATCTGGCTGCTGTCCGCGTGCCAGTTGCATCTGTAGGGTGGATGTTTCCATGCCTGCTTCGGCGAGCTTCTGCGCCGCGCGGGACGTGGGCGCGAAACCTTCCACCCTGTAGCCCTCGGCCTCCGCGCCTTCGCGGATGACGGACAGAGTTGTTGTCTTGCCCGCGCCCGCGATGCCATCTAAACCGACAACCTTCTCCCGCGAAAGAAAGATTTCGTCTACTGCCTGGCGCTGCGACGCATTCAACTCCGGGTGGCGGTCTTCCGTGGCGATGCGTACTTGCGGCGAGACCAGCATGGGATCGCAGTAGTCGCGCCGATTGCCTTCCTGCATCCGGCTAACGATCTCACGCTCCATGCGTACCATCGCGGCGGTCGTGTACTGTTGGCCAACGCCAACGTGCGAAACTTCCCGGAACTCCCCGGCCTCGATCCGGTGCTCGAACTCCTGCCGGACGTGGGCATACGTGGTCTCTCCCATGCCGCGCCTGAGCGCTGTTTCAAGGATCGCGCGGCGGTCCTGTACAGCTGATCTCTCGAAGACATGATCCCGCGCCCAGGTCACGGCCCGCTGCGCCTGCATCTCCGGCTCCCGCATCTGGTATTGACCATGTTCGCGCGCTTGGGCGACTACACGGTCCGCCTGATGCCCATATTGTGCGGCCAGCTCGCGGTGCCGCTGTAAGACTTCTCCAGGCGACCGCAGATCCTTGCGGTCGCGCGTGTGGTGGGCTGCGATCTGCGCTGCCGCCGCTCCGTCGATTCCTTGCTCCCGGAGATGGTCTTTGATCTGTTCTCGCCTCGGGCTGGAAGCTTCAAGATAGTCCTTCGTGTAGCCTCGGATTTCCGGCTGTCCATGCTTGCCGCGCTCCACTTCGTAGCCGAGCTTTTCCAGATGCAGTGCCAGCTCGGATCGGTAGACCGCCGTGGCGTAGCGCTGGGACACGAACATCTCGTGCGGCTGCAAAGCTCGCATCTGCTTTCCGTTTTCGGGGCCATCCTCCCGCTCGGTCATATTGAAGATCACGGTATGGGTATGAAGCTGCGGCGCCGCGTAGCCATCGACGGGCCGCGCGGTATCGTGCTCGAAAGTGGCGGCGATAAATTTTCCGGTCGTCTCCGGGGCATGCACATTGCCGATCCGCGCCTGCGTGTACCGCTCAAGTTCCCGAAGCGCCACGCGGACACTCTCGCGATGGGCTTCTCGCACCCGGTCATCGCCGCCCACAAGCGCGGTAAGCGATACCGACTTCGGCGCGGAAAACGTGGCGTCCCACCCGGCGCGGTGCTCGGCGCTCGTGACGTCCTTGCCGAATTTGCCTTCGTAAGTTCTCGACACCTGATGTCGGACAAGCTGCTCTTCCGTGTGCGGGTGCTGGCCTTCACTCAGCCGCGCGAAGTGGTCGGAACCAACGGCACCTTGCAACCCCAACTGTTCGGCAAGCCTGCCTTGCCATTCGCTGTGGCCCTGCTGATCGCGGCTCCAGTAGTTCTGTTCCTGAGCGGCAAACTCCCGCGCATGGTAAGCACGTGCCTGGCTGGCTGACAAAGGTTTCGAGATCGTTAGCATAGGGAGAGCTCCTCAACGGCGCGGCCGGCCGATCACGGCTCCGATGGTTAATGGATCAAGCCCGTTTCCTGGCAATTTGCCTCTCATTCGATTCCCTTCGTCTCCTCCCAGATAAACCGGTCTTTGGGCTTGCCATTGGGTGCACCGATGGCCGAACCGAAGAGCGCAAGCACCGGTTGGGTGGGCTTCTTCAGCGGATCGGCGGGAGCGTTCGCGAGCGCCGATGGCGTTGGTTTCGGCGCAATTTCTGGCATTCCCTGCATCGAAGGCCCCGGCAGTCTGAATCGAATTCTGCCCATTCTTGTCCTCCATCTCTGGACCCAACTTGGCCGAGGTGGGCCCCATTCGATCGCCTCGAGGTCGCGCCGTTTATTTGACAACCAGCTCTGCAACAGGCTCAGTCCCGCCAGCAGAAAAAACAATATTGCGGCTCCACAAAGCAGAAGCTTCAAGGTGGCATATGCCCCCTTTCCTTGCCCTCGGAGGCGGAGAAATCCTCGAGCAGTTTGCGAGCCTGCTGGAGCTTGCGCGCATCGGCCTGGTCGCGGATTTTGAGGATGGAATCGGGCAGCAGTTGTGTGCCTTCCGATGCTGCCTGAGCGGCTGCATGGAAGAGATTCAGGAGCGCGTAACGCACCGCCCAGACTTCGGCCAGTATCAGGTCGGCGGGATCGGCGGGCCGCGGCCGCGCGGCGCGCAAAGCGGTGTTGCGCAGCCACTCCGAGAGAGCCTGTCCTGCGCCTTCGGCGGCGGCTTCTATCTCGGCCAGTTCGTCGGGAGTCAGCCGCGTGGCGATAGTCTTGGTGCGGAAGCCAGGCTTCACCTCTTCGCCTAGCGGCATATTGGATTTTGGTGTGGCGTGAATGCGCGGAATGCTCATGGGGAAACCGCCTTGTTGCCTTTGCTGCGCTCGGCTCCGCTGTCATTAAGCTGCGGAATCGCGGGTTAACATGAAGTTCTTATGCTTCAATGTGTTTACGTGATCGGCGCTCAGAAGCGCCTTGTCGCAAACAAACGTCATCGTTCGATACTGCAGTCCTTTAGTGAGTGACCTAATCTGCTGATGCAGCGAAAGTTAACCTGAGTGAACATCGAAGCGCTGTCTGGCGCTCCGCAGTTCCCAACTTGGGGGTGACGTGTCCACCCTTCTTCCGGTGCGAAGCACCGCGTTCTTACATCTCGCCGTATTCAAGCACCTGAGCCTCCCACGTATGAAAGTGATTCCGTTCTCACGCGCAAAGAAAAACACTCCCCTTTCCTCGTTCTCCAGGATCGCCGTGTGCGCGTAGAAATAGTAGCCTTGCCATTGGCAAAGATCTCGTTCCAAATCAAGCTCTTCAAGAACCCTTCGGAACTCCGCAATCCTTGGGTATCCACACACCGGATAGCGGGGCGCAAGTGTTCCGGGAAACTGCAAACGAGGGGAGAATTCATTTCCCTCTTCCCGCACCAGATCGAGGCGGTATCCGCCTTCTTCCAAGGAGGGCAATGCCGGCTGAATCGCAAGCTCAAAATCCTCGTCATCTGTCTCCGAAGGCACCTTCTCTCGCAGGGGCTTTCGGTGAAGGGAATAGTGGCCGCGCGCGCACACCCGCCACAGGGCTGGCCAGTGCGGCCAAAGCACCTCGTTCAGCTTCTCAATATTCGAGAACTTCTCCTCATCGAGAAGTGTGTAGAGATTTCGGACGGCGAGTATCGGTTTGCGCCGCTTTTGAGCCGGGTTCCTCAGCATTTGAATGGTGTGATTCACCACTCGGCGAACGTCATCGCTTCCAACATCCTCGATTTCCTTTGCCTCGACCTGTTTGTCCCCTGGAAGAGTCCGCAGATATAAGGAATCCCGCGGGGACTTCTTCGGTCTGCGTGCGATGGCGTAAGCCGCAAGGAATGCCTCAAGGATTTCGGCCAGGGACTCGTATGAAATCTGGCCTTGTGCGGTATTTGCAAATGACTCTGCGCCCAGCGCACAGTAGTGGGCCACCATTGTCCATTCCGCCTGCAAAAGCGAGAGTCTTGAGTCTGCCTTCCCGCGAATTCTCAGCAGGGAATCTGTCGGCTCAGTGAGCAGGTTTACCAACTCAAGACGGTCGTCTCGGGCCGACTCAAGAAGCTGCTTTGCAGCCTCCGATGTCGAGACATTTTGGCCGGTCTTCAGCGCCATGATTTCCCTCAGCTTGTCGAGCCGGGAGCGCAGAGCATCGGAGATGCGAATGGAGATTACCGGCTGCTGCGCTATCACTGCCTTTTCTGCCATGAAGCCTCCTGGACGGTTACAACGAATACATATGTAACGTTATATATTGACTTTATGTCTACAAATGCGATATTGTCAAGCGAGAAGTCATAGCCGAGTTGCAAATGCGTCTTTCCTACCGACCCCAGCCTGAGGTAAACGTCGAAACGCTCGATCATCGCCGCGAGCGTTCTGACGACAACGTCTCGGGGATCGCCCTTCCGTTCGAACCGCCGGTCCGGGCTGAAACCTTCGATCATCGTAATCGCCGCCAGCTCGTCAGCACCAAGGAACTCTCAGAAATTTGGGGGGTTCCAGAAAGTACATTACGCTACTGGCGCTGTGCGGAGATCGGTCCGATCTACGTGAAGTTAGGAGGGCGAATCAAGTATGATCTTGGTGACGTAGAACGTTACGTCAGAGCCAACAAGCGAATGCCGTCCGTGCGGGCACATGGAGGCTAGAGCAATGGCTCTGCACAGACGAGGTGAGATTTACCATTACCATTTCTGGGTCGACGGTACGCGCTACCGTGGATCTACCAAGAAAGCAAACATGGCGGCGGCCCGGCGAGTGGAATCGCTGCTGCTCGCCCAAGCCGAAGAGAAAGGAGATGTAGTTCTCAGAAAGCGCAGTCCGCTGTTGCGTGATTTCAAGACCCGGTTTTTTGAATGGGTGGAAGGCAACACGACGCTCAAGCAAAAAACCAAGGACTATTACGAGAACGGTTGGCGGTTGCTTGAAGAGACTGACGTACCGGCGATGAGGCTCAATGCGATCACGAAGGATGATGCAGACCGGCTTACCTTCCCCGGTGGTCCGTCAAATCACAACAACGCCCTGCGTACCCTGCGGCGGATGCTCGGAAAAGCCGAAGAATGGACCATCATCAAGGCTTCTCCAAAGATCAAACTCATGCAAGAGCACGCACGGGAGCGCGTCATTGACGCCGACATAGAAGCCAAGCTTTTACCTTTCTGTAAACAGCCGCTTCGCGATGTGTTGATGATCATGCGCGATTCGGGGATGCGCAACCAGAAGGAAGTTTTCCGAATGCGATGGGAGCATCTGGACTGGAGCAACAAACGATATTTCGTCTACGAGAGCAAATCGCCCAAGGGACGGAGATTCGTGCCAGTCAGTCCGCGTGTCCGCCAGGCACTCCTGGCGCGATACTCGGAGCAGAAGGAGGGATGGATCTTTCCCTCCAAGCGCGCCGGGGGCGGGCATTTGACAACGGTCGCTAAGCAGTTCGAGAAAGCCAGGAAGGAGGCTGGGTTGCCAACCGACCTCGTCCTCTACTGCGCGCGTCATGGCTTTGGAACCGAGATGTATCGTGCGACCAAAAACCTGTTTGCGGTCATGAACGTCATGGGACACACGACCGTGAGCACTACACAAAAAGGACACAATCGGTGGAACGAGGTTCAGGCCACAGCTGCCAAGTACTTGAAAAGATGGTGAGCGCGGTAGGAATCGAACCTACAACCTACTGATTAAGAGTCAGTTGCTCTGCCAATTGAGCTACGCGCCCGTGCTTTTGTTTTCAGTTAATTACGGCAGGTGCCATTTCGTCAAGAGTGGCATTGTGTCGTAATTGTGTCATAGACCTGCGGCTGTTCAGGACTACGCGAATGCGCTCAACCTGTTCCTTGGGCGGATGGTTGTAGCGCATCGTTGTTTTGGTGTCGCGGTGACCCATAAGGGTGCCCACGAGTTTTGGATCGCCGGTGGCGGCCATCGCCGTCGTGCCAAAGTCGTGGCGCCCACAATAAGGAACCAGGGCCTCTGGCAGTCCAGCTTTTCTTCGTGCGTTGCGAAAGACGGAATTTACCGTTGTCAAGTGTCCGGTCTTGGATCTGGATGTTGGGAAGACCCATCCTTGTGCGGGCATCCCTTGTTTCAGGTGCCTGCGTTTCAAGATGTCCAATACCCTATCACTCAAAGGAATTCCGGGCCTCTCCGCGGCTTCTGTTTTACCTTTGGGGTTGGTGTAGCAGAACCAATCCCAGTTGACGTATTCCCACCTCATGCGACAGACTTCGCTGTGGTTCCGCATTCCACTGTCTCGCGTAATCACAATCACGTCGGCCGCGTTCTCGGACAGCAATGGAAGAATCTTCGCCTCAGAAGCATCGTTCATAAGGAGCAAACGCTGGGCTTCATTTCGGAGTTGGAGTTTTGGACATCTTGCGACCAAACCGTCGTCCTTGGCTTTACCCAACATCCTGCGCAAGGTTCGGATAGCACAGTTCGCGTTGGATGGACCAGCGGAAAAGGTAGTCACTTCGACATGCTCGTCCCTGATCTGATCCATGCGAATGTGTTTCAGTTTGGTGCTAGCCAAAAGATTCCAGCCCTGGCGGTAATACTTTCGAGTGCTTTCCGTTATTCGTTGGCTGTTCTTAACCCAATTCAGAAATGCCGGAGAAAAAGCCTCCAGAGTCGGGGACTTGCGTACTAAAATCCCTTCCTCCCTGAGTTGGGCCATTAACTTCGATTCAAACAGTCTTGCCTTCTGTTCTGTCTTCTGCTTGGTCGATCCTCTGTGTCTCGAACCGTTCCATTCAAAGTCGTAGTGATAGAACGGCGATCCATCTCTTTTATAGACTGACACGCGCCGCCTCTCTTTCAAAGTGTTCGTCCCGCACAGAGAAAGTGATTCGGTTAGCGCGAACCCATTCTATCACCTCCTCTTTGACGTAGGCCCATTGCCCTTCCAGCTTGTAGCAAGGCGGACCTTTGCCTGCGGATCGCCATCGGCGGAGAGTGCTTTCGGGGCGACGCACCAAGCTCGCAGTTTCCTTCGTGGTCAGGAAGTTCATAAATTCGTCTCCCCGCGCGTTGCGGTTGTCCAAGGAATTCCGCTTGGAACGAGCGCAGCGTACTTTTTGTAGCCATGTAGATTTCTGATGAGAAATTCATCCTCCACTCGGGCACGTCGAAAGATGACGGCTACGAATCCGGCTGCGGGTGCGAGGGCGAGCCACGAGCCTATTGAAAGAGCAGTTGTTGGAACCGCAATGCACATGGCGAAATAACCGGGATGTCGGATGATCCGGTAGGGACCTGTAGCGATGAGATGGTGACCTCGTTCTGTCTGAATTCGCATAACAGGTGAAAAGAAAGGATTAGCGATCATGGCCCAAGTCTGAAAAGCGCCACTGAGTAGGAATACGGCAAGGGCCAAGTGGCTGATCGACGGAGGGACATTGAAACCTCGGCGGCAGTGCCCTACCGAGAAGCCGGCCACGGCCAAGGTGAGCAGGAAGAGCAGACCTGTGGCGATTCGTGAGTCGTTGGCGCCTGGCTCTGTGGGCTTGGCGCGCTCTTGAGCCAAGCCGGGGCCTACTCCGAGCATCGTAGCCAGTAGCAGAAGTGAGAACGCGACAAGATAATTTCGGATGGAGGCGATGCGGGCTGTCCCCGTGGACAGGAACAGCAGGGCGGCGATTGACGCAGTGATGAGCGCCCAGCGGGTGAGAAGGCGTGTTGTTCGAGTTTTCATTGTCACTCGCCTCGTGCAAAGAGTTGTTTGAGTTCGTAGTGGTCGGTGTCGGAGTTGTAACCGATGATCTCTAGAACCTCGGAGACGAATCGTGTTCCGGGTCGCCGTTCAATGTGCACGAGCAGATTGAGAGAGTCGGCGATGTTGCTCTTGATCGCCCGATAAGGCAATTCGACATTGCTTTGCAGGACGCAACTGGTGAAACGGTTGATGGCCTGCAGGGCGGAGTTGGCGTGAACTGTGGAGAGTGTTCCTGAATGCCCAGTATTGAGAAGCTGTAACAGGTCAAACGCTTCCGCTCCCCGAATCTCCCCGAGCAGAATTCGATCTGGACGATGACGGAGGCTCGCCTTAAGCAGTTCCCGAATGGTCACTGCGGGAACCCCGTTCTGCGCGACTCGCGCTTCGAAGCGGACAAGGTTTGGGGCACTGATCTGAATTTCTGCGGTGTCTTCGATGATGAGAATGCGCTGGTGTGCGGGAATGAATTGCGCCAGTATGGTCAGCAGAGTCGTTTTGCCTGTGCCAGTTCCTCCTGAGATGAGAATGTTTTGACGGCTTACGACAGCTCTTTGCATGGTCGCTGCAAGTTCGTCGGTGATAGTGCCGACACGGATCAGATCCTCGATCCCAAAGTGTTTTGCATTGAACTTTCGGATTGTAAGCGTGACGCCGTGCAAGCTACAGGGTGGTATGACAGCGGCAACCCGGCTGCCATCCCATCAGCGTGAGGGGAGTGTTGAGCGCTCGGAATACGGGATTGCGTCTTCGTTCCATTGGTTCCTCGCTGGGAGCGTCGGCGTTTCGATCACGGAAATAGCCAGGACATGAAGTTCACGGCTCCCACGGCCATGCCCACGCCGAAAATCACGCCGGCCAGGGTGCGCTTGGCCGCGCCTTCGCCGAAGGCGAACATCAAGCCGCCCACCACGATGGCAACCAGGGCCAACCCGGTCGCGATCGGGCCGGTAAAGGCCGCCTGTAGCGCCTGAACAGCCTGCGTCCAAGGAGAACCGCCGCCCTGCTGCGCGAAAACCTCATCCGCCAGAGCTAAACAGGTGCCGAATGTCAACGCGCCCTTCTTTACGAACCTGTTCACTGGTCGCACTCTTGGTGCGCCAGTTGTCGGATTTGAACTCTCAACCATCGCAAACCTCCGGGGCTTACCGTCCCGCCATTTAGATATATGACTACGTGAACCGTCAAATTGGTTGTACATATATATCTATAATTCCACTCGAACCCAGATGGTCAGTAAATGTTGCGGTGTCAGTTCGGGAAACAGGAAGGGCTTTGCGGTAGCGTGGATCGAGCCGATTCAGGGGAAGATCAGAAGGATCTCTCGGCGATGTACATGTCTAAGCAGTCTGGGACAAGACACGCTTGGCGGCGTGCAGGGCACGCTCGACGATAAAACGACTCATGCTGACGCCCTCCTTGGCGGCCGCTTTCTCGATGTTCATCTTTTCTTCTTCATTGAGCAGGATCAGCATTCCCCTATTATTTCCAGTCTTGGCCCGCCGTGCTCGTGAGACGCCGGGGGACATCTTGCGCTTGGGTCTCTTCATCTCCCCCTCCTCTGCTGACTTGTCGGCTGGATTATAGAACGATTCGGGCTGTGGCAAACGGGCCGAGAATACATCTTGCCAACGAGAATACTCGCTTCGTGATCGGTCAGACAGTCCTATATCTATCTGGACTTTGGTTTTTTGCGGAATGACCGTTTCGGTCTGGGGGATCTTGGTCTACGAGGGGCGATCTTGCGGGGGTTCGGATTTCGTCCCAGCTTCCTGATCACGCGCGTAACGAATTGGGACACACTCAGGCCTTGTTTGTGGGCGGCCTTCGCGATGAGGGCAATTTCCTCTTGGGTGGCCAGGACCCGAACCCTGAACACGAGCCACCTCCCAAATTCGGCCCCTGAGCTCGCCTGGATTCAGGTGTAGGAGTCCACTTCACTTGAGGCGGCTGGCAAGGCATCTGGTGGATTAGAACCCAGGAAATCCAGAAAGGTTTCTCTCCAAAGAAGTTTGTTCTTAAGTTCAATTGAGCAGAATAGCCCGCCTGTCAAGTTCTTCAAGGCGGGTAAACCCGGTTAAGCCGAAAGCCAAACCGAGCTTTTTCGCGCAACGACTCGGACTAAGAGACCATCGTCAGCTTTCCGCAATAAGGGCAGGTAAAGGTGTGTTCCCGAAACGTCTGAAGGATTTCTTGGGTCCAGGATTCAGGCGGCTTCGTCCGCATTCAACACAGCGTACCAAATCAGCGATTAAGCGGTGTTTGACGATGGGCGGGTTGGTTAATTTCATTTGCCTGTCAAACCGCTAGATGCTGGGATTACGTTGGCCTGAAAGTGCAACACAGCGTACCAAATCTGCGAGAATAAAGTTGGTGTGCAACAGATACCGATTGACGCACTCGAAGCAGCACCTGGCCGAGCAGTTCCAGGCGTGGGATGAAATCGAGGACACTCCACGATACAACATCGCACCGACGCAGCCCGTCCTAACAGTGCGCCGAGAAGAGGGCAAAAAGTCCCGCACGTTCACTACGATGCGGTGGGGACTCATTCCTTCCTGGGCCACGGATATGAGCATCGGCAATCGGACGCTCAACGCTCGGTCCGAGACGGTCACGATGACTCCCGCATTTCGAGATTCTATTCTGATCAAAAGGTGCCTCATCCCGGCTGATGGTTTCTACGAATGGCGGGCGATGGGGAGAGTTAAGCAGCCGTACTGTTTTGAAGTGGGCGAAGGAGATCTGTTCGCACTCGCGGGCCTGTGGGACCAATGGAAGAGTCCCGAGGGAGAAATCGTCGAGAGTTGCACGATCCTAACAACAACGCCGAACTCTCTCGTCGCCGACATGCACAACCGAATGCCCGTGATCGTGAGGCCGACGATGTCTGGCTTGATCCCGATGTAACGGACTTCGACGCCATTCGTGACATTCTCAAGCCATACGACGCAGCTCAAATGCGGCGCTATCCCGTCAGTACGAAGCTCAACAATTCGCAGAATGAGGGTGCGGAGTCCGCTGCGCCGGTCACGTTAGATACTCCCATACAGGCACAGCTGTTCTAGGGTCTCGGATTGAAGTATCGGGAGCCAAATTACGGTAGCCAACGCTCTCGGCGAAAAGGTGGGGCGCTTGCTTTCAGTTAACCTATTATCGGCGCAGATTCTGAGATCCAATGTCTAGCGTTTTTCTGGCTCACAGCTCCGTTGACAAGCGTTTTGTCCGCAGGCTTGCCGCTGATCTATTGGAGCGCGGAGTTCGTGTGTGGTTTGATGAGGGCGAGTTGCTCGTAGGTGATTCCCTTTTTGCAAAAATCGGAGACGCCATCCGCGAAATGGATTACCTCGCGGTGATTCTCTCGCCGGCGTCTGTAAAGTCCCCTTGGGTGCAGAGAGAGGTCGAGATTGCCCTGACAAAAGAAATAGAGGGAGCTGTTGTCAAGGTATTGCCCATTCTTTACAAACGATGCGACGTGCCGCCGTTTCTCAGTCCGAAGCTATGGCTCGATTTCACAAGCTCAACGCACTACGCTCGAAACTTGGCTCACTTGCTGCGCCGCCTTTCGCCTGCTCCTGCGATCGATTCTGGAGTTATCGTTCCGTGGACTCCCAAAGCGGTTCGTCTAGGCGTGCTTTGCGGCCTCGTGATGACAAAGCAAGGCAAGATTCATCTAGCAGACAGATTTATCCGAAACCTATGTGAATTGGGTAAACTGTGGGCCGAGGGCAAAATTCAGTTTGCCAAAGATGGAGCATTCGTCATGGAGGCTGCGGCAAAGACTATCGCAGACCCGAATGGGGCCAGGACGATGATCCCCTTGACGGACGATGAGACCGTGTATCTTTTTAACCATCTTTCACGGCAAGTCCTCAACCTCGACGTTGAAATTGCAACGCGAGCGAGAATTCTGACTCTGACGAAAAACGGTGTCATGATCCATCAAGACCTCACCAACGAGGTAATGGAAGCCATTGCTTCCCACGGACCCACGCAGCTCATGCGAGAACCGCATGTTCGTCCGTTTGTCTTGAACCTTTTCGTCGAGACAGTCCAGGCACGCCTTATGCTCTATGACCCCGATAACCGGGAGCACCTCTATCACCTCGCAATGTTCCTCTTTGCGATGTTCGAGAAAAGCAGTGCGTACAAAGACTTGATGCGTATGGTGAGAAACTTTTAGCCCCTCTACGCCACCGTAGCGCCGAAACTTGACAACTAACCGATATGCACGACCGAATGCCTGTGATCGTGACGCCGGACAAGTACGAAGTATGGCTCGATCCCCACGTAAATGACGTCGATGCAATTCGGGACATTCTCAAGGCGATACGACCCAGCTCAAATGCGGCGCTATCCCGTCAGTACGAAGCTCAACAATTCCCAGAACGAAGGTGGGGAGTCCGCTGCTCCGGTTAAGTTAGACACTCCAATGCAAGCCCGGTTGTTCTAACAGTAGTTGGGAACTGCCGAAAATACCCGCAAGTCGTGCAGTCGCACACGGGCCCGGATATGCTCACACTGCAGCAACGCTACGTTCCGGGCGTCGTGCGCCGCATTCGTCGAAAATCGCGTCGAAAAACGGGATTAAGGCTACGGCAGGAGGTTGCGTACCGTCATACGTGCCTTCTGCGATGATGTTCTTCGCAAGACATTCGGAAGCGACTAAGCCAATCGACCCTTGCGTGTGCAGCACGGGAACCTGCAAACGGCGACCCTTCACGTCGGTTACGCCGGCGATCCAGCGATACGGTTTAGCGGCTCCGATGCTCCCGAGAAAACGCGCATAGTCTTCCAGACGAGCTGTATAGAGCTTTTCGATCTCCCCAACAAGAAGCCCCGGATGGTAAGTTAGAAGGGTTGTATCGATACTCCACACTTCTCCAGTTCTAAACGCGAACGCAACGGAAGGCGTTTCGGAGGCGTCTGGGGCATCGAGGTCGCAAATTCCCATCCCATCCTCTGCTCCGAGCGTGAAGAGATTGTTCCCGATGCCAGCCCTCACGATGAAAGGGGATAGGTAGAATCTTCCGGGGGGCATGGCATTTCGTTTTAATTCGTCAATAGGCCACTTTCTTCCCTGATCGAAAGCCGGCATAAGCCTTAGCCATACCGCCGGGCCCTTTGCAAAAGTGACATTTTGCCGAGGTGCGATTGGCATCGGGATGTCGTTCCATCGCTTGCCGATAGGCTCTCCGGCGGCGCGAAATCGTGCGGGGCTGTCCTTTGGGTCAGCTTGTCGGAATGCCAGCGGAGGTAGAACCGGTGGCGCCGTCGCTGCTATCTGAAGTCGCAGTGCCCTTTCGATGTCCTCTGATAGGGGTGCAGAACGCGGGGGGGAGGAATCCACCGAGATAGGGGTGCAGAACGCGGGGGGGAGGAATCCACCGATTTAAGACTTGGGTAAGACGTTCCCAACGCATCTGTGCGCGCTGGCTGCGGCGGACCAGAACACCGTGCCACAGCCTGCACACGCGAAGTTTGAAGATGCGCAACTGCATCGTGTTCCCGGGAACTGCATGGTATTGGTAATAGCCCAGCACAACCCTCCGGAGCCATGCACCGACCTCGGCCATGCGATCATGCATCCGGCGTTGAAGCTCAACCTTGATGGCTTTGAGTTTCGCAACCATTCGCTTCTTCGCAGTGATCCGCCATACGGTGAAGGTTCCGCTCTTGTGGCGCTGCCCACAGTAGTGGGTGAAGCCCAGGAAGGTGAAGGTCTCTGGTTTACCCTCTCCCCGCTGTTTCCGGTTTCGAGCGGCGAACCGCCCGAACTCGATCAGTCGAGTCTTGTTCGGATGTAACTCCAAGCCGAACTTCGCCAGCCGTTCCCGGAACTCTTTCAGGAAACGCTCAGCTTCCGTCCGGTGCTGAAAACCCATCACAAGATCGTCGGCATAGCGGACGACAACCACATCGCCCTTTGCCACTTTCCTGCGCCAGATATCAGCCCATAGGTCGAACACGTAATGCAGGTACACGTTAGCGATCAGCGGTGAAACTACTGCTCCCTGCGGCGTACCCAGTTCCGTTTCCGACCACTGGCCGTCTTCCGATACCCCCGCCTTCAGCCATTTCTGGATCAGGCGAAGTATCCTACGATCGGCCACCCGATGCTCGATGAACTTTATGGCCCATTCGTGGCTCAAATGATCGAAAAAGCCCAGAATGTCCGCATCGAGCACCCAGTTCACTCGCTTCCGTTGAATGCCCACCGTCAGCGCGTCTAGCGCCTGATGCGGGCTGCGACCGGGACGGAACCCGTAAGAAAAGCCCTTGAAGTCGACCTCATAAATCTGGTTGAGGATCGTCACCACGGCCTGCTGAACGATTTTGTCCTCCAGCGCCGCGATGCCCAACGGACGTTGCCGCCCATCAGCCTTCGGTATAAAGACTCGTCTTGAGGGTTTTGCTCGGTACGCTCCACGGTGCACCCGGCTGTGCAGATCGACAAGTCGATCCTCAAGCCCGGTTTCATACTCCTGCCACGTTACG
>WNFA01000544.1_pt1 | contig 29993 bp, 28 predicted proteins | sample 5400481 | NCBI WGS metagenome assembly WNFA01 (sample SAMN13153340, study PRJNA577476) | soil metagenome | isolation source: 120 cm saprolite under Douglas fir tree site 2 hole 1 replicate 2 | place: USA:California | collected 2015-04-18 | reverse complement strand
GAGCTCGGTCATCGCCGGTTCGCCTTCGAAGTTAACGAGGCAAGTGTTGATAGATAACTTTGACTCTCGCTCCCAGCCAACCGGACGGCGCAACAAAGGACGTGTTCGTCTATATCTCGGCCGTTGAGCGCGCAGGCCTGAGCACTCTAGCGGAATGCGCCAAGGTCACCTTTGACATTCGTCGATAATCGCGGCAAGGAGACCGCGGAAAATCTGCGGTTGAGGTGAAGGCGCACACCTGGGAGGTTGCTTTCGAGACCGGGGCTCACGCCATTTCGTTCAGTAGACCTTGATGCCTTCCTCAGTGTGAATGCGTAGCTGAACTGACGAGTGCGAGACGACGTAGTTTTTGCCACGCCATTCGAAAACCGCTTTCATTGTGTTTTGCGGCGCGCGATCCTACGCGTCCTACGCGTCCTACGCGTCCTGCGCGCGTGCTAGCAGTTCGATCCGATCATGCCCAGTCAGTTGGTCGATCATGGTCATATTGTTCGTTGTCCCCGTCACTGTCGCACGACGGGCGGGCAGACATCCAAATAATTTGGATCACTCCTCCGCGGTTCCGTGCGGTCAATCCGTCATCAGATCATAATCGCGGCGTAAAACGCTTTGGACATGGAGCGCGGCGCGAGCCGCGGTGTTGGCATCCGCAGCGCCCGCGGACAACACACATGGGACCAATTATTTTCAGTGCGCTGATCCGAGACGCGATTGATGGTGATGTCGTACACGTTATGACAACCGGGTTGCTTCCGGATTTCTGCCAACGCCCGGGCCTGCAAATCTTGCATCGAAAGTAAGGTCTTTGTCATTCAGGGCGCGCCTCTTCTACATCGCAAAGTAGCGTAGGGCAGCGAAAATTGCCATGCAGGTGAGGAGGGTCACGCCCAATTTGTCGGATAGCCTGGTTGATTGCGGAGCACGCCCGGCGCAAAACCATTATTATCGGAGGGCGGGCGACCTTCTATGGAGGGTTGGACCGCTGCGAATCACGCCGCCGGAATTCGCCCCCGGGACGGCGCGTCTGACGGCACAGCATCTAAGAAGGGCCCCATGACCGCCATCATCTATTTCGGCGAAATGCTGGTAGCGTCCTTGCTGGCAATCGTCCTGCTAGCAATTTCGCAGCTCAGAATAAGTTCTAACGCTGTGCTTTTCACCGGTGGTGTCGTTGCGTTGACCCTTGCGGAATATGTCGTGCATCGCTTTGTGCTGCATGGTTTCGCGCCGACCGAACATCGGCTGCATCACGCCTATCCCGACGACGCGGTCCTCACAATCTTTTGGCAGATATGGATTTGTTTCGCGCTGGTCTATTTGATCGCAGGCGGCGCTTTCGTTGCGGGTGCGCTGGTTGCCTATGCCTGGTATCTGTTCGTGCATCACTGCGCGCATCACGGTCCCGATAAATTGCCGTTACCACTCCACAAGCATCATCAAAGCCATCATAGACTTGCAACTCGAAATTACGGCGTCAGCACAACGCTGTGGGATCACGTATTCGGAACGATGCTTGGCTGATGGTGTCGTGGCAGTCGCCTCGATCAATCATTCAGACGGAAATGTCGTCGCTTCTCGCGCTGGACGCAGGTGATCGCGCGATCGGCGATTTTCTTGTTGGCCTTCCCGTACAACGTCCCCCGGACCGAAAAGCCGCCCGGTGTGTTATCTCGAATAATTTGAATGCCGCCAACGGTCTCGCACCCGGGCCACTGTCTAACGGTCTCCAGACATTCTTTTCGAAGAGCCCCGTAGCTTAGCCCGGTGTGTTGAATTTCGCCATGCTGCACGCCGGCGTGTTGCGTCTCAAGGAGCGCGGTAACGGAAGCTTCAATCGAAGGCTGCCGGATTCGTTCCGCGCAGCATCCGATCCTTGCCGTCTGCTGGACCTCAGGACTCGTTTTCCGCGGCGGGCGGTGTCGGAAGCCTCCTAAGCAAAGACGCACCAGCGGCGTTCCTGGAGTCACGGGCGCGGCTTGTCGGTCATTTGCCGCCTTCTGCAATCTTCTGTAGGCCCGCATCTGTAAGGACAAGACCGCCAAAGGTGATAACGTCCAATTATCGAAACCTAGAATCGCGCGTGGGACCGAGCATAGTCCGCTGCCGTCAGGGGCTTCCCGCCGGGCCTGCGCTCGACGCGTCTGTCAATACGCGCGCCGCTACGCGAACAGGTTCGCCCCGGCCTGAGTGAACGTCCCGTAAGCGCCGGACGGATGCAACACGATCCAGCCGTGCGCGAATCGCAAGGCCACGCAGTTGCCCGCCTCAATTTTTGTCGCTGTCTCTCTGGGAAACCGGGTGCTGTTCGATCGCAGCAAGTCCGCGTTGGAGTTCGGCGACCATCAACTCGAACCGCTTGCGGATTGCAATATCGATCATCGCGGCAGCGCCTTTTGTGCGGGCAATTCGGGAAAGGAGCACGTCGACGTCAGGCATGGCTTTCAAAAGTGCGGAGCACTCTCTCCTCGCAGCCGTTCTGCAAACCAAAAAGCCCCAATTGCAACGAAGGAGAGAACGAAAATCCCTCCGCACGCAAGAAAAGTTGACGCAAAACTTGTGGTCATAACATCCTCCGTTGGTCTCGCTTATCGGCGCAGCGAACTCTCATTAACCGAAGGGCAGCCACAGGCAGTGTGGTGACGCACCAGTTTGCGCCTCCGGCTCCGGACGTCGTGGTCAATTTTGCTCACAACGTTTGGAATATTGTCGCAGTCGCGATCGGACGTTTCGTGCAATCGCGAACGGGCATCGTCTTTGAATTTCATGATCCGCGCTTCCGAATCGGCAGGCCGCGTCAAGAACACCGGGTACGCGTCGCCGGTCACAACACCAACTTTGAGTCGTCCAGGTAGGCCGTTGGCGGATTTCGCCCTGTCGCGCTGCAGGCTTGCAGTGACACCAACTCAAGCTCTCCGATGCCATAGCTTTTCCCGTTGATCAGGGATTTCAGTTGCTGACCCTCAACCCTGAGCTCTCCGCGAGTGTCGTCTCTCCCCGCTCACATTCTGTAAATATCCGGCATTCGGTGTGCCTGGGAAAAAGGGAGCTTGTGGATCGGCAATGTTCTTTATATGTTCTTATTGAAACGTTGCCGAATCGATCCTCCCAAGCGGGCCGTCATGGCAGATCAGATCGTCATTACGGAGAAAACCAGTCAGGCCAAGGACGTCCGCGCCGCCGTCGGTTCTCACTACGGAGACATTCTCCCGGCTGAGGGCCATTTGTTCGATTTGCTCGAACCAGAAGATGTTGTGCCGGCCTGGAAAAGTTGGTCGCCGATACTTCTGCGGCCCGAAGGCCTTTACGACACTTGCCCGGCAAAGGGCGGAAATAAAGCCGCCAAGCTTAAAGCTATTCGCGACGCACTGCGCACTGCAAAGCGGGTCTGGCTCGCCACCGATTGCGATCGCGAGGGTCAGCTAATCGGTCAGGAAATTCTCGAGCATTACAAGTACCGCGGCCAAGTCATGCGGGTCCTATTCACCGCGCAGGACGCGCAGACAATCCGTGACGCATTTGGTCGGGCAAAGCCAAATACCGAATATGCTCGCCTATACGCCGCCGCTGTCGCTCGCCGGCAGGCCGACCAGATTTACAACTTGTCACTCACCCGAACTGCGACCGTCATCCTGGGACAGGGCGCGCGGAGAGTGATCGGCATCGGCCGGGTGAAGACGCCGACGTTGGCTATTGTGTGCAAGCGCGAGTTGGAAATCCGGAACTTCCTGCCACTCGCCTATTATGAAGTTGTCGCCACCGCGAAGGTTGCGGGAGGCCAATTCCAGATGCGGCACGCGCCGCAGGACCGTATTGTCAGGCGCGACATTGCTCGGGACGTAGTCAAAGCAGCCGAAGGCTTCGAGGGCGCGCTAGCTGTGCGAGTCGAGGATAAGCGGCAAGGACCGCCCAAACTGCACGATTTGCCGTCGCTGCAGAAACTATGCAGCTCACGCTTTGGCTGGCCGGCCAGCAAGACGCTTGAGGTGGCGCAGGAACTCTATGACGGCCACGGCAAGAAGATCATCACCTATCCTCGCGCCGAGGTGCGCTACCTACCGCAGAACTTGATTTCGGACCTGCCGCGGATCGTGGCCGGACTGCGGGTGGGCCAATCGTTCAGCGCGATCCCCGTGCCCGACCCGCCAGTGATCCGCAAGGGTGCGAGCGGCACCTTCTATGACAAGGCGCTGGAGGGCACGAGCCATCATGCTGTCATTCCTAACGTCAACACGATCGACAAACTGCGCGAGGTCTGGCCTCGGCTTTCGTCCGACGAGAAGAAACTGTTCGACGTTATCGCGCGGGCCTATCTGTCAGCGGTGATGCCTGACTTCCGCTACCGGCAGACGACCGCAACGCTCAATGTGCGCGGCTTCGAATTCCGCGCCACCGGTCGCCAGCCTATCGATCTCGGCTGGCGAGCAGCATTCCCGGAATGGCAGCCCGCTGACGAAAAGGGCGACGAGGCGCAATTGCTGCCGCCGCTGCGCAACGGCGAGACCGCGCAACTGGAGGATCCCAAAATTGAGGAAAAGGAGACCCGACCGCCCCCGCGCTATAACGAAGGCACTCTGATCGAGGCAATGCAAAATGCTTGGCGCTTCGTTGATGATGAGGTTCTTCGGGAGCGCCTGAAGGAAGCCAAGGGCATTGGCACGCCGGCGACGAGAGCGGAGATCATCGGCGGGCTGAAGAAGCAGGGTTTTCTGATTGCCCAGGGAAAGCACATCGTGCCGACCGAGACCGGCCTGTCGCTGTTCGGCGTTCTCGAACAGGCCGATCCGGCACTGGTCGATCCGGGAGTGACGGCGCAACTCGAGTGCCTGCTCGACGATGTCGTTGTCGGCAAACAGGAGATGGTCGGGGCGATTGACGCTGTGTGCGATGTCGCCCAACGCATCATCGGCAAGCTCAAGGAGGGCGCCGCCGCCGGAGGACCTCCCTTGCTTGGCGGCTCAGTTGGCAACGGCGCAAGCGCATATCCGCCAACTCCAGCGATGAAGCGCTTTGCCGACAGCCTTAGCCGGCAGAAGGGCATCAAGCCACCGCCCGGCTACAAGACGTCGATATCGATCTGCCGCAAATTTCTCAGCGAACACGCGTCCAAGACAGCCGATGGTGAAACGGCTGGGAAACTCGACCCAAAACCGGTGAGTCCGGCACAGTTGTTGTACGCCAAGAAGATCGCGCAGGGGAAAGACATCATCATCCCAGATGATGCGAAGACCAACTCGGCCGCGATGTCCGCATGGATTGACTCGAACCGAGGCAAGACGCGCCACAAGCATGGTCCCAAGACCGCTTACCAGTCGAAGAGATCAGTTGCACTTCAATCGGGCGCCAGCGAAGAGGAGCCGAAAGCGCAAGGGTGACCCCCTCTGCTGCGCCACCGGCTCGCGCTCAGCCAAAATCGGGAAAAGGTGCTCCACTGTAGGATACTGATACCAATATAGAGGTCGCTCTCAAGCTCGGCACCCGTTGCTAGCTCGGAGGATGGTTTGCTCCACCGGAGTCGGTCTTTCTGCATTCGTCGCGCGGGGTGGCAGGGACCGGATTCCGTGTCAGTAGCTGCTCCAACCATACTGGCGATGGTGCTGGTCGCTGTGGCTGTTGCAATAGTCGGCGTCGTGGCTGCGCGGTGGGGCTTTAGTCGCGGTAACAAACCTCCGATGCCGTGTTCATTCTGAATCGTTGGCTAACCTATTGATACCTTTAAGGCTGTATTCCACGTTTTTTTCAGAATGCCCGTTGAAATCATTGAGAGGGTTGGCTGATTTTGATTCCACCATACGGAGGTTCGAATCCTCCCGCCCCAGCCAGCTTTTAGCCAATGCAATCAAGCACTTTTTGAACTCTCTTGTTTTTTATTCTGACGCCCGTCCAATGCTTGGAATTTTCCCTGCCAGGACAAGAAAGTGAAAAGCTGCATCACACACCGCCTTTGTCCAGTAGTTGAAGAATTTCGATTTGCCTGACGCCGAATCCGTCGAGATGACGCACACAACATGCGACGGATATCCGGACGATGAGAGGTGAGGGCACCGGTTTTGCATATACCTCAACCACGTTTTGGGGGAGTGTAATGCTCACATGAGCGAACTGCTATTGATAGCAAGGCGCCTTTACGAACGCAGGTATTCTGGCCAGATTATACCGTACAAAATGGTCAATCCAGATCATCTTGAAGGCGAGTGCCACCAGAACGCGGGGCTTTGGGCGAAATATAATCCGGGGTGCAAAGCTATTCACGGCTGGATGGTATTCGACCACGAAAGAACGTCCGGCGGCCTCGTTTCGCTTGTGCAGTTCAATCCGCACACGATCATTGAGACAGACGGTGGTGAGAGGTTCGACGTTACGCCGAGCCAAGCTTCAAGGCGCTATCCATTTCTAGATCACGAAGGGCCGCGGGAGCACTTCATCCATCTGATTGAAGGCAATTCGCTCTCCGTCATCACCTATGACCCCACAGCGGATTGCTTGCTTTAGCGCCGCCGGCCTCATCAGCGAACACAAACGGAACCTGGATGTAGCATCCGTGTCTCATTGACTGAGCGGGATTAGACGGGAAAGCCTGATATCAAAGGGTTTTCTTCAATACAGAACGAGACACGTTTTTCATGGGAGAAGAACATCTATCTTATTGAAATTGTTGGCGATCCCAGCAGGATTCGAACCGCAACCCACGGAGTAGAAATCCGCTACTCGTTTCGTGATCTCTCCACGCTAGAGCCTGAACGGGTTATTCGGATGAGCCTCGCGCCCCCATGTAAGCAGGCATCCGGATAGGGGAGAACGCCGCAACGAAATCGCAACGAATTGGGTGAAACGACCGTGAACAAAACGTGGCGGATGCGCTTGTCACTGTAAGAAAGATCAACAACTTAGACGATGTGCACTGCGTTCGGGACGCAGGGGTCGCAGGTTCAAATCCTGCCACTCCGACCAGAAATCACTAGGTTTTTTCGTCTCATTTCGGTCCTCGGTCAAGTTGGCCACCGTTTTGGCCACCGAAACATACCGGCCTTTTTGGCCGATCGCGGCTGCCGCGCCCTGCAGATAGTCGGGGTGATGATGGCCATAGGTGTCCTGCAGGACCTCAGGCGACATGCCCAAGAACCCGGCGGCTTCCCAGATCGGCACACCGCGGTGCATCAGCCAGGTCGCGGCGGTGTGGCGTAAGGTGTGCGGGGTGACCTTGCCCGGCAGACGGGCGAGCTCAACAGCCGTTTTGAACCCTTTCTTCACCGACACGACCGGCTTTCCGTTGAACTCAACAAAGCAGGTGGCGATTAGCTTCCGGTCCTTCCAGCGACGCAGGTGAGCAAGCAGCCGCGGCGGTATGGGCGCGGGCGTCTGGCGCTTCTTGGTGGCCCGCTTGCCGATCGGCTTGCGATAGAAGATGCCTCGCTCAAGATCGACGTGAGATCGACCGGGCTCGGCATAGGGCGACGCTGAGGCAATCGCGCCAGCCCGGGTGCCAGTATAAAGGCCGATCAGAATAAATCTGGCGATATGTCTCAGGGGGCGGCGGTTTGTGCTCACCGGATCACCTTTTGACATCCCCGAATGGATCGTCTGCTTCTCCCGATGGCGCCAACAGTGCCAAATCAGCGCCGCGGCTTCCTTGCGTGTCAGCCACCGGTCGCGGGCCTCGCCCTTACGCGGTAGCGACACGCGCACCATGCCCCGGTGAAAGCCTTCTTTTGCATGATGGTTGATTGCGGCGCGAAACGTCTCGAGGTCGCGGCGCGCACCGCCGCGGTTGCCGCGACGTTTGACGTAGGCGGCACAGGTCCGAGCATTGACCGCCGACAATTTCTTGCTGCCCCAAAATTCGTTGAGCCGTTCAATCCTGGCTTCGATCTCGAACTGGTCGCCCGGCTCGCCGACATCGGTCAAATAGATCGACAGCACGTCAGCGCAGTCGATGTCCTCGATGTCCTGCCGGCGGCGTTCGGGTTGATACTTCTGAGCGATGTAGTTCGCTAGGGCTTGCTCTGGCTCCGCAGGCGGCTTTGTTTCAGACGGACTCGCAACGCATCCTGTGGCGATATGGCGGTCTCCATCCTTGATGATCCAGACGGCCTGGTGAACGAGTTTTCCGCGTCGGTATCGCGGCTTGCGTTTGTAAAGTCTGACTCCTTTGCTTGGACGCGGCATAACTCCCTCATAGTCCTGATCGCCTCAAGGGTAGTATAATCCTTATTCGCGATACGTTCGAGAGCAAGTCGGCCCCTGGCGCTCTCTCGCCGCAAACCAGACGCGGTCATGGACCCGTCTGGAAAAGCTATTTTTGCGGCAAAATCCAAACGAAGCGGCGCAGACGGATCTATCGTGTCGGCCATCGGCGGGCTAACTCTTCTGTTCGACATTAGGAACAGCCCCGTTCTCAACAATTCGCGGCAGTCGTATCGCTCCGACGAACTGATCGTCGGATTCGCCCGAGATCCGGCAACTTCTTTTTATCGTTACCCCTCGCCCCAAGTTAGAGATGAACCTGCGCGATCGAAGCGTGTCGCAGGTTTTCGCGCGCAAAGGAGGCCCTGTTCTGAGTGCGATGAAACCCGAGAGGAGAAAGCAGACCGTCTGTCCGGCCCCTGCGGCAGACCTTGAGCAAAACCTCACTGATCTGCATGCACGGGTCCATCAAGGAGCGCACCGGGCAACGCCATCACGCCGGACGTACATTCCGAAGGCGGACGGGCGACGGAGGCCTTTGGCGGTGGCGGCGCTCGAAGACAACATCGTCCAGAGAGCGACCGTTGCGGTGCTGAACTGCATTTACGAGGAAGAGTTCCTCGGGTTCAGCTATGGCTTCCGGCCGAAGCGCGGCCAGCACGATGCGCTGGACGCTCTGGCGGTCGGGATCACCGACAAGAAGGTGAACTTCATTCTTGACGCGGACGTTCGATCCTTTTTCGACGAAGTTCGGACGCAGGTGATCCGACAAACCGTGCTATGCGAAAGTTTGCTTGGCATAAGCTCCATACCATTTAATCGACGAGCGTGCGCGGCCGGAGCCTGCTAATAGACGCATCCATTGGAGATGATAATGGCAGCAATTCGTTCACCGCCCGATGAGAGGGCTAGTGCCCTTCTCCTAAAGGGCGTGAACGATAGCGCGGTCGAGTTGTTCTCGAATTCGGAATATTTATCCGTCGAACGCATCCCCACAGCCCTCGAGGCGGAAGCGTTGCGCGAGGCCATCAGAGGCATCGACTTGCTGGGCATTCGTTCTCGAACCCAACTGACCCTCGATATTTTTTCCGATGCTGACCGACTGATCGCCGTGGGCTGTTTCAGCGTGGGGACTAATCAGGTCGATCTGGACGCGGCGCGCAAGTGTGGCGTTCCAGTTTTTAACGCTCCATTCTCGAATACCCGCAGCGTGGCAGAGTTGGTGATCGGCGAAATCGTCATGCTGCTTCGACGCATATTTCCACGCTCCGCGGCGGCCCACGAAGGAGGATGGGATAAATCCGCGACAGGCAGCCGCGAGGTGCGAGGTCGTACACTCGGAATTGTAGGCTATGGCAACATAGGATCGCAGCTCTCGATGCTTGCCGAAGCGATGGGCATGAAGGTCATTTTCTTCGACCGCACCGACAAGCTTCGTCACGGTAACACCGAGCCCGTCGAGAGCCTTCAGGATCTTCTGACGCAGAGCGACATCGTCAGTCTGCACGTTCCGGAGACGCGGGATGATCGGAGAAACCGAACTGCGCTTGATGAAGCCGGGTTCGTATCTGATTAACAACAGCCGCGGTACCGTCGTCGATCTCGAAGCACTTGCGAAGGCGCTTCGCGACGGTCATGTCGCCGGAGCCGCGCTCGACGTTTTTCCGATCGAGCCGTCCTCAAATTCGGAACGCTTTCAACGCCCCCTGCAGGGCTTAAAGAATGTGATACTGACCCCCTCACATTGGCGGTTCGACCGAAGAAGCGCAGGATCGAATTGGCAAAGAAGTGGCCCGAAAGATGCTTGATTATTTCAGCAGTGGCTCGACGATGGGTGCTGTAAATTTCTCACAATTCCACTGCAGACGCACCCCCTCGGCGCGCGGTTCAGCCATGTTCATCGCAACGTGCCTGGAATGCTCAGGCGGCTGAACGAAGTATTCTTGCAACGCGACATCAATATCATTGCACAGTATCTGGAAACCGACAGCGAGGTTGGTTACGTGGTGCTCGATGCGGATCTAACCGGACACAACAGTCACGAAATTCTTGACGACATTCGCGCGCTTGATGGGACGATCAGGGCAAGGTTGGTCTACCAACATTAGAAAGACCACCTGAATCCAAAAAACCAGCTGCACTCGGAATCTCGACTCGTCGCCGCTCGTCGGGATTTGCGGCAGACGTGCCATTTACACGGGATCTGGCAGCAAGACCTAGATGAATGCTACCCCGATACGTTGGTACTTTCGCCAAACGACGCGGCAGGTTTTATCGATCTGCTCTGAATCGATCATCAGATTGAACGACTCAGGAATACATACCGTCCCTTTTATCTCGATCGCCGCGCCAGATGGAGACATATTGCAAACGAGGCATTCGATGCCCGTGCCGTTAAAACCGATCGTTCCAGCCTTCATGACTCTATGTCGTGGGCTGTTGCGTTTGTCTTCCATGACATTCACCTAAGTCAGGACGCTAATAGGCGACCGTTTTCACAGCTTGACGACCCCCTCTGCCGGGGTACCCAATTTTAAGCCGATCGGCCCAGCCAACCGATTCATGCGGGGCAGGCCTTCCGGCTTCAGGCAACGGCTCGCGGCGTGGGCTGGTTCATGTCCTCGAATTCGAGCTCCGCGTGCTGCCGGGCAGTCTTCAGAATCCGGACAGCGTCAGCGATGTTGTTTTCCGAGTGGTTGGCCATGACCTGCATCCGGATGCGGGCGGCTCCCTTCGGTACGGCCGGAAATTCGACTAGATTGGCGATCAGTCCGAGTTCCGGCAATCGCTTGCTAACGAGACGAGCCAGGCCTTCCGTTCCCATCTTTACGCAGACGATTGCGGACGGATCGCCGTAGTAATCGAGGCCAGCCTCACGCAGTTGATGACGAAGCCTCAGGACGTTAGCCATTAGCGCCTGACGCTGCGCGCGTCCTTCTACGGAATCGACGATGTGGAATGCATTGAGGATAGTGGCTGCCTGAACCGGCGACAGCGCATTCGAAAATGTCGTGGGCGCGCTGTAGAAGCGGAGATATTCCTTCACCGCGCGGCTCTTGCAAGCGACGAAGCCGCCATTTGACGCGAAGGTCTTGGAGAAGCTGCCCATCACGATATCGACCTTGCCCAGCATGTTCTGGATGCCGATGTGTCCGCGGCCGTCGTCGCCGAGGCAACCCAAGTCGTGCGCAACGTCAACGACCAAGGTCGCCTCGAACTCGTGGCAGAGCGCCTGCAGTCTAGCCAGATCCGGCGTATCCGAATCCATGGAGAACAGGCCTTCGGTAACAACCAGAATGCCGTTCTCCTTATCCTTCGCCCTGATCTTTGTCAGGATGTTCCGGCAATACTTGTTATCGAGGTGGCGGAACAGATGAATGTTGTTAGTGGCGGCGTTTGCGCCTTCCTGCAGACAGGAATGCGACAACATGTCCATGACCACATGGTCGGCCGATCGGACCAGGCCCTTGATCACGCCGAAACCCGCGGCCCAACCCGTCGGATACAGCACCGCTTCTTCCATTTTCAGAAAATCGGCGATCTTACGCTCTAGCGCGACGGAGTGGGACGTATTGCCGACCAGCGCCGGCGAACCCGCACTATGGACGCCACAGCGTTCGATTGTCTCTTTGGCAGTCGCCTTGATTCCGGAATGTGACGACAGACTCAGGTAGTCTTGCGACGCGAAATTGACGCCACGCATCCTGTTGCCGCTATCGTCCTGTGCCCAGCAAACCGTGCTAGGCCCATCTTCGGTCGCGCGGGAAAATGGCCAGAGACCGTTGTGACGACGCAGATTTTGCCACTTGAAAAAGCTTTCGGTGCGTCCGAGGAGGTCCGCCCCACCGGGCACGCGGAAATCTCTCATGCTGCCGGTCAATGCAGCGGGCACAGTATGGGCGTTGGTAATATCTGACATTGCTATCCCTGTTCGACGCTTTTTTAAATGGACTTGTTGGCGTTTGGAAAAACGATGCCCGAGCGAAATTAATATTCGATTCCGCGTCGGTCGTTTATTAGGTGTCAATTTACCGATGTGATTCTTTGGTTCTCCGCTCATTAATTCGATCGGCGTCTCGGAGAGTGTTTGACGGACACTGTCCGATGCAGCGCGACATAAGGAGAAAGACGAACTTCAAAGGGATCAGGCGGCCATTAACCATGATGGCTGCATATTGGTGTATGGAACGCGTTGTCTGACGGTCCGGCAGGCCGTTCGAGAACTCGAGGATTCACTGCCCCGCGCACCGTGCGCGGTTGCTGCACGAACCAGCTCTTGCGCTCCTTGCACCGCAGCCGCCGTCGTCCTAGCGCTCATACATTCCAGCCTCGCGAGCGTCGCCGATCTGGGGCTACCCGTCAAAGCGGTACCGCCGCTTCCCATTTTCTCCTGGACCGGAGTCTATGTCGGTGCCGCCGTCGGATATGCCGGGGAACACGACAGCACGACCGACGGAACGAAGACGCTCACCGGTTAAAAATGGGATCACGCCCCGAGGGGCGCCGTTGGGGGCCTCTACGCCCGCGGTAACTATCAGATTGGCGCAACGGTATCGGGCCTTGAGACGGATATTGAAATGGCCGGGATCAACAGCTTCGCCGAACTTCTCAATTTCCGCCGCTACGATACCTGACCACGCTGGCCATCAGCACCGCCTGCGGTGAGGTTGCTGTCACGCAAAATACCCCGGCGCTAAATCTAAATGTTGCGACGCCGATTACGGACGTTATCTAAATGCCCCCGTCGCTTTCCGGATTTGACGGTGAGATTGCGAACCCGCACTCCAATAGAATAAAGCGGGGCACCGCCTAAGGATAAGTCCGCGCGAATCGCAAGGAAAATGGACCCGTCGAGCATGTTTCTTAACCCTGTCATGTTCAAATCGGCCCGCAAATGCACAGGAATTATGGTGATGAAAATTTGGTTATTTGCAAAGCGCGCGTTCATGACCTTCTGGTATCCTTACGTGAGGACCCTGAACTCAATTTGGCCGTCGATAACCATTCAAGGGAAGCGACTGGTCATATTTCCTGACGTCTATAAGCCGTTGGAGAACGAGTATGCTTGTGCCGAATACTGCCGAGAGGGTGACAGGATGCTGGACCTCGGTTGCGGGAGCGGTGTGGGTGCCGTGTTCTGTGCGCCCAAAGTGCGCGAGTTGGTAGCCGTCGATATAAGCCCGTCGGCGGTCCGGAACACTGAGGAGAATTGCAGGCTTAATGGACTGAACAACGTCGCGGTCAAGCAAAGTGACATGTTTTCTGGCGTAGAGGGTAAGTTCGACCTTATCCTGGCGAACCCACCTTATATCGAGGCAGAATTCGAGAGTAAGGAGGAGCAATTCGCCACCTCGGTGCGTTATCTTCCCACCCTTTTCTCGCAGGTCGGCGAACACCTCGCGGAAGATGGCCGGCTCCTCATTCAATTTCCGATTTGGTTTCGGGGACAGATCGAAAGACTTGCGTCGGGGCAAGGTCTGAAATTGGTGGCGGTGCGCCGTTTGCCGCTAAAATCTCCTGCCCTCTTCCTCTTGAGCTTGCTTTACATGCAGGTTGGCTTCCGGTCGGCCTTCTATTTGCTGCAGCCGGTGCCAACTGGAGGCACGACAATGCCTGGCTAGGGTTGCTTTCGGGGCTGTGCCGACGATCTGGCCTCTGCGACCGCAAGCCATACGCTACTGCAACCAGATAGCAGGGTATCGGAGGCGACATCGGACCCGCGGGCCGGTCGGACTGCAGGTGGTGATTTGGAGGTCGCTGTCACACGAAATATCCGGCGCGCGCTGAATTGACGCTACGGCAACTTTGGGGGCTATCGATACGACTAGGTGGTGACGTTTCCGGGTTGAGCAGCGAGCAGGAGCCGACTTCCTGCACCGTTCGCGTGCCGCGGCCCACAGGTTCTAGCGAGCTAACAATTTGAAAAAGCTGTCCTGACCGAAGTCAAGCGACAGCGTTTTCACGTTCCAAGGGGAGCAGACAGCCTCGAATTTTGCCCAGCAGCCGCTTCATGTCGACCGGCTTGGTATCGAAATCGGAACATCCAACCTCGACGCTCTTGTCACGGTCGCTGGCCAGAGCATGGGCCGTCAACGCAACAATCGGGATTGCGGATGTCATTGGATTAGCCTTGATCAATTGGGTCGCTTCCCAGCCGTCCATTTCACCCAACGCGACGTCCATCAGGATCAGATCCGGCATCTCGTTAGCGGCCATCGCAACGCCCGCTGCGCCATCGTGAGCACAACAGACCGAGAAACCGTGACGCTGCAGACGTCGCGTCAGCATGTCCCGGTTGATCTCATTGTCTTCGACAAGCAGGATTTTATGCATTGGTCGTTTCCAAAGCAAGATTGGAAGGTGCCGGGACGAGCGTCGCGGAAGCGAAGACATCTCCCTTCCGCCGCCCGGCGAGCAGCGGCATCCGGATCGTAAAGCGGCTGCCTTTTCCGACTTCGCTTTCGACGAAGATCTCGCCGCCCATCAGCTTGCAGAGCTTCTGGCTGAGCGCCAATCCCAGCCCCGTGCCGCCGTATTTGCTGGTGCTGGAGTCGTCGGCGACAGTAAATTTTTCGAAGAGGTTCGTGATCTGATCCGAAGCGATACCGATGCCGGTATCGATGACATGGATCACAAGATCATCGCTTGGTCCATCGAGCCGGCGCTCGGCGACAAACTCGACCTTGCCGTTGTGAGTAAACTTTACCGCGTTATCAAGCAACTGACCGGTCATATTGCGGAATTTGCCGGCATCACAGAGGGCCGTTCCGAGATTGGGAGCGATCGTGCAGATGATCTCGTTTCCGCTATTCTTTGCCGCTGGTCTCGCTGCATTGACAATCTCGCCGAGCAATTCGGCCAGATCAGTTTCTTCCAGGTCCACTTCCATTTTTCCCGCCTCGATCTTCGACAGGTCGAGTACCTCGTTAACGAGCTTGAGGAGGTGCTGGCCGGCACTGTGAATCTTGTTTAGATCCGCAATGTCTTCGCTGTCGCCTTCGTCTTCGGCGTCCTCAAGGAGGATCTGGCTGTAGCCGATTACCGCGTTAAGGGGAGTCCGCAACTCGTGACTCATCTTGGCGAGGAATTCGGCCTTGGCTGCGCCCGCCCGCTCGGCTTCCTCGGTAGCCAGGCGGAGCGCCGATGCGGTCGCCATATGCTGCCGCATTTCGCTTTCAAGCTCGGTCTGCGACGCCTGTATTTTGGCGTAGTACAGCGCCATCATCGCAACATAGAGCGACGCCGCGACGGTTGAGACAAGCCCCAGGCCCTGCATTGCCGCAACCGGCAGATCGTTCTTGATTGGGTAACCAAACAAATAAAAGCTGCTGAAGATCGCCAGGTTAGCAGCGAACATGACCATCACGATCACGCGAAGCGACTTGGACGAACCCAGGTAGAAAAACGCGAGCAGCGGGATAACAAGCACCCAGGGCAGAGTCGGGGAGGTTACTCCACCGTAAAAGTAACAACTCCAGAGAATACAGAATATTAGGTTCTGGATCGAAACCAACGCCAGCGGATTGTAAGGCGCGCCAGCTCGAAGCACGAACGGGAAGATCCAGAACGACGTGATCGAAATTGCCAGCACGGCAACTTCGTATCCTGGAGCCGGATCAAACACATAGAGTGCTATAGGGACGACGTTTCCAATGAACGGCCCAAGAATATGGCTGACCAAAAAGACGTGCGCGCGGTTTCGCGCGTCGCGGTCAGCCGCGATCGCCGGCGGAATAAAGTAGTTCACAAGGCGGTCGAGAGCCGCAATCATTCTCGCGAGTTTGGCTTTCATGAAATTCGCGCCGCCTTCTGCGTTTGTCTTGATAAAATCGCCGCCGTGGTCGGTTTGCAATGTCGCGCAGCGGGTATCTAAAATACGGTTACCCCGAGCATTAGATTTTCAGGCTCCGCTTAAAGTCGCGTTAATCGACGGAACCGTTACTTAAACCTGATGTTAAACCCACCTACGCTAGGTTCCACTTTTGACATAAGTCATCGGGGGCGGCAGCAAATGCTGATCTGGAACCAACTTGTCGTATTGATCGACTGGTTTATCCCGGCGGAGGCGAAGGCTGAACGTTCAGAACGGGGCCTCGCGCAAAACTTCGTCTTCACGCATCTCTTCGGCCCTGCGCTGTCACAATCAATCAGCCTGTTTCTCTATCTCAGCGATCCGCATCCGGGCTTTGCGTGTTGGACGGTGATAATCTGCATATGGTTGTTCTGGACGCTGCCGCTCGTCTACAAGCTGACTGCAAATCTGCAGCTGTCGGCGCTGATCTCCGTCGAATTGCTCGCCTTCACGTCGTTGTTCGGAGCCTATTATTACGGTGGAGTGAGTTCGCCATTCCTGCCTTGGCTGATTATCAGCCTCCTGCTCGGTTTTTTCTACCTGTCCGAGCGTCCAATTCTTGTCGTCGGATTATTCACCGTCAACATTGTTGGTTTCTGCTTGGCCTATCTTCGGTGGGGATTTCCCGAACTCGTTCCGCAGCAGCAGCTTTCGACGGTCGGCTGGATATCCATTCTGTCGGCGACAATCTACATGTCGTGGATGGCGATCTACTACGCCAATATGATTGCGATGCGATCCGATCTTGAACGCGAAGCGGAACGGCATCGCGAAACTGCGATCCGGCTGCGTCTTGCCAAGGATATGGCTGACGTGGCCAATCGCGCCAAGTCAATTTTCTTAGCCAAAATGAGCCACGAATTGCGGACGCCATTAAATGCCGTGATCGGATTCAGTGAAATTCTCCTCGAAGGTGTCGAACTGGACGGCAAGAACGAGCACAAGAAACTTGACCTCGAACGTATAAATGCGGCCGGGAAGCACCTGCTGTCGCTTGTAACTGACGTGCTTGATCTCTCGAAGATCGAGTCGAATTTCATCGAATTGAAGATCGAGAAATTCGATCTCAATGAGATCGTTCGCGAGGTGATTGCCAATGTACAGCCGATGATAGCCGAGAACGGCAATAAGCTCATCGTCAAGTGCCCCAATGACCTCGGGATCGTCTTGACCGACCAGACGAAGTTGCGACAGGCGGTCCTGAATCTGATGAGCAATGCCGCGAAGTTCACCCAGGGCGGATTAATTACACTATCCGTTCAACGCCGGAAAAGCGAGGACGGGGACTGGATCGAAATTCAGGTGCAAGATACCGGAATCGGTATTGCCCAATCGGATATGGGTTGCCTGTTCCGGAACTTCGGCCAAGCAAATCGTGGTACGTCCGCCAAATACGGCGGAACCGGTCTTGGTTTGGCGTTGAGCCAAAAATTGTGCGCGCTCATGGGTGGCGGAATCTCGGCGACCAGCGAACTTGGGCATGGATCGTGTTTTTCGATCCGCGTGCTCGCATGGATGCGTGAACAGCAAAGCGCCGATGAAGGCTTCTCTGGAACAGCTCCCCAACTCGCAAATGTATTTTCAGTCTGAAAGATAAATTGATGTCTGTATCGAACGCTCCAACACCGCGCGTTACAGTGTTGCAGCCCGAAGTCAACCAATCCGATATGACCGGCGGTAACGCGAGTGTCCGTCCCCGATTGCTGATAGTAGACGACATCAGCGATAATCGCGCCATTTTGACGCGACGTTTTCAACGGCGCGGATTTGATGTGGTTGAGGCAGAATGCGGACTGACCGCCATTGAGCTTATCGACAAGCATTCATTCGACCTGGTCCTCCTTGACGTCATGATGCCAGGCATAGACGGGATCGAAACCCTCAAGCGCATTCGCAGTCGAAATTCCGCATCTGCGCTTCCGGTGATCATGGTCACGGCCAAGTCCGAAAGCGGAAATATTGTTGATGCGCTTGAACTTGGCGCCAACGACTATGTCACGAAGCCGGTGGATTTCGCTGTCGCTTTGGCCCGAGTCAACACCCAGATCAGCCGCAAGCGTGCGGAGGAGCAGGTTACGTTGGTGAACGTGGAGTTGCGCAGGGCAAATGAAGATCTAGAACTTCGCGTAGAAGAGCGGACCAGTCGCCTCATCGACGCCAATCAACGGCTCAAGGTTGAGATTGCTGACCGTGAGGAATCGCAGGCGATATCGCAATACCTTGCCTATCACGACTCGTTGACCGGACTTGGCAATCGCCTCTTGTTCAAGGAGCAGCTTGAAGAAGCTCTTAAGGACGTTTCTATAACGCCGCATCCTTTAGCGGTTTTGTTTTTAGACCTCGACGGCTTCAAGGCAGTCAATGACACTCTCGGGCATTCGATCGGCGATATGCTTTTGAAATCAGTCGCGACCAAGCTCCGCGACATTCTCCCGCGAACGGACCGTATCGCACGACTTGGTGGTGATGAATTTGCGATTTTACAGATCTCAGCTACCCAGCCCGGTTCTTCTATCGCGTTGGCAGAAAGAATTATCGAGGTAGTTGGTCAACCCTGCAGTATAGACGGTCACGATGTAACGGTAGGGGCCAGTGTCGGGATTGCTGTTGCGCACCCCGGCGATATGAATACAGAAAGTTTCTTGAAAAGCGCGGATCTCGCAATGTACAGCGCAAAATCCGACGGCCGCGGTACTTATCGCATGTTCGATCCAGAAATGGATGCGATCGTTCAGGCGCGGCGCCATCTCGAACGCGATATGCGCACCGCGCTTGCGCAAGATGGATTCAGACTCTTCTATCAACCGCTGGTCAATTTGCAGACCAAGAAAGTGACCGTCTTTGAGGCGCTGATGCGATGGCAGCACCCCGAGCGCGGCATGGTGCCCCCCTCCGAGTTTATCCCGGTTGCCGAAGAGATGGGTCTGATTGTTCAACTCGGCGAATGGGCATTGAGGCAGGCATGTGCGGAAGCGACTAAATGGCCGGATGGAATCTGCGTTTCGGTCAATTTATCGCCCTTGCAATTCTCCAAGGGTAATCTCGTTTCCACCGTAATGAGCGCTTTAGCCTCGGCGGGACTTCCAGCGTCCCGTCTGGAGCTCGAAATCACGGAATCAGTGTTGCTTGAGAAGTCAGAACGCCACATAACAATCCTCAATCAACTGCGGGATCTTGGTGTTCGGATATCGATGGATGATTTCGGCACTGGCTATTCCAGCATCGGTTACCTTCGTAGTTTTCCGTTCGACAAGATCAAGATTGATCAGTCGTTTGTCCGAGACCTGCTTGTAGATGAAGGAAGCCTGGCAATTGTCCGCGCTATCGCCGGCCTTGGAGTGAGCTTTGGCATGATCACTACCGCCGAAGGGGTCGAGACTGAGGAGCAAATGCGATGTTTGAACCTCGAAGGCTGCATCGAGGTCCAAGGTTATTTATATAGCAAACCTGTACCAGCTTGCGAGATCGTGGGGGTTCTTGAGAACTTGGACGATCGAAGATTGCAGCAGAAGGATCCGCGCTCGTAGCAACGAGACACAAGCTCTTCAAGCAGTGTCGGCGATCGTCTCTCGGGTCAGCCAATCCGTTAGACGCTGTTACACGGTCTTGGCGCGGTCAAAGGGGTCAATCCTTCAATCGGTATTTCAGGCGCAGGCGGTCGCAGATTGCTTTAAGGTTCGACTGATTCACGCCGCCACGCACACCGGTGCCTGCAATCATCGTCGCGGTAAAATTGCCAATGCCCCCAATCTTGTGAAGTCTGAACACGTTCGGACTTAAGCTGCTGAGTTCGGCAATCAGTTGTCTGAGCTCGCTGGACGTCTTGGGTTCTAGCTCGGACTCCATGATACCCTCCTGTCTTCCGCCGAGGCGGTGGGTGTCGTGTCGAGGGAGCGCACGTCGGCTCCCAATGCTGTCGGCGAGACGGCATGGCTCTTTGCGGGGGCCCGGTTCTGGTCCATCACGACCTCGGACAGCTCGCGGGGATCGGCAGCAGCGTTCTGCAGGTGCCCCGCCGATCGCCGGCTGATCGATTATAGCCTCCATTCCGCGCGAGGCACCCACGGAGTCGCTCGGGTCGGGGGAGTAGCGGGGAATTGATCCGAGCGATCTGGGCGGTTCGGCTGGGGGCGGTGGCGGCGGCGTCATTCTAACTGATAAGAAAAGGCATCCAAGTTTGAACGACTATCGCTCGATCCCAAGCCTTTGCACCTGAGCATACTTCGCTGATGCGAAAGTTTGACCAGATCGCAGGCGCGAAGCTTGCTATCTATCGCCAAATTTAAGAGCACGAGGTCGCGCCAGCGCTCCGTCTTGGCGCTTCTTCCCGATCCAGCGAACCGTTTGACGAGATAGCGCCAGCGCCGCACGCGGCTTCGGACAAAATATTGATTCCCCGCTTCTTCGCGCGTATCGCGGGCAGGACGGCTTGGCTGTGCCAGTGCACCCCGTCAAGGAGTTCGTGTGCGAACATTGCGATAGCGCAACGTTCGCTCCTCATCGTCCTGATACTGGAAAATGTCGGGAGCAATTTGCGGCTCCTTGAGAGGAACGTACGCATGCTCAATCTGGTCCGGAAAGCCGGATGGCAAGACTGTGAATGTCCACGGGAGCAAGGTTCTGTTTCGGTGCGCGAAGCGAGAAACGTCGTATTCGAAATGGTAACTTCCATACCGGACACACAGGTTGCAAATCTCGCAAACGTGACGGGCCGCGTGTTGGCTCGGCCCATCTGTACGGAATCTCCTCTTCCCCGATTCGACTACAGTGCGATGGACGGATACGCGATTAATGCCGCAGATATCAGGTCGGGAGCGATATTGAACGTCGTTGGCCAAGCGGCCGCTGGTCGCACTGATATAGCCCTCAGATTGAAGGGGAACAGCGCATACGAATCTTCACGGGCGCATGTATACCGCCTGGCGCAAACGCGGTCATCGCCCAAGAAGAGGTCAGCCGTGAAGGCAACCGTATTGCGTTGCTTCGTACCCCGGTGCCAGGTGAAAATATCAGGATTTGCGGTGAGGATGCACGGACCGGCGACACGCTGGTCGACGCGGGCACTTGCATGGGGCCACTCGAGATAGGTGTGGCCGCCTCAGCCGGATTTTCCAGTGTTCAAATACTCAGAAAACTTCGCGTCGCAATCTTCACAACGGGTTTCGAACTTCGTCAGCCTGGCGAGAAAATCTCGTTAGGGGAAATCTACGATTCGAATCGGAAAATAACAATAATTCCGATATCGTTGTTTCCGTCTTATCGAGCCTCAAATTCGGATCGTCAAACCTGCGAACAGTTCACTAGAGACTTAAAGAGGCGTTTCCCGATGCTTCAGGTCAAGGTCTTCGATGCTGCGACGAAGCAGACCGAGATGATCGAACTGGCAGCGGCCTAGTGCTGTTCAACCCTTGCGCGCCAAAGCGCTTCGAAAGTGTCCGAGTCAGTCGGTGCCGACGCTTGCGAATCTAACGGGTTGTTAGGCTTCTCTGTGAGGGGGCTTGCAAGTTCTCCATTGGATGCTGGTTGTGCGGAAGCCTCCGCAGGCCATTCCAACAATGATTTCGAAAGCCCGGGCTTGCCTTCGTACCAGCATTTTCGTCCATCGATGAGACGATAGGACCACCATTGCCCATGCGGATTCGATGGCATCGCGGCACTGCATTGTTGTTTCGCCAGCGCAGTCGACAGCCCAAGCGATGAGAGTGCAATGCAAGTCGCGACAGTGATCGCTGAAATCTGCTTCGTCATTTGAGCACTCAGAGATTACTCATTGCTGCAATCGGCTTACCGGGACTAATCGGGCAGACCGCTGGGCGGTTGCCGGAAATAAATAGAGTAAGAAAGATCAAGTCACTTTTGAGAATATCAACTCAATTTTTGTTTCGATATGGAGCCGGAACGCCTAGAGACCGCGATCAACGGTGGCGCGTACGGGACACGTTGCGTCGTTTGCTCAGAGCTGAGCGCCGGCTCAGGAGAACCATAGCCGTAGCGAGCGCCGTTCTCCCGGAGCACGCCGCAATGAAATCGCAACGAATTGGGTGAAACGACCGTGAACGAAATGTGGCGAAAACAGTTGTCGCAGCAAGAAAAATCAGCAACTTAGAAGCTGTTCGCTGCGTTCGGGACGCAAGAGGTCGAGATTTTATTCTCGACACCGCGACCGCCGAATTGAAAGCGGCGCTTCGAAAATCGCCTAGCAAAAAACTTCGGGACTATCGGGCGAATAATCAGCCAGTCGGAGTGAGGCGACAAGCAGCGAGGTTGGTCAAGGCTGATGCCGAGTTACCCACTCATGCGAGCATATCCCGCGCCAGCGCTACGACCTTGCGGCCGTAAAGCTCGATGCTGCGCATCAGCTTATCGTGCGGCAGCGGGCCGGCCGAGTATTTTAATTGAAAGCGAACGACGCTGAGCGCCTTGACGGTGGCGGCGATCTTGCGTGCCACGGTCTCCGGCGAGCCGACATAGAGTGAGCCGTGATCGGCCTCGCGCACGAACTCGTCGCGCCCCATCGGCGGCCAGCCACGCTCCTTGCCAATGCGGTCGCTCATGGTCTTGTAGTCCGGCCACAGCTCCTCGCGCGCCTGCGCGTTAGTATCAGCCACATAGCCGGGCGAATGCACGCCGATCGGCCTGGCCGGGCGGCCGATCTGTTGGAAGGCGCGCTGGTAAAGATCGATGTAAGGCGCAAATCGCTTCGGATCGCCGCCGATTATGGCTAGCATGAGCGGCAGATCGTAGTGTGCGGCGCGCACCACCGACTCCGGGCTGCCGCTCACTCCGATCCAGGTTTTTAGCGTGCCGTGCTCGATCTGCGGAAACGCCCGCTGCTTGTTGAGCGGTGGGCGCAGTTTGCCCTGCCAGGTCACCGCCTCCTGCTTCAAGAGCGCAGCGAACAGATCGAGCTTCTCCTCGAACAGTTCTTCGTACTGGCGCAGATCGAAGCCGAACAACGGGAAGGATTCGGTAAACGAGCCGCGGCCAAGGATCACCTCAGCACGGCCGTTCGACACGGCGTCTACCGTGGCGAAGCGCTGGAACGCGCGAATGGGATCGTCCGAACTCAGCACGGTCACCGCAGAGCCCAGCCGGATCCGCCTGGTGCGTGCGGCGATCGCCGCCAGCACCACCTCGGGCGAGGAGATAGCAAAGTCGGTGGTGCTCGCCGAGCCCAATGAAGTCGATCTCAAGCTCGTCGGCTAGGACGGCCTCGTCGATGACGTTGCGGATTACCTGCGCCTGCGGCAGCAGCGTGCCGGCAGCGTCCTTGGTGATGTCGCCAAAGGTATCCAGTCCAAATTCGAGTAGTGTGCTCATTTGCCGTATCTCGGTTCGCCTGGACTTAACGCATTCCGCGACGGGTGCGTCCACCACGCGAGATAGGGGAGGCCATTGACGACCGAGCATTCGGTCAGGAGTCACAAGGGTTACATCTTTGGAAAAGCAATTAAGTGGCTGCTCGTTGTTCCGATAAGACCACTTCGTGAAACGCATAGTTTCTGTTTTTGGTTTTTATCCTGGCGCGCGGCCGAAGGGCGCAGTGGTGACTCGGCGTCGCGTTGTTCCTGTCAGAAACTCAATCTTGCTGGCAACTCACATCGAATCGGGCGATGCTCCTTTCTTATGCGGGAGGTCTTTAGCTTAATCTGGTTGGCGTTGGTCGGAACGTTTCGGTCACAGGCCTCGCTTGAGGCTGAGATCATAGTTCTGCGTCATCAGCTCAACGTACTGCGGCGGAATTCAGGGAAACGGCCGACTGCTGGACCGTTTGATGTTCGCGAGCGTGTATCGTTTGGTGCCAACGGTGCTGGACGCCTTGGCGATCGTAAAGCCCGAGACCGTGATTAAATGGCAACGCGCCGGGTTCAACTCATCTTGGCGATGGAAGTCACGGTGCCGTGACGGCGCGAACTAAAGTTGGAGACGTCGGTGCGACCGGAGCCGCAACAAGAAACCTGCGCGCCCGTTAGCTCTCGTCGCTCATGCAGCGCAAGCACATGCGTCGGTGACGTCTCTGTGATTTCTCGCGGCTTGAGCATTGCCTGCCCAAAGGCGAAAACGGCTGACTTGGGGGGGCTGGCGACCTCCATTTTAGTATGGTTGTTTCTCAATTTGCATCCAGCTAGCGCGGGTGCTGGTTTACAAGAACGGCGCTAATGAGGGTTCGCAGAATCGCACCGGCAGCAATTTTAAGGATCGATCAAATCGATATGCGGCGGAGCCCCCGTGAAGGTTCTTCGCTTAAGCAGCCATCCAACCATGAGCGAGGTGAAAACAAATACAGGAATAAGGAGCCACAAAGATCGGTTACCGAGGGTCTCCCTGGTGAGCCAAGCAGCTACGGCTCCGACCAGCAATGAGGTGAGGCTAATGAGCAACCAAAGCATGTCGACCATCTTCCATTCCAGCCATGACAACCGCGCCTCAATTTTTACGCGATCTGGCAGTTTCGCGAATTCATCGTACTTCATGGCCGCGTCCTACAGGTGCGTTGGAATGTCACGACCTTACTCGACTTCGGAGCCTCACATGAAATATTGTTTTGCCGGCATTTGCGGCTGAACAGCCAATTCCCTATCCTTGCTCCTGACGCCCTTCTGCCCAAGGCCAACGAAATTGCCATGACAAAGGTTCACCGTCCGCGACGTATGCGGCCACTATCCGCTGCTGCCAAGTCGCGGCTGCCGCAAGGTGTGCATTCAGATCGCCCACTGAGCGATCGTTCTGTTGTCGATCTATCGGAGCTGGTGCCGCAGTTAGGCAGCCTGTTCGTCCGCCGGACCAGCGAGGTTGGATCGCAGCCGGTTCGCCATGATCGACAACGGCCTCGGCTTCAGCCTTGTCCCCTGGAGGCCCGCGCTCGACCAGCGTATCGGTTGTTACGTTTCCGGTGTCGTGATGCCCGGCGGTGGAGTCGACTAGCCATTCGCATGTTCGCGCGAATTAGGACGGTGAGCGGAAAAGGAAAGCCTTGTCCGCTTGGGATCAGGGGCCGGACCAGCGCCATCCCGTGAAGGCGGGCGCATTCGGCGCCCCCGCTTCGCGGCTTGCGGCCTTGACCGGCTGTCGCCGGTCCGGCGAGGCGCTCCCAAGCAAGGCATATTGGGAGCGGTGCGCTTCCCTTCCCAAGGCATGATTGTTGGAAAGGTAGCGCTCTGTTTGAGCGCGAATTCTTGTTCGAATCCGCCACAGACGGCGAGCACGGATGAGCGACGCATTCGAAGTATGAGTCGAGATCACCGCCGATTCCGCGCCAATCTTCTCATATTGTTGGTGAGCTTGTGGTGAGTTTTGCGTTCACGCACATCCGGACACTCAGGCTAAGTCATTGATGTTTTGGCGCACCCGACACGATTCGAACGTCTTCGGACCAAAATCCGACCAGGGGATGCTGCCTTTCACCCAGCTTCCCACGGAAACATCAGCGAAATCAAAATAAACAGCGCCGTCACCTTTATCGAAGCTACCTCGATAAGACAATGAAGCGTTACGACCGTGACTTGCGCATTCGACCCGGCCGTATCCGCGATAACGGACGCAGCGCGGCCAGGCCGAAAAGCTTTGCCGGTCAGGTCATGCGAGCCGCAAAGAGGGCGGGTCACACGGGGAGGGGCTTTGGCCGGTCGGGACAACGGGCAGGCTCCCGCTTCGGCCGAGGCCGTTCAGCGGCATCGCTTCGCTCGCCGTCGCGTCGGGTAGTGATCAAGGCGCGCGTGGTCCGTCATCATGGCAGCTGGTTTCGGTCGGCACCGCTCGCCAAACACGTCAGCTACCTCAGGCGCGATAGTGTCACACGGGACCGAACCGATGCTCGCATGCGCGATGTGCGGAAGATCGCCATCACTTCCGCTTCATCATTTCGCCCGAGGACGCACCCGACATGCAGGACCTCCGTAAATTCACACGGGAGCTGATGGTGGGTGCCGAACGCGACTTGGGAACGAAACTTGATTGGGTCGCCGTCGATCATTGGAACACCGACAATCCGCATGTCCATGTTCCGGTTTGCGGCCGCGCCGATGACGGACAGGACCTCGTCATTCGCCGCGACTACGTCAGCCGGGGGTTTCGGGCGCGGGCCGACGACCGCGTCACGCTGGAACTGGGGCCGCGCAGCCAACGGGAGATCCAGTCCGCGCTGGAAAGGGAGGTCGAGGCCGAGCGCTGGACCAACCTCGATCGGGCGCTGCGCGATGCTGCAGATGACGGCGCAGGTATCGCCACTGCGGCCAGGCGGCCCAGACCGCGATCCCGGGCTGAGGCGGTTGATGGTTGGCCGCGCCACCAAGCTGGAGCGCCTCGGCCTCGCGGAGCAGGTCGCGCCCGGATGCTGGACGCTAAAGCCGGGTATTCAAGGATACGCTGCGCGATCTCGGGGTTCGGGGAGACATCATCAAGACCATGCATCGGGCAATGACGGGTGCGGGCCACGAGCCCAATGTTTCCAGCTTTGCTTTGCATGGCGACGATGCAGCCGATCCGATGCTCGGCCGCCTGGTCGCACGAGGGCGGGGCACCAAAGACGCCGGTCGATTGGCCCGTATCAATAACTCTCCGACCTTGTACCAGAGTGGCGTACGTTGTTTGTCGCCAGTATTTGCGTCTTGAAGAAGTCGGGAAACCGACTCATGAATGCAGTTCTGAAGAACTTGAACGCATCGATTTGAAGCGAAAGTTGTTCCAACCGAAGTTGTCCGATCTGGATTTCTCGATCGAATTGATTTTGAACAATGGTGTCGGCTGGTTCGCGAGTGAGATATTCATCGGTAGCATTGCCAAGCGAGATCGCGCCGCGCGCCAAGACGTCTTGCATTCGCGTAGCGAGACCGGAATGCTCGGCCTCGGCGATCTTTAGGGCCTTTTCAATCGACAGAAACACTGACTCCGTGCGTGAAAAATCAGCTTCCGCGTCTCGGTCAGCCGAGCGGGCCTTAAAAAGATGGTTCACGCGAGCTCGCAAAAAAAGGTCGAACATTTGTCGGTCAGTCCCCGTTCGCGGAACGGTCTCCAAAACGGACCCGCAATGAGTAGAAAATGCTCTCTCAACGTTTACAATAGATTAATTGCTGCCAGTGTCACGACCACTCGCTATGAAATCGGCTATAGGGGACGCAGTCTGTCGCACGGCTCTTGACGTCAGTCAGCCTTTTCGGGGCGCCTTGTAGATTACACGAGGTAACCAGCCAGATTATGACTGGTCCGATCTGGGGCGCGCTGATCAAGGAGTGTTCGCGAGCGCCTGCACATATTTCGCATATTCGCTGTTACCCAATGCCATTCCTAATTTTTGCAATTGGCTGCGGTCAATGAATCGCTGATTGAATGCGATCTCCTCCGGGCAGGCAATACGAAAACCTTGTCTCTTTTCGAGCGTTGCCACAAAATCCGCTGCAGCAAGGAGACTGTCAGGCGTGCCGGTGTCAAGCCAAGCAAAGCCTCGTCCCATTTGCTCCACGGTCAGCAGGCCGCGATCTAAGTAGGCTCGATTCACGTCGGTGATTTCCAGTTCGCCCCGGGCTGACGGACGGATGCTCGCCGCGATGTCGACTACCTTTTCATCGTAGAAATAAAGCCCGGTGACTGCAAATTCGGACTTCGGTACCTTTGGCTTTTCCTCGATCGAAGTTGCCCTGCCAGTTTCGTCAAAACCAACGACTCCATACCGTTCAGGGTCTGAAACGTGGTAGGCGAACACCGTAGCGCCTACGGTACGTGCTGCTGCATTCGACAGCAGATCCGGTAAACCGTGCCCGAAGTAGATGTTGTCACCCAGAATCAGAGCGGACGGGCCGCCACGCACAAAATCGGCACCGATGATGAACGCTTGCGCCAGTCCTTCGGGACGGGGCTGGACGGCATAGGACAAAGAGATCCCCCACTGCTGCCCGTCTCCAAGCAGTTTGTTAAAAAGCGGTAGGTCCTGGGGCGTTGAGATAATCAGAATATCTCGAATGCCCGCTAACATCAGGGTGGTGAGCGGATAGTAAATCATCGGCTTATCATAAACCGGCAGCAATTGTTTCGATGTCACCGCCGTCAAAGGATAGAGGCGAGTGCCACTTCCGCCCGCTAGCACAATGCCCTTCAAGATGTGCTCCACTCTCACAAGATGTGCTCCACTCTCAGTGCTGCGTGCCAAGCAGACGCTTGACACAACGTTCGAGGGAACTATCCAATGGTGGCAGGCGCACATTAAAGATGGTCGCCAACCTGTCGCAACATAGCCGCGAGTTCATTGGCCGTTTCGCTGCGGTCGGATAGTCTGCGGTAGAAATTGGGTCAAGCGCCATATCGGGGCCGCCATTTTGCTTTGCTACGCTGACAATCTTTTGCGCGAAAGTATACCATGTGACGGCGTCGGGACCTGCGACATGCGTTACTCCGGCGAAGCGTTTTTGCCATCCGGTAGAACCCAACTTGCGCGCTATGGCCAGGATTGCATCTGCGAGGTCCGGCGCATAGGTCGGACAACCAAGCTGATCGTTCACCACTCGCAACCGATCGCGGTCAGCTGACAGTCGCATGATGGTGCGAACAAAATTGTTGCCGAATGGGGAGTAGACCCAAGAGGTGCGAAGAATGACGTTGCGTTCATTTGCCACTGCGACAGCCTGTTCTCCAGCAAGCTTTGACTGTCCGTACACGCCCTGTGGCCCGACGGCGTCGCTCTCAATGTAGCTGTCGGTTTTCCGACCGTCGAACACATAGTCCGTCGACAAATGAATGATCGGGATGCCCAACTGGTTTGTGGCCTTCGCAACGATGCCGGCGCCGGCGCAGTTGATTGCAAAGGAGAGGTCGGGCTCGGCTTCGGCTTTGTCAACGGCGGTATATGCAGCAGGATTTATCACGATGGTGGGTGAGAATTCGGCGATCGCCTTCTCAACCAGATCGGCGCGCCGGATATCGACGTTCGGGCGTGAGCCGAAGCCGATCTCGATATCGCTGCTTCCGGTGGCAGCTTCACGAAGCGAGCGCGCGACTTGTCCCTCGGCACCGAAAACATACAGTCGCACGTTCACTCCTGGCTGTTCAAAGACCTAAGCGTTCCCCGCGATACCTCTCTCGCAAGGGCTTCCACCAATCGGAACGCTCAATATACCAGCGAACCGTCTTTTTAATGCCCGTCTCGAATGTTTCCGTGGCGCGCCAGCCAAGGTCGGTTTCTAGTTTTAACGCATCGATCGCATAGCGCTGATCGTGACCGGGTCGGTCCGTGACATAAGAAATAAAGCGGTCATGTCGCCCGCTCGACGAGCGCAATTCGTCCAAACACTCGCAGATTTGCTTGACGACGTCGATATTGCGTCGCTCATTTCGTCCGCCGACGTTGTACGTTTCTCCAGGCGATCCTTTTTGAAGGATCAAGCCCAGCGCTCGCGCGTGATCGTCGACATAAAGCCAATCTCGGACGTTGGAGCCGTTGCCGTAGACGGGCAAAGGCTTGCTATCAAGCGCATTCAGCACCGTCAATGGGATAAGCTTTTCAGGAAACTGATAGGGGCCATAATTATTCGAGCAATTCGAGACGATCACCGGCAGGCCGTAAGTGCGGTGCCAGGCCCTTGCGATGTGATCAGAGGCTGCTTTTGTCGCGGAATAAGGCGAGCTTGGGTCGTATGGCGTGGTCTCGGTGAACATTCCGGTCTCGCCGAGCGAACCATACACCTCATCGGTCGAGACATGAATAAACCGAAAGGCGTCCTTGCTAAGCTGCTTGTTCTCGTCAAGATACGCGCGAGAGGCCTCGAGAAGCGCAAAGGTCCCAACGACATTTGTCTGAACGAACACAGTCGATCCAGAGATCGATCGGTCAACATGGCTCTCGGCCGCAAGGTGAACCACAGCATCCGGCCGATACTTCGAAAAGATCGTTCTTAGGCCGACGGCATCGCAAATGTCGAGCTGTTCAAAAGCGTAACGGGCGTCGGATGCGACAAGCGCGAGTGAATTCAGA
>WNFA01000543.1_pt1 | contig 29998 bp, 28 predicted proteins | sample 5400481 | NCBI WGS metagenome assembly WNFA01 (sample SAMN13153340, study PRJNA577476) | soil metagenome | isolation source: 120 cm saprolite under Douglas fir tree site 2 hole 1 replicate 2 | place: USA:California | collected 2015-04-18 | reverse complement strand
ATGCTTAACCGCTTTACTGGCATGCTATGGTCCCCTTTACCTTTCGGCGCTAGGTAAGCCAGTTGTCCTAGAAGGTTATTCACTCTCGACCTTCTACTCCTATGGAGCAATTGAAACAAGCGCCGATACGGCGCACCACGACGTACCATTGATCCACTTCCCGTTTGATCGTTACGGTTTTGATGGTGCCTTCAAGAGGCCGATGCAACTTCATCTTGATCGTGCCGATCTTGGTGAGCCGGAGACGGTCTCCTTCTAGCTTCCAACCCGCGCCATCGGGGTAGGTAAAGCTATCATAGCGGTCCCGCCCCTTGAACCTGGGATAGCCTGAGGTTTCGCCATTCTTGAGACGGTCAAAGAAGCGCTGGAAGGCTCGCTCTACCCGCAAGATGACATCCTGAAGCACGTGGGAAGCAATGTCCTGGTACTCTTCCCTGTCCTGCTTAATATCCACCAAATCACGTTTCTGGCCGTAGTACGAAACCTCGGAAACGCGCTGGTTTGCAATCATCGTAGCCGCCACGATTTGTCCCGTCTCTGCATTCTTCGAAAGGGTAATCCGCTCGTGCAGCTTATAGCTGTCCTTCCTTTCGGAAAGACAGGCATTGTAGAGTTCACGGCACCGATTGAGCGTGAAGTAGAGCCTCTTTTCAGTGGTCTTATTCGGATAGAGCCGATACTTATACGCTTTTCTTGCCACCTTTTTCCTGCTTCCGTAATGCTAAGGCTTTCCGCACAAGCCACACAATCTCTGAATTGATCGGTCGCACATCCTCTTGTGCTGCTTGTTTCACGGCTTCGAGTACGTCAAGAGGAAAGCGTACCGAGAACCGTTTCATCTGTTCCATGCATACATTCTACATCACTTTGTATACAATATCAAGTACCCCCTTGCCCCACTCCCACAAGGAACGCGCCCTAGACCCCATAGCTAAAGCAATGAGGATGCGGGCGCGGGTTGCTCAAACGATGAGAGATCATATTTTTTGCGGACTTTGCTGACAATGAAGATGTGGGCTTCAAGATACTAGCAACGTCAGCGTAAACATGGTAGAATAGCTTCACCTATCCGATAGTTTTTTCATGAACAGGGTGAAGTACGATGCGCTATGCCATATTCACCGATATACATGCTAACCTGGAAGCACTTGAAGCGGTTTTAGCCAAAATCGATGAGATTGCTCAAGAGGAGCCTATTGATGAAATCTGGTTTCTCGGTGATCTTGTCGGGTATGGGCCTGATCCCAATGAATGCATTGTGGTACTGCGCGAACGTACGGATGTGATAATTGCTGGAAATCATGATTGGGCGGCGGTCGGCAAGATCGATCTGGATGATTTTAGCGCAGCAGCACGAATATCTGCAGAATGGACGGCTAAAGAGCTGACAGAGGAGCACCGTTCGTTTCTTGCTGATCTACCAGAACGCCTGGAAATCGGTGATTGCACACTGGTGCACGGCAGCCCCTATGGACCACTCTGGGAATATCTCACTTCCGAGATGCTGGCAGAACGCAGTTTCCACCATTTCAATAGCCGCTTTTGCTTTGTGGGGCACACCCATGTGCCGGTCATCTTCCAACAAGCTGTTCCAGATGACTATGACGAGGCTCTTGCTAACGCTCCTACACTTCCCCTGGAGAGAACAGAACCGAGTCTTTCGAACGGTGTTGAGAATGGCATCGGCATTGGGGATTACGCTGATGAAGATGATGATGAAACGGTAGAGGTTATGGCGGTCCAGCATGTAAAAGCCGCCGAGCAAACCGAAAGTGCTTATGCAGACCCAGTGACCGGCCAGGTTGTGAGTGAAGAAGAGGCCAACACGATTCTAGAACCCACTATGAGGAGATCCGATCAGAGTGTCAGTGAAGAAAAGGCGCATACGACTGCAAAACCTGCAATGAGTAGCTCTGATCAAACTGTTGGAACTGCTGAGGAGATCGATGGTACGATGACCGAGGACGTTGCTCCCCTCCCCACGGGCGCGATAAATCTGGCCCCTACTGGTAATGAGGAGAGTGCGGCAGTTGAAGAGGAAAGCGCGGCGGTTGAGGAGGAAGAGAGTCCTCATGATACAGGACTAGAGGACAGCCCCAAAGAAGAACATACTGAGCATACCGATGAGATAAGTCCCGAGGTTGTCAGGTTGAGTGCGGAGGAGCAAGCAAATAGCGAGATAGAGGAGTTACTGACGCTGCTAGGCTTGAGTCAGAGTATGCTCCACATCACTAATGAAATGCTGACGCCGCCAGAAGGAGAGTGGCAGGCACCCGAAGGATATCGCTTCATCATCAATCCCGGTGGTGTCGGCCAGCCGCGAGATGGAGACCCACGTGCAGCCTTTATGATCTATGATACTGAACGCGGTTTCAATTTTTATCGTGTCCCCTATGATTTTGAAAAGACACAAGAGAAGATTATCGAAGCTGGTCTGCCACAATATCTAGCAATACGTCTGGCTTATGGACGCTGAGTAATGCCTCAATAAAACTGGTAGTTGGTCTGGGGAATCCATCCACGGAACAGTTACGTCATAACGTTGGCTTTCGTGTTTTAGATAAATTAGCGGCAAAACTCGGCTGGAACTGGTTTGACATGAAACTGGTAATTGGCCTGGGCAATCCGGGCTCTCAATACGAACGAACACGCCACAATGTTGGCTTTCGCGTGGTGGATAAATTAGCGGCAAAGCTGGGTTGGAAATGGACGGGGAGACGCAGTCGAGCGATACTGGCGAGTGGCATTATTGGCTCTGAGAAAGTGGTATTGGCTAAACCTCTGACCTTTATGAACCTGAGCGGTGAGGCGGTGGCTGAACTTGCGCGCTGGTACAATGTGCCACCTGAGGACATACTGGTCGTTTATGATGAACTCGATCTGCCGGTCGGTAAGGTACGCCTGCGTCCTCGAGGGAGTGCAGCCGGTCACAACGGGATGGAGTCTATTATTCGCTACCTGCATACTAACCAATTTCCACGCTTGCGCGTCGGCATTGGGCATCCTACCAATAGTCGCATCGATGGAGCGGGTCATGTGCTCAGTATGCCTAAGAGTGATGAGCGTATCTCGCTTGATGCAGGCGAAGATAGGGCAGTTGAGGCGGTACAGATGGTGATTGCTGAGGGTGTCGAAAAGACGATGAATGTGGTTAATACCGATCCAGAAGCGCAGCAAAAAGCTGCTGAGAAGCAACAGCGTCAGAAGGAACGCCGGGAGCAGGCAAGGCTACGCCAGGAAGCAGCGCAAGAGGAGCAGGCCGAGGCAGACGATTAGCCCACTCCTTCTCATTGATCCTGCACATAGGTATTTGAGGATACGCCACCTGGCGGGGTTCGCCTTTCTAGCGGCTGGAAGTGCTACACGAGTCCAGGAAATAGGTCTTTTTTTACCTGGTCACTTTTTACGCCCAAATTTTTCAGGATGTGCTCGTATGCTCTCACCATATCTGGGGGGCCGGATACATAATAGGTTCGCTCTTCATAGTCCGGAACCGCTTCCTCAATCATGTTTTCATCAATTCTGCCTACGAGACCAGACCAATTGCGCGGAATGGTTTCTGTCTTGGTCAGTGTATAGAACGTCTTGATCCCAAGTTTCGTCTGCGCTTCCCTTATAATGTCCTGATAGGCAATTTCATCCGCAGTTCTGTTTGAATAGAAAAGGACAATATCGCGCCGCTGGTTCATGTCGAGGAGATATTTCAACATGCTTCTGAAGGGTGTAATACCGACCCCTCCAGCAATGAAAACCAGTTTTTGCCTGGGGTCCTGAGGAAGTGTAAAATCTCCGGCAATCTGTCCCGCAATCATTTTTGTCCGGCCATCTACTCTATACAAGGCTTTCTTGAAACTGCTACTGTTTGCGTAAAACCGTACTCCCAGGTGCAGACATTCCTCGGTTGGGGACGAGGCAAGAGTGAAAAACCGGCGATTGCCCCTGCTATCTGGTCTCGGATGCGCAAGCGTAAACTCCATATATTGCCCAGGTTCGAATGCCAGTCGTTGCGATGGCTTGAAAACGAAATCAACAATGTTGGATGCGATCTTACTTTTTCTTTTCACCCTGAGCACCACTTTCTGCTTGGGACTGACCAGGTAGGAGTAAATGTTGCCGATGACCAGCGCCAACTCAGGGGTAGAGTAGATAGGCCCAAGATGAAGTTGGGGAATGAACAAAATGCCAGTAAGTAATCCATAGATGCGCTTCAGTTTCTGCGTGGGCGGTGCGGTCAGCGGTTCGGTCAGCATAATAGCCGCAAAGAAAAAGAGCGGTGAGGCTACCAACAATTGCTGTAGCTCTCTCGTCACAGAAAGCCCTTGCAGAAGGCTGACCACACAAACGGTCACAAGCGCAGCCGTCACAAAAAGCACTACCATCTCTCCCTGACGCAATTTGCGCACAAGCAGCACTCCACCAAGAAGCACGGCCGGCAGCATACTCGCGGTCCCTACCCACCAGCTCGCGGATTCACCAAGTGCAAATGAGGTAATAACGACTGCTATTGCGGCAGGGTTAAAGAGATGCTTATTGTGTAGCGCGAGAATGTATTTGGAAGATGTCGCCAGGATTGCTGCCCAGCCGAGAAACAGGAAGTCACCTGGTGATTTTGTTGGATCGATGATAAGCGCCAGGATGAGTGCGGTAATGAAGGCTGATTCCACGTTGGTTGGGACTGCAAAGATGCTTGCGAGGATCGAATTTGCTGCCCAGCACATAATAACAAGAAAGACAGTTGAGAGGAGCAGCGAGAGCGGCGAAAAAGGCAGCAGCGTAAAATACGACAAGACCGCCGCTATAGCGATGAGCCCAATCAGCACATAGAGCACCAATCGATACATGGTGACGCGATCTAGGAGATAATCGATACGTGATATCATGCTTTCAGTACATACCTTTCGAAACCACTGGTAAACGTTGCTTGCGCGGAAGCATCGATCATATAGCCTTCAAACCCTGGTAACTGTTCGACGAAATAGATTCCCTTTTTGCCCATAGCAAAGGCCGCTGTTGCAAACCGATCAGCTTCGTACACATTGGGACCAATGACGGTCAGACTCACGATATCGAGGAGCGGAGTTTGTGGGTGATGCGGATCGTAGATATGCTGCCCGCGTATTGCAGTTCCAGACGTGGCAATACCCTTATCCGTGACCGCCAGAACCTTCACATGTTCTTTGCGGTTGAACGGGTTACGTATACCGATTCGCCAGGGGTTCCCACCTTTCTTTCCCGATACCTGGATGTCACCGCCAGCATCAATGTAGAAATTAGTAAATCCAGCTTCTTTCAACATATGTGCGGCCTGAAGGATTGCCCAACCTTTAACTATCCCAGAAGGATCAGCGGTACCGTTATGCTGGATGTCGAAATACCCCTGCGTTTCTTGTTTGGTTTGCTCGCTTAATGCCAGGACCGTTTTCATGGCATGGCTATACTCTTCTTCACCAAGCTCGCCCCGATTTACTTTCGACATCTCGCTGTGTTCCTTGTACATGCTAAAGGTGTCATCAACAGTGCGAAAATAGGCAAAGACTTTTTCTATATCAGCTCCTGTCACACTGGGATCAACTACCTCGACGGTAATAGGCATGCCCATAAGCAACTGGAATTGTTTCATAAGTTATGCGTGTGCTTGCGAAAGCGCATCCGTGAGGGATTGAATGAAAGCATCGCTGGAATCGGTGGCACCTGTCACGATATCAACATTGGCACTTTGTGCCTGGATTGCTTCACTTGTGAGCTGTGGATCTGCGATGCTGTTGATGTCTATTGAGCGGCTGCGATCATTGGGGTACTGCAAGAATTGCACGTCAGTTATTTTCCCATGCTGAATGACCGCTTTGACCTGCACAACTCCCCATTGCGCATCGGCAACACTTCCCGTGTACGAACCGTCCTTATAGAAGGAACTTGGTGTTACGGTTGCGTTTGGTGGCTCATTTGAGGAAGGAGTTGTCGCCGAGCTTGATGAGGAGCGCGATCCCGCTGAAGTAATCGGTACGACGGCTGCAGGGCTGGAGTGACTATGTATCAAACTATAGAGAACGAAGGTGCCTATAATGACGATTGAAATAATGGCTTTTTTTCGCATGAATGTCCTCACAACAAACAAAGAGTCCAGGGTCTCGCTCCAGTTGCCAGATGGCAACGTTAACATGAGAAGGGAGACCTCATAGATTCTGCCACTGAGTGTAGCAGACAAACCTCAAAAAAGTGTGAGGAAAAGGTAAAAAAACTGTATGAGGAGTGTCAGGCAGAACGCATTATCTGGTGGACAGCTTAAAAATCGACCTTGCACCCCCAGTTATGAGGAGATATCAGGCCTTCCCTCTCGGCATTGACAAAAGTGGTTTTTTTCTGGTATGCTCTTTTTGTTGATACTTTGTATCATTATTTCGAAAGGAGCACTCCATGGTTTGGCAAAGAAGAGCATCTGTCTGGCTTGCTCTTGCTATGCTCATTATCAGTTTGTTCCCTGCCTGTGGAAGTCCCACTGCGGGTAGTTCCAACTCCAGTTCTTCCTCCTCAACGGTTCTTTCTGTTGTGGCAGCAGAGAACTTCTATGGCAATATCATCAAGCAGCTGGGAGGCAGTCATGTCTCAGTGACGAGCATTCTTTCTGATCCCAATGTTGATCCCCACGAATACGAGTCCAATGTGAAGGATGGTATCGCGATCCAGAAAGCGCAGTTCGTGATCGAGAATGGTCTTGGCTACGACGACTGGATGGACAAATTGCTCTCGGCCTCTCCCAATCCTAGCCGCATCGTGCTGGTTGCCGGGAATATCGCAGATCACAAGCTGCCGGACAACCCGCATGTCTGGTATGGATTTGACAATGCGGCGACCATCGCCCAGGCCATCACAGATGCCTTGAAGAAGCTGGACGGAGCCGATGCCTCGACCTTTGACAGCAATCTCGCGGCATTCAAGCAGTCCCTCGTTCCGCTCCAAAATAAGATCGGTGAGATCAAGCAAAAGTACACCGGCACGCCGGTTGCCTTGACAGAGACGATCTATCTCTACCAGAGCATTCCAGAAGGCCTGAATGTGCTAACGCCTTTTGAATTCGAGAAAGCCATTGCTGAGGGTAATGACCCGCCTGCAGACACGGTAGTTACTACCAATGACCAGATTAACAAGAAGCAGGTCAAAATCTTGATTTATAACATACAGACGATCACACCGATCACCACAAACCTGCAGAATGAGGCCAAGAGCCTGAGTATCCCGGTTGTGCCGGTCTCGGAGACCATGCCACCGAACAAAAACTACCAGAGTTGGATGATGGATCAACTCAACAACCTGGAGCAAGCGTTGGCAACAGCAACCGGGAAGTAAGGAGTGATAGCATGACGCAAGGAACACAGGAGCTGGTTATCAACCTGGAGCATGTACGCATCCAGTTCGGGCGTAACATCATTCTGGAGGATATCAGTATGACGGTGAACCAGGGAGAGTTCATCGTCGTCCTTGGTCCCAACGGGGCAGGGAAGACTACTTTGCTCAAGCTGTTGCTCGGCCTGATCAAGCAAAGTCGCGGCATGGTATCGGTGCTGGGCCAACCACCACATCGTGGCAATCGTGCGATTGGCTATGCTCCGCAACACCGTGTGCTTGAAACCGATCTTGCCCTGAGGGCACGTGATGTCGTAGGCTTTGGATTAGACGGGAATCGCTGGGGAACGGGACTGCCAGGTCGCAAACGAGCCGTGATTATCGACAAGGCACTAGCGGAGGTAGACGCCACAGCATTCGCCGATGCTCCCATCGGCCAGTTATCAGGAGGAGAGCAACAGCGCCTCTTGATCGCCCAGGCGCTCCTCTCCGACCCGCGCTTGCTCTTGCTTGATGAGCCGCTGGCCAATCTAGATATCAGCCATGAACAGGAGATAGTATCATTGGTGACCAGGGTATGCCGGTCCCGCAACGTGTCGGTGATGCTAGTGACCCATGATATCAATCCCTTACTCCCGGTGGTCGATCGAGTCCTGTATATGGCTAACGGGCACAGTGCCATCGGGACACCAGAGGAAGTCATTACGAGTGCCACGCTCACACAGTTGTATGGCTCACCCGTTGAGGTAGTCAAGGCACTTGGGCGTGTCTTCGTAGTCGGCGCAGAAACGTAGTAGTGGCTCAAAATGTAGTGGCAGGGGGTGGAGTGGTGCTGCGGGGGGCCCTTGCGGCTGCCAGGTTTGCCGACCCCTGATTTGGGTAGAACCAGGAAAACGCCTATGTTTGACATCTTACAATATCCATTCATCCAGAACGCCTTGCTTGCAGGCTCCTGCGTAGCGGTTGTCGCAGCTATTGTGGGCTACTTTATGGTGGTACGTGGCCTGACTTTTGCCGGGCACGCACTGCCCAACATTGGCTTCGCCGGTGCGGCAGGGGCCGTCCTTCTGGGAATCGACCCGGTGATTGGATTGTTTGCATTCACCATCGTGGCGGGCATCAGCATCGGAATACTGGGCAAGCGGATGAACGAGCGAGACACGGCCATCGGTATTATTATGACCTTCGCCCTGGGACTGGGCATCTTGTTCCTTTCGCTCTACTTTGGCTATGCCGAACGGGTCTATAGCATCCTGTTTGGGCAAATTGTGGGCATTAGCCCCAGAGACGTGCAGATCACGGCGATTTCCAGCTTGCTGACGTTCATCCTGGTCCTTGCCTTATTCAGACCCCTCTTGTTCAGCTCGTTTGATCCGGAGGTCGCAGAGGCCCGTGGTGTTCCCGTGCGCCTGCTGACGATAATTTTTCTCGTTATGATTGCCATTACCGTCTCTCTGGCAGTACAGGTGGTAGGCGCCTTACTCGTGTTTACCTTGCTGATTGGGCCGGCAGCGACAGCCATGCGCATCGCTCGGAGTCCGCTGTGGGCGATTGTCATTGCCATCGTGCTGGGCGTCTGCTATACCTTCCTGGGCATTGTTTTGGCAGCGAATAATGGAGTCTGGCCGGTGAGCTTTTACATAGCTTCCCTCTCGTTTGGCGTCTACCTCCCCGTGCGTCTCCTGTCGCCGTTATGGAGAGGACGCTGGGCAAGGAAGAGCGACCCCACGATAAATCGGGGGTCTACTACTGCATCCCAGGAAGGCGATCAGGAACAACGCACTACATTCAAGGCGATGGGAAATACGCAGGGATCGGCAGAGGCAAGAGGTGAGTTATGAGTGAGTTCTTTAACTACTGGCTTGGACTGTTTCAACATGAGTTAGTGCAGAATGCTTTTCTGGCGGGCACGATGGTTGCCATTATGACAGCCGTTATGGGCTATTTTGTGGTGCTTCGAGCCCAGGCCTTTGCTGGTGAAGCCCTGGCGGATATTGGGTTCGCTGGAGCGACCGGGGCAGCTGTACTTGGAGTCAGTTCGCTCATAGGCATGTTCGTTTTGACCGTGTTGGCCGCACTGGGAATGGGCGCGTTGGGTGAACGCATACGCGGTCGCGACGTCGAGATCGGGATGGTGCTTTCGTTCGCTCTAGGCCTTGGGGTCCTCTTTCTTACCATCTACGCCCAATATGGCACGAATGCAACGGAAGGCGTTGGCATACTCTTTGGCTCGATTTTGAGTGTGACGCGCAGCGATGTACTGATTACACTCATCTGCGGCGTAGCAGCATTGATGCTGCTCGCGTTGATATTTCGTCCATTGCTCTTTGCTTCCGTTGATCCTGAGGTGGCCGAGACACGCGGTGTGCCTGTGCGCTTCCTCTCCATCATGTTTCTCGTGCTGCTTGGGATCACGACCGCCGAGACTGTACTCGTCGTTGGTGTGCTGCTCGTACTCGCTCTGCTGATTGCGCCAGCAGCAAGCGCTGTGCAGTTGACGCATCGACCTCTCACGTCGATTCTGCTGTCGGTGGCATTGGGCCTGCTCATTACCTGGGGTGGGCTGATTCTGGCATTTGTTGGGACATGGGGCCATTTTCCTGTCAGCTTCTACATCTCGGCAGCTTCGGCCCTCTGCTACTTCATCTCGGTAGGAGTGAGTCGTATGCGTTCACCACGCCGCTATCGAGATACCCCGCCGTCATGCAGCACATGCAGCAGCCCATACGCTACTCCTTTGCCATCTCACTTGTTATCTGCCAGGGAACCAGCAAATATGGTAGACTGAGAGAAAGGTTGGGGACATTACAGCAGAAAGGGATATCAACGGTGCGAGCAGATCATATTTATGCCATCTTCGATGATATGGGCCAACGCAATACACGCCCACGACGACTCATTGCAGAGCGACTTGCCGAACTTGCAGCCTGTGGAGCCGATTTCACGACGGATGATCTCTGGCAGCAGCTCCGCGAGGTCGAGCCCCACATGGGACGTGCAACCGTCTACCGCTCCGTCGAGATGCTTGTCACAGCAGGTCTGCTCGACCGGATTGAGTTTGCTGATGGGACACACCATTATCGCGTTTGTGGCGGGAGCCATCACCATCACTTAACCTGTACGCGCTGTCACCGGGTGGTGGACGTAGAGATGTGTCTTCCCACCGACCAGTTTGCCACGCTAGGGAAGCAAACCGACTTTGCGATAGAGGGACATACCCTCACGATCTTTGGACGCTGTGCCACCTGCCGTACTCGAGGTAAAGAGGCAGAGGGACAGGGGACATGAGACTGATCTTTGTCGGAGATGTGATGCTCGGTCGGCTGGTAAACCAGGTGCTCAGGAGCAACCCTCCTGCTTATCCATGGGGAGATACCTTGCCACAGTTCCAGCGTGCAGATGTACGCATCTGTAATCTCGAGTGTGTCATTTCTGATCGAGGTATCCCATGGGCAACAACACCAAAAGTGTTTCATTTCCGATCCGATACAAAAAACATTGAAAGTCTCAAGGCTGCATCTATTGATGCCGTCTCACTTGCCAATAATCATGTGCTTGATTTTGGATATGAAGCTTTCTCATCCATGATGAATACCCTGGAGCAGGAGGGAATTCACTCTGCTGGTGCTGGTATGACATTCCGTGAAGCATCCCGTCCAGCGATGTGGGAGGTCAAAGGAAACAGAATCGGACTTGTCGCCTGTACAGACAATGAGCCGGCCTGGGAAGCAACTGAAGAACAGCCAGGGGTGTGGTATGTCCCCATTCAGTTGCAAGAAAGACGAGCACAACGGCTGTTTGAGAGCGTGAGCAAAACGAAAGAAGAAGTTGATCTTCTCATCGTGTCTCTGCATTGGGGACCCAATTGGGGATACATGCCTCAAACGGAACATCCACCTTTTGCACATACTTTGATCGATGCAGGAGCTGATGTGATTTTTGGGCATTCTGGCCATATCGTTCGCGGCATCGAGATTTACAAAAATAAACCCATCATGTATTGCACAGGGGACTTCATTGATGATTATGCAGTGGACCCCAAAGAGCGGAATGATCAAAGCTTTCTTTTTATCGTTGAAACAGATGGGCCATCTATTGTGCGTCTTTTGCTCTATCCCACAGTGATTCGCGATTTCCAGGCAAGGCAAGCTAAGAATCAGGAGTGCCAGGCGATTGTTGCATTGATGCAAGGGCTGTGTACGAACTTGAACACAGCAACGGAGTGGAACGAGCAAGAAGAGCATATTGAGATTTCCATTGCGTAAGATGTTACTATTCTCCAGGATGTAGTGCACAAGGGCGAGTTCCGATGTCTATCCGAAGATGTGAGGAGTCCTGAAAAATTACGCTAAATCTCAGACTCAGCAACCTGACCCCAAAACCTGTGCAACAAACGGCGTTTTCATGACGTAGTATTATGTGTAGTTGCTACGGTGCCAATTATTTACATTAGCACGCCTATGAATGATCGGTTTTAGTGTAGTGGCGGGGCTTGCCCCCGCCAGGATCCTACATGCTGCCAATTATTTACATTAGCACGCCTATGAATGATCGGTTTTAGTGTAGTGGCGGGGCTTGCCCCCGCCAGGATCATTTACGGGTGCCTAATTTTTCTTTTATGCGTCACTCTCAACGTGATACACTATTAGGTAATTCACCTATTTGGCAGGTATCGAAGGGGAATGGCAGGTGCCAACCCTACCACTGGAGAAAAATGCATGCAGTCAATACAAGATTTAGCTACTGCCGTCCAACGTGTCGTAAGCAATGTTGAACGCGTCATTGTCGGCAAAGCCGAACCCGTTGCCTTCAGCCTCATTGCCGTCATTTGCCGTGGACATGTGCTCATCGAAGACGTCCCCGGCGTCGGCAAAACCGTCCTCACAAAAGCCATTGCCCGCTCCATCGGCTGTAGCTTCAAGCGTATCCAGTTTACCCCCGACCTCTTGCCCAGCGACGTCACAGGTGTCTCGGTCTACAATCAGAAAACAGCCAACTTTGAATTTCGCCCTGGACCCATCATGGCCCAAATCGTCCTCGCCGACGAAATTAACCGCGCCACTCCCAAAACGCAGTCTGCCCTGCTAGAGGCAATGGAAGAATCACAGGTCACCATCGATGGAGTCACCCATCGTCTACCGGAGCCGTTTATGGTCATGGCCACGCAGAACCCCATCGAATACGAGGGGACCTTTCCCCTGCCAGAGGCCCAACTAGACCGCTTTATGATGAACATCAGCCTCGGCTACCCCAAAGCAACCGATGAAATGGGCATTCTGGACAGTCAACAGCACCACCATCCACTGGACGACCTCGTCCAGATCATGACGGCAGAAGAGTTGGTGGGCATTCAGCAGCAGATACGCTCTATCCATGTCGACCCATCTATTCGCGAATACATCGTAGCCATTTCTAATGCTACACGCAATCATGGCAACATCTATTTAGGCGCGAGTCCACGTGGCTCCCTGGCACTCTTCCGTACCTCGCAAGCTCTAGCAGCCATGCACGGGCGTGGCTATGTCATCCCCGATGATGTGAAGATCCTGGTCAAGCCAACCTTAGCGCACCGCCTGATCATCACACCAGCTGCCCGTGTGCGTGGTATCACCCCAACTGCTATCCTCGATGAGATTTTGCAAAGTGTACCTGTACCAGGTGCATGGGTAGGTAGCAGAAAGGCGCGTTAAGCTATGCGACCCTGGCAAGCTATTGTGATCACTATCTTGCTGGTCCTCCTCGCCATCAGTAGTGGATGGAGACCCATTTATTGGCTCGCGTATACCATGCTTGTCTTATTCGTCCTTTCCGGGTTGTGGGCACGCTACAGCCTGAGCAAGCTGGTCTTTCGTCGTACTGCTGCCAGTGCGCGGGTCCAGGTCGGCGAGGTCTTCGATGAACGGCTCAGGCTCGATAATTTGAGCGTTATGCCCAAACTCTGGGTACAGATCGCCGATGGTTCAACCTTGCCTGGGCATCGCGCCGGCTACGTCGCAACTATCACCGGACGCAAGCGCGTCTCTTGGCGAGCACGCACCGTCTGCCGGCAGCGTGGACGTTTTCAGCTAGGTCCAGTCACTGCTACCAGCGGCGACCCATTCGGCATGTTCCGCCGGCGTGCCTCCCTGACGGGAGTGCGTGAAATACTCGTGTTGCCGCGGGTTTTACCAATCAGCAGTTTCGCTCTCTTCACGGGTGGATTGCCGGGACGGGGGCGGAGTTCACAACGTGCCCTCCATACTACCCCCAATGCCACTACCATCCGTGATTATGTCACCGGTGATGCGCTTAGCCGCATTCACTGGCGTTCCAGCGCACATTATAATAAACTAATGGTAAAGGAATTTGATCTTGATCCTGCCGTTGACGCCTGGATCTTCCTCGACTTGCACGACGCAGTGCAGGCCGGTGAGGGTGAGCATTCAACCGAAGAGTATGGAGTCACCATTGCGGCGACTATTGCCACCTACTTGCTGCGTCAAGACCTGTCCCTAGGCTTGATCGTCAATGCCGAGCGGCGCGAATTCCTCTCGCTTGATCGTGGCGATCGACAAATGGAGCGTGTCCTGGAATTGCTGGCAGTCGTAAGGTCGGGACCAGGGCCTGAACTACGTGAGGCCCTGGCCCTGGATGCGCTCCATTTCGGGCGAAATAGCGTTGCTATCGTGATTACGCCTTCCACCTCGCGGGACTGGCATGACGGTGTACAACATTTGCAGCGCCGGGGCGTCCAGGCGGCAGTAATCGGCTTGAATGCCGCTTCCTTTGAGGATAAGCCTGCCGATGAAGATACATTGGCCCTGTTGGAAGGTGCCGGTATCCCTGTAATGCGTATCAAACGTGGAGACCCGTTGTCTGAAGTGCTTGAGCGTAGCCCTGAAACACGCTATGCACGATTGAGGTAACTACCAATGCAAGACGCAGCAATTGAACGGCTGGCAAAAATTATTTCCGACAAGTACCCCGATGATGGCAGCTCGCACCAGCGCAAACCAATCTTCCAGCTACATATTGGTCTGGCAGAGGGCTGGTTTACGCTCTTTTTGCTCATCACCATCGTTTACAGTACTATCTGGTGTGTACAAGCCGCAGACTGGGTCGACCATCTCAACATCCTTACCCTGACAACCGCTCTCGGTTTAATCGTTGGACTGATCGCTGCCAAACAGCGCCGTCTTCCACGCCTGCCTTCTCACCTGCTTGCTATCGGATTCGGCTTGTTACTCGCTTTCTGGCAGACCGCTGGCGCTGATTACGCAGGCAATACTCTCGCCTTGGCCAGAGGTATGCACCAATGGTTTCTAATCGCCCTTGCCGGCGGGACAAGTAACGATGACTCCATCTTTCTCTTCTTGATTACCGCCCTTGGCTTCATCCTTGCCTACACCAGTACCTGGCTCTTGTTTCGCACGCGTAGTCCCTGGCTCTTGATTGTTGCCAATGCTATCGTTCTCCTCATCAATTTGAGCAATGTCGAGCCTGGCTACATCGTCTTCCTGGTCGTTTTCCTCTTTGCCTCCTTGCTCCTGCTCTTGCGCTTTAATCTCCATGAGTCGGTGCAACGCTGGCGCCGCCAGGGGTTGCGTTACGGCGATGATCTGGGTTGGGACGTCATGCAAGCGGGTATACTCATATCTATCGGCGTGCTCCTCTTTTCCTGGATCTTGCCCTGGGGCTATGTCAATGATACCGCCTCGCAACTCTGGAACGCGAACGCAAATCCATATATTCAGCTTGAGAATATCTGGAATCGCCTGGTGCCTGTCTCAGGCGGTTTTACCCCGGCCAACCATGGGGATTTTGCCGATACACTGGCACTGGGAGGCAACCCCAACTTAAATAACGACATCGTCTTTACCGTACAGAGCAATGATGGTTCACAGTACCTCGCATCTCTCAACTATGATACGTACGATCCCTTACGCGGCTGGATAAATGGTCCAACTTATACTACTTCGCTCAACAGCAATCAGACGATAGGGAGTCAGTCAGCTTTATGGCATCCCGTACAGCAACAAATCACAGTCATCAATCCTCCTGGTGAGAAATATCCGTACCTGTTCGGAGCCTCACAGATTGCTTTAGTGGATCATCCCGCCCAAGTTCAGACGAATGCCTCTGATGGCTCGGTCATTGCATGGTTGAACAAGAGCGGGAACCTGGTAGCAGGCCAGCGCTACACGGTTACCTCCTACATCTCTGCCGCAGACGTACAGACGTTGCGCACTGTACCATTGCCTGTGAACGCTCCAACCCTTCCTACCAACTTTGACGGACCGGTCCCGCCGACATACTATGAACCCAGCATTCTGAATACCTACCTGCAACTGCCGCCCAACCTTGACCCTGCTATTAAGCAGTTGGCGCAGAATATCATCGCCAAGGCCCATGCCACTACCATGTATGACCAGGCAGAGGCTCTAGAGTCCTACCTGAAAACAAATTATACGTATGATGTGAATATACACCGGCCTCCTGGTTCGGAAGGTGTCTCATGGTTTCTCTTCCATAACGACCGTCGCGGGTTTTGTAACTACTTTGCCTCGTCAATGGCCATCATGGCCCGTCTCTTAGGTATGCCCGCACGCGTCGTGGCCGGTTACACCAACGGTCAGTTCGACTCCAGGCATAATCAGTGGGTTATTCGCGGAACCGATGCCCATGCCTGGACGCAGATCTACTTCGCTACATACGGTTGGGTTAACTTTGAACCCTCGGCTGGCTTCTCAGGCTTTGAACGCCCCCTCCCAGGCAGTGCAAACTTTGCCCCCCCTATCAATTTAGGTGGACAAGGTTCTACTACCGGTAAAAATAACCCTGGCCATGGCCGTGTACCTAATTCTACCGATGATCTGGCCCCTATAACGACGACCCCAGCAGTGGCTCAGGCACAATTGCGCGAGCGCATTAGCTTCACCCTGGGGAGTCTCATCCTCCTGGTTCTCTTGGGTCTGATGCTTTTCAGTATCTGGTGGCGTCGCCTCTTCCGTGACCGCAGCATATCGGTACAAGTGTATGGGCGTATCTGCCTGCTTGCCAATTGGGCCGGCATCACTCTCCAGCGTTCGCAAACACCCTACGAATATATCAGCACATTGGCCGCAGTAGCTCCTGAGCAGGCACCGGCACTAGAACGTCTCGGCGATATCTATGTGCGCGATCTTTGGGCCGACCCTGCCAGTATCGAGCATCCCCGTCGCACCGGAGAGACAGAGGAGTTGCCTGCCTTATGGAAGCATCTCCAACCTGCCTTCTTCCTCTATGTAGCGCGCCACCCCTACTTCTTACGCTGGCTTCCGGCCCGTCTCAGCAGCCTCCTGAGAACTCGCTTGACACGACTACGCGCCCAGCGACGCTCGCTGCCCGCGGAGGAGGTCCTCGATTCTGTTGGAGAATAGGAAATTTTTGCCCTTGACAAAACACCAACAAATCCCGTATACTCCTTGTAGTGCTTTATGAAGAGCACCTCTTCGTATGTTCAGTAAGCAAGTCTCACGAAAGGAGATGGCAGCATGGCAAACAGCCAGCCGTGGTCTAACACCACATGCATCCGGCTGCGCGATAACGACATCGCTTACGGCCATGCTATGCCCGTTGGCCTGATGCCACAGCGCAAGAACAACAACGGTGTCCTCATCGGATTCACCGTCTTCTGCGCTCTAGCTACCAGTGTGCCCATCTCCAGGGGGTCTCCACCTATTTCAGGATGAGTAAACAACAACTCAAGAGACACCCCAACCGTGGGCACTGGCAGAAAACAAAAATCCAGTCCCACGGTTTTTTGTTTCCTTCTTACGCGTCGTAGGGGTGGGAACCCTTGTAGTCGTCCGCATTGTCCGGTTGTACAGGCTCAAACCTGTTCTCATGATCGATGTCCTGATCAGAGCAATATGTTACAATAGAAGATATGTTCGAAGTAATGTGCCTCTGAACCATTCCAGTGCGAAGGAGAGCATCCCTTGGCTATTGATAACTTCACTGATACTCAACTCATAGAGCGTATGATCGTCGACCCCACAAAGGACGCTGTAGTCATTGATGGAGTCTCCAAGATATTCAAGAAATCGCGCCCATTGCTGCGTTGGCGGCGAAAGAAGGACGACAAGAGCGAAGTGCGTGCCGTCGATAACGTGACCATTACCATCAAACGTCGTGAAATCGTCGGTATCCTTGGAGCCAACGGCTCCGGCAAATCGACCTTGATCCGCATCCTCTCGACACTGTTGATCCCGGACACCGGGCATGTCAGCATCTTCGGCTACGACGTCGTGAAAGATGATCGCGTGGTGCAGCAGCTCATTAACCGTGTCAGCGTGGAGGCCTCGTTCTTCAAAAAGCTGTCACCCATGGAGAATCTCATCTATGCGGCACGACTCTACAATATGCCAGCAGCGGAAGCACGCGCCAAAATCATCGAAATCCTGACGCGCTTAGGCATCAAGCCCGATCGCATCGGCCGACCCTTAGAGAACATGTCGCGTGGCATGCAGCAAAAGGTCGCCATCGCGCGTGCCTTTCTCACTGCACCCATCGTACTGCTGCTCGACGAGCCAACAACCGGTCTTGACCCGCGCTCCAAGATCGACGTGCAACACTTCGTCAAAGAACTGCGCGAGGTCCATGATGCCACCATCCTGATCACCACGCACGACATGGATGAAGCGGAAGCCTTATGTGACCGCATTGCCATCATTGACCAGGGACGTATCGTCGCACTTGGCAGAGCCAACGAACTCAAGCGTGCCGTGGCAGACCGTATGGGACGCAATGAACCTGTAACCATGCATGAAGTCTTCATGCACTATACCGTTGCCCACCTCATCACCGACGCTGACATCGATCGCTACGGAAGCTGGGAAAAAGCCTTCGAAGCCTACGAAGCACAAAAAGAAGATGAGGGCGAAGGCCAATAGAAACGACAAACCGTAGGGGGCTTCCGCCCCAATGATGAATAAAGAAGGGGGTACCAATGTCTAGTCTCATGCACCAGGGGCGTGCAACGTATGCCTTCTTTGAACGCAACTGGAACCTGACCAAGCGTTACTGGGCCTGGGAGCTTGTCTGGCTGGTCTATAACATCGTCAACGCCATGTCCGTCACCTATATAGGTGCCAGCGCACAATTAGTGACCGGTACAAAAATCGACACCAGCTTCCTGATCCTCTACCTGTTGATTGGAACCTCAGTATGGACATACCTGAGTGTCACCTTCGATGGCGTGACCGACATCATCAACATGGAGCGTTGGGAAGGGACCATTGAATACACCTTCATGGCACCCATCTCGCGCTTCACACACATGGTCGGAAGTTGTCTATACGCGGTCGCCCATGGACTGCTCTTTACCTTTATACAATTGCTCGTGGTGGGAGCCTTCTTCCATCTCGACCTGAGTCATGCCAACTACCTGACAACCGTCTTCATGCTCTTGGTGGGCAGCATCTCGTTCATCGGCTTCGGCATCGCCACCGCCGTTTTACCGTTGCTCTACACCGAAAAAGGTATGCAGATGTCGTTTATCGTACGAGCGGTCATCTTGCTTGTATCGGGTGTTTACTACCCCATACAGATTTTGCCGGCCTGGATGCAGCCAATCGCGCGCATCTCCCCGGCAACCTATGTCCTGGAGGGCTTACGTGCCAGTCTCCTGCACAACCAGCCGATCTGGTCACCAGAAGTATGGAGCTACACCTGGCCCTTGATTATTACCGGTATCGTGAGTATTCCCGTCGGCGTCTACATCTTCGGCATCGCCGAACGCTATGCCAAGCGAACCGGTAGGCTCAAAAGAAACGGATAACATTCGGCTATGGCCAGGATACAGAGCGGTTCTGCGTCCTGGCTCATCCCGAAGGAGGATACAATCACTATGCCTGCAATGCTAAGAAACCTTTTGGCACGCGCTCCGAATATGGATGATCTTAAGGCCATTGTTGAACTGCGAACGGCGTCTGACATCGCAGACTATGGCATGCCAGACAGTACGGAGCAGGACATACTCGCCGACTGGCAGAGGCCAGGCTTCAACCTGAACACCGATGCCTGGGTCGTCGTCACAACACATGGACACTTTGTTGGCTATGCCAGTGTGTGGCATTGCGAGTATCAGCGCTTCCACACATTCGCGTGTGTACATCCTGAGTACCGTGGTCGCGGCATTGGCATGCTCCTGCTCCGCCTGGCAGAAGCGCGGGCACGCGAGCAGCTCGATATAGTTCCGCCGGCAGTGCATATTACGCTGCAAAGTACGGTGAGCCATAGCAATGAAGCAGCGCGACGACTCCTTGAACGCGAAGGCTACACCTCGCAGCGGCATTTCTGGCGCTTGATCGTCGATACGGGAGATGACCCATCCGAGTCATTCGCAGAATTCTCTCATCACGGCAAGCTCAAACTGGACCTGGTGGTTGACGCACCGGATCTCATCGGCACGACAGAAAAGCACCAGCAAACCGGCATCTACCTTGCCCGCCAGTACGACATCTACGAAAAACAACTGCGAGCCGGCCAGGGAAGGCCGCTAGCAGAAAGTCTCGGCGAAGCAATGGCTTGTGCGTAGGGGCCGATTTATCGGCCTCCGTCCTGGGATACGAGGCGATCGCAGGTCATGAGTTTTAACAAAATGAGCAGGATATGTCCCGTGCGTAGCTGCGTGATTTGAGCGGTGATCAGAAAGATTAAGCCTTCTGATCCCATGAACAATGGAACGCGCCATACCCTTGGGGATCGGCTCTCATCCGAGCTGTGATATGGCTTAACGTTTCTGAACACCGCTCTAGGAGTGTAGGAACCACATAAGATAAGCAGAACTTCGTTAAGAGCACTAAGTGAGGAGGCAATCCAATGGGTCCCAACATGTACCTCTATGAGAAGGCGCGGGAAGCGCATTACCAAGATCTTCTGCGCGAGGCGGAAAAGAGACGGTTGCTGGCGCGGCTGCCTCGGTATCGTCGGAGCATGAGCAGGCGTGCCGCCGGTAAGCTTGGCATACTGCTGCTGAAGCTCGGCACCTGGCTGAAGCAGTTCGAGCAGCCACATACTGAGCTCGAGGATTACGAATGAGTTGCATCGCAGAATGAGTGAGCAAGGTGGCATCGTGAATGGATGAGAGGATTTTCCTTCAGGCTCACTCATTCTGAAGCAGCGCTGTAGGTGGCCCCTGTCAAATGTTTGCCCATATAGAATCGAGGAGATAACCAACCATGACAGATACACTTCCAACAAACTTCCTGCAACGTCCTCCAACCATGGAGGACGTTGCAGCCGTCACCGAACTCATCAACAGCTGTGAAATCGCCCAATATGCTACAGCAGAGGTCACACAAGATGACATACGTACCGAGTGGCAATCACCCGGCTTCGAATTAACAACTGACGCCTGGGTCGTAATCGCCCCCAATAGTCATCTCGTCGCCTATGGGGCTGTTTGGCACAGAGAGCATGTACGCATCTGGACCGAAATAGAAGTTCATCCCGACTACTATGGTCGTGGCATTGGCACGTACCTGCTCCACCTGGCAGAAGCGTGGGCACGCCAGCACATTCCAGAGGCTCCTCCTCATGCACGTATCACGCTGCAGAGTTGGGCCAGTAGCCTCAATCAAGCAGCACAGCAACGTCTTGAGCGTGCAGGATACAAGCCCGTGCGGAGTTCCTGGCGCATGGAAATCGAGATGAACGCAGCTCCTCCAGCGCCACAGTGGCCTGAAGGCATCTCTGTTCGCACCTTTGTCCGGGGTCAGGATGAACGTAGCGTCTTCGAGACCGACGAAGAAGCCTTCCGGGATCACTGGGGCCACCTGCCCATGCAGTTCGACGTGTGGGAGCATTGGACGGTCAAACGTGAAGACTTCGACCCGGCATTATGGTTCCTGGCATTTGACGGCAACCAACCCGCAGGAATATGCTTATGCCAGAGTGAAAAGGACTCAGGCTGGGTGGACACCCTGGCGGTCCGCCGTCCCTGGCGGCGCAAAGGTCTGGGCATGGCCCTGCTCCTCCACTCCTTCGGCGAGTTCTACCGTCGTGGTGTACACAAAGTCGGGCTGAATGTCGACTCACAGAACCTGACAGGCGCAACCCGCCTCTACGAGCGCGCAGGCATGCACGTCGCCCGCCAGTACAACACCTATGAAAAAGAACTGCGTCCTGGCGTCGAACTAAGTACCCAATCCATCACAGCGTAGGCCAGCCGAGCGCGGCGATGGCGTAGGATACCTGTCCCCCAGACAGGGTTCCCGATTTATCGCGCCCGGAGTCGACCCCCACGCCTCGCTCACAACATTGTGAACGGTACCCAAGGATAACCCCATTTTGAAAACAAATACATTAGAGGAGGTTCCTTTTGAACATCTGTAATCGAGGATACATCATCGGCCTCAATTATGGCTACAGCCTTTATCTGCTCAACGAAGGCAAGCGTACTCCGACCCCCAAAGCACGCTCATTTGAACTGCCCGGTGATCGCGTACAATACGCCCCTGATCGCCCGGCAGACGTCAAGCACGTCAAGCTCGTCATCACGCTCGACTTTGAAAACGAAACCATCAGCGGCGCAGCCCACACCACCTTTTCTGCGCTCTACGACGAGCTAAAAACCATCACGTTCGACGCCGTCGAACTGCATATCGAACGTGTCACATTAGAAGATGGCACAGAGTTAGCCTATAGCACCGACGCCAAAAAGCTCATCGTCACACTCGACCGCACCTATCAACACGGTGAGCAATTCACCATCGTCGTCGAATACCACGCCAGGCCCCGCGCTGGCCTGCATTTCATCAAGCCCGCGCCCGAAGACCCAACACGCCCCGTGCAGGCCTGGACCTTTGGACAGCCGCGCTACCACAGTCACTGGTTCCCCTGCCACGACGCACCCAACGACCGGGCCACCAGTGAGATCATCGTCACCGTACCTGCCCAGTTCATCACCATCTCCAACGGTAACCTGCTCAGCGTCACCGATCACGGCGATACAAAAACCCACCACTGGCGCCATGATGTGCCTCACGCTGCCTACCTCATATCGCTGGTAGTCGGCGACTTCGCAGTCATCGAGGATCACTACAAGCACATACCCGTCACCTACTACGTGCGACCGGACCGCAAAGACGACGCGCCCCTGTACATGGGCAAGACGCCCGAAATGATACGCTTCTTCTCCGAATATACCGGCGTTGAGTACCCTTACGACAAATACGCCCAGACCGTCGTCGAGATATACACCGGCGCGATGGAGCACACAACCGCCACTACGCACGGCTTCACCCTCCTCGTTGACAAGCGTGCTTCTCTGGACTACGACGTCGTACCCGTTGTCGCCCACGAACTGGCGCACCAGTGGTTCGGTGACCTGCTCACCTGCCGCGACTGGCCCAACGGCTGGTTGAACGAAGGCTTCGCCACCTACTTCGAAGTCCTCTGGGGTGAGCACGATCAAGGCACCGACTACTTCAAACAGTCCATGCTCGACCTCAAGAATGGCTATCTCGAAGAGGATGGCCACTACCGTCGTCCTATCGTCTACAATGTCTACCACGACGACGGCTTCGAGTTGTTCGACAGTCACCTCTACAACAAAGGTGCCTGGGTATTACACATGCTGCGCCATCAACTTGGTGAGGCCACCTTCAGACGTGCCATGCATGCCTACACCTCGCGCTACCGTGAAAAAGAGGTCATCACCGCCGATTTAGAGCGAACCTTCGAGGAAGTAACCGGGCGCAGCCTGGCCCAATTCTTCCAGCAATGGGTCTATAGTGGAGGCTACCCCGCCTTTGAGGTCAACTACTCATGGGACAGCGAACACAACATGGCCAGAATCAAGATTCGCCAGACACAGCAAATCGACGACCTGACCCCTTGTTTTGTCACCCCCGTTGATCTATCCTTCACCGTCCCGACTTCCGACGAAGCCGCCAAAGACGACAACACCATCGAGACGCGCACAATAGCAATGCGTGTCGTAGTGGGTGAAGATGGCCAGGTGGAGCAAAACTTCTATGTACCCCTGGAGCGTCAACCCGCCATGGTCCGCTTCGATCCCGATGGCTGGTTGCTCAAGACCCTCAAGTTCGAGCGTCCCGCCAAAATGCTGCGCTACCAGCTTGCCCACGACCCCGATGTCTTGGGCCGCATCGAAGCCGCGGAAGCATTGGGCGAGCAAGGCGACGACGAAAGCATAGAAGCCCTGAAAAAATCGCTGCTCACCGACAACTTCTGGGGCGTGCGTAATGCCGCTGCCTCGGCGTTAGGCGTCGTTGGCACCGGTAAAGCTCAGGATGCCCTCTTGCAAGCACTCCAGGAGCTTGACCCCACAGAGTTCGCACGGGTGCGTGCAGCCATTACCGGCACGTTGGGGAAATTCCAGGCACCCCAGCAGGCAGAGCTTGCCGAACGTTCCGCGCAAGCCCTTAGCGCCTTACTGGAGCAGGGCGATGTGAGCTACCTGGTAGAGTCTGCTGCCGCAGAAGCACTGGGCAAAACCCGCACCTCGGGAAGTGTTGAGAGCCTGCACAAGCTGATGGATCGTCCATCGTGGATGAATATCGTCCAACGCGGCATCTTAAGGGGGCTGGCCCAAACTGGCGAAGATCGTGTTGTTGAGCTTATCGCAGCCTATCTCGGCGAGACGCATGCAGTCGATGGGCACAGGGAAGCGAACCATCCTACTCTACGTTTAGCAGCTGCCTCCGGCTTGTGGACGCTTGGACAAAATCGTCATCTCTACAGCGAAGAGGCGCGCCAGCGGGCCGTCACCGCCCTCAGCCATGCCATCGAGCACGATAGCTGGGAACCCGTGCGTGGCGTCTCCGCGCTGGCACTGATGTCGCTCGGCGAGAAACGGGCCATCGACGCACTAGAGCGCGTTGCACTTCGCGAACTCTCATCGTGGCCGCAGCGTAGCATGCGCCTCGCCGCCCACGCACTGCGCACAGGCGACAAAGCTGACGAGCAACTCAAGCAACTGCGCAAAGACCTCGATCAAGTCCGCGAAGAGAACCGCAAGCTCAAAGAGCAACTCGGCGCTCTCGAAGCCAGGGTCAAGTAAATACTTGTGGTGACTCCTCTTGCGTACCCATAGCGGGCTATCTCCTTTCTTGCTTTTCCCTCATTGACTGGACCAGCTGCCGTTCGCACGCTTTACAAAATGCTTTCCAGAGCCATCTCGGTCTTGCTCTAATTCTATGGCGTAAGTGGAGCATTGGTCAAGTTTGTCCACAACTTGACTCAAAACACAAAATCATGATACTATTAACCCATGAGCTACAACATTAAGGTCCACATAGATCGACTTGGGGCAGTTGACCACCCCAATAAACACATGTCGCATGGCATGGCCGCATAAGCCTGGCGCTTCTGCTTATGCGGCGGAATAGTAGCGCCGAAGTGAAGGCACGTTTACTCATCCATAGGATATGACTAAACAGTGTTTCTCTTTTCCTTCGTCCTGCATTCCCCTCTCTACTGTAAGCTCACTCATCATGCGCTCCTCTTCTCTGCATATGGCTTGTCGCTGCCAGGTATTGTACTCCCTTCCCAACCCGATTGTTTTGTGCTAAAAGGAGGCATACCCATGTTACTCGTAAACTTCTCAAACGTCAGCAAAGACTATGGAGGCAACCCTGTCTTCGACGAAATCGACCTCGAAATCCTCGAAGGCGAACGCATCGGTCTCGTCGGCGAAAACGGCAGCGGCAAATCGACCCTCTTCAAACTCCTTGCCGGCCTGGACACCCCCACCGAGGGTGTCATCTCGCGTCGGCGCAACCTGACCATTGGCTACCTGTCGCAGGAAATAGACCCATTACAACACACCAAAACCGTCTTTGAAGTCGTCTCAGAGCGATCAGCCGAACTCGGCACCTTGTCAGCGACCCTACATCAACTCGAAGCCCAGATGGCGGACCCAGACACAACCTCGGACCCTGGCGCCATGGACAACATATTACAGGCATACGGCAAAGCCCAGGAGCGTTTTGAAGCCGCCGGTGGCTATACCCTTGCGCACGAAGTCGAAACCGTCCTGCACGGCCTGGGCTTCTTTCCTGAGCAATACCAGCAAGAAGTAGGCTTATTGAGCGGAGGCGAAAAGAAACTCGTCAACCTCGCTCGCAACCTCCTGCAACAACCCGACATCCTGCTGCTAGACGAGCCTGATAACCACCTTGACCTGGAAGCAAAAGCTTGGTTGGAGCAATACATCCGTGACTACCCTGGCACCGTACTCATCATCTCGCATGATCGGCGTCTCCTCGACCGCGTCGTCAAAAAAATCTTTCAGCTTGAGGACGGCAAAATTTCCGTCTACTTTGGCGACTACAGCTCCTACTTCGTAGAGCGGCAGCAGCGCCTCCTCAAGCAACACGAACTATATAACCTGCAGCAAGACGAAATCAAGCGTCTCGAAGCCAGCATGCATCAGCTCAAAGAGTGGGCCAAATTGAACCCCAAATTTGCAGGCCGAGCCGAAAGCATGGCCAAGCGTGTAGAGCGAGCCAAACAAGTAGCCGTCGCACGACCCGTGATGAGCCGCGAAAAAATAAGAATCAATCTTGATGCAGACCGGAGCGGCAAAAAAGTCCTCGAAGTCAAAGGTCTGAGCAAGTCAATCGAAGGTCGTTTGCTGTTCCGGCCATTTGACCTCACCATTCTCTATGGCGAACGTGTTGGCATCGTTGGAGCCAACGGCAGTGGCAAAACCACCCTACTCAAAACGATGATGCAGATTCTCCCGGCAGACAGCGGCTCCGTCAAAATCGGAGCCAGTGTCGTCACGGGCTACTATGCCCAGGAACAGGAAACACTGCCTTTCGACAGCACCCCCATAGACTTCGTCCGCAGACTCAAAGCTATGAACGAATCGCAAGCCATCAGCTTCCTGCGCGGCCTGCTTTTCTCCTATCAGGACATCTACACTTCTATCCGGCACCTCAGTGGTGGCGAAAAGAGCCGCCTACAACTGGCGCGCCTCATGCTCACCGATGCCAACTTCCTACTCCTCGACGAACCCACCAACAACCTCGACATACCGTCTATAGAAGTGTTAGAGGCAGCACTACAGGAGTTCGAAGGCACCATCCTCGCCGTCTCGCACGACCGCTACTTACTGGACAAGCTCGTCACGAGAATCGTAGCAATCTGCGATGATGGCCGCATAGAAGTGTACCCTGGCAACTTCTCGTATTATGATGAAAAACGAAAGGCAGCGTAGGGACCTATGACGATTTCCTTGTCCGATGATCACGTTCTCCTCCTACGCCTGCGCGCTCAGCGGCTTACTCCTCAGCCAACGGATCCAGCCGCCGATGTCGCTCACGTCGTGAAGGAACTGTGTGGCATCCAGGCTCAGGATTCACGCGCTGCAGCGCTTGCAGTGCGTGTTCGCAGCGCCGGGCTGGTTGCCGCCGACGTCGAGCACGCGCGGACGCAGCAGCGTTCTATCATACGCACCTGGGGTCCGCGTGGCACGCTGCACCTGCTGGCGACAGAGGACCTCGGCTGGCTCCTGCCACTCCTCGGTCCCGTTTTTATTGCGGGGGATCGGCGACGGCGTGCGGAATTGGGCCTTGACGAGGACACCTGTGCGCGAGGTATCGGCATCATCCGCGACGTACTTGCAAACCAGGGCCCGCTGACCCGAGATGAACTTGTTGAGCAGTTGGCGAGCCACGGTCTCCGTCTCGAGGGACAAGCCAGACCCCACCTTCTGTATCGAGCTGCGCTCGAAGGCATCATCTGCTTAGGGCCTGACCATGGTGCTGAGCCGACCTATGTCCTCCTCCGCGACTGGGTTGACCTCGGGCACGCCCTGCCACAGGAAGCAGCACACGTGGAACTCACACTTCGCTACCTCAAAGCCTATGGTCCCGCTACGCCAGAGGACCAGGCGACATGGTCTGGAATGCCCATCAGCAAGACCCGAGCAGCATGGCAACTCATCGCGGACCAACTCATTGAGGTACTGGTCGCCGATCGTTCAGCATGGATGCTCAAGACGCATGCCGCATGGCTGGACGAGCCACTCGCACATACCCCAATCGTTCGCTTGCTACCGAGCTTTGACTCCTACTTACTCGGCTACCAGAAGCGAGAACTCGTCGTGCCACCCCAGTATGCAAAGCGCATTAACGCCGGGGGCGGCATGCTCCACCCGACGCTACTGGTGGACGGTCGTGCAATGGGGACATGGAAGAGCAAGCGCCAGAAGAATCACCTGGAAGTCTTTGTAGAGCCATTTAACCGTCTCGCGCCCGAAGTGCATTCAGGACTTGAAGCCGAGGTCACCGATCTCTCTCGCTTCCTCGGCGTAAAAACCACCTTTAGAGTTGTACAGGGAGCGGGTGCTTGACGCCGCAAATTGCAGGACGTAGAATATTACTTACTGAAGAGTCTACACACGTTACCTCCCCTTCATCCCCACCGTATCATATGTGTAAAGAAAAAAGCTTAGACCAGATCAAAGAGGTAATAAACTATGTCAACCCTATCCATAATCATCTCAAGTACTTCCGGCAACGGAGCAACGCGCCTCGTCCTGCTGTCATTAGTGCTGGTAGCCGTTGTACTTCTCTTAGCGGGAAGCACCATCGCTATACTCACATTCATTAACCAACGCAAAGCCAGCCAAGCCAGCATCCCCTCCAACCAACTCCAGGGCGAGAATACATAACATGTCCCGTCGCACAGTAACACCGCTGCTCATCGGTACATTCTTCTTACGCGTAAACTCAGGTGCAGTCACCGTTGTGCTAGGACTATTCCTGGCCCAACTCGCACTCCATGCGGGCCATCCTATTACCAGTCTTCATGTGGGGCTATTACCGGTTGCCTTCTTCATTTCAGAGCTCCTACTTGCCCCACTCATGGGCGCCCTTGGTGACCGTTGGGGACGCCGCTACTTCCTCATCTTTGGACCCATTCCCGGCTTCATTCAGGTATCCCTCTTCCCATTCACACCCGTTGCAAACCCGTTCCCGTACCTCCTGTTTTTGCAAATCATAGCAGCCTTTTCCTCCGCCATGATCGTACCTGCCACCCTCAGCTACCTTGCCGACTTCACCGTACAGGACCAGGTACTTCGCACCCGTGTCATGAGCCTCTACGAACTCGCCACCACCGGCGGCATCGCCGTCGGTGTTGCCATCGCTGGCTTTGCCTGGGATTTCCTCGGCCGTTACGCCTTTGGCCTCGTCGCCTTCTTCTACCTGCTCGTCGCCGTCTGTATGGTCTTAGCTCCAAAAGTGAAGCAAGTCATCGAGCATGGGACGCTCACCATATTAGTCCGGCGCTACTGGAACGTCATCCGCACACCGCGTCTCTTTCTCTTCATCCCCGCCTGGATCAGCATCAGCGCCCTGGCCGGTATCTGGCTCGGCTCTCAAGTACCTTTTCTACTTACCATGCACAAACACGACCCCAACCAACTCCTCATCGGCAGCATGAGCGGTCATGGTGGTGGCAGCCGTGTCAGTCTCGTACTCGGCGCCTATGTCCTTTTCTTTGGCCTCTGCCTCCTCTTCTGGGCCTTCTTCCTCAACCGTGTGCCACGTTTGCGACTCATGCTCACCTCCATAGCAGGCGTCTACCTGGCCTGTATCGCCCTGGCCGGCATCAACCACCGTGGTGTCGGCAATGACTTCCTACTCCTCATCTTCATCCCTTTATTGACCCTTGGAGTTTTCGCCGAAAGCAGCTTTGCCCCAGCCGCGCTATCCTACCTGGCTGACGTGACCGAAGAAGCTGCCAGAGATCGTGGCCTCCTCATGGGTCTCTACTCCATCTTCCTTGGCCTGGGCCAATCCATCGGCAACGGTTTAGGCGGGGTATTTGCCCGTGACTTTGGCTTCGACGGCCTGATCTACCTGACAGCCTTGTTGGGACTGGTTGCCCTTGTCTCCCTCCTGTGGCTCTATTGGCAGGAGAGGAAGAGGTCACGTACAGAAGCCCTTACCTGACATTGATATTTGCTCCTGCATGTCCTTGCTCTTTCACTTCTGCTGTGTCAGATGCCTTCCCTGCACGGACGAGGAGCGTGATCGCGGCGGCCAGGACCTAGAGCGACTGGAGGCCCAAGACGACCAGGATGAGTACGGGGGCAGTGAAGAGGCTGACGAATCCCACGATCTCAAACGCGATACCTAGCGCTAAGGCCAGATAGCCGAACACCCGTGGTAGGAGACGTGAGCCGAGGAGGACGGCTCCCATAACAGGGCGTCGATGGCGCCAGTCATCTGATCTCCGTCAACGCCCTGCAGGCAATCCTCAACTGGTTAAGTTCAGACCTACCGTCCTGGTGCCTGGTACTTCTGTGCGCCTGCTTTGCGCATCGCCTCCATGGTCTGCTCGGTGGTCAGCAATACCGTCGTCTTGACGGCTTTGACATGACCTGGCGAGATAGCAGCGAGGACGGCTGCCGTGACAGCGGTCTCATCGGGCATCTCAGAGATGAACACGCCATCGTACTCACCAAAGGCATAGTAGAAAGACACCATTCGTCCTCCGAGCTTCTCAATGAGCGCGCGGAGAACTTCTTCACGGTTCTGCGGTTTCTTGACCAGCGCCGCCCAGGCCTCAGAGGTGTAAGCAAATTGCGTCATGTAGAGAGGCATTACTGTCTTCTCCTTTCTTCGGGTCAGAACAACCGAAACTCTAACGG
>WNFA01001673.1_pt1 | contig 30002 bp, 37 predicted proteins | sample 5400481 | NCBI WGS metagenome assembly WNFA01 (sample SAMN13153340, study PRJNA577476) | soil metagenome | isolation source: 120 cm saprolite under Douglas fir tree site 2 hole 1 replicate 2 | place: USA:California | collected 2015-04-18 | reverse complement strand
TCTCATCCACATTGATCGTCTCCTTATTACGGAAGAAGGCGATCAAAATGCCAAGGCCCACGGCGGCTTCGGCGGCGGCGTCTACCGTAACAAAGATCGAGAATACCTGCCCATGCAGGTTTCCCCACATGCGGGAGAATGCCACCAGGTTTAGGTTTACCGCGTTCAGAATCAGTTCGATCGACATCAGCACAATCACCACGTTGCGGCGAGTGAGCACACCGATCACACCCAGCACGAACAGTGCCGCTGCTACGACGAGATAGTGAAAGGTAGTTATCGGAACCATTAGTTCTTAGTTCTCAGTGAACTAAATGCTAAGTGCTGACTGCTAAGTGCTCGCTTCAGATCTTCTTCTTCGTCATAATCACTGCCCCCAGAATCGCCACCAGCAACAGCAGTGAGGCGATCTCGAAGGCGAACGTATATTCACCCATCTTGCCGGCTTCTCCGTAGAGCATCCCGGCGATCTGCTGCGTGTTCGACGATTCGGGCAGCGATATCATGCGATCCGGAAACAGCGCCTTGCCCCTCACGAACGCGGACACGAACAACACCAGCAACGCGCAGGCCGCTGCCAATCCCACTGGCCACATGCGATTGAACTGCCGGTCTTTGGACGAGCGTTCGATGTTCACCAGCATGATCACAAACAGAAACAACAACATGATTCCGCCCGCGTAAACAAATATTTGCACGGCGGCAACGAATGGGGCATACAACATTAAGTACAAGCCCGTCACCGCGAGCAGGGTCACGATCAGTGCCAGCGCGGAATGCACCGGGTTCCGCCGCGTTATGACGAGCAGGCCGCTAACAATGGCGAGTCCCGCCAACACATAAAAGAACCACGGCGTCGCAACCGGTGCCATGCCTGCATTGACCGCCGAATTCAGACCTGAGTTCAGCGCGGGGTTCATGAAACGAGCACCCCCACAATGGCGGTCGCGATCAGCACGACGAGCGAGATCGGCAGCATCACTTTCCATCCGATCTTCATCAACTGATCGAAGCGGTAACGCGGCCACGTCGCGCGATACCAGATGAACAGATACATGAAGACTGCGACTTTGAACACAAACCAATATACGTAGTCGATGCCTTCGCGGAACCTCGCCGCCACGCTCCCGTCCGCGGAACGGCCCGCAACCGCAATCACGAGCAGCAGCAGTGCGATGAAGCCGAGCACCGCCGCGAACGCGGCGAGCCCGATCCGCTGAATCTTGAAGAATGAGTGCGCCGGCATGCGCACCACGCCGACAATGGCAATCGCCGCTAGTCCGAAGAACGTGAGGGCGGGAAACAGCGAGAAAATAAAGTCCCACGCCGGCGCGTTCAGCAGGTTCGGGAACGGACGCATCCATCCGCCAAGCCAGAGCGCGACGGCGATCGAAGAGACCGCGATCATGGCCGCATATTCGGCGAGCATGAATAGCGACCAGCGCAGCCCGCTGTACTCGGTGTGGTACCCGGCCGTCAGTTCCGATTCTGCTTCGGCCATATCAAAGGGCGCGCGGTTAGTCTCGGCGATCATGGCGATGGCGAAAATCCCGAACGCAATCAGGCCGAGTGGAAAGAATTTAAAAATGAACCAGACGCCCTGCTGCTGCTGTGCCTGGACAATCCCGATCATGCTTAACGTGCCGGTGCCTGTGGCGTTCAGGCTGGTCATCAGGATTGCCGAAACCACGGCCAGACCCATGGCGACTTCGTAGGACACCATCTGCGCGCTCGACCGCAGCGCGCCGATCAGCGGATAGTGCGAGTTCGAGGCCCATCCGGCGACCACGATGCCTAGCACTCCGAGCGACGATACACCGAGCATAAACAGGATGCCGATGTTCATGTCGCTGACGGCTTGCGACGGACCGAACGGAATCACGGTATAAACCGTGAACGCCGCGAGCAGTCCGATCAGCGGCGCGACCCAGAAAACGAACTGGTCAGCTTCGGCGGGAATGATGTCTTCTTTGAGCATCAACTTAATCGCATCGGCGATGGGTTGCAGCAATCCGTGCGGGCCCACGCGCATGGGGCCGAGGCGAATCTGGAAGTGCGCGAGCGCCTTGCGCTCCAGCCAGTTCATCGCCATCACGGCCACTGACACTCCCGCAAAAATGATAAACACATAGACCAGCGCCCAGAACTGGCTGCCCGCTGCGCCCGGCGTTATCGCATCCTTACTGTTGAGATACGACATGATGAAATTAGGCATCAGCGGTCCACCTCGCCGAGCACGATGTCAATTGTGCCGATGACAGCGACCACGTCGGCCACGAGCAAGCCGCGCACCATGGTATCGAGCGCCTGCAAATTGACAAACGATGGCGGACGCACGCGCAAGCGATAGGGCTGCGTCGAGCCATCGCTGACGATGAAGTATCCGAGCTCGCCTTTCGGCGCTTCGATCGAATGATAGATTTCGCCCACCGGCGGCTTGATGATCTTGGGTACTTTGGCCATGATGGGGCCTTCGGGGATACGGTTGACCGCCTGCTCGATGATGCGCAGCGATTGGCGCATTTCAGCCATGCGCACCAGGTACCGGTCGTAGGTGTCGCCGTTAGTGCCGGTCGGAATGTCGAAATCAAATTCGGAGTAGGCCGCGTAGGGCTGGGCTTTGCGCAGATCCCACTTAACGCCGCTGGCGCGCAGCACCGGACCGGTTACGCCAAGGGCAATGGCATCCGCGGCGGAAATCACACCGACGTTTTTCGTGCGTTCGATCCAGATGCGGTTGGTGGTGAGCAGTTCCTCGTATTCGTCGATCTTCGGCGCAACGAAGGTCAGGAAATTCTTTACCTCTTTTTCGAAGCCGGCGTAAGTCTCGTATTGGCAGCCGCCGATGCGAAACGCATGCGTGGTCAGGCGTGCGCCACAGTACTTTTCGAAAATCTTGAGGATCTCCTCGCGATCTCGGAACGTGTAGAAGAGCGGCGTCATCGCTCCGATATCGAGCGCGTGCGTGCCCAGCCAAAGCTGGTGGCTGGCAATGCGGTTCAGTTCGGTCAGGATCACGCGAATATATTTCGCGCGCGCCGGCGCCTCCACGTTCATCAATTTCTCGACCGCTTCGCAGTAGCCCAAGCCATTCGACACAGCGGCGACGTAATCCATGCGATCGACGTAGGGATTGAACATCGTGTAGGTGCGGTTCTCGGCGATTTTTTCCACTCCGCGGTGCAGGTATCCGATGACGCACTCCGTGCCCAGAACCTTTTCGCCGTCAAGCTTCAGGATGACGCGCAGCACGCCATGCGTAGCCGGATGCTGTGGCCCCATATTGATGATCAGTTCGTTCGAATCGAGATACGGCTTCTCGGGAGTTTCGAGATCGAGATTGGAAAGCGCGCGGCTCGAGGCGTCGTGTGTGCTGTCGTTCATTGTCCGCTCTCGATTCCGAGATTGATCTGCACCCATTCATTGTCCTGCTGCAGGATGCCGTAGTCTTTGCGTAGCGGATGGCCTTTCCAGCCGTCGGGTAGAAGAATGCGCTTCAGGTCAGGATGGCCATCGAACTGGATGCCAAACATGTCGTAAACCTCGCGCTCCAGCCAGTTAGCGGTTGCCCAAATAGAGACGCTCGACGGGATCGAAGCGCCGTCGGCGATCTGCGTTTTCACCCGCACACGCTCGTTGCGCGGAAAAGAATAGATGATCCACACGACATCGAATTGTTTCTCGCGCTGCGGATAATGCACTGCGGTGATATCGACGCAGTAGTCAAATTGTTCTTCGTCGCGCAGCAGACGCAGAATGTCGGGGATCAGCGAGCGGTCAACGGCAAAATAGTTTTGTCCCAGATAAGTCTGCGCGTCGAGGCCCGAGCCGTACTGGCCCTTATATTTTTCAACCAGCGGAGACGTCCACGGCACCGGAACGGGACCAGCAGGCTTGGCGGGAGCGGCGGGCTTGGCAGGCTCGGCGGGCTTAGCAGGCTCGGCGGGCTTGGCAGGCTCGGCGGACGCCGGGGCTGCACGCTCTTCCGCCGCCGGCTTCTTCTCACCTTCCGGCGGCGGCGGTGGAACAGGCGGTTTGGCTTCCTCGGCCATCCTAGGGTCTGTCGTTATTCTTTACAAAAGTCATTCGTTACAAAAGCCACTCGTTACAAAAGCCGCGCACGCATTAGGAAACCTTCACTTCTAACAGGTGGTTGCGGTCACCGTCAATGACACAATGATCAAGCGGAAGCCTCTACGCTTAGCGCCGGGCCGCCTGAAAGCCTTCGATCAAATCGCGGATGCGCACCGCGTCCGCTTTGCGATGGCCATGACTCGCGATCGGATCGGTGCCTCCGCTCGATTCAATCAGGATGTCCGACCAAAGGATTCCCGTTGAAATCTTCACCGACGCTACCTGGGAAATCGAAATGCTTTCCTCGCTGCGGCTGAACAGACGCCTCTTCACGCGGCTCACGCGCAGCGGGCTAACCACGATGCGCGTCGGGAACCACAGGTTCCCCGCGGTCAAGCGGCTCGCGCTGAAAGTCTGATCAGGAGCTGCGGCCCCTGGTGTAGGCGGATCTGGACGCGCAGGAGTTACACCCATTCGAGCGCTCCCTTCTTCCAGATCCATACGTAGCCGACGATCAGGATGCCGAGAAAGACCAGCATCTCGATCAGTCCGAAGCGGCCGAGGGCCTTGAACTTCACGGCCCAGGGAAACAGGAAAATCGTTTCCACATCGAAGACCACGAACAGTATGGCGACGATGTAATAACGCACAGTGTAGCGTCCGCGCGCACTGTCGTAGGGATCGATGCCGCACTCGTAAGGCATCAGCTTCACGCGGTTGGGACTCTGTGTGCGAATAATTGTCGCGACCAGGAGCGTGACGGGAATCAGGATGCCGACGACGGCGAGAAAGAGAAAGATGGGAACGTAATTTTGCGGCATGAGCCCTCGAAGCACTCGCGATAAGAGCAAAACCGAATACTAACGCCGAAGTGGCCCGGCTTCAAGGAGGCGGGTGCCAGGTTCTCAGGTGCCGAGTCCAGGCCGCGAGATCACAGGCCCAGATCGGGAGAACAAAGGTGTCGCGGGCGAGGTCGGAGTCGAGCGTCTCTTGACGGTAGAGGGTTGCCAGCACGCCGCCTTTCCAGATGAGCAGATCGGGGTTGCGCTCGGCGAATTCTTCCCAAGTCTGGGACCGGCTGGCGCGGGCCATGCGCTCGCGAATCAGAAGCAAGTAGGCCCAGGTGATGGTCTCGTGGTAAAGCTGCGGTTTTCCTTGCGCGGCGGCGAAGCGCCTCAATGCGGCGGAAAATTTCTCCAGCGCTTCGAGGGCCGGGTAGCGATACAGGTACTCAAACGCCAGCCGGACGTGGTCGGCGTGGTGGAAAGTGCCAGCAGGAGTAGTGCCGTCCTCGAATTGTTTAATCAGCTGATCGCCAGTCATCATCTCGCCAGTCATCATCATCGCTTCTAACGCCGCAGGTAAACAGTCTTGTGTCATTTTTTCTTCTCCGAGGCAGTCATATCCCCGAGCGCCGCTTAATTTCGGTAAGCCGGTGGCTGGCGCTGGAATCGAGGTCGAGGGCATAGAACTTTTTTAGATCGCGGATGCGCTTGAGAGATGACCGACTGAAGGGAGTTTTGCCGTCGAACGCGTGGAGCACTATGCCTTCCAGCAGGTCGCCCAGCGACATATCGTGATATTCGGCGAGGGCCTTGAGAACTTTGAGAAGGCGCTTTTCCATGCGGACGCCGGTCTGAACGCGCTCGACGAGGATTTGAGATTCATTTGCCATGGTACTAATGTACCATGGTACATAAATGACCGGCAATTGTACCTCTCCACTCGGGAGACGCGGCGAGCCGCGTCTCTACCGGTGGTTCATCCGGAGCGGACGGGTTCAAGGATCAGAATTCTCCTCCCTGGGGCGCCGCTCTTCTGGATTTTCAGCTTGCCTTGCGGGCTGTCCATGGTTTTGCCGTCGGGAATCGAGTGATGCAAGGTGAGAACGGACTGCGCGACATGAAAAAGGTAATCGACCATTAGCGCGTCGGCATTGGGCTGTTTGGGCAGGCAAATCTCGGGCGCGCCAAACTGAGCCATGCCTTTGGTGTGGAGAGCGCCGGCTTGTCCGTCCCAACGGACGGCGACCCACAATGCAAGCGGGTAAAGGCCGGTGCCAAACATCTCGCGAGCGGTTTCGACGAAACTTTCGGAAGGGTTCAATGCGGGACCGTTGAGCCAGCACACGGCCAGCGAATCGGTGACCGGGAGCAGCGCGGCAATCGCCTTGGTGAGATCGCAGGCGAGGCTAAGCAGGCCGCTATTCTCCGCAGACTCCGTTACCGAAAGGTGCGCCTGATGACCGGCGAGCGCGGCGCCCGCGGTCGGCCAGTGCAGGGTGGAGTGAACCAGAGGCCCCGTAACCTCTTGCGGGACAGGCGCGTGATGAAGTTCGAGCACGAAGTCGGACTTACCCACGCGGAACAGGGCGCGGTGCGGCTCCTTGCCCGTCTTCTGGAGTAACAGATGCGGCCAGCTTTGGTGGAATTCGGCGAGAAAGTCAGGCAGATGGAGCGGCCGGTTGGTCGACAGATAGATGACTGCTCCAACTTTTTTCGCTCCGTTGTGGCTTTCGGCGGACATGGTCCTGATAGAGACTATCGCCCGTGAGTGTGCCAGCGGGAGGCGAGTGCGCCCTTCGTACGGCACGAAAGGCCCTCCATATCTAGGTCATGCCCTTCCCAAAAATCGGCGTGATTTGCCCGCGCTCGCATTGCACTTCGGCAAACCCCGCACTCCACGCCGCCGGGTGTGAAGAGGGCTTGGCCATGAGAAAATGTAATCGGTTTGCCGTTTGGGTTCTGATTTTGAAAATCCAGCTGGGAAACTTACACCGGGAAAGTCACGCCGGGAGGTCCTACTACATGTGCCGTAATATCAAAACCCTCTTCAACTTCGATCCGCCCGTCACTGACGAAGAGGTTCGAGCTGCTTCGCTCCAATTCGTGAGAAAGATCACAGGGTTTAACAAACCGTCGAAGGCAAATGAAGCCGCGTTCCTGGCCGCTGTCGACGAAGTAGCCGCTATCTCGACTCGGCTTCTCCATTCGCTCGACACGAGCGCACCGCCGAAGAGTCGAGAGGAAGAGGCTGCCAAAGCGAAGGCGCGCGCGGCCGAGCGATTTGGCGCTTGAGGGCGGCCAGTGCCCCACAGTTTTCGCAGCTTCTCATGAAGCAGGATCTGAGGCACACCAGAGGCGACGCTGATTCAGCGAACTGGGCCGAAAGTGCTGCGCCTAGAGTAACTTGCGGCGTTTTCACGGGGCGGATAGATTGCAGTTTTGGGTGTGTTTCGGCGTACCCGGCGCCAACCAGATCGAGGGAAATTGGATGTCGATTAAGTGGCTCTTGTGGATCTGCCTATACCTTGTCATGGGTGTCCTGGTGCCCTGGGCGACAGCCCTCTCATGGGCTCACCAGCACGGCAGTGAGCTGCGCCCCCGCCCCCGGCAACTCTTCCAGCGCGGAGAATTAGGCCTGATTGGCCTGGTGGTTGTGATCTCGGTGATCTGGAATCTCCTTCAGTCTCAGTTCATGCCGCAAACCATAGCTGTGGCCGCCGTGCTGTTGGCTGTGGTTGGAACCATGGCCGGGGACGTGTGGATCGAATCCTACTGCCGGGAATCCACCGGCACAGCTTCCAACCCCGAAAGAGCTTGGCGCGACTCCAGAAATCTGGCGTTTCTCGTATTCAGCATGGCGATAGTGGTTGAAATCTTATTGGACCGATTTGCAAAGGTGGCAGCTCTGTGAGCGCTCCAGCTCCAGCTTTGGCGAAACCTCAACGCCCCGCAGTAATCGTCCGGCTTGCGGATGTAAGCGTCATCGTGGCGTCTCTCTCCCTAATTTTCGGCGCGCTCGTCGTATTTTTCCCGGTATCGTTCCCGCGGATCATCGTAACCAATTGGCAGCGTGGCTACCTCGTACTGGTCATGATGGCGCTTACCCTCGTGCTCGACACATTTCTTTACCTCCGCATTTCCTATCTGCGGTCGTCGAAGCCAACGGTTCTGATAGCTGCGTGCTTGGGGTCGTTGCCAATTATGGTCGTGGGGGGGCTCAGCTTTCTTCTTGAAAGTGCCGTCACCCAGACACTTTCGTTAGACCTGCCGAATCTGCAAGCTCGTGTGAACGAGGAAATACTCGCTCATACTTACCTGGGATTGGTCTCTGCCATCTTTCTGCCTTTCCTCGTGATCCGGCTTCTACAACAATTCAAGTCCAAAAATTAGTGGCGCCAAGGTCAATCTCAGCTTGTTTCTGACGCTCATGTTCTGCGGTTAAGACATTCAACGGGTGGTCCGCCCGATTCTGCGCTCAGTTTCCCCCACTCGCTCCAGGGTGATTTCCACGTCCCGATCGCGTTGCGAGCGTGGGAACTTCTCTCCCCACTCGATCAGCAGGATGCTATTGGGCGCGAGCAGATCGTCAAGGCCGAGCGTTTCGAGTTCGCGCTGGGTATCGATGCGGTAAAGGTCGATGTGATACAGGGTGGTGTGGGGCCCGCGGTATTCGTGGACAAGGGTGAAGGTAGGGCTGGTCACGTCCTCGGCGCGAGCGGCACCGAAGCCTTCCGCGATACCCTTGACGAGGGTCGTCTTGCCCGCCCCAAGGTCACCGCGCAGCAACACGATGAGCGGAGGAGACAGTTCGGCGGCAAGGCTCCGCCCAAAAGCGATCGTCTCCTCGGCGGAGTGAGTGGTGGTCTGGCTCGTCATCCTCTTTCGTACCGGAGGACTCAGTATAGCGACAGGCGGAATCTGCCGGTGACGATAGGGCTCAGAATCCGAGCGGCGCCCGAAGGTGCTCGGAGGCTGGGTCCAGAAAACGGCGGTCCAGAGCGGAATCGAGCGCCATGCGCAGCTTGCGGTGGTCATCGTCGCCCAGGGCAATGAAGCGGAAAGGCTGAAGACACGCGCTCTGATACTTGCGCGTCGGCTGCAGCATCTCGGCCATGCCGCGGATGGCGCCGGATCGCGTGTGGAAAGCGATTTCGACGAAGTCTCCGGTGGAAAGCTCATGCTGCAACTGCAGCAACCCTCCGGTGATGGAAATGGTTTGTAGTTTTGCGCGCGCCCGCTGTCCGCCTTCGGCCATCACTGCGGCCGTGATAGATCCAAAGAGCTGTACTCGGGGGGAACGCTGGTTGACATTGGATTGGGGGAAGTGAGTCATAGCCGACTAAACTATGCCATGGAACAACCCTTTGGGGCAGATTACCAAAGCACCTGTACACGAGCGTATGCTTAGAGATAGGGCCAATCTGGTTCCGCCAGTTGTCCGAGTTTGCGATAATAACGGCAGTAACTTTTCCGCTCGCGTCCAAGATAGTACCTTGGTGTAGTAGGGCATTGATAAGACAAAGTTTGCGCGATGTGAGGCGTTCAGAGATATGGGTATTGCTAAAGGGTCAAGATTCCAGTGTGCGGTGGCGGCGGTTTGCGTGCTGGTGGCGTTGTTAACGGGCTGCTCGCGGGATCCGAACGTCCGCAAGCAGAAGTACCTGGAGAGCGGCCAGCGCTACTACGACAAGGGGCAGTACCGCGAAGCCGAGATTCAGTTCGAGAACGCCATCCAGGTTGACTCACGTTTCGCCGATGCCCACTACAAGCTGGCGCTGGCGGCAATGAAGCTCCAGCAGTGGCCCACCGCCTACCAGGAGCTGCTGACTACCGTCCAAATCCAGCCGGACCAATATGCAGCGCATCTTGACATGGCCAACCTGCTGATCCTGAGTCGTCAGTTCAGTGACGCGAAGGAACACCTGGAGTTGCTCGCGCAAAAACAACCCGACAATCCCGACGTCTACACTGCACGGGCCAACTACTACGCCGCCACCAATAACACCACCGCCGCGCTGGCAGATATGCAGAAGGCCCTGCAATTGGATCCCAGCCGCTCCGAGTCTTATCTGAATTTGGCTCTGCTCCAGCTGCACGGGCAACAGTGGGATGCGGCAGAGGTGAATTTCAAGAAAGCGGTGGAACTGAGTCCCAAGTCCACGAATGCGCTGGTCTCGTTGGGGAATTTCTATCAGACTCGCGGGCGATTTCCCGAGGCGGAGCAGGTGTTCCGGCGGGCGATCGACACCGCAGCGGACGACCCGAACCCCAGGCTCTCTCTTGCCGCCCTATACATGGCTGAGAACAAGCCCGGCCAAGCCGAGGAATTCCTGCGCCAATCGAGGAAGGATTTCCCTAATAATTCCGTGGGCTACCGCATGCTGGGTGACTTTTATTTTGCCAACGATCAACTCGACAAAGCCACCGCCGAGTACGCCGCTCTGTATCAGGACCATGCCAAGGATATGGTGGTCAAGAAGAATTACATTCAGTTGCTGATTCTGAAGAACCGGCTCGACGATGCCCGCAAGTTGAATGACGAAGTCGTGAAGGCGAAGCCCGATGACGCCGACGCCCAGGTTTACAAAGGCGAGATCGAGATTCGCAGCGGCAAGACCAACGACGCCATCAACACGCTGCAGGCGGTGTTGAAGAATGATCCCGATAATGCAGTAGCGCATTACCAGCAGGGTCTGGCATTCGACCAGCAGGGCAACACCAACCGGGCAGCAGACGAGTGGCGCGAGGCCGTTCGACTGCGTCCCGACATTGTGGAAGCGCACCGGGCGTTGGCGGGAGTGGCCATCCACCGGAACGATCCCGGAGGGCTCGCGCAGGAAGCGGACCAAATCATCGCTTTTCAGCCAGGGGCTCCTGACGGATACCTGCTGCGGGCGGTAGCGGAAATCGATCGCAAGCAGTACTCAACGGCGGATGACTATATTCATCGGTCCCTGGAAAAGGAGCCCAACAATCCTGCCGCCTATGTTCAGTTGGGCAACCTTCGGATGGCACAGAACCAGTATGCCGAAGCGCAAAAAGCCTATCAGCAGGGGCTTGATCAGGATCCGAATTTGACCGACGCACTGGGCGGTTTGCTCAACATAGACCAGGCGCAGAAGCAGCCGGATCGGGCCATCGCCAGGCTCAAAACCCAATTGTCAAGGTACCCACAGAACGTCGGGTTTCACATCATGCTGGGCGCCCTTCTGGAAGAGAAAAAAGATCTTGCGGGGGCGGAACAGGAGTTCAAACAAGCCTCCGACTTGGATAAGAAGAACAGCGAGGCGCTGGTTAAACTCGGAATGGTGCGGAACGAACGCGGAGCCACCGATCAGGCGCTGCAAACTTATCTCGACGGGTCAACAATTAATCCCAAGGAGATCACTTTTTACCTGCTGGCTGGCGGCGTTTATCAGAACAAGCAGGACTGGGACCATGCGAAGCAGCAGTATCAGAAGGTGCTTGAGATTCAGCCGGAAAATCCGGTGGCCTCCAACAATCTGGCTTACGTGATGTTGCAGCAGGGTGGCAATGTGGACATGGCTTTCCAGATGGCGCAGACCGCCCGGAAAAAGCTCCCCGACAACGCGAACGCCGCCGATACACTGGGCTGGGCTTTCTACCACAAACATGTCTACACGTCGGCGATTAACCTGTTCAAAGAAGCTGTGAAGAAGGAACCGGACAGCGCGCTCTACAACTACCATCTGGGACTCGCTTATGCCAAGACTGGTCAGGCCGGGCTGGCCAAGCAACAACTGGACCGCGTGGTGAAGATTAAGCCGAATTTCCCGGATGTTGACGAACTACGACGGGCAGTGGAAGAGGCGAAAGGGTAGACTGCTCATTCCGGCAAAACGACTCCGAACAAGTCGAGTAGCTTCGTGCGCCATTCTCGCTCTCCCGAGAGCACTCTTTCTTGTCGTGAACCTTCACGCGTCTCAATCAGCTCATTGTCAGACAGAGTGAGCCGGCCTTCAGGAGTGGCCAGCGAGCATATTCGCTGGCGGGTGAAATGCGACTCGGGTGAGGTCTGATGATAGTGGCACATCCCCGCAAAGTCTGACAGTTCACGCGGCTGCAGCGTGAACGCGTATTCCTTCTTCCACCTGCCTTCGGCCATGACTTCCAGTTCGAACGTGTCATCAGTGGAAGCCGGGGATGTCACGCGAGATATCAAACGATAGACGCGCCCGCTTTGCTCGTGCTCAGAGCGAGACTCGAGACGTAATGGTTCGAGGAAGCAATCTCCAAAGCCCACGTCGACCAGCCACGGTTCCTCGATATCGACTCGCACCGTGAGGTGGTCGAATTCCGGTCCGTAGCTTCCATCCTGACGAGCGACTCGACACGAGAGCAACGTTACCCGGAACCCAAGCGCCCTCAACAGAGCAGCAAAGCCTCCATTCAGTTCGTAACAGAAGCCGCCGCGTTTTTCATTCACGATCTTGCGCAGAATCCGGCTTTCGTCACAGACGATTTCTCTTCCCAGGTGGATATCGAGATTTTCGAAGGGGACAGTGAAGAGGTGCGCGCGGTGGAGGGAGCGCAGAAGATCAATGTCCGGCGTCAGCGACCCCTGGTAGTCGATGCGCCGTAGATAAGCTTGAACGTCCATCACCGCGGCCTGAGACGGGGCAAGCGTCCATCCCTACACTGGCAGTTCTTCCTGCATCCACCCGCCCGTGGCTTCTAGATTGGGTTCGGCCGAGAGGTCGAGGACCAACTTCTCTAAGACCATCCGCTTGCTCGTAGGATTCGATCGCAGCGCCAGATCGGCTTTTGCCACCAGACGAATGGCGCGCGTCAGTTCCCGCTTCGATTTGTAGCGCCGCGCCTGCCGGATGATATCGTCGGCCGCAAACGGCGGCACTCGAAACCCCTGCCACAAAGCCGCCCAGAGCATTCTTTGATCGCGCACGTTGCGCTCCAGAATGACCAGCATCTGGCGAAAAGTCTTGGCCAGCATGTAGAGATGGCCAATGGCAGCTTCTTCGCCGTCGCCGGTCGAAAGCAGCGCATCGAGGACTTCCAGCGCGCGCACCCGGTCTTTGGAGGAAATCGCATCGGTCAACTCATACAGCGAGCGCTGTTTTGCAGCGAGCACCATTGTCTCGACATCGCCGAGCGTGATTTTTTTCTTTTCGCCGACGTAAAGAATCAGCTTCTCCAGTTCGTTCGACACCATCATCATGTCGCCGCCGAGAGCGTCCACCAACTCGCGGGCACCGTCGGCGTCGATCTTGACTTCACGCGTGGCGCAATACTCGCCAATCCAGCGGACGGCTTCGCCCTCTTGCACACGAGACAGTTCCACAATGCCGCAGAACGGACCCAGGTCTTCGCGGATCTTCTGGTAACGGTCCCTGTCCGTCATCTCCATGCGACGGGCGTCGGCGGGAATGCTGATGTGATCGGCAACAAAAACTACGAGCGCATCCGGGTTGGGATTCTTGCAGTACGCTTCGATGGCCCCGATTTTCTCTTCATTCGAGCCGCGGCCAAACAAGGTCTTCACGCCGCGGACGAAGAAAACCTGAAACGGCGCCATCAGCGAGGGCGTGCGGGCGCGATCCAGCACCTCATTCAGCGAAGTCTCGGCAAGATCAAACTCAAACAAGCCGAAGTCGCGCGAGTCGGGCGCGACCAGGTGCTCAAGAATGGCATCTCGGCAACGCTTGCGAAAAAACGCTTCATCGCCAACCAGCACATAGGCCGGCTTCAGCTTGCGCGACTCGAGTTCGGAGAGAAAGCGGTCCGCCTGACTGAAGGCGCGCATCAGCACTTCTCCAACATCAGTACTCCTCCAACATCAGTAGGCCTCCAGGATATTGGCCACCAGGGTGCGCGCGAAATCCCGCGACAGACGATCGACGGCCGGAGAATCTTCTTGAAAAAAACTAGGGAGATCGCGCGACAACTCGTACTGATCGTGAAAAAGATAGGAAGGATTTTCGAAGAGCACCTTGCCCTGACGGTCGGTCAGTGTCACCCGTATGCTCACGGTGATCAGAGCGCTGGCCGCGCGCCCGGTTTGCGAGTCGTAAGCAAGCGGCGTGGCCGACGCCGATAAAACCGTCGCCTTCAGCACCGCATCCGCGTCTCCTTTCGATTCATGGATCACACGGTACTGCGTGCGGGCATTGAATTCGCGCACCACGGCGTCGGTTAGCAGTTGCTCGATGCGAAAAGTCTGGCTCTGGCTGACGAACCCGGGTATCGCGATGGTGTGGATATTCTGCGGCAGTTCGACCGCACTTCCGGCCGTGTGGTAGCCGCAGCCGGTCGCGGCCAAGCCCACTGCGAGCACCACTGCGGCCGCCCACCCGTTCGCCGTCCATCGGTTCATTGACCTGACCTCATTGAATCTGACCTCTCGGCCGGGATGCGGTCATAGTCTCGGCGCATTCGACCGCGGTCAAAGCGGCAACACGGAGGTTGTCGGTAGTTGCCCAGAGCCACACGCCGGTCTTGTGATTTGTGTCGATGGTGAGTGAGACCAGGATGTCTCCCTGGCCAGCGGCGCTCACACTGGTGGGCGTATCTTCCGGGCTACCACTGACGACCACGTGCTCTCCCGCGAGGGCCTGCGACAATTCTGCAATCGCGACTGGCTTCTCCATCTCGAGGTAAACAGAAAAGCCGTGCCCATGGAAGACAGGCGCCTGCAGCACCTGCAGCGAAGGCTCGGCTGCGCCGCTGGCAATCTGCTGGTAGTGCTTCCGGATTCTTTGCGACACCGCTTCCAGCGCCAATTCAGATCGCTGTCCGTAGCGCGGCACCATGTTAAAGGCTACCTGGATGTCGAAAACATTCTTCGGCAACTCCTGGAAGGAGAGCAGATTTATCGTCTGCTCATGCAGTTCGTCCATCCCCTTCTGGCCATTCTCCGACGCCGGTTCAAAGACGGTCGCAACCATGCGTTGTATTTTGCCAGCCTTCTCGCTCCGCAACGCAAGCAGGGCGAGGACCGTAGCCGCCGGATGAGCCACCACCACCGGGCCCGGTTGCAACTCCGGGGCAATGGGCTGGCCGGTCTGGCGTTCGATCCAGGGCGAGCGGACCGATGCTCCCGCCTCATCTTCGAGCGCGAAGGAAACATCCACGATGGTATCGCCCAGGTCGCGCGCCGCCCTCCAGTTATTGCGCGTAGAGCGCGGATCGGAAGCGAAGAAGGTGAAGTCCACGCGCTCGAATTGCTCAGAGCGGATACTCTGGATAAAGCTTATCTCATCGCCGACCGCTTCCAACTGGCCGAGAGACTCGTCATCGTCAAGCAAGCGGACATCGACAGCGGGAAAATTCCGTTCCCGCAAAATTTCGGCAATCTCTTTTCCCTTGAGCGATGCCGCGCCAACGATGGCCACGCGATAGAGGTTCGTGCCGCGGAGATCAGCCTGCGAAGCGGCGGATTTCGGGACGGGAGGCTTGGAAAGCGGACTCATGGAGTGTGAGATGCCTCCCGCTGTACCGGAGGTGCAGGCCGAGTCTTGCGATGGAAGATCCACTGCAGGCGCCATAGGACGCCGGAAGCCATGTATAGAATCGCGATGGCGAAAAGCGCGGGCCGGGAAAATAACGCGATCGAAGCGACCACCACGGCGATCACTACAATCAGGCGGAAGGGACGGCGCGATCGAAAATCGATATCCTTAAAGCTATAGAAACGCCACGTGCTGACCATCAAGTATCCGACCACGACGACCATCATCAACCAGCTCATCGCCGTCCACCAGGAAGTCACGGGCGCGCCGGCGGAGTAATGAACGATCGCGGCAATGACTCCCGCCCCAGCCGGAATCGGCATGCCCACGAAATATTTCTTTCCCGGACGCCCCGGATTCGAAGGCTGCGGATTTTTCGCAATATTGAAGCGCGCCAGGCGGCTGGCGCCAGCCATGAGGAAGGCGAAGCAGGCGATCGAGCCCAGTTGCACGGCCCGCAGGCGCAATTCAGGATCAATCGTGCCCGGCAGCAAATGAAAGCCCCACATCCAGGCAAGCAGCGCCGGGGCAACGCCGAAGGTGATCACATCAGCGAGCGAATCAAGTTCTCTGCCGAAATCGCTGGCGGTATGGGTCATGCGCGCGACGCGGCCGTCCAGGCCGTCGAACAATACGGCAAAGCCGATGGCCATGGCGGCGAAGTCCAGGTGCCGGGCCTCACCCGATCCATGCACGGTCTGCAGAATGGCATAGAACCCCGCTGCGATATTCGCCGTGGTGAACAGCGAGGGCAATATATACATGCCTTTGCGCAGCTTTCCGCGGGGATGATCTGATTCACGACGACGCGGTGTTTGTTCTTCCATGTTCAGTGCGCCTCTCGCTCCCCGGCGGTGCCGGCATGAACCGGCTGTGCAACCGGTAAAACGGCAAGGACCGTGGCTCCTCCCTTGACGCGATCGCCGAGCTTCACCTGGATCGCCGCGTCACGATCGAACAGAACATCCACGCGAGAACCAAATTTGATGAGCCCGACCCGCTCGCCACAGGCTACGTGGTCTCCCACTTTAAAGTTGAAAACGATACGCCGCGCGATCAGGCCAGCGATCTGCTTGAATGTCACGGTACGGCCTTCGCCTTCCACTGTGACGATGTTCTGCTCGTTCTCCTCCGCCGAATTGGATTGCATGGCGTTGAGGAACTTGCCGCGCTGATAACGCACGTCGCGGATCACGCCTGCGATTGGCGAGCGGTTCACGTGCACATCGAAGACGCTGAGGAAGATGCTGATCCGGTTCCGCGGAGTTCCGGCAGCGGTCACAACCGATACATCGGTCACTTTGCCGTCCCCTGGAGAGACAATGGCCCCGGGAAGCGTAGGAATCTGGCGCTCGGGATCACGGAAAAACCACAGAAAGAAAGCTCCCAGCAATAATACCGGGACGGCGTAAGGCCAAGCCGCCAGCCATGCGACGATGACTGCGGCAAGCAGGCACCCTGCACCGTAGAAGTAGCCGTCACGCACCATAGGAAATTCAGTCGAGTCAATTATATGGTGTTGGTCATTCGCCGTCGGTTGTTCGTATTTCGCGGTTGCCTCGAAAGCAGCTGCTCTCGTGCTAACGGGCAAAATAGCCAACAGTTTACTTGGTGCTTGCCAAAACCGCGGCGTAGTGGTCAATCCACCGCCGCTGCTCGGCTGTCTCGGGAACCGGGTTCCCGCGCGCGGCACTTAGGGTCTTGACTGCGGCTTCTGGGGTCAGGCCTTTAGTGACCAGCAGGCAAGCCGCTACCATACCGGTGCGACCGATTCCTTGTCGGCAATGGACGACAACATTCTTTCCCGCCGAAAGATCAGCGTCGAGCCGATCCAATGTGGCTGACACTTCCGACTCTGAATTTGGCACCTGGCGATCGGGGATCGGCAATGAGGCGCACTTCATCCCTCGTGCATTCGCTTCGCGCGCTTCGCGCTTGAGTTCAAGTTCCTGCTCCTCTTCGGGGGTCAGCAAAGAAAGCACTGTATCTACTCCAGCCCGGCGCCAGCCAGCCATTTCCTCTTCCAACCAGTCACCGCCCCGAGGGCGCGAGGCCAGTGCCAGCTTTCCCGGCCAAGGGCCATCGACCCAATAGAGTTCCGTCCACATCGTTTAAGACTCCTCCTTTACGATGATCTCACGCGGAAGGGCATCAACATCCACGCCTCGTCTGCGAAGAGTGTAAATTCTATGATGTCCGTCGAGTATAGTTCCATCCGGTCTTGTTTTAAGGGAGTCTTTCTGGCCTGGCAGCAGTGAATTTTGCGGAACGTCGGTTGTGAGACCTTCCATTTCGCTGAGTTTTGCGACACTGAGCGAAGCATCCGGATGAAGGGGTTTCAGGGGAGGGTCCGAGGGCGGGTTGGACATCTTAGATACGACCTAAATTAAATAAAAAAAAGGCGCTTACACGCGCCCTGAATGATGGCATAGATCGAGTGAAGCCCTACGTTTTCCCGCGATTCGGGCCCGATTGCTCAGGCTATTCCAAGCTCGCCTAATCTAGGCAGAGTGCCGCTGAACCTGCATTTCCAGACTTTGCATCTGGTCTTTGAGGCGCAGCTTTAGTTTCTTCAGCCGTACTTGGTGAGGGATTCCAGCCGTTGGGAGTATTGCGAGTGCTCCTGAACCAGTCGCTGGAACTGATCATGACCGGTCAGGAGTTGCTCTCTGGGAGTCAGCATCCTTGCTAGACCTCCTGGTTGTTTCTTACTGCACGATTAATAAATAGCACAGGAATCGGTCGCGGTTCAATGAGATTTCATAGAATTTCATAGGAAGATTTCCACCGTCGTCAGGGCCCCGCTAAGCCACAGTCGCACCGAAACTGGTGCAGAATCCGGGCTTTTCAGGCCATGTCAGCGGTCGAATCGAAGCGCGTACAGAATCGCATCCTCCATGGGATCCCTGTAATACCCCCGTCGCCGGCCCATCTCGCGAAATCCGTGCTTTTCGTACAGTCGGCGCGCCGGCAGATTCGATTCGCGGACTTCGAGCAGAATCGCCGACGCCGCCTCGTTGGCCGCGCGTTGAATCAACTCGCGCACCAACTCATCGGCGATGCCACGGCGGAGGAATTCGGCGGCCACCACCACGTTCTCAATCTCCCACTCGCCCGCAACCGCCTTCGCGCAAACGAATCCGCAAAGCTTACCCGCTTTCTCGGCTGCTTCTTCGGCTACTAGAACGACTCCGGTACCTACCAACTTTTTGTACTGCTCGCCGGTCCAATGAGCTGCACCCGGGGCCTGCTGCTCGACGCCGAGAACCGCCGGCACATCGTTCAACGCAGCAGAGCGGATGGCCACCGGCAGTCTCATGGCGCCGGCTTCGAGAAAATTTCAGCGTCGGGATGGCGGATGTAGTTGGCTTCCAGTTCCTCGGGACGAACCGTCTGCCCCCGTTGAAGACGCTCCCAGCCCAGACGGGCAATCACGCCGGCGTTCGGGTACTCGATCAGCTCAACCTGCGTTCCAGCGTCCTGAACCATGGCAGCCAACACGGCATCGGGGGTGACAACCTCCTTTTGCGTCCCTTCGACGCTCTTGGTCTCGGCACCCATGGCCTCGGCCATAAACTCTTCCCGGCTCAGCAGGCGTTCGCTGCGCATACGCATCCGCGGCCCGAGTTCGTAATCGCCGACATACACGTCACCGCGGCCCGCATCCAGCGCCGCGAGAATTCGCCCAGGTGCGATTCCGTGCGCCGTACCACTCCAGGCAACCGCTTCCAGCAACGAAATTGCAGCGATTGGTTTCTGTAGAGCCTCCGCCAGCGCTTTTATGGCAGCCAAGCCCACGCGCAGCCCGGTAAACGAGCCCGGACCGGATACGACCGCAAATGCCCCGAGATCGGTCTTACGATATCCGTGGTTTTCGAGGAGCGCCGCAATCTGCGGTACCAGTTGCGCCGAAAAAGCGCCACCGGCGAGTGGCACAACTCCGACGATCTCGATATCGCTCTGGCCGGGCGTTACACGCGCCAGCCCGATGCTGCCGTTCTTGCCCGAGGTGTCGGTTGCTAACAGAAGCATAAACTCGAAACTGTGGCGGCCAGCCAAGGCGCTGCCGTCAATGCGAACTTTCTACTAACTCCAGCAACACGCCCGCCGCGCTCGTCGGATGCACGAACACATACCGATGCCCGCCGGCGCCGGTCTTGATCTCATTCGATACCATGCGCACGCCGTCGCTCTTCAATTTTGCAACCGCCGCCGCCAGATCCGGAACGCGTATACAAACATGGTGCAGGCCCTCGCCGTGCTTGGCGATGAACTTGGCGATGGCCGAATCGTCCGAAGTCGCTTCCAGCAGCTCCAGCCGGCTCTCGCCCACGGGCACCATCACCAGCCGAACTTTCTCCTGCTCAACGGTTTCCTCCGGAGAAACGGTCAATCCTAGCTTCTCGTAAATGGACTTCGCCGCCGTTACCGACTTCACCGCGATGCCGAGATGATCAATGGTGATCATTCGCCTCCCCTATCCACGCCTTCAGCGCGCGATGCGCTAGCCACAGCAAAACCACGAAAAGAATACTGCCCACTGCGAAAGGATGTTCGAGAACGCGTTGAAAGTGGTTAACTTCCCAGTGAATCCAAATGTTCAGTCCGGCAAAGATCAGCATAGCAACCAGTGCGACAATAGCGGCCGCTCTCACATCCGCCCATCCACCCTTCCGGTACGCGGTGCGCAGATAAAGGAAAACAGCTACCGGAAACGCCGCGAAAGCAACCAATAGGAGCCCGAGCAGGATTTTGTCCGACGTTTCCATGGCTAGCGGCGACTTACCATGTCGACAATCTCCTCCACCAGCGAATAAGGGTCGCGCTTGTGCTCGGCGATCTCGAACGCGTAGCGCTCAAGGCTGGCACCGTCCATCTGCGTGCGCGCTCTTTCGAGCATCGCGTCGCGCAGCATCTCGATCAGACGCTCCTGCCAGTTCTCGACGTTCTTCTTGAACACCAGGTTCTCTTTCTTCAGATACGCCTCATAATTGGCGATCGTCGCTGCCAACTCCTCGGTTCCGACGCCCTCGCTGGCGACCGTCTTGACGATCGGCGGAGTCCACCGGTCGTTGCGCGTGGCCAGTGATTGCATGGCGCGAATCTCGCGCTCGACGCGCTCGGCGCCCTCGCGGTCACTTTTGTTGATCACGAAGATGTCGGCGATTTCCATAATCCCGGCCTTGATCGTCTGCACATCATCGCCCATGCCGGGGACAAGAATCACGATGGTGACATCCGCCAGCCGCACGATGTCAACTTCATCCTGCCCGACGCCAACCGTTTCGATCATGACCAGGTCGCGGCCTGAGGCATCGAGCACAGTGGCAGCATCCGCGGTGGCGCGTGCCAGCCCTCCCAGCGATCCTCGTGTAGCCATACTGCGGATGAAAATCCCCGGATCGCCGTAGTGATCCTGCATGCGGATGCGGTCGCCCAGAATCGCCCCGCCCGTGTAAGGACTGGTCGGATCAACCGCGATAATGCCGACAGTCTGATTTTCCTTGCGATAGTGTTTCGCCAGTTGGTTGACCAGCGTGCTCTTGCCCGATCCTGGAGCCCCGGTCAGACCGATGACTCGCGCCTTGCCGCTATGCGGAAAGAGCGACTTGAGGAGCTCCGACCAACCAGGCTGGCGGTTCTCGACCGTAGATATCGCGCGAGCGAGCGCGCGTGGGTCGCCGGAGCGGAGGCGGTCGACAAGAGTTGTACTCACAGGAGCCAAGCAGGATAGTGTAACAACCCGCGCCGATCTGCGTTCATCGAACCTAGTTGGATCGGACCTCACCGCCCGATCGCAGTCGAGCGCTTCGGCTGGTAGAGCCCGACTTTCCCCCCGCCAGGCAGGAGGATCGTCGTCAGACTACCCCAGCGCTCCTCCTTCACCGAACCACACTTCGCTTTCTTCCCTTTCAACGATTCCATCGTCGACTTCAGGTCGTCGCACATGAAGTAGAGCTCGTGCAGGTCGTTCTTCTCGGAGGGATGAAATGCCGCTTCCGCGGGCGGCAGGGCAAAAATCAGCCAGCCGTGACCGGCGTCCACCGCGGGAAATTTGAGAATATCGCGAAAGAAAGCGCGGTCGCTTTCCGGGTCCTTGCTGTAAAGGATGATGTGAGCTCCGTTGATCATCGGAGTCCCTTCTCGCTGCTTAATGGCGAGGATACTAATCTTTCAGCAACTCCCGCGCAATCACCATTCGCTGAATTTCGCTCGTCCCTTCGCCAATCGTGCATAGCTTCACATCGCGATAGAACTTCTCCGCCGGATAATCCTTGATGAACCCATATCCGCCGTGGATCTGCACTCCTTCATTGGCGCATCTAACCGCTACCTCGCTGGCGTAGAGCTTCGCCATAGAGGATTCCATCGTGGTCTTCCTGCCGGCATCTTTCATGGCGGCGGCCCGCAACGTCAGAAGTTTTGCCGCCTCGATTTCCGTCGCCATGTCGGCCAGTTTCCACTGGATCGCCTGAAATTCCGATATCGCCTTCCCAAATTGTTGGCGCTCTTTCGAATACTTCAGCGCCGCCCCGTATGCGCCCTCGGCCATTCCAAGCGAGAGAGCGGCAATCGAGATGCGTCCGCCGTCGAGAACACGCATGGCATCGACGAAGCCTCCGCCCTCCTTGCCCAGAAGGTTTTCGTCCGGCACAAAACAATCTTCGAAGATCAACTCCGCCGTATCGCTGGCCCGCAGTCCGAGCTTGTTTTCTTTTTTCCCCGGACGAAATCCTTTGGCGCCCTTCTCGACAACGAACGCCGAAAGCCCGTGCGTGTGCGCCGCGCGATCGGTTATCGCCAGCACGACTACCGCGTCCGCATAGTGGCCGTTGGTGATGAAAGTCTTGGTGCCGTTGAGCACCCATCCGCCTTTCGCCCGCGCCGCCGTCATGCGCGCGCTGCCCGCATCCGACCCCGCCGAGGGCTCGGTCAACCCCCATGCGCCGAGGTACTCCCCGGTGGCCAGCTTCGACACATACTTCTTTTTCTGCGTCTCGTTTCCCGCCACATAAATGTGATTCGAACAAAGGGACGTGTGCGCCGCCACGATGATCCCGACCGAACCGTCCACGCGTGCGAGTTCGGCGATCGCCGTGACGTACTCCACGTAACCCATACCCGCCCCGCCGTATTCAGGCGGGAAGATGATCCCCAGCAAGCCGAGCTTGCCCAGTTCCTTGATCGTCGCTAGCGGGAATTCGCAGGCTTCATCCCATTTCATGACGTTCGGCGCAATCTCGCGTTCGGCAAACTCGCGCACGCTCTTTTTGAGGTGTAGTTGCTCTTCGTTTAACTGGAAGTCCAAAGACCCTCCATCTAGTTCTCGCGTTCGCGTTATCGTTTTGAAACTTGTTATCCCGAGCGGAGCGAGGAATCCGCAGTTCGCTCTGAAATTGTGATTGGGATGCCGCGCGCGGGGATGGCGCAAAAACAGCGCCCAACTTGTCATTTAAGCACGGCAGGCAGCAATCAACGAAATCCTCGTACCGACCGGTTGGCTTGGGGAGCGCCTGCAAAATGACTGTCCTGCGATCAACGGCTCACCACTTTGAAAAACCAGGGGAGCCGAGACAGAAAGAACAAATCGAATGTGCTACGTAGTACGAACACCCCCAGGCCTCAAGAAACGGTCGAGCCCCTGGAAACACTATTATCCGGGAGGCTTTTCCCCTGCTTTCCCCAAAGCCAATTCGAGGGTATACTCCTTACCAAATCGGAGTGCTGGGTTTTCGAATTCCCCTCGACAACCCGAGGCGGATGTATGCCTTTGTCGTGGGACCGAGGCGCGCTCCTCTCGCTGGCTCTCCGAACCCGGGCAATTCCAATGGATGAGCGCGACTACAGGGATAGGGACAATGATTCCGATAGGCCGACGATGCCGGGAATCCGTGTGCCTGGAGAGATTGTAGGCGCCGGGGCGCTGACCCCTCCGCCCTTATCCAACGCACCGCTCTCCGACGCTCCGACATTGCCGCACGGACGCCCGATTCCGAGCGCAGCACTTCCCTACATCCGTTCAGGTCCGCCTTCGGTCGGCGGCATCTCCGCTTTTCAGAGTCTGCAACCGGGAGTGCTTTTCGGTGGACGCTATGAAATCCTAAGCGTGCTTGGGCAGGGCGGTATGGGCGCCGTGTACAAGGCCCGCGACCGCGAACTGGACCGCCTGATCGCGCTCAAAGTCATCCGCCCCGAACTGGCAACTGATCCTGCGATTCTGCTGCGCTTCAAGCAAGAGCTCATTCTCTCCCGCAATATCACGCACAAGAACGTGGTCCGCATTTACGACCTGGGCGAGGCCGATGGCATCCGCTTCATCAGCATGGAATACGTCGACGGGGAGGATCTGCGCACGCTATTGCGCCGTCAGGGAAAGTTCCCGCCGGAGGAAGCCATTGCGGTGGTGGAGCAGGTCTGCCGCGCGCTCGACTCCGCCCATTCCGAAGGCGTCATCCATCGCGACCTGAAGCCCCAGAACATCATGCGCGACAAGCACGGCCGCATCGTGGTGATGGACTTCGGCCTGGCGCGCTCGCTCGGCGATACCGGCATGACCCAGACCGGCGCCATCGTCGGCACTCTCGAATACATGTCGCCCGAGCAGGCTCTCGGCAGTACGCTTGACCAGCGCTCTGACATCTTCAGCGTCGGCCTGATCTTCTACGAACTGCTCACAGGAAAAGCTCCCTACGAAGCCGACACCGCCATCGCCAGCCTCATGAAACGTACGCGCGAGGAGGCGCGCTCAGCTTCAGACGTCGACGCCTCTATTCCCAGATCCCTGAGCGCGATCGTCAGCCGCTGTCTGGAACGCGAACCCGCCAACCGCTACCACTCCTCAGTCGAACTGTTGCAGCAATTGACGACGTGGGAAGCCAACCCCAACATCAGCGCCGAAACGCTGTCGAAAATGATTTCCCATCCGATCGTGCGTACGTCGCGCTTCAGCCTCGATCTTCCGGGAAAAAGCTGGATGTGGATCGCCGGAGCCGTGCTGGTCATCGCGCTGGCGACCTTTGCCGGACGCACGCTGCTGAATCGCACGGGAACGTCGTATGGCGAGATGGCGCGAGGCATCCCCTCGCTTAAACTGGGGAAGTATGTTGCGATCCTGCCGCTGAAAAAGGTTGGGGATGAGAAAGCCGTGGGCTACGTGGCCGATGGCATTGGGGAAGCTCTCGCTGCCAAGTTGTTTCAGTTGAAGGAAGTCCACCTGGCATCCTCAGACTCAGTAGATAAAGCGGTTGCCAGGGATCTGCCGCTCTCCAAGCTGGCCCGGGAACTGGGCGTCAACCTGGTGCTGCAGGGCAGTGTGCAGGGCAGCAGCGACAATCTCCGCGTCACCCTCGGTCTCGACGATGCCACTACCGGCAGGCGTGTCTGGAGCCAGGAGTTCTCGGGAGCCTCGGGCGATGTGCTTGCCCTCGAAGACCAGATCTATGGCAACGTGGCCACCGCCCTTGCCCTCAAGCCGACCGACGAAGAGCAAGCCCGGATTGGCGCTCACCCGACCGAGAATGTGAAGGCCTACGATCTCTATCTGCAGGGACGGAACGTGCTGCGCAATAGTCACGGTATCGACGGAATTCGGCCATCCGTAGCACTGTTTGAGCAGGCCATCGACAAAGACCCCAATTTCGCTCTCGCCTACACCGGACTCGCCGACTCCAGCCTCCGTATGTACGGCGTAAGCAAAGAGAGCATTTGGGCGCAAAAAGCCACTCTGGCCGCCCAGCAGGCGGAGCACCTCTCCAATAACCTGCCCGAAGTTCACATCTCACTCGGCAACGTCTACTCCACCACGGGTAAGAATACCCAGGCGATTACCGAACTGAAACGCGCTTTGGAACTGGCTCCAAACTCCGATGAAGCGTATCGCAGCCTGGGTGACGCCTATGTCGCCAGCGGTCAAAGTAAGGAAGCTATCATCGCTTACCAGAACGCGGTCGCCGCCAACTCCTACAATTGGTTGAATCACATTGCTCTCGGCAAGGCCTACTTTGGGCTTGGCGACAACCCAGGAGCGCTCTCGGAGTTTCAGAAGGTTACCGAACTCGCCCCTGAAAATCCCATGGGCTACGGAGACATCGGCTCGGTGTATCTGCGCGAAGGAAAGTGGAGCGAGGCCATTCCTCATTTCCAGAATGCGCTATCGATCGCCCCGGATTCTCCAACCTATTCCAATCTCGGCACCGCATATTTCTGGCTGCGCCGCTACGACGAGTCGGTCAAGATGTACGAGAAGGCAACCGAGATGACGCCCAATAACGAGGAACTGTTCGGAAATCTGGGGGACGCTTACCGGTGGTCTGGCCATTCCGACCAAGCCACCGCGGCTTACGGCAAAGCCATCTCGCTTGCCTTCCAGGAGCTTCGAGTAAACCCGCAATCGTCGTCCATTATGGGTGATCTGGGGCTCCTGTATGCCAAGAAGGGCGATGCCGCGAACGCGCTGCAGTATACCCAGCAGGCGCGCGCGATAAGTCCTGGGGAAGTGCAATTGATGTACTCAGAAGTCCAGGTGAAGACAATGATTGGTAAGCCAGAGGAAGCCTTGAAGTCCCTGCGGCTGGCATTGGAAAAGGGTTATTCCGCCCAGGAGGCCTGGAACGACCCCGAGCTTCAGAAACTCCAGGCCCTGCCGCAGTTTTCACAATTGGTGAACGATTTTACCAAGAAGAACCACTAAGCCTTCGAGCGCCTCTTCCACAGCTTACGACGCGAAACAATCGCGCCCAATCCCGTCACCATTAATGCTACCGTTCCCGGCTCCGGAGCCGTGCCCGCGTGCCCGCTCATCATGGTTCCACCGTTCGTCCAGCAACTCTGCCCAACGCACGCGAAACCAATGTCAAAGCTCTGCCCGTTCCGAATCCCATTGTGCGGATTGTTTCCACCCCTAATGCCCGACAAAAGAATCTCCACCGAGCCGTTCTTCAAGGTCTTCGTCGTGCAGCTCAGAAACAGGTTCTGAGTGCAGCTAATTGCATTCGCCGGCACGCCTGTTTCGATCAGAGCCAGCGAAGTCCAGTTTTTTCCGCTCGTGTTCGTGAAAAATAAAAAGCCCTTTCCAGACTTCGGGATGGTGAAAGAAAAATTCACGCCGACACCCTTACAGTCGTGAGGCCCACAACCCTCGGGAATGCCGCCGCCATTGACGCCTTGAATGATGATTTTTGGATCGTTGATTCCGTCGGCGAAAGCCATCACCGAGCCCACTACAAGCAGCAACGCAAACGCGCAGATCTGAGAGATTTTCATCGACGTTTTCCTGTTCACAAAGGAATCTTGCTGGGTAATCTTATCCCAGCTTTAGGGGAGTGCGGCGAGGGTAGCTCGTTCAGCGGCGCGGGTCAAGCGGAAATCAGACATCCTCAAAAAAATATATCCGGAGAACATGCAAACTATTGCGCACAGCCTTGCTGACCTGTGCAAATCTGTGCACGTCCCCTTGCGGGCCCCATCGCGAGAAAAAAAACCGGAGCCCGAAGGCCCCGGCTGTCCAGTTGGTTGTGTGCCCGGATAAAATCGATTCGGTCGTGTGGGGACGGGCGCCTCGCCCGTCCAAGCCGAACGAAGCTCGGCAGCTGCCTGTAGTCGCGTCAACCCTGGATGCGTTAGCGCCCCGTCACCGCCACCTAGTAGAGACGCGGCTTGCCGCGGCTCCTGCTTATGCGCTCCGTCGCGGCCGCACCGTCAAGTCCCGCACCTGCGCCAGAATGCTCGACATCTGCATCCCGTTCAGCTGTGACAGATATGGCAAAACCTCCGCCACGAACTGATCTTCCATCAACTCGCGCACTTCCTCCTGCCGGTTCCGCTCTCCACCGGACAGCAGATCCGGCACACTGACCTCGAGCGCCCTTGCCAGTCGCTCCAGCGAAGACAGCGTCGGCGTCGCCTTCTCGTTTTCGATTTTTGAGACGTAGGTCCGCGGCACGGACATTCGCAGCGCCAACTGCCGCTGGCTTAATCCATTCCGCAGCCGAAGCGACCGGATCGAGTACGCCAGCCTCAGATGCCCGCGCCCGTTAGAATGGACGTTCACCGGCAGTACTTCCGGCGCCGGAGTCATAGCGGCAATCTCCGCCTCGTCCTCATCCAATGACAGATGACAACGGCGGCACAGACTGTTAGATGTGCGGAATTGCACCAAGAGACAACGGTCGCAGCGTACAACTTCCCGTGAGTCCACGGGGGTTAGTGTGGTGGCCATTTAGGTTTTGCGAGTGCCAGAGCAGGAAGGCTACTCTCAAAGCCAACTAGAAGGTAATCTGCTGGATGGAACCTGTGGAAGTCAAGACAAAAGTATGAGAAAACGAAGCGTCTATCGGAAACAGGCCATAATTACGCGGCGAAAATTATAGAAAAACAGGAATAACCCCAATGAATCAGCGCGAAACCGCATGGTGTTTACTAACTGTATACGTGCCCGTGTTGCAAACACGTAAGTTGCTGGTTTGACGATGGCCTAGAAGGCCAAGAAAGCCAAGAGTGACGCATCGGCAGCACAAATTAGCACAAGATTTCAGAACGTCCCGTCCGCGCCAGTTGGCGCTAACGGTGCCATGCTATTCCGGCGCGGCACTTCGTCCGCAACGCGCAAAGAAAAGGCCCCGCGCGCTTTTCCCCTCGTGCGCGAGGCCCTGGGCGGTCTAGCTCGCGTGAGCGCAGTCTAGCACGCTACGACGCCCACCGCACTATCAAGCCGCCGAAGCAAGTGCGCCGGGTAGCCTGATACTACGTATCTCCAGTCCGCACGCCTCAAGTGTCCTAGGCCCTCGCGCTGATGCCCTTGCGCTTCCTCTGCCGTTGGGAAAGATCCACAGAAGTGTTCGTCCCCGTTTGAATCTTCGTACCAGAGCACCCAAACCATTTTTTTCTCGGTTTCGGGAAGTTCCGACGCCTTGATTATCTTAACGGTCACTTTTGAGTGCTTCATAATTTTGGCTGGCCCTCCGGGGCCGTAGCTAGAAGGTATCGAAGTGCTCGGATTCCGCCAAGTAGCCATGATACCCATTCTGCCGGTTACGAACAAAATAAAAACCACAATTATGCTTTTGATTTTTCGGGGATGTCGTTGGACCCGCATAAACACTGGCGTTTTGCAACAGCCGTTGGAGTTGGGAGTCTAGTATAAGTATTCCAGTAACTTTGTCTTTCTTATTTTTCACGGAGTTACAGTCGTTCTTCTAGCACAGATTAGCACAGGCGCGGTTTGACATGATTGCGGCGAGTAACTCATCATCGAAATTGAAGCGCGGTGCCCTTAAACGGTGCCCTTGAGCGGGTAGCAACTCAGTGCCATTAGCGCGGAATGTTGGGCTATAGCTAGTAACTAAGAAAGGCTGCACAATCATTTCTATGAGCGAGAAAGCCACCACCGATCTTCGGAAACATTTCAATACCGATGTGGCGCGCCTGATAGTCCAGATACGGGCAGCGGCCGCGAAAAGCGGCAATCCCCCAGCATTTATCAGCGCGATGCTGGACATCATCAGGGAAGACCACCCGAACAAGTTTGGAACGGCGGTAATAACCGGGTTGATGTATTTCTCTGAGGACAGAGGTTTGTTGGGTTGACAAGGTTTGCCGCGTCTCTTGACCGATGACCGGCGATAAGAGGCGGGACTCGCAACCCCGCCCCTCCGAATTTGGTATGGCAAGCCCAGCCGGTAACGGCGGGCGGCCTCGGGTCTTCAGCGTACCTGAGCTTTGAAATCCGCTGACTGCCAGCGTTCGTTCCGTAGAACTGAACGGGCAGTGATGGTCTTCGGCGTACCCGACAAAGAATCGCCGGGAAATCGGTGAGCATGGGTCTTTCAACTTGAGAGGCCCACACCGATGCAACACGGGGAAATTATGAATGCTGATGAACTGTGGCAGATGTTTGAGCTTGTGATTAACGATTGTTTGGCGCGGCTGCGCTCACGTAACCGCAAAGTGGATGCCACGGACGTATCCTCGATATTCAAACCGGTGCTGATGTCTATGGCGCGGGCAACGGGAAACCACGTCAAGCAGCGAACACTAATTCACACCCGGCTGGGTGATTGGGCCCCGGCTGATGTAACTGAGCAATCGCTGCGTACCTTCGTGTCCCGAATTGTGGATGCGGCTATCCCGCCCTTTGACCGGGCCGGTATGCTGGCCCGACAGCGCGAACTAGAGCGTGAATTATCCGCCGTCTGAGTTTTGGTTATTAGCACGCATCGCAACTTGCCTGTGTGCGGAAAGGAAGAGCATGGCAGAGAACAGAATCATTGAGCACCGCATAGAAACGGGTACGCGGCTGGCAGCGGGAATGCCTGAGCCAATTAAGGAACCGTTTCTAGCTCACTTGCAGCGAATGGCCGACGCGGAAACAGAACGCGGCAGAAAGACGCGGCAAGCTGAAATCGAATCGAGTTTATAGCAGCGAGACGGTAGCCCGGCGTAACTTACGCAAGGATACTGACACCGGGCCCCGCAGGCCCACAACGGCTAACAGCCAAACCTACACCGGCCCCAACAGGGTCTAGTCCTTCAGCGATCAGCGAAGGCCGCTTAGAGACACCCGCAACCTGTGGGACTGCGCTCGGGCAGACAACCTCAAAATCATACGCGGCCAAGCCGCAGAAGGAATAATTATGTCTACATCTCTCGAACTTCGTCA
>WNFA01003050.1_pt1 | contig 30059 bp, 31 predicted proteins | sample 5400481 | NCBI WGS metagenome assembly WNFA01 (sample SAMN13153340, study PRJNA577476) | soil metagenome | isolation source: 120 cm saprolite under Douglas fir tree site 2 hole 1 replicate 2 | place: USA:California | collected 2015-04-18 | reverse complement strand
CGCTCTGGGTGCCCGTGGCCCTCCTCGACGCGAGCTACCTCTCCGCGTTCGCGGCCACGAACCTCCGCCGCCTGGGCGTCGAGAGCCCCCACACGGCGCCCATCCACTACTATGTCCTCTGGCTGCCCGCGCTGCTCCTCCCCTGGACGCTGTTCGCTCCGGGGCCGCTGGCGCGCGCCGCGCGCGACCCGGGACGGCGCGCGCTCGTCGTCTGGGCGGCGTTCGTGCCTGCAGTGCTGACGCTCGCGCGCGGCAAGCTCGCCACCTACGCGCTGCCCGCGCTCGCGCCGCTGGCGCTGGTCGTCGGGGCGGATCTGGCGAGCGGGCCGCGGGCCGAGGATCGGGCGACGCTCCGGGCGGGCGGCGCGCTGGTGGCGGCAGCGCTCACGCTCGGAGCGGGTGGCGCGCTCTTCGCCGCCCGCGGCTACCTGGCACTCACCGCACGCGCCCTCGTCGCCGTCGCGGCGCTCGGCTGGGCCATCGGCCTCCTCCTCGTGCTGCGCGGCGAGCGCGTGCGCCTCGTCCCGGCAGCGGTGCTGGGAGCGCTCCTCACCTTCTACCCGCTCGCCCTACGCTGGGTGGCGCCGCCGGTCGCGGCCCTGCACAGCGATCGTCAGCTGGCGCGTCGGATCGCCGCCGCCGGACGCCACCCGGTGATCGCCTTCGGCATTCACGACCCCTCGCTCACCTTCTACCTGCGCGCGCCGGTGATCCATACCGCCGACGCGCTGCTGGTGCGCGACCTCTTCGCGCAAGACGGACTCGCCTTCCTGGTCACCGGCCCGCGGCACTTCGCCGAGGTTGAGGCGCTCCTCGGCGCGCGCGCGCAGATCTGGTTCGCGACGCCGCGCCGCCGGCTCTACGCCAACCACCCCTTGAACGGATCGACGTAGCGCGCGTCCGCGCCCAGCTCTTCGGCGATCCCGAGCAGCCGGTTGTACTTCGCCGTCCGCTCCGCGCGGCAGGGTGCCCCGGTCTTGATCTGGCCGGCAGCCGTCGCGACCGCGAAGTCGGCGATGAACGCGTCCTCGGTCTCGCCCGAGCGGTGCGAGACGACCGAGCGGTAGCCCGCCCCGGCCGCGCGCGCCATCGCGGCGCGCGTCTCGCTCACCGTCCCGATCTGGTTCAGCTTGATGAGGATGGCATTGCCCACCTTCTCCGCGATGCCGCGCGCGAGCAGCTTCTCGTTGGTGACGAAGACGTCGTCGCCGACCAGCTGCACGCGGGAGCCCAGCGCCGCCGTCAGCCGCTTCCAGCCCGCCCAGTCGTTCTCGCCGAGGCCGTCCTCGATCGACACGATCGGGTAGGCCTGGCACCAGCGCTCGTAGAGGGCGACCAGGTCGTCCGCCGTGCAGCGCCGGCCCCCCGACTTGCGGAACACGTAGCCGCCGTCCGCGGCCAGCTCACTCGCCGCCACGTCGAGCGCGAGCGACACATCGCGCCCCGGGATGAGACCCGCGGCCCCGATCGCCTCGACCAGGAGGTCGAGCGCCTGCTCGTGGCTGGCGAGCGCCGGCGCGAAGCCGCCCTCGTCGCCGACCGCGGTCGTCAGCCCGCGCGCTTCGAGGAGCCTGCGCAGCGCGTGGTACACCTCCACGCCCTGCCGGATCGCCTCGGCGAAGGAGGGCGCGCCGTGCGGCACGATCATGAACTCCTGGAAGTCGAGCGGGTTCGTCGCGTGACGCCCGCCGTTGATGACGTTGAGCAGCGGGACGGGCAGCAGCGTCGCCTGCTCGCCGCCGAGCGCGCGGTAGAGCGGCCGGCCGGCGGCGGCCGCTGCCGCCCGCGCCGCCGCCAGCGACACGGCGAGCAGCGCGTTCGCGCCCAGGCGCGCCTTGTTCTCCGTCCCGTCGAGCGCGATCAGCTTCGCGTCGAGCGCCGTCTGCTCGGCGGCGTCCATGCCGCGCAGCGCGGGCGCCAGCACGTCGTTCACGTTGGCCACCGCGCGGCGCACGCCCTTGCCGCCGTAGCGCCGCTGGTCGCCGTCGCGCAGCTCGATCGCCTCGCGCTCGCCGGTGGAGGCGCCCGAGGGGACCGCACCCGTGCCCGTGCTACCGCCCGCGAGCACCACCGTCGCCTCCACCGTGGGATAGCCGCGCGAGTCCAGGATCTCCCGCGCGCGCACGCTCTCGATCTTCGACATTGCGCTCTCCTCCTGCTACCTCCGGGCGCGCTTGCCGAGCACGACCACCCACACCTCGGAGAGGAGAGGCAGGACGGGGATCACCCGCTCGAGTCGCAGGCCCGCCGCCTCGACCTCGGCGGCCAGCGCGCGGCGGGTGAGCCGCGGGCTGCGCTTGGCGGGGCGGCCGAGCAGGCGCCGGATCCACCGGCCGAGGCTCTTCACGGTGTAGGGATGGCAGACGGTGGCGACCAGCGGCCCGTGCGTGAGCGCAGCCAGCGTGGCGAGCACGCGCGGCCGGCTCTCGGCGGGGAGGTGCATCAGGAAGCGCGCGCACACCACGGCGTCGAAGGTCCCCGGGCGCCACGGCGGCGCTTCCAGGTCGGCGCGCAGGAGGCCGAGCGCGTGGGCGCGTTCGCGCGCCACCTCGAGCATGGCGGGCGAGATGTCCGCGCCGACGATCCTGAACCCCCGCGCCGCGAGGTAGTCGCCGATGATGCCCGTCCCGCACGGCACGTCGAGCACGAGGCGGCGGCCGTCGACGCCGGCCAGCGCACGCGCCAGCGCGCGCTCGAGGAGGCGGAGGTTCAGGCGGCGGACCAGGCCGCCGTAGCGGCGCCGCTCGTAGCGGCGCGCGTCGAGGTGGCGATAGCCCCAGCGCGCGTCGTAGTCCGCCGTCACGGGCGCCGGCATGCGCGGACCGTAACAGCGTGCCGCGCGGGGCGCAATTGCGCGCACCCTCTGGCCGCATGAAGACCGCGGGAGAGGCGGTCCTCCTCGCTGCCGGCTGCCTGGCGCTGTACCTGGCCGGCGCGGCAGCCGTCCCCTTCTACACCCGCGGCGAGCCGCGCGAGGGGCTGGTGGTGCGCGAGATGCTCGCGAGCGGCGAGTGGCTCGTGCCGGCGCGACCGGCCGGTGAGCCGGCGCGGAAGCCGCCTCTCTACTACTGGGCCGCGGCGGGTGCGCTCCGCGCGCTGCCGGAGCGCCCCGAGCTGGCGCTCCGCCTGCCCTCGGCCGTCCTCGCCACGGCGGCGGTGCTCGGCACCTGGGCGACGGCGCGCGCGGTGTGGGGCGCGGCGGCCGGGCTCCCCGCCGCGCTCGTCCTCGCGACCACCTTCGAGTGGACGCGCGCGGCGGCGAGCGCGCGCGTCGACATGGCGCTCGCCGCGGCGCTGACGGCGGTGCTCGCAGGCTGGACGCTCGCGCTCGGGCGCGGCACGCGCGGCGCACCGGCGCTCGCGGCGCTCGGCGCGACGCTCGGCACGCTCGCCAAGGGACCCGTCGCGCTCGTGCTCCCCGCCCTCGCCGCGGCGGGGCTGCTGGTCGCGCGGCGCGGGGTGCGGCCGCTGCGCGTGGTCCCCGTGCTCGGCGCGGCGGCCGTCCTCGCCGGGCTCTGGTACGCGGCCGCCTACGCACGTGAGGGCGGCGCGTTCCTCGACGTGGTCGTGCGCGAGAACTGGCTCCGCTTCGTCGACCCCGAGGGCGCCGCGACCGGGCACGCGCACACCGTGGGCTACCTCGTGCCGCTCGGCCTGGTCGGCCTGCTGCCGTGGACGCCGCTCCTGCCGCTGGCGCGCGTCCCGCTCCGCGAGCGACCGCGGCCGGCGCCGGCCGCCCTCGCGGTGGCGTGGATCGTGACCGGGATGATCTTCTTCTCGCTCGCGGCTGCGAAGCGGAGCGTCTATCTCCTGCCGCTCCATCCCGCCGTCGCGCTCCTCGTCGGTGCGGGCGTGGCGGCGGCCGACGGGCAGCCCGGGCGGCTGGCGCGTTTCGGGGCGGCGCTCTACGCGCCGGCAGCGCTCCTCCTCGCCGTCCTCGCCGGAGCCCTCGCGCTCGGCGCCGACCCGGTCGCGCTCGTGCGCCCCTGGCTCCGCCCCGACGACGCCGCCGGCGCTGCGACGCTGGGCGCCGCCGCCCGCGGGGCGACGCGCTGGCTCTCGCTCCTCGCCTGCGCCACCGCCACCAGCGTGCCCTTCGTGGCGCGCGGCGCCCGGCGCGGCGAGTGGCGCCGGCTCGTCATCATCGTCGCGGTCCTGTTCGCACTCTGGACGACGTCGTTCAACACGCTGCTGCACCCGGCGATCGCACGCACGCGGAGCCTGAAGAGCTTCTTCGCCGAGGTGGCGCGCGTGGTCCCGCCGGACGCGGCGCTCTACGCGTTCTATCCCCCCGACCCGGGGCTGCGCTTCTACGCGCCGCCCACGCTGACGGAGTGGCTGCCTCGCGGCGGGCCGGAGGGCGCGCGCCTGCTGCTCTGGGAGGACGACTGGCAGCGCCTGCGCGGCGCGGACGGCCGGCCGCTCGCCGTGCTCGCCGTGAGCGAGGCGCGACAGACCGGCCACGGCCGCCTGGCGCTGGTCGTGGCGCCGCGCGGGCCCCTCCATCCCGCGCCGGGCGCCGTCGCACCACCAGAACTCAGAACGGGTAGTCGATCCCGGTGAAGATCGCGTTCCCCTCCGAGCCGCGACCGATGTCGACGAAGCCCACGATCTGCGGGCGCACCACGCCACGGAAGCCGACCCCGTAGACGAAGTGCAGGTCGTCGACCGGCGAGTCGGTGACGTGCCGGAAGACCTGCCCGGCCTCGGTGAACGGCGCCACCTCGATCTCCAGGTTGACGCCGAAGAGCCGCCGCTGGTAGACGCGCGTGCGCAGCTCGGCGGTCGCCAGCGCGCGGTTGAAATCGATGAAGCGGTGCGAGCCGAAGCCGCGCAGCGACCGCTCCCCGCCGAGAGAGGAGAGCTCCCAGAAGGGCGTGTCCCGGTCGCCGCTGGTGTAGTTGGCGAGTGCGTGCAGCGCGAGGATCGGGTTCCCCTTGCGGAGCGGGATGAAGTCGCGCCAGTCGGCGCCGAACTTGACGAACGAGCTGGTGCTCCCGATCCGCTTGTCGGTGAGCTCGCTGTAGAGGATTCCGAGCGCGCCGTGGGTGGGGATGTCGGTCGAGTCGCGGCTGTCGTAGGTGAGCGCGACCTGGTGTGCCCAGAAGACGCCGCCCTCGAGGCCGCGACCGCGCGCCTCGGGATGCGCGGTCGCGACGAAGGGGAGGTTGTCCACCTGCCCGTGCTCGATGCCGTAGCGCCGGATGCGCATGCGGTAGGAGAGGTTCGCGAAGGGCAGCACCCACACGCCCGGGGTCGCCTGCGCCTGCGTGTCGACGTCGGTGTAGTTCGACTCGCCGCCCAGGTTGCCGGGGCCCGCGCGGCGCCCCGGGTGCGGGCGCTCCGCGGGCGAGTCGTTGCCGAAACCGAAGAAGCGCTCGGTCGAGTCCGCCTCGTGCAGGAACGAGGCGAGCAGGAAGCCACGTCCCTCCCAGAAGCTCCGGTCGGTGTACTCGAGCTCGTAGTCCTCGTCCTTGGTGGTCGACTTGGCGACCACCACCGAGTAGCGCCGCTCGGGCGACGGGTAGCCGAAGAAGCGGAGGGCGGGGAAGACGCCCGTCGTCTTGTTGTAGCGCAGGTCGGGCGCGATCATGTACTGGATCTGGTCCTTGTCGTCGAGGAAGAGGAGCACGCCGAGGAGCCCGAACGTGTTGCCCTCGTTCGGGTCGGTGATGATCTCCGGGATGGGGATGAAGCTCTTGGTCAAGGCGCGTGCCGCCGGCGGCCAGAGCGCGGCCGCGGCGACGAGCGCGATGATCAGCCGGCGTGGACGGGAAAGCTGGTGAGGACCCATCGATCACCGAAGCGGCCGAGGACATGGAAGGGGGCGGGCACCAACCCCGCGGGCTCGTCGCGCCGCCGCTGCGGATCGCTCACGAAGGCGAGCCGCTCGCCCGCGCGCCACCGGCGCTCGAAGGCCGCGCGGGGAAGGAACATGTCCCCCGTCCGCCCAGCGAGATAGGTCGGCGGCGCGAAGCCAGGTGGTTCGAGGAGCGTGATGCGCCGCTCGGCGTAGTACGCGAGACCGCCGACCTGCTGGTACTCCTCGGGGGACTCGAAGACGACCTCCACCTCGGATGGCACCGCGGCGGCCCGGAGCGCCGCCAGCGCGACGAGCGCGCCCGCGACCGCGACCAGCGCCGCGGCCGGTGTGACGAGATCCAGCAGGCCCGGAGCCTGGAGGATCCAATACGTGCGAGCGACCCAGGCGCGGCCGAGCGCGAGCCCCGCGGCGCCGGCCGCCGCGACGAGCGCGCCCGCCGTCGCCAGGTAAGCCCAGCTCCCGGCGCCGAGCTCACCCGCCCGGGCACGCTGCCAGGCGCGCGCCGCGAGCAGCGCCACGGGCGGCAGCGCGGGGAGCGCATAGTGCTCGAGGCGCGAGGGCGCGCACGAGAAGAAGAGGACGAGCCCACCCGCCCACGTCCAGAGGAGGAACGTCGCACGCGCCGCCGGTGCGGCCCGCCGCGCGGCGCCGCGCACCGCCTCGGCGAGCGTGAGCGGCAGAAGCAGGACCCAGGGCGCCGCGCGTCCGGCCGCGGCCCCCCAGAAGAAGGCGAGCGAGTCCCCCGCCGAGTCGCGCGGCAGCTTCCGGTCGAGGAAGAAGAGGAGGTGCTGGTTCACCACGTAGTCCCACGCGAAGCCCGGATGCCGGAGGGCAACCGCCAGGTGCCAGGGCACGACGATCGCCGCCAGCACGAGAAGCCCGAGCCCGGGGCGGAGCCGGACGACGCCGCGCCAGCCGTGATCGCGGAGCGTGACCGCCGCGAGCGGGAAGCTCGCCACCACGATCGGCACGAGACCTTTGGCCAGCACACCGAGACCGAGCGCGGCGTACAGACCCACGAGCCAGCGCGCGCGCCGCGTCGTGGAGCGCTCCGCCATCTGCCAGCAGAGGAGCGCCACCGCTACCGCCGCGACGAGGATCATGTCGGGCCGCAGCGTGCGCGCCTCGAGCACGAAGCCGAGGCTCGTGGCGAGCGCCACGCCGGCGACCAGGCCGGCCGTCCCACCGTAGAGGAGCGCCCCCAGCCGGCAGGTGGCCACGAGCGCCACGACGGCGGCGCCCACCGGGACCAGGCGCGCCCACTCCGTCGGACCTGCGATGCGAAACACGAGCGCTGCGAGCCAGAAGACGAGGGGCGGCTTGTTGAGGAAGAGCGTGAAATCGACGCGCGGCGAGACCCAGTCGCCGCTCGTGACCATCTCGCGCGCCACCTCGGCGTAGCGCGCCTCGTTGTCGAAGAAGGCGGGCAGGTCGAGGCGGACGGCGAGCAACGCACCCGCACCCAGCCCGAGCGCGATCGCGCCCAGGCGCGCGCCTGCGAGCGGGCGCGGGAGCGCGAGGACGTCCTCCGCGTAGACTGCCACCCTGGCTCCTTGGGTGATCGCCCGGCAAAAGTCAACGCGCTTGCGCGCGTGCCACTCGCCCGTTAGCATTCCGGGACTTTTCAGCGGGGGGAGCGACGACCGATGGAAGCGCTGGCACGGAGGGCGGCGAGGGAGCGGCGCGTCGCGCTGCTGGACCTGACGCGCGAGTATCGTGCACACCGGCACGAGCTACTCGCGGCGTGCGAGCGGGTCCTCGAGCGCATGCACCTCCTGGGCGGGGAGGAAGTGCTCGGCTTCGAGGCCGAGATGGCGGCCTACCTGGGCGTGCGCCATGCGCGTGGCGTGGCGTCGGGCACCGACGCGCTTGCGCTCGCGTTCCAGGCGGCCGGCCTCGAGCGGGGCGACGAGGTGCTGGTGCAGGCGAACGCCTTCGTGGCGGGGGTGGAGGCGATCCGGAGCGCGGGCGGCACGCCGGTGGCGGTCGACATCGACGCGGACGACCTCGGGCCCGACCCCGACGACCTGGCGGCACGCACGACGCCGCGCACGCGCGCCGTCCTGGTCGTCCACCTGCACGGGCTGCCGGTCGATCTCCGCCCCGTCCTGGCGCTCGCGCGCGCGCGCGGGCTCTACGTGATCGAGGACTGCTCGCACGCGCACGGCGCCGCCCTGGATGGCCGGCGCGTCGGTTCCTTCGGCCTGGCCGGCGCCTTCAGCCTCGGCGTGGTGAAGAACCTGGCCGCCTACGGCGACGCCGGCCTGGTGAGTACGGACGACACCGACCTCGCCGAGCGCATCAAGCGCCTCGGCACGCACGGCCAGGTGCGCAAGAACGAGCACGAGGTCTACGGCAGCAACAGCCGCCTGGACGAGCTGCACGCCGCCATGCTCCGCGTGAAGCTCGAGCACCTCGACGTCCGCAACCGCCGCCGCGCCGCGATCGCCGCCTACTACAGCGAGCGGCTGGGCAGGTTCGTGACCCCGCCGTACACCGACCTGACGCGCACGCACGTTTACCACCAGTACGTCGTGCGCACCCCGAAGCGAGACGCGCTGCGCGCGCGCCTGGCAGAGCGCGGCGTCGAGACCGGCGTCCACTACCCGGTGCCGATCCACCGCCAGCCCGCCTGGCTGCGCGCCTACGGCGAGACGCCGGCGCTGCCGCGCGCCGAGCAGGCGGCACGTGAGATGCTCTCGCTGCCGGTGCACGCCGACCTGACCGACGTGGAGGTCGAGCGCGTGGCGGACGGCGTGGCGGATTTCTTCCGGTGATGAGCGAGCCCGGCCGACCCCTCGAGCTCTCCATCGTCGTCCCGGTCTACAACGAGGAAGGCAACGTCGAGCCGCTGCACGCCGAGCTGACGCGCGTGGCCCGCGCGCTCGGCCGCACCTACGAGCTGATCTTCGTGAACGACGGGAGCCACGACGGGACGCTCGGGCGCCTGGCGGCGCTGCGGGCGCGCGACGAGCGCCTCCGCATCGTGGACCTCGCCGGCAACTTCGGCGAGGCGGCGGCGCTCTCGGCCGGCTTCGCCCACGCGCAGGGCGCGCTGGTCGTGACCCTCGACGGGGACGGGCAGAACGACCCCGCCGACATCCCGCGCCTGCTGGCGCGGCTCTCACCCGAGCTGGACGTGGTGAGCGGCCGGCGACGAGAGCGGAAGGAGGCCTTCCTGACGCGCGTCCTCCCCTCGCGCATCGCGAACTGGCTCATCGTGCGCGCGACCGGCGTGCCGGTCCACGACTGCGGCTGCGGCCTCAAGCTCTACCGCCGCCAGGTGCTGGCCGGCGCGCGGCTCCCGCGCGGCATGAACCGCTTCCTGCCCGCCGTCCTGGGCGTCGCGCCGGCGCGTGTCGCCGAGGTGTGGGTGGACGACCGCCGGCGTGGCGCCGGGCAGTCGCACTACGGCCTCTCGCGTACCTTCGCGGTGCTGCGCGATCTTCCGGCGCTGCCCATCCTGGTGCGGCTCCCGCGCCACGGGCACGCCTTCGCGCGCACGCTCGGCCGCGCGCCGGCGGCGCTGGTCGGGCTCGCGCCGCTCGCCATCCTCGCCGGCCTCGGGTGGCCGGCGGGCCTCGCACCCACGCTGCTGGCGGCGCTCGCGCTGCCGGCGGCCTGGGCGATCGCGCACGACGTGCAGCGCTGGGTGCGCGCGCAGGAGCAGGGTGTGTTCCGCGTGCGGAGGACCCTGTGAGCGCGACGGGACAGGTGAACGTCGGCGTCGCCGGCCTCGGCTACTGGGGGAAGAACCTGCTCCGCACCTTCGGCGCGCTGCCGGCCGCGCGCGTGACCGGACTCTGCGACGTCGTCGCGGAGCAGGTCGCACGGTTCACCGGGCAGCATCCCGGCGCGCGGGGCACGACGGACTACGCCGAGCTGCTCGGCCGCGACGACGTGGATGCCGTCGTGCTCGCCACGCCGCCTTCGCGGCACCACGCCATGGCGCTCGCCGCGCTCCGTGGCGGCAAGCACGTGTGGGTCGAGAAGCCGCTCGCCCTCACCCGGGCGGAGGGGGCCGAGCTGGTCGGTGTGGCGGAGCAGGTGGGACGCGTCCTCTTCGTCGACGAGACCTTCCTCTACGACCCGCTGGTGCGCGAGATGAAGCGCATCGTCGACCAGGGCGGGCTGGGCGAGGTCTGCCATCTCTCCTTCGAGCGCCTGGGCATGGGCCGCATCAAGCGCGACTCGAACGTGTGGTGGAACTCCGCGCCGCACGACCTCTCGATCCTGCTCTACCTGGTGCCGCGCCGGGTGCTGCACGCCCACCTGCACGAGCACTGCTACCTCCAGCCGGGCATCGCCGACATGGCGGTCGCCGACCTCGAGCTGGAAGGGGGCGTCTCCGCGCACATCTATCTCAGCTGGCTCCATCCCGAGAAGACCGCCACGGTCACGGTCATCGGGCGCGAGCGCATGCTCGCCTACGAGGGCCGCTTCGAGAAGCGCGGCCTCACGCTCTACGACTACGCCATCGACCGCGCGAACGGGAACGGCGCCGTGCCCGTCATGCCGATCAGCCACTTCGCGGCACGCCGTCTCGAGATCCCGGCCGCCGCCGAGCCGCTCGCGCTCGCCGCCGAGCACTTCGTCGCGAGCATCCTCGGCGGCGCCGAGCCTCTCACCAGCGGCGCGCGCTCGCTGCGCGTCGTCGAAGTGCTGGAGGCGGCCGAGCATGCAGCAACTCGCGGCGGCCGAGCCGCCTGACCAGCCGGCGCTGCCGCCGGCCGGTCGGATGTGGCGCCGGAGCCTGGCGGCGCTCGCCGTCGGCGCCCTCATCCTGGCGCTGTTCATCTACTACTCCGATCTGGGCGCGATCCAGGAGAACATGGGCCGCCTCGGCTGGATCTCGCCGCTCGTCCTGCTCCCGTACCTGATCGTCAACATCTTCGACACGCTCGGCTGGCGCTGCACCCTGCCGCCCGCGGTCGCCGCACGCGTGCCGTTCGTCTCGCTCTACCTGAGCCGCATGGCGGGCGAGGCGGTGAACAGCCTCACCGTGGCCGTCGGGGGCGAGCCGGTGAAGGCGCATCTCCTGCGCGCCTTCGGCGTGTCGGGCTCGGACGGGCTGGCCTCGGTGGTGATCGCGAAGACCGCGCTCACCGTCTCGCAGATCATCCTCGTTTTGCTCGGCATCGCGGCGCTCTTCGACCGGCTCGAGCGCCGCGCGCTGGGCACGTTCTGGGTCGCCCTCCTCCTCGTCACGGCGGTGGGCTTCGTCATGCTGATGGTGCGCTTGCAGCGCCGCGGCCCGGTGGTGACGGTCTGGGGCTGGCTCCACCGCCTCGCCCCCCGCGCCGCCTTCGTGGCGCGCCTGGAATCGCGCGCGCAGGCGATCGACGCTCGCCTGGCCGAATTCTACCGCATCGAGGGCCCGGCCTTCCGGCGCGCGACCCTCTTCCACCTCGTCGGCTGGCTGCTCGGTGTCGTCGAGGTGTGGGGCATCCTGGCGCTCATCGGGAAGCCGATCGCGTGGCGCGATGCGCTCATCATCGAGGCGCTGGCGCAGCCGATCCGCGCCACCTCGCTGGTGATCCCGGGCGCCCTCGGAACGCAGGAGGTGGGCGGCGCCGCGCTCTGCACCTTTCTCGGCATGACGGAGGGGATGGCCGCGACGCTCTGGCTGCTCCGGCGCGGACGCGAGCTGGTCTTCGACGGCATCGGCCTCGTGTACTGGGCGCGCCGGGTGGCGACGCCCGCGCGCTGACGTGACCGACCGTCCGCTCGGGCGTCGCGGGCTCGCGGTGTCGCGGCTCGGTCTCGGCCTGGCGGCCGTCGGTCGGCCCGGCTACATCAACCTCGGCCGCGCGCGTGACCTCCCCGCGAAGCGGACGCCCGAGGCGCTCTACGCACGCAGCGCCGCGCTGCTCGACGCGGCGCGCGCGGCCGGTATCCGCTACCTCGACGTGGCGCGCAGCTACGGGCGCGCGGAGGAATTCCTGGCGCGCTGGCTCCGCGAGCGCGCCGTGGCGCCGGGCGCGCTCACCATCGGCAGCAAGTGGGGCTACCGCTACACGGCGGGCTGGCGAGTGGATGCGCCCGTGCACGAGGAGAAGGAGCTCTCGCTCGGTCGCTTCGCGGCGCAGCTCCGCGAGACGCGGGCGTTGCTCGGCGCGCGCCTGGATCTCTACCAGATGCACAGCGCGACCGCCGAGTCGGGTTGCCTCGAGGATACCGCGCTGCTGCGCGCCCTGGTCGACGGCCGCCGTGCGGGCGCGTACCGCGCCGTCGGGCTCACGCTCTCCGGCCCCACCTCGGCGCGTGCGCTCGAGCTGGCGCTGGCAGCGCGCGCCGACGGCGAGCCCGTCTTCGACGTCGTGCAGGCGACCTTCAACTGCCTCGAGCCCTCCCTCGCCGCCGCGCTCCGCGCGGCCCATGAAGCCGGGCTGGGCGTGATCGTGAAGGAGGCGCTCGCCAACGGACGGCTGACGGCGGCCAACGACCGCCTCGACGACGCGCGCCTGGTGCGCGTGCTGGGCGCGGCCGCCGCCGCGCGCGGCTGCGGCGTCGATCAGCTGGCGCTCTCCTGGGTGCTGGAGCACCCCTTCGTGGACGTCGTGCTCTCGGGCGCCGCGACCGAGACGCAGCTCGTCTCCCACGTGGGAGCGCTCGCGCTCGTGCTGGACGCCACGGCGCGCGCCGCCCTCGCCGCGCTCGTCGAGCCGCCCGCGCGCTACTGGCAGACGCGCGGCACGCTCCGCTGGAGCTAGCCTTCCCTCGTCGGCAGTGCGCCGATGTAGTCCATCTTGCCCAGGTCGACGCCGTTGTGGCGGAGGATGGCGTAGGCCATCGTCACGTGGAAGAAGAAGTTCGGGATGGCGCCCTGCACGAGGTAGTCGTCCCCGCGGAGCCACTTCCCACCCAGCCAGGGCGGGGCCACCTTGCGTTCCTCGGCCCCGACCAGGTCCTTCTCCCGGACGGTGTCGAGGAAGCCGAGGCACGTCTGGATCCGCTGGCGCAGCTCGGCGATCGTCCGCTCCGTGTCCGGGTGGGCCGGCGCCTGCTTGCCCGCGAGGTACGCCGCCGCGAACTTCGCCTGGTCGCAGGCAGACTGCACCTGGCGGACGAGCTCGTACTGATCCGGCGCGAGGCGCGCCTGCGCGAGCACGTCGACTTCGAACGACCTGGCCTTCGCGTGGGCGGCGGCCTTGTCCAGCCACTGATCGAGGTTGCGCAGCATCTTGGCGAACTGGCGGATGGCGTCGTGATGGGTCATGGGGTGCTCCTTTCGTGGTCGTGTCCCGGCGGGCGGGAGCGGAGACGAGCGATGCGCGCCTCGAGGTCCTCCGCCGAGCACAGGCCCTTCTCGGCGGCGAGCCGCTCGAAGGCGGCGAGCCAGCATGCGTAGTAGCGGAACCCCTCGTCGCGCGCGCCGTGTGCGCGCTCGAAGGAACTGATCTCGGCGATCAGCCGGTCGCGAAATTCGTCCCAGGCGAACAGGCCCGCCTCGTGGAGCGCCATGGTCGCGCCGAACAGGCGGCTCTCCCAGAGCGTCTCGAAGACCAGCTCGCCGTTCCGCCGCGGCGGTGCGCTCGGGCCGTTCCAGTCGAGCGCCGCGCCGCCCGGGGGAGCATCAGCCATGGGCCAGCCGAGCGGGCTCGGGTCGGGCGACGCCGATCATGGCGTCGCGCGTGACGAGCGCGGCCAGGCGCTCCTCGGGCCATCCCTCGCTGCCCGCGGGCCGCTCGGGCAGCACCATGTAGCGCACCTCGGCGCTCGAGTCCCAGACGCGGATCTCGACACGCGGCGGCACCTCGAGGCCCATCTCGCGGAGCACCGTACGCGGCTCGCGCACGACGCGCGCGCGATACGAGGGGCTCTTGTACCAGGAGGGGGGAAGCCCGAGGAGCGAGCCCGGGTAGCACGAGCAGAGGGTGCACACGACGACGTTGTGCACCGCGGCCGTGTTCTCGACGACGACGAGCGGCGCGATCTCGGGACCGGTCGGCACGCCCAGCTCGGCGATGGCGCGCCAGGCGTCGGCAAGCAGCCGCTGCCTGTACGCCGGGTCGGTCCATGTCCGCGCGATGGCCTTCGCTCCGTTCATCGGCCCGATGTCCTGCTCGTAGCGGCGCACGATGGCGTCGATCACCTCCGGCCGCACGACGCCCTTCTCGACCAGGATCGACTCGAGCGCCTCGGCCCGCAGCGCGTCGCGGCGGGTGATCGGGTCGTCGTGCGCATGGTCGGACATGGGGCTCACGCGGGCTCGAGATAGTCCTCGAAGAGGTCGACGTGCACGGCAGCCGACGGCTCGGCGTCGGCGCCCCACAGCTCGCCGGCGTCGAAGCGCACCCCGTACAGATGCTGGGCATGCTCGCCCCGCCCGTGCGCGTTGGTGTCGGGAAACACGAACGCGCCGTGCACGCGGTGGATCACGCCGCGCTTGCCCCGGAGGTAGCGGGCGAGGCGCGTGTGCCCCGCGGGATTCAGGTTCCGCGCGCGGATGGGCTGGCCGGGCGCGAACCGTCGAGGGACGTCGGCGGTCCTCTCGTACCCGGACACCGGGTGCGGCAGGCTCTCCGGGAGAGGCGCGGGCGGCGGGCGCCTACCCTCGAGGCGAGCGTCGACCTCGCCCGGCGCGAGCACGCCCGCCTCGACCAGGACCCTCTCCAGCGACTCGAGCCAGCGCCCGTAATACCCGACCGTCAGGTAGGCGACCGGGTTCATGCGCTCGATGGCGTGCCGGAAGGCGTCGATGTTCGTCCATCCGAAGCCGACGGCTTGAAACAGCATCGCCAGGACGCGACCTTCCCACGGCGCGTGGAAGACGGGCTCGTCGGGCTCGACTGCCACCGGGCCGAAGCCGTGCATGCCCCCCAGGTCGTGTATGCCGTTCAGCTGCGGACCCTCCCCGAGGCGTTGACCGGCAGCCGCTCGTGGCGCTACCCGGTCCGTCAGCTCATACCTCCGGGGTACCCGGGCTTGTCAACGACGCGCGGCCAAACCTCCTCCGAGCAGCACCTCGACGGCACGACGACCGAGTACTTCGAGGTCGAGCCGAGCGAGGCGACGTTGCTCGCCATCCTGCGCGGCCTGTTCGAGAAGAACTGGCGCGAGCTGATCTTCGGTCCCTGCATCCAGGGCGCCGTCTTCGAGGGCCGCTTCGTGACGCCGCCGCGCCTCACCACGCTCGACGGGTATGTCACGGTGTCCGCGGCGGGCGACGGGCCGTGGCACTTCCATCTCTGCATCGGCCCGCATCGCGGGACGCGCAATCGCCCGACGCCGCCCGAGCTGGCCGCGTGGCGGCGCTGCGCGCGCGCCGCCTTCTTCCGCGACCGCGACCGGAACGGCCGTCAGAGCGTCTGGGGCTTTCGCATGTGGAACGGCCGGGGCGAGCAGATGATCACGATCTTCTTCCCGAACCCGTGGCTCGACCCCGTGCGGATGCGCCCCGTGCGCGCCCCGGAGTGGTCCCGCCTGGACCTCTGGATGCGGATGCGCCGTCGCTGGGCCGGCGTCGCGCCCGAGCCGCCGCCGCTCCCGGCGATGCCCCCGCGCCTGCACTGACACCACCCTAGGCCGAGGACGCCGGCGCGTTGCCTCCCGCCCGCCGCCCGATCACGTTCATGGCGAGCGCGATCATCGAGCCCACGTCGCTCACGGTCGCCGGCAGGACGAGCGTGTTCGAGGCCTTCGCCAGCTCGCCGAACTGCCCGATGTACTGCTCGGCGACGCGTAGCTGCACCGCCTCGAAGCCGCCGGGCATGCGGATCGTGTCGGCGACCTTGCGGATGCCCTCCGCCGTCGCCTGGGCGACGGCGAGGATGGCCGCCGCCTGACCCTCGGCCTCGTTGATCTGCTGCTGCTTCTTCGCCTCGGAGGCCTTGATGACCTGCTGCTTCTCGCCCTCGGCGGTGTTGATCGCGGCGTCGCGCTGGCCCTCGGAGGTGAGGATGGTCGCCCGCTTCTCCCGCTCGGCGCGCATCTGCTTCTCCATGGCGGCGAGCACGTCGACGGGCGGCGTGATGTTCTTGATCTCGTAGCGCAGCACCTTGATGCCCCACGGCTCGGTCGCCTTGTCGAGCTCGTTCACCACCTCGAGGTTGATCTGGGTGCGCGACTCGAACGTCCGGTCGAGCTCGATCTTGCCGATCTCGCTGCGCAGCGCCGTCTGCGCCAGCTGCGAGATCGCGAACATGTAGTCGGTGACGCCGTAGGAGGCGCGCTCGGGATTGAGGACCTTCATGTAGAGCACGCCGTCCACGTGCACCTGGACGTTGTCCCTGGTGATGCAGATTTGCTCCGGGATGTCGACGGCGTGCTCCTTCAGCGAGTGCCGGTAGCGGATCGCGTCGATGAACGGCAGAAGGATGTGGAAGCCGGCGTCCAGCGTGGCCCGGAAGCGACCGAGGCGCTCGACCACGAAGGCGCTCTGTTGCGGGACGACGACCGCCGTCCGCGAGATGATGACGATCACCAGCAGGGCGAGACCCAGGAAGACGACGAGGGCTCCGGTCATCGCGCTTTCCTCCCTATTGCCCGCGCACGGACAGCACCAGGCCGTCCACCGACACCACCACGCTGCGCTCGCCGCGCGCGAGCGCGCGGACGTCCACGTTCTTCGCGGTCCACGCCGCACCCCGCAGCTCCGCCTTGCCGACCGCGCCTGGGGGCAGCTCCTCGAGCGGTACGGCCACCTCGCCGACCATTGAGTCGACGGCCAGCCCCTCGCGCCTGACCGGCATGATGCGCTTCAAGAGCGGCCCGCGCAGGAAGACGAGCGAGAGGACGGAGAGCAACGAGAAGAGGAACCACTGGAACCAGCCCGGCGTGTCGCCGCCCAGCCTCGCCGCCAGGCCGACCGCGAGCGCGGAGAGGCCGAAGAAGAAGACGAAGAAGGCGCCTGGCGTGAACACCTCGGACGCCAGGAGCGCCAGCCCCAGCAGCAGCCACAGCCACCACGTCATGCGCGTGAGAGTCTACTCGCCACTCAGTGCACGCTCAAGCCGCGAGCAACCAAGCATACTAGGCTCGGCGCAGCACGCGCAGCAGGAGCACGAGCCCGGTCACCCAGAAGACGTGCGCGCCCACCGCCGCCGCGGGCACCAGCAAGTCGAGCCGGCCCGCGAGCGCGAAGACGACCGGGAAGACGTGCCAGTCGCGCGTGGTGAGCGGCGAGAGCACCCGGTCGAGGAGCCGGTTCTCCCAGGCGCGCACGGAGCGCCGCCGCGCCTCGGTCGCCTCGCTCCAGGTGATCATCGCGAAGGCGCCGAGGATGCCCAGGAAGAGCGCCACGAGGAGCGGCCGGCCCGGGACGTCCCCCGCGCGCGCGACGCGTGTGGTGATCCCGGCCAGGACGGCGAGGTGCACCACCGTGTCGCCGATCACGTCGAGCCAGTGGCCGAGGCGCGACTCGGCGAAGCGCAACCGCGCGAGCTCCCCGTCCGAGCAGTCGAGCACCCCGGAGGCCTCGAGCAGCAGGATCGCCGCGACCACCGCCGCCGTGCCGGGCGCGCCGAGGAGGAGTCCGCCCGCGACGCCGAGCGCGATGCCCATCACCGTGACGGCGTTCGCCGTGACCGGCGTGCGGACGAGGAGGCAGGTGAGCGGCCGCGAGAGACGGCGGCGGAAGAGCCGGTCCAGGTAGCCGTCGCGCGGGTTCTCGAGGGCGCCGAGCAGCGCCTGCTCGACCCCGCCACCGTCGGCGCGACGGAGGGTCCCCGCGCCGGGGCCGAGCCGCGGGCCTCCGTTGCCCGCGACGAGCGGTCCCGGCGCGACCCGCACCCGCGCGCCGCCGGACTCTACCTCGAGCACCTGCCCGGGGCGCGCGCGCGCCTGGAGGTCGCGCACCAGCGCGGGGTCGATGACCGTCGCGGCGCCGACCACGAGCCGGAGCGCATCGTCACCGGGTGGAGTGAGCGCCGGCGCCGTCGCCAGCGCGCAGCGGATGCGCGGGTCCGCCGGCGGCGCCAGCGGCCCGACGAGCGTGCAGCGCTCCACGCCGGCGCGCTGGAGGGTCAGGATGGTGCGCACGAGGAGCGGCACCCGCGCCACCGGACGGAGCGGGTCGCCCTCCTCGGGGACGATGATCGCCTCGCGGATGGGGGGCGCGTCCGTCATCCCTCGATGCGGGGAAGCACCTCGTGCTCGGCGCGCGCCACGTCCTCGGGGAAGTCGATCTCCGTCCAGGGCATGCCGTCGACGCGCTCGAAGCCGACCACGACGCGCGCGAGGAGCTCCGGGTACACCTCCTCGTGCTCGATGCCGGTGTGCCCGGCGGCGACGCGCATCTGCAGCAGCTCACGCAGCACGCGCGCCGCACCCGCCGAGAGCTTCAGGAACCCTACCGACTCGCCGGCGAGCTCGTAGCCGGGCCCGCCGCCGCGGACGATGCCGAGCACGCGCTCGCCGCGCGCGAGGAGCATCTGCTCCTCCCCGGTCGGCTCGACGCCGGCGTCCAGGAGGAAGCAGTTCCGGTGCGGCGAGCGGACCAAGCGCGCGATCATCGCGGGCGGGCAGAGGACGTCCGCGTCCATCACCAGGGCGGGGCCGTCGAGCGCCTCGCGCGCGGTCCACAGCGAGAGGATCGCGCCCTCGCGAAAGCGAGGGTTCGCGAGGTAGCGGACGCGGATGCCGCCCGGCCCCTCGCCGATCGTCGCGCGCACCGCGTCCTCGCCGAAGCCGACCACGACCACCGCCTCGGGCACGCCCGCCGCGGCGAGCCCCTCGAGGAGCCGCCAGAGCAGGCTCTTCCCGCCGATCTCGATCAGGCATTTCGGCCGCCCGTTCGAGAAGCCGAGGAGGCGCTTGCCGACGCCGGCGGCGAGCACGATCGCGGTCACGTGCCCAGCACCTCCGCGAGCGCGGCCAGGAAGCGTGCGAAGTCCGCGCGCGCGAGCTGGCCCATGTTGGCGACACGGAAGATCTCGCGCGCCAGCCGACCCTGGCCCTCGTAGATGACGAAGCCGTGCATCCTGAGCCCGTCGTGGAGCGCCGCATAGGTCCGTCCCGCCGGCAGCCAGAGGGAGGTGATCGAGTTGGAGCGGAGCGCGGGCGGGAGCACGAAGCCGAGGCCCAGCTTGGTGAAGCCGTCGCGTAGCAGCCGGGCCGCCGCCGCGTAGCGCGCGATCCGGGCGGCCACACCCTCCTCGAGCAGCTCGGCCAGCGCCTCGTCGAGGGCGTAGGCGAGCTGCACCGCGGGCGTGAAGGGAACGGTGCCGCGCTCCTGCGCCTCGTGATGGACGGGGAGCGAGAGGTAGAGCGAGCGCCGCGGGTAGGTGGCCAGGCGCGCCATCGCCTCCTCGCGCACGAGCACGAAGCCGAGGCCCGGGAAGGCCTGGATGCACTTCCCCCCCGTGCCGACGATCAGGTCGGCGGTGTCGACGCCGAGTGCGTCGCCGGCGAGCCCGCTCACCGAGTCGACCAACACGAGCTTGCCCCGCGCGCGGGCCAGGCGGCCGATCTCGGCGACCGGGTTCAAGAGCCCGGTCGTCGTCTCGTGGTGCACGACCGCGACCGCCTCCACGTCGGGCGCGCCCAGCGCGCGCTCGACCGCGGCCAGGTCCGGCGGCTCGGTCCACGGGCCCGCGACGACCGTGTGCGGCAGGCGCGCCGCCTCGACCATGGCGGCGATCCGCTCGCCGTACACGCCGTTCGAGACGACCACCAGACGCCCGCGGGCGGAGAGGACGCTGGTCACCGCCGCCTCGAGCGCCGCCGTGCCCGAGCCGGTGACGAGGATGGCGGTGAAACCGCCCCCCGGCGTGAAGGCGCGCAGGAGCTGCGACCGGATCGACGCCTGGAGGGCGCCGTACTCGGGCTCGCGGTGGCAGAGGTCGCCGCGCGCCAGCGCCGCCGTCACCCGCGGCGAGACGTTCACCGGGCCGGGGTTGAGAAGGATCATCGCTCGGTACCGAGCGCGCGCCTGAGACGAGCGACCATCGCTTCCGGCGTGTGCGGGATGCGCTGCGCGGGCGGCCCCGGCGGCCCGAGCGCGATGAGGACCAGGACCCGCCGGCGCGGCTGCGCGAGGGCGACGCCGAGGCCGATCGAGGAGGCGAGCCCCATCGAGCCGATCATGTAGAAGCACTCGTCACGGTCGCGCGCCGCGCATCCGGCGCGGCCGATGTAGCCGTTCGCGTGGACGCAGACGGTGCCGTCGGGGATCGAGGGCGCCAGGACGGCGAGCGCCTCGGAGAGGGTCATGCGAAGATTCCCGGGCGGACGACGAGGGCGACGGGCCGCCGCGTCTCGCGGATGGCCGCGGCCGCCCACTCGACGTCGGCCTCCATCGCCTCCGCGAGCGGCGCGCGCAGCGGGATGGCGAAGAGCTCGAGCAGGCGCGGCAGCACGTCGCCCATGACGAGGTGCTCCGGGGCGTCCTCGCCCCGGTAGCCTCGCCAGGTGACCAGCAACAGCGCCGGGATGCCGTAGAGAAGATGGAGCGAGGCGAGCGCGTTGAGCGACACGCCGAGGCCCGAGTTCTGCATGATGACGACCGGCGTCCGGCCGGCGAGATACGCGCCCGCGGCCACGCCCAGCGCGGCGTCCTCGCGCGTCTCGCCGAGGTAGAGACCGCGACGCTCGAGCTCGGCGAGTAGCGTCTTCACCAGCGAGCAGGGAACGCCCACGAAGAAATCGAAGCCGGCGGCGAGCAGGCGGTCGACGACGCGCTCGGCGGAGGAGCGGCCGCTCATCGCCGAGGCCAGTTCACGCCCGCGTCCACCGGATCTCCATCTCCTCGCGCTCGCCGAGAGACTTGCGCAGCAGGGCGAGCAGCGCGGGGTCCGCCCCGGCCTCCTCGAAGGCGTCGAGCGTCGGCGCGTTGATGTAGTAGTCCTGGTCCTCGGGCGACTCCTCCTCGAGCTGGTCGGCCAGGAACTGGAACTGCTCGTCGGTGATGGCGCCGAGCGGCGCGCCGGTCTCCTTGTCGTGAAGCTCCACCATCGAACCGCTATAGCAGGTCGCGCCGTGGCCCGGCGAGGCGCGAGGGATGCGACGGCGGGCGGCGCGGCCGGGACACGCGCCGGGCGACTCCCGCTACCGCGCCACCTCGGCGCACGCGCGGCGGTAGTCCTCGATGGTGTCGATCTCCATCCACCCCTTGTAGACGTCGACCGACACGACCGGACGGCCGCGATCGATCATCGCCTGGAGGATGTGGGTCACGCTCGCGCGCTCGAGGCCCTCGGCGCGGCGGGCGGCCAGCTCGCCGTGCACTTCGCGCAGCGCGGCCGCGCCGGTGGCGGAGAACATCGCCATGCCGATGAACTCGCCGTGGGCCTCGCCGGGCGCGACCTCGGGGCCTATGCGCAGCACGCGGCTCCCGCCCGCGGGCGCGACGAAGCGGCGGCCGTTGGGGGGCGTCTCGGTGACCACCAGGTCGAGCGGGGCGGCGGCGACGCCCAGACCCGCGCGGTAGGCGTCGTGGAAGGCGCGGTCGACCACCACCGCGACGTCCGCCCTGGTCTGCAGCAGCTTCACCAGGATGGCGGGGTCGAAGATGATGTCGCCGTAGAGGAGGACGAACGGGCCGTCCAGCTCCCGCTCGGCGCCGAACAGCGAGCCGATCTCACCGGTCTCGGCGAAACGGTCGTTGTCGACGAAGCGGAGCCCGGGCAGCGCGACCCGCTCCTTCTTGTAACCCCGCACCACGACCACGTCGCGCACGCCGCAGTGCCGGAGCGCCTCGACCTGCCGCTCGAGGATCGTTCGGCCCTTCACCTCGAGCATGGCCTTGGGGCGCTCCTCGATGAGCGGGAGGAGCTGCGGCTCGAAGCCGGCGGCCAGGACGACGGCTCGCGGCGCCTCGTCGCCGGCGAAGAGGAAGCGCTGCTCGTTCGCCTTCAACTCCGGAACGCCGACCAGCGCGTAGACCTCTTCCAGCCGCGCGATCCGCTCCTCGACGCTCGCCGGCTTGCCGGTGCGCCGCATCTCGCCCAGCACCTCGCGCATGGCGACGATGGCAGCGCGCAGCGCCTGGTTGGCGAAGATCGCCATGCGGAAGCCGGCGGCCGCCAGCTCGTCGGCGCCGACGGTGGGGTAGGTGGTGGGCACGGCGACCAGCGGGACGGGGCGGTCCCAGGCCGCCGCGAAGTCACGCAATTCCGAGAAGTCGCTGGCCTTCGAGTGAACCAGGACGGCGTCGGCCCCCGCATCGGCATAGGCGCGCGCCCGCCGCAGCGCCTCGTCGTGGCCCAGGCCGGCGATGAGCGCCTCGGTGCGTGCGATCACCAGGAAGCCGGGATCACGGCGGGCCGCCGTCGCCGCCTCGACCTTCCGGGCGTGCTCTTCCATGGGGACCAGGTCCCGGCGCACCCCGGCGTAGAAGCTGCAGCGCTTGGGGAACTCGTTGTCCTCGATGCAGATGCCGGCCGCGCCTGCGCGCTCGAACTCGCCCGCCGTGCGCATGACGTTGATCGCGTTCCCGTAGCCGTTGTCGCAGTCGGCGATGACCGGGATGCCGACCGCGTCGACGATGCGCCGGACCGCGTCCAGGGTCTCGGTCAGGGTGAGGATGTTCGCGTCCGGGACGGCCTGCACGGCCGAGATCCCGAAGCCGCTCGCCCAGATGGCGTCGAACCCGGCCTGCTCGGCGAGCTTCGCGGAGAGCGCGTCGTGCGCTCCCGCCGCGAGGACGATACCCGGCCCCCGGAGGAGCAGCCGCCGCGACTCACCCATCGATGCCCTTGCGGGAGGCCGCTTATAGCGGGCGCTCCCCGGCCGGCGCAAGCCACTGTTCTCTTCTGTGAGACACCGTCACATGGCAAAAGCCTTGCGTGGGCGTGAACGCTTGATATAGAGGCGCCGCTTGACCGCTCGGTCAAGACGGCTGACGCAAGGTAACTGAAGCAGTGGCGGCTGGCACGCGACCTCGTCGCGCCCAGGAGGGGATCGGATGCGCACGCTTTTCCTGAACCCACCTTCGTACGACGACTTCGATGGCGGCGCGGGCTCGCGCTACCAGGCGAAGCGCGAGGTATGGTCGTTCTGGTACCCCACCTGGCTCTGCTACCCCGCCGCGATGCTCCCCGGCGCGCGTGTCCTCGACGCCCCGCCGCACGACGTCACGCCCGAGGAGACGGTACGCATCGCGCGCGACTTCGACATGGTCGTCGTGCACACCAGCACGCCTTCCTTCCGCGCCGACGTGCGCACCGCGCAGGCGATCAAGGACGCCCATCCCGACGTCACGATCGGCTTCGTCGGCGGCCACGTGACCGCGATGCCGGAGGAGTCGCTGCGCTACGCGCCGGTGATCGACTTCGTCGCGCGCAAGGAGTTCGACCTGGCCGCGGTCGCGATCGCCGAGGGCCGCCCCTTCGCCGACGTGAAAGGCATCAGCTACCGGCAGAACGGCACGGTCGTGCACAACGAGGAGCCGACGCCGCTCACCACCGAGCAGCTCGACGCGCTGCCCTTCGTCACCGAGGTGTACGAGCGCGACCTCGACTACCTCAAGTACAACAGTCCCTACTGCCAGTACCCCTACGTCTCGCTCTACACCGGCCGCGGCTGCCCCGCGCGCTGCACCTTCTGCCTCTGGCCGCAGGTGACCACGGGCCACACCTACCGCGTGCGCAGCGTGGGCAACGTGCTGGAGGAGGTGTCGCACATGAAGCGGCGCTTCCCGAAGATGAAGGAGCTCTTCTTCGACGACGATACCTTCACCGCCGACCCGCCGCGCGCGCGGGAGATCGCCGTGGGCCTCGGCAAGCTGGGGATCACCTGGTCCACCAACTCGCGCGCCAACGTGGACCGCGACACGCTCAAGGTGCTCAAGGACAACGGGCTCCGCCTCTTCGTGGTCGGCTACGAGTCGGGGAACGAGCAGATCTTGAAGAACATCCGCAAGGGCGTGAGCGTCGAGCGCGCGCGCCGCTTCACCAGGGACTGCCACGAGATCGGCATCCTGATCCACGGCACCTTCATCCTGGGCCTGCCGGGCGAGACGAGGGACACCATCCAGGAGACCATGCGCTTCGCGCGCGAGATGGAGCCCGAAACGCTCCAGGTCTCGCTCGCCTCGCCGTACCCCGGGACCGCCTTCCACGACTTCGTCACCAAGAACAACTACCTCACGGTCGACAGCCTGGTGGACGAGACCGGCTACCAGAAGTGCACGGTATCCTACCCGGAGGTCTCGGCGGACGAGATCTTCAAGGCGGTCGAGACCTTCTACCGGCGCTACTACTTCACGCCGCGCTACATCTGGAAGTCGGTGAAGAAGATGGCCGCCAGCCGGGAAGAGGCGAAGCGCCTCCTCGGCGAGGGCGTGCAGTTCATCGGCTCGATGGCGAAGCGGCGCCGGATCGCGAATGCGCCGCGCAAGGGCGTCGCGCAGCCGGAGACGAGCGCGCAGGCCTGATGCACTGGGGGGTCGACTTCGTCCTCGCCTGCGCGCTGGTCGCGGGCGGCTACCACCTCTTCGAGTGGTTCGCCGCGTGGTGGTTCTTCCGGTGCGCGGCGCAAACCCTCCGCCCGCTGCCGCCGGGCGTGAGGCTCCCCCCGGTGACGGTGCTGAAGCCGCTCAAGGGCCCCGGCATCGACCTCTACGACAACCTGGCGAGTTTCTGCCGCCTCGACTACCCGGACTATCAGATCGTCTTCGGCGTCGAGGATCGGCGCGACCCCGCGCTCCCGGTGGTGCTGCAGATCCAGCGCGACTTCCCCGAGCGCGACATCGCGCTCTCGGTCGGCTGGCTGCCCGGCGCGAACCGCAAGATCGCGAACCTCTGCCACATGATGCGGCAGGCGCGCCACGGCATCCTGGTGATGAGCGACAGCGACATCCGCGTGCGGCCGGACTACCTGCGCGCCATGGTCGGGCCGCTGGTCGACCCGCAGGCGGACCCGCGCATCGGCCTCACCACCTGCCTCTACCGCGGCCACGGCCGCTTCGGCCTCCCCACCGTCCTCGAGTCGCTGTTCATCAACACCGACTTCATGCCGATGGTCCTCAGCGCGCAGCTCGTGGACCGCTTCCAGTACGCCTACGGTGCCTCGATCGCGTTCCGCAGGGAAGCCCTGCAACGCATCGGCGGCTTCGACGGGCTCGCGGACTACCTCGCGGACGATTACCACCTCGGCAACAGGATCGCGCGCGCCGGCTACCAGCTCGTGCTCCTGCCCTACACGGTCGAGACGGTGCTCGACTCGGTCACGCTGGGCGACGTGTGGCGGCACCTGCTGCGCTGGTCGCGCACCTATCGCGTGAGCCGACCGGTCAGCTGGTTCTGCGCCGTGGTCACGCACGCGATGCTCTGGGGATGCCTGTCGCTCCTGGTGACGCGCGGCAGCGCGCTCGGCTGGGCGGCCTTCGCGTGGGCGCTCGGCGCTCGCCTGGTGGGGCTCGTCGGCGTGCTCCGCCTCCTCGGCGAGCACGATACGCTCCGCTGGCTCTGGCTCGTCCCCGCGAAGGACCTCCTCAACTCGCTCATGTGGGCGGCCGCATTCCTCGGCAACGAGGTGCGCTGGAGCGGGCAGGTGCTCCGCATCCGCCGCGACGGGCGCATGGTGTTGGTGGGGGCGGCGCCCGCGATACTGCCCGAGGCCGAAGAGCCCGAGAGGCTGCACGCGGCGCGGGGTTGAGCGGCGCGCGGTGGCTCGTCAGCTCTCTAGCCCCGCGTAGCTCACCAGCTCCACCCCCGCCGCGCGCACTGCCTCCCGCACCCGCGCGCTGGTGAGCGCCGCCAGCTCGCCAGCGTGATCGTAGCCCTGCTGGTAGGGCGCCATCGCCGGCGCCACGCCCTCCGACGGGTGGCAGTACACCTCGCTCACGCCGGGCGGCAGCGTCGCGAGCAGAGCGAGCAGGTAGCGCTCGTCGACGTGCCCGGTCTGGTGCATGCCGTAGACACGATCGGCGGTCGCGATCCCCGCGGCGCGGAGACGCGGCGCCGAGTGAGCGGCGAGCGTGTGGAACACGACGCCCTCCAGGAACTTGCGCGGGAAGTCGCCCGGGTCGTGACGGAGCGCGGCGCCCAGGTCCTCGCGCGAGAGCCGCATGGCGCGGATCCCGTAGCGGGGCGTCAGCTCGAGCAGGATGGGCAGCACCATCGGGTGGAGGTGCATGTTCATGTGCCCGTCGACGTGTGCGAGGCGAAGGCCGGTGGCCACGAACGCGGCCAGCTGCGCCTCGATCTCGCGCCGGAGCTGCGCGCGACCACTGCGGAACACGCACTCGAATGCGTAGCGGATGCCGGTCGCGACCGGGGCGCAGCGAAAGACACCGTCCGCGGTGATCAGGTCGGGGATGTCTCCCGGCGGCGCGGCGGGCCGGCCCTGCACGAGCACCAGGTGGAGACCGACGGCGAGGCTCGGGTTCTCGCGCGCGAGCCTGACCGCGTCCTCCACCGCGTCGCCGGTCACCATGAGGCTCGTGCCGGTGAGGATGCCGTCCCGGTGCGCGCGCACCACGGCGGTGTTCACCTCGGGTGCCGCCCCGAAGTCGTCGGCGGTCACCACCAGCCGGCGCGCCGTCACGCGAGCCCGTCGATGCGCGGAAGCGGCCCCGGGAGCCGCAGGTCGCGCACCGTCACCGCCAGCTCGTCGAAGCGCTCGGCCATCGCGTCGGGACCGTCGAGCGGGAGGAGGATGCCCTGGTTTGCCTCCCGGTCGCGCAGCCAGGCGGCGAGGATGGTCGTGCCGTCCACCTCCTCGCGCCGCAGCGGCAGGGCCTGGTAGCCGGCGAAGCGCTCGCGCACGAAGGCGACCGCAGCGACCAGGTCCGCGGTCGCCGTGATGCGCGCCTCGAGCGCCAGCCGGCCGCCGAGCACGGCGTAGAGGTGCGCCGCATCGCGCGCGACCGTCGGCAGCAGGACAACGAAGTTCTGCCGCGTGACGACCCAGGAGAGCGTCTGCCGGCGCCGCCGCACCTCCTCGAGGAGCTGGAGGTCGCGCTGCACGCCGCCGGCCGCCTCGAAGCGGAGCGCGCCGGCCAGCCGGTCCCGCCGCGCGGCCAGCACGTCGAGCATGCCCGCGTCGCGGCCGTCGAGGAAGGCGAGGAAGCCGTCGACCTGCCGCGCGTAGGCCGCCTCGTCGACGCGGCCCGCGCACGGCGCGGTGCAGGCGCCCACCTGGCCGGAGAGACACGGCGTCACCTCGGGCGATGGCGCGAGCCGCCCGGCGCAGGTGCGCAGCCCGAACACACGTCCCAGCACCGCCTGCGCGCGCTCCGCGGCCTCGGCGCTGCGAAACGGCCCCAGGTACGTGGCGCGGTCGGCGGCCAGGCGTTGGGTCACGCTGATGCGCGGATACGGGCTGCGCACGCCGAGCTTGAGGAAACCGACGCGTGGCAGGTGCTTTCGCTGCCGGTTGTAGGGCGGGCGGAGCTCGCGGATCTGCCGCGCCTCGAGGAGCGCCGCGGCCAGCTCGGAGCCGGTCTCCCTGGTCCGGAAATCGTGCGTGTGCCGGATCAGGTCGAGGACGCGCGCCGAGTGCCCGCGCGCGTTGGTGAAGTACGACGCCAGCCGCTCGCGCAGGCGGACCGCCTTGCCGACGTAGAGCAGGCGTCCCTCCGCGTCGAGCAGGTGGTAGACGCCGGGCGTCGCGGGCACCTCGGCCAGCCGCGCGCGCGGCACGTGCACGATGAACGGCCGCCCGTCGACGGCGCTTCCCTGGAAGTCGAGCAGCTGGTCCAGCCGGACGATACCACGCCCGGCTGCGCGCTCGAGGAAGACGGTCAGTATCTCGGCCGCGATGCGCGCGTCCGGGAGGGCCCGGTGGCGGTCCGAGCAACCGATGCCGAGCGCCGCGGCCACGGCGTCGAGCGAGCGGCGGCGCAGCTCGGGCATGAGCCGGCGTGCCAGCTTGATCGTGCACAGCGCGGGCAGGTCGAGAGGCCGGCCGGCGACCAGCCGCTGCGCCGCGTCCAGGTGCCCCACGTCGAAACCGGCGTTGTGCGCCACCAGCACCCCGTCGTGGGCGAAGTCGAGGAAGCGGGGGAGCGCCTCCCCGATCGGCGGGGCGCCGGCCACCATGGCGTCGGTGATGCCGGTGAGACGCACCACGAAGGGATGGATCGCCCGGCCCGGATCGACGAGCGTGACGAAGCTCTCGCCGAGCCGTCCACCCTCGACCCGCACGGCGCCGATCTCGATGATGCTCGGGGCCACCGGGCCGTCGCCCGTCGTCTCGAGGTCGACCACCACGAACGAGACGTCGGAGAGAACGCGCGCGAGGGCATCATGGACACGCGCCCGCCAGCGGCCGGCCACGAAGCGGAAGCGCGGGTCCGGGCCGAGCAGGGTGGCGAGGAAGCGCGCGCCGAACTCCGGGTCGCGGCCCTGCGCCGTGAAGACCAGATCGAGCAGCTCCGCCGGCGTGGCGCCCGCCGGGCGTTCGCTCAGGTAGGCGTGGAGCCGCTGCCTCAGAAGGTGAAGAAGCCCTTCCGCTTGGTCGGCGCACCGGGCGCCTTCTCGCGCGTGGCGATGGCATGCAGCTCGGCAGAGAACTGCTCCAGCTCCATCCGCTGCCGCTCCTCGAACTGCTCGAGCTCGCGCCGGCGTCGCTCGTGGAGCTGCTCGAAGGCGCGCCTCCAGCGCGCATGGAACTGCGCCAGCGCCTCCTCCACGCCGCGCACCATGCTGAGCGTGGGCACGAACGTTCCCTGGCAGTGCGGGCAGGAGAAGACGACGCCCGCGCGGAAGTAGCGGAAGGGCACGGTGTACTCGCCGCTGCAGCGAAAGCAGACGATCGGGATCTCCCACTCGTCGGGATCGGGCAGGGCAAGGCCGCCGCCATCGTCCGCGGCGGCCGCCGGGGCCGCGGCTGGCGGCGGCGCGGGAGCCGGGGCCGCGGGCGCGGTGGGCTTCGCCGTGGCGCACGCCTCCTGGTCGTAGAAGCCGACGCACTCGGTGCACTTCTCGGGGACGATGTAGAAGATGTCGTTGGAGATCGCCGCATGCATCGCGCCGTCGGGCGCCTGCCACTCGACGCCGCCCTGGTAGATGGCGGTGTTCGGGCACTCGGGCTCGCAGGCGCCGCAGTTGATGCACTCGCTGGTGATGACCGTGGCCATTGGATGGAGCAAATACCATCCCGCGGACGACGGGTTCAAACCCGCTCTGGCCGAGCCGGGGCCACGGTGATAGGGGATGGCGACCCCAGGCCCCAAGAGGAGGATGCGCTCATGAGAAGACTCGCGACGTTGGCGGTGGCAGTCGGGTTCGTCTTTGCGGCGGGCATGGTCCGCGCGCAGGAGCATCCCGAGCTGGAGGCCGCAAAGAAGGACCTCGAGTCGGCGAAGGCCCATCTGCAGGCCGCAGCCCGCGACTACGGGGGCCATCGCAAGCAGGCGGTCGGGGACATCGACCGCGCGCTCGGCCAGATCAAGGAGGGCCTTGCGACGGTCGAGAAGAAGGAGGCGACGGTCGAGCACAAGGAGAAGAAGGCCGAGAGCAAGGAAACGCGCGCCGAGGAAAAGGCCGAGAACTTGAAGGCGAAAGAGCGGCGCATGCAGCAGCAGTAGTCTCCCGTGACCAGGGCTCCGCTCGCCGCCGCCATCCTGCTCCTCGCCGCGGGGACCGCCCGCGCGGGCGGTGCAGGCGGCCGACCCCGAGTACGAGGGGCACCGGCGCGCGGCGATGGGGCACATCGATCGGGCGCTGGAGGAGATCCGCGAGGCGCTCAAGGTCTCCCGGGGCCGCGTCCCCGAGCTCGGGCAGGAGCGGATGCCGAAGAAGAAGGCGGAGCCGTCCGGAACCGACGACGATTAGCGCTCGTGCGGGCAGCTGCCTGGCTGGACGAACTCGTGCAGTTGCGCTAACCACGGGTAGCTCATGAACAGCGACGGCCAAAGCCGTCCCTATCAACCGTAGAATCGCCCGGGCGCGCGGCTGGCAGCACCTCTCCCGCCCTGGGTGGTCGAGGAGGAGCGTGCCCCGTCCAGCGAGAGGATGCGCGTGAGGCCGGCCGCCGTGGAGCAGGCGCGCGAGCGGACCGTCCTCGCCTCCGAGCTGGCCGAGGCGTGGCCGGTGCTCTCGCCCGAGGAGCGCGTCGAAGGCCTCCGGCTGCTCCCCCACGCCGAGGCGGAGGACCTTCTCCTCTCGCTTCCCGCGCGCGATCAGGCGGAGCTGATCCTCGCCACCTCGCCCGGCGAGCGGCGCTCGTGGATGCGGCTCCTCCCACCCGACGACGCTGCCGACGTCGTGCAGGCGGCCGACCCCGAGTACGAGGGGCACCGGCGCGCGGCGATGGGGCACATCGATCGGGCGCTGGAGGAGATCCGCGAGGCGCTCAAGGTCTCCCGGGGCCGCGTCCCCGAGCTCGGGCAGGAGCGGATGCCGAA
>WNFA01000536.1_pt1 | contig 30107 bp, 22 predicted proteins | sample 5400481 | NCBI WGS metagenome assembly WNFA01 (sample SAMN13153340, study PRJNA577476) | soil metagenome | isolation source: 120 cm saprolite under Douglas fir tree site 2 hole 1 replicate 2 | place: USA:California | collected 2015-04-18 | reverse complement strand
TCGATGTGTACGGGCTGCTGCCGAACTAACCGGGATCACTTCTTCAGCGCTACTGCGAGGCCGTCCCTAATCGGCAGGATTGTCGTGTAGAAATCCGGGGACGCGCACAGCAGCCGGTTGAATTCGAGGATCGCCTTGGTTCGAGCGTCGGACGGGTTCTTCTCGGCCACACGGCCGCTCCAAAGAACGTTATCGGTAATGAACAGGCCGCCCTTTCGCAAGCGCGGCGAAACCAGGCGAAGCACACGGGGATAATCTTCCTTGTCGACGTCGTTAAAAATGATGTCGAATCCCTGCTTTTGCTCGGAAAGGTATTCCAGGGCGTCGCCCACGTGAATCTCGATGCGACTCGTCACTCCGGCGCGATCAAAGTAGCGCCGGGCGCGTTCTGCGTTTTTGGAATCACCGTCGGTATAGATCACACGGCCCTTGTCTCCGACCGCCTGTGCCCACCAGATGGTCGAGTAGCCAATTGCCGAGCCCAGCTCGAAGACCGTCCGGGCATTGATCATCAGCGCGAGTTGCTGCAGGATGCGCGCTACCGCCGGTCCGACGATAGGGATGTTGTGCTCGGAGGCGTAATCTTCCATCTCCGCCAGCACCGGGTCGCGCTTTGGCAACATGGAGTAGAGATAGTCGTCCACGGGTCCCGCGGTCGTGAAGTTGTAGTGGCGCCAGCTGGGTTTGGAAGAATCTTTCTTTGGCATTTGTCTCCTATGTTGCAGGTAGCCGAGCTTCGCTCGGCCGGACAGCCGAGGCGGCTGTCCCCACATTTGTTTTGTTTAATAGACTACGAAATCGTCTGCCCCGGCTTCATCTCGACCACCTCGACGCTGGGCACCAGCTTCTGCAGTTCACTGGGGGTTCCTGTCAGGACAGGAAAGGTCCCGAAGTGCATGGGGATCACCGTCTTCGGCTTGAGCAGGTTGCAGGCGTACGCGGCTTCGCGCGGACTCATCGTGTAATGGTCGCCGATGGGCAGCAGCGCGATATCAGGAGCGTAGAGCTCGCGGATGATCTGCATGTCCGAGAAAACGTTGGTATCGCCGGCGTGATAAATCTTCATGCGATTGGAAAATTCGATCACGTAGCCGCAGGCCTCGCCCCCATAGACGATCTGATCGCCATCGGTGATGCCACAGGAATGCACAGCATGCACCATGGTCACCTTGATGTCGCCGACAGTCTGCGTGCCTCCCTTGTTCATCTCCGCCAACTCCTTGACGCCCTTGCTGCCAAGCCAGTGACACAACTCCGGAATCCCGACCACAGCCGGATTGTGTTGCTTCGCGATCTCAACCGCGTCGCCGATATGATCGAAGTGTCCGTGGGTGCACAGCAAGATATCGACCATTTTCACCGTCTTTTCGGATTCCGGGCACTTGGGATTGCCCATCACCCACGGATCGATGATGATAATTTTTCCATCCGGAGTCTCCACGCGAAAAGTTGCGTGACCTAACCAGGTCAGTTTGATGCCGTTGAGATTCATGCGGCGTATTGCTCCTTGCTGGTAGCGATCAACCATCAGCTGACCGCTTGCTATTCACACTCGCTAGTTTAATATGAAACGCCATGGCCGACTTGAAGGTGCTCATCTCTCGGGACGAGATTGCAAAACGTGTTTCTGAGTTGGGTGTGGACATCACTCGCGACTTCGCCGGACAATCCGTCATCTTCGTGGGCGTGCTGAAGGGCGCGGCAATCTTTCTCTCGGATCTGGCGCGGCAGGTCAAACTCGACTCCACCTTCGACTTCATCGGGGTTTCGAGCTATGGGAATCGTCCCAGTCCTCACCAGGAGCTCAAAAGCGGCTGGGATTCAACTGGCGAGGTCCGGCTGACGAAAGACGTGGACCAGTCGATGAAGGACAGGAATGTGATTCTAGTGGAGGACATACTAGACACGGGCCTCACGTTGACCTATCTGAAGAAGCTGTTACTGGCACACCAGCCGCGCACCCTGAAGATCGCTGCCCTGCTCGACAAGCCTTCACGGCGCAAGCTGCCGCTGGAAGGCGATTATGTGGGCTTCAAGATTCCGGACGAATTTGTGGTCGGCTACGGCCTGGATTATGCGGAGCGGTACAGGAATCTCTCCGACATCTGTATCGTCCCGCGCGAGTAAAGCCAAGTACCAGACCGGCCCTCGGACGTTTATCTCCGGCTGCTATCATAGAGTTACTGAAAACAATGGGAACCCTTTTATCCAAGGCGGACAAGCCTTTGCCTGTCGAGCCGTTGCTGCTTGAGGTGGCAGACGTGCTGGCCACGTCCCTGGACCTCGACACCACTTTGAAGCGAGTCGCCGAGGTTGTACGAAAGGTTATCGACTACGAGATATTCGCTATTCTGCTGCTGAATGAGAAAACGCAGGAGCTGAAGATTCGCTTCCAGACTGGTTATCCCTCCGATTTCGTGGAACGCACCCGGCTCAAGGTGGGAGAAGGAGTAACCGGGCGGGCGGCGCAGTTGCGGCAGGCGGTTCTGGTCGATGACGTTACCGACGATCCAACTTACATCGCCGCTGTGCCAAACGTGCGGTCGGAACTCGCCGTCCCGCTGATCACAAAGAACCGCGTGATCGGCGTGATTGATCTGGAGGCACGGGAGCCCGGCTACTTTACCGAGGAGCACAGCCGGCTGCTGACCCTGGTCGCCTCGCGCATGGCGGCTGGAATCGAGAATGCGCAGCTCTATACCAGGACCACGCGGCAAGCGCGGATCCTTGTGCTGCTGAATGAAATTGCGAGGGAGCTGTCTTCGATCCTGAATCTTGATGAACTGCTGGGCCGGATCGCGGAGCTGTTGCGCCGGCTGATTGATTACCAGATGTTCAGCATTCTGCTGCTGGATCCATCCGGCGAAAAGCTGCAACACCGGTTCTCGTTGCGCTTTCACGAGAGCATTCACCTCAAGAACGACATACCGCTGGGGCGTGGACTGGTGGGTACAGCTGCAGAATCAAAGCAAGCCGTCCTGGTAGCCGACGTGAGCAAGGATCCGCGCTACGTCGTGGCCAATCCGGAGACGCGGTCCGAACTGGCGGTGCCGCTCATCTACAAGGACAAAGTGATCGGGGTGCTTGATTTGGAGCATACCCGGCGCGGATTCTTCACCGAAGAACACAAGCGGACGATCATGACGCTTGCGGCACAAATCGCCATCGCGATTGAGAATGCCCGGCTCTACGAGCAAATTGCGCTGCAAGAAAGGCGATTGGAGCGCGATCTGTCGTTGGCCCGAGAGCTGCAGATGCGGTTGCTGCCGCAGGCCCGCCCGAAGCTTGCCCATCTTGATGTCGCAGCGAAATTTGTGCCCGCACGGGCGATCGGCGGCGACCTGTACGATTTCATTCCCTACTCCATGTCGCGGCTTGGCCTGGTCATCGGCGACGTCAGCGGCAAGGGTGCTCCGGCTGCGATCTATGCGGCACTGGTAAGCGGCATTCTGCGCTCGCACGCGCCCATCGAACCGGGGCCGTCCGAGATGCTTTCTGCTGTTAATCTGTCGCTTGCCGAGCGGCGGATTGAGGCGCAATTCGTCTCCCTGATCTATGCAGTTTGGGACGACGAGCATCGAATGCTGACGGTGTCGAATTCCGGACTGCCGCGCCCGATCTATGTGCACGGTGGCAAGAATGAGGTCATCGAGGCAACCGGCTTGCCGCTGGGTCTGTTTGATGAGGCCGATTATGACGAGTTCGAGTTTCGCATGAAACCGGGCGAGATGTTTGTGTTCTTCAGCGACGGAATCCTCGACGCGCGCAACCGGAATGGAGAATTGTTTGGTCGGGGAAGAGTGGAAAAGATCGTCCTGGAATGTGCCGGCAAATCGGCGGACTGTGTGGTCGATTCCCTATTTCAAGCGGTGGCCGAACACTCCGCGGGAATGGAAACCTTTGACGATCAGACCGTCGTTGCCATTCGGGTGAGGAACGGTTCGCCGGCCGCTCCCAAAAAGAAATGACCCGCCGTATCCAGAACTTCGCGGGGCGTCCGCCCGGATTTGTCTATCGCGAGAGCAAGCAAGGGATTTTCCGTCATAACCGGAAATTTGTATTGCACTGCGACGAGATCGCCTTGCCTAAGCTGGTCGCCAAGTACGGGACTCCGCTGTACGTTTACTCCGCCGCTATGATCGGCGAGCGCTGCACGATCTTTGACCGTGCATTTCGCGAGAGTCCTCATACCATCTGCTACTCAGTGAAGGCGAACTCCAACCTGAGCATTCTGCGGCTGCTCGCCAAGCGGGGCTGTGGTTTTGACGTGGTCTCGGGAGGAGAGTTGGAGCGTGTGCTGGTGGCGGATCGTAAGGCCGCTCGCAAAGTGGTTTTTTCGGGCGTGGGTAAGACCCGGGAAGAAATGACTGCCGCGCTGAAGGCAGGCATCCTGCTCTTCAATGTGGAGAGCGAATCGGAATTGTGGGTACTCGCGGAGTGCGCGGCTCGCTTGCGAACCAGGGCTCCAATTGCACTGCGAGTTAATCCTGATGTCGCCGCGCATACTCATCCTTACATCTCGACTGGACTTCACAAGCACAAGTTCGGCGTGCCGATCCGCCATGCGCGAGCACTTTACGCCAAGGCCAGCGGCGCAAAGTCTCTGCGCGTCGCCTGGGTGAGCGTGCACATCGGCTCGCAGATCAGGGACGTAGAGCCATTTGGCGAGGCACTGGCTCGGGTCGCCGAACTGGTTCGCGTGTTACGTGACGATGGACATACCATCGAGTACATCGATGCGGGTGGAGGGCTGGGAATTGATTACGAAGAGCCTGAGCGGGCTGGGTTTGCCAAAGACGCCGCTGGCTATGCGCGGGCTGTAACTGAGCCACTGCGTGCGCTCGACGTACACCTGCTGCTGGAACCAGGTCGCTCGATTGTGGGACCTGCCGGAGCGCTGATCACGACTGTGATGTACCGCAAAGCAAATGATGGCAAGCACTTTCTGGTGGTCGATGCGGCCATGAATGACTTGATCCGCCCTGCTCTCTACAGCGCGTACCACGAGATTGTGCCTGTGACGTACCCAGATTCTGATGCCAAGGCAGAGGTCGTTGATGTAGTGGGTCCGGTTTGCGAATCAGGAGATTTCTTCGCGCGCGATCACGATCTGCAGCCTATTGAAGAGGACTCCTTGCTGGCGATTCTCGATGCTGGAGCTTATGGAATGGCGCTGGCCTCGAACTACAATACGCGTCCGCGATCGGCGGAGGTGCTGGTGTCAGGAAAGTCGGTCAAAGTCATTCGGAAGCGAGAGAAGATCGCGGACTTGATGCGGGCTGAGATGTGAAGGTTCGGTTGATTCTTCAGTTCACGCGGGCGAAGGCGCCCGCGCCACATCGGGCTATCGTTCTCCCCACTTCAGCTTGGTGCGCAGCAGTTGAAAGAAATCCGTGTCGGTGCGAAAGAGATTGACTTTGTGCTCGGAGAGTCTGCAGCGAACGCGGTCTCGATCGCACAAATCCAGGCCGGGTTGGCCGTCCAGGCTGAGGTAGGCAACCTCCTCTTCACTTCGCAACAGGATTTCAATCTCCGCCGAGTCGGGGACCACCAAGGGACGGTGCGTAAGCGAGTGCGGCGCCACGGGAGTGATCACGAAAGCGTGGACGGTCGGCATCAGAATCGGGCCACCCGCCGAGAGAGAGTAGGCAGTAGACCCGGTCGGCGTGGCCACGATCATGCCATCGGCCCGGTAGCTGGAAACGAATGCCTTGTCCACGTACAAGTCATAGGTGTTGAGGCGGGCCAACGCGGTCTTATTGACTACGGCATCGTTAAAGACCAGGTAGGAACCGAGAACGGTCTCCCCGCGCAGCAATTGGCATTGCATGAGCGTGCGTTGCTCCACCCGCGCCTGGCCCTTCGCGATCGCCTCCAGCATTGAGTAAAGTGATGAGAAGGGAACTTCCGTCAGGAATCCAAGAGTTCCGAGATTGACACCGAGCAGCGGAACATCGGCCGCCGCCGTGACCCTTGCCGCAGACAGCAGCGTGCCATCCCCGCCGAGCACCACCACCAGATCGAGAGACTTCGAAGACATCTGGGCGCGTGGAACGACTTCCTCCTGCCCGCTTGTGTATCTTGCCGTCTCGGGATCGACGATGACTTTGTACCCGTGCTTACCCAGCCAGGTGAGCAAATCCGGAACAATTTGCCCAACCTCGGGGCGAGCAGGTCTGGAAATGATGGCGGCGATTTTTTGGGAGGATGCTTGCGAGCTGGCCATGTGCAAAGAAAGATTGTACAGAAGAAAAAGCCCTACCCACACATAACGCGAGATCTAGAATACCGCTCTCAGCAGGAACTCGCGATTGCCTTCCGTACCCAGGATGGGAGAGTCGATTATATCGATGTTTGAAACCCCAATCGTGAGGAGCGAGCTCTTCACCCTTTCGACGGCGCCGAGTTGCGCGGCTTCATCGCGCACGATGCCTCCCTTACCCACGTGTTCCCTGCCTGCCTCGAATTGCGGCTTCACCAGGACAATGAGCTGACGACCTTTGCGGTCTTCCGGGGTAGAAGGAAATGCAGCCCGTATCACCGGGGGAAGAACTAACGTTGCTGAGATAAACGACACGTCGACGGCGCTCACATCGACGATCTCCCCAACATCCTCACGCGTGAGGTAACGCGCGTTTGTTTTCTCCAGCAACCGGACCCGCGGATCCTGCCGGAGTCTGAAATCCATCTGACCGTAGCCGGTGTCGACTGCAATCACGCGAGACGCGCCATGCTGGAGCAGGCAGTCAGTGAAGCCACCGGTGGAAGCACCGACGTCGAGGCACACTATACCATTCACAGCGATTTTCCAATAGTCGAGCGCGCGCTCCAGCTTAAGGCCGCCGCGGCTGACATATTTCAAATCTTCGCCGAGCAAGCGAATGACCGCTTCCGCGGCGACTTGCGCCCCAGCCTTGTCGACTTTTTGCTCGTCGACCAACACCTTGCCCGCAAGAATGAGCGCCTGGGCGCGCTCGCGCGAGGCAGCCAGTCCACGACTGACCAGAAGCTTGTCGAGCCTGTTCTTCAAAGGCAGGTTGGGCACTTGACTCTCGCTGACTTCTACAAGTCTTACCACGAAAGTGCCAGCACCCGGTCCAGTGCAAAGTGGTGAACTATTCTTGGGATGAGTCAGTTACAGGAGTAGAAGCGTGCTTTTCCACAGAATTTTCCACGGTCATGTTGAAAACTTTCTGCAGCATAGGCAACCAAAATGCAAAAGCCGCCTTCGGAGGCGGCTTTCACTCGAACATATGTTGCACGCAAGCTATCCCGCAACCTCTTCCAGCAATTTCTGATCGATGTCGAAGTTAGAGTGTACGTTCTGCACATCATCATGCTCTTCGAGGGCTTCCATGAGTCGGATCATGGTGTTCGCTGCTGCACCTTCCACCTTGACGTAAGTCTGCGGAATCATCGCAACGCTGGATGAAGCCGGCTCGATCCCAGCCTTCTTCACAGCTTCGAGGACAGCTTCATAAGCCGACGGTGCGGTAAGGATTTCCCAATTTTCGCCATCATCGTTCAAATCTTCCCCGCCGGATTCGAGCACGATGTTCATCAGATCGTCTTCCTTCGCGGCACTCTTGGGGATGATGATGTCGCCCTTCTTATGGAACATCCAGGAGACGGCGCCCGCTTCCGCCATGTTTCCGCCGTTCTTGCCGAAGACGTGGCGAATCTCACTCACAGTGCGGTTGCGGTTGTCGGTATTGATGTCGAGCAGGACGGCGACTCCACCCGGCCCGTAGCCTTCGAGCGAAAACTCTTCATACGTAGCGCCCGGAAGTTCGCCAGTGCCGCGCTGGATGGCGCGCTTGATGTTGTCGGCCGGCATGTTCTCGGCCTTGGCGGCCACGATGGCTCCGCGCAAGCGCGGGTTCGAGTCAGGATCGCCTCCGCCGTTCTTCGCGGCAATGCTGATTTCCTTGATAAGGCGGGTAAAAATCTTGCCGCGCTTGGCATCGAGCGCGCCCTTCTTGTGCTTGATTGTGGCCCACTTTGAATGGCCAGACATGGCTAGACCTCGTTATCTAAGAATCTTGAATGGCGCAGGATTCGCCCCTTAGAGGAGATCACAGGATTGCCTCGGTAAGTGCGCAGGCGAATTCGAATTATAGCACGGCATCTCCCGCAACACGTTATTTTCCCGTACCCTCCGCGGTTCACGGGCCTGTCGCTGATTAATGACTCCGATTATTGACCCTGATTATTGACTCTCTGGCCAAGGGCACCTAACATGCCAGTCAAGCCCGCCCCCTGTTATTTATGACTGGCCAAGTAGTCGGACACTATCGCATCCTCGAAAAAATCGGCGCCGGGGGGATGGGCGAAGTCTTTCGAGCTCACGACGAAAGACTTGGCCGGGACGTAGCACTCAAGCTTGTCCGCCCAGCCTCCAGCGATAACCCAGACCATCTTCGCCGCTTTGAGCAGGAAGCGCGCGCCGCCGCCGCCCTGAACCATCCGAATATTGTTGCCGTCTACGACGTCGGAGTTGCGAATGGCATCCCCTACATCGTCTCGGAGTTGCTGGAGGGAGAGACGCTGCGGCGGCGATTATTGCCAGGGCCGGTTTCGCTACGCCAAGCTACCGACTATACCCTGCAGATCGTACACGGACTGATCGCAGCCCATGAACGCCGCATCGTCCATCGCGACCTGAAGCCCGAGAATCTGTTCATTACGCGGGACGGGCGGGTGAAGATACTCGATTTCGGCGTGGCGAAGCTGCAGCCAGTAGAGCCCGAACGTCCGGCGGAAAGCATGACGACGGTGACAAAAGCAGGCACCGTGATCGGTACCGTCGCCTATATGTCGCCGGAGCAACTGCGGGGCAAGCCGGTAGATCATCGTAGCGACATCTTCAGCGTGGGTGCAATTCTCTACGAGATGCTGTCGGGGGTTCGAGCATTTCGCGGCGAGACTGAAGTAGACACCATGTCGGCCGTGCTGCGAGAGGAACCGCCGGAGATGCGCCTGGAACAGGCCAAGGTCCCCGCAGCTGTTCGCAATATAGTTCGACACTGCCTGGAGAAAGAACCTGAGAACCGCTTCCAATCGTCCAAGGACTTGGCTTTTGCGCTCGAAACGCTGTCTGGCACTCCCGGGCAAAAAGCAAATCTCGCCTTTGGATCGAAGACACGAGCCGCAAAGCTGCTTCCTTTGGCACTCGCCGGTGTGCTTGCGGCCGCACTCCTTCTACTGCTCGGCATGAAGCTGCGCCCCGTCACCCAGGCGCCCGTCTACCGGCGTCTGACGTTCGAGCACGGCACGGTATATTCCGCACGGTTCGCCCCGAACGGGCAATCCATCGTCTACAGCGCCGCTTGGAACGGCAAGCCAATGCAGCTATTTGCCACGGTCGGGGATTCTCTTCTCGCCCAGCCCCTCAACCTGACGGAAGCAAATCTGCTGGCGGTGTCCCGTTCCAACGAACTGGCGCTGCTAATACACGGCATTCACAACGCGCACCTCGAGACGGACAACGGCACTCTGGCCAGAGCGCCTCTGGCAGGAGGTTCTCCGCGGGAAGTATTGACGGATGTGCACTGGGCCGACTGGGACACCAAGGGTGAACTGGCCGTAGTTCACGCTGCAGAAGGTCACAGCCGGCTGGAATATCCCGTTGGCCACCCGTTGTATCAGAGTGGAGGATGGATCAGCCACATTCGCTTCTCTCCACAAGGCGACAGGATCGCGTTCATGGACCACCCCGCTCTCTGGGACGACCGCGGATCTGTGTGCGTGGTCGATCTGGCTGGCCACGTCACGGTTCTCTCCAAAGAATGGGAGTCGGAAGATGGTCTGGGATGGAGCCCCAACGGGAAAGAGATCTGGTTCACCGCGGTCGAGCGAGGCACTAACCGTGACTTGATGGCTGTGGACTTGTCCGGTCGAATCCGCCTTCTGCTCAACCTACCTTCGGCTCTCACGTTGCAGGATGTGTCTCCCGACGGTCGCTTGTTAATCAGTCTAAACACAGAACGCATCGCGATGTCCTCCGCTACCCGCAACAAATCGGCGGAGGTAGATCTTTCCTGGCATGACTGGAATCTCGCCAAAGACATTTCTCGCGATGGACAGTGGGTCCTGTTTGAAGATGCCAGCGAGGCGGCCGGAACTTATTATTCCGTAGCAATTCGGAAGCTGGATGGTACGCCGCCCATCCGTCTCGGCGATGGCAGTGCCGGGGGCTTGTCCCCGGATGGGAAGTGGGCCATTTCCATCTTCACGGGGAACCCGGAGCGCCTAGAGTTGCTGCCGCTTGGCGCAGGCCAGCCTCGCCCAGTGTCCGTCAATGGACTCGAGCATATCAAGAACGGTGCTGCCCGATTTCTGTCGGACGGGTCCCACATCAGCATCAATGGCAACGAGGCCGGACACGCCGAGCGCTGCTACATCATCGATCTCGAGGGTGGCAAACCCCGACCCGTAACTCCCGAAGGAATCGCGGGCATGGCGGTATCACCAGACGGACGATATGTGCTGGCAGCTAGCGGACCGTCAAGAGTTGCCGTGTACCCAACGGATGGCTCTTCCCCGCGTCCCATTCCCGGTTTGGATTCGGACTTCGTACCGGTGCAGTGGTCGCAGGACAGCTCTGCTGTGTACGGCTATCGAGCCAGCGAAATTCCCGCCAAGGTTTACAAGGTTGAGGTTGCAACGGGTAAGGAGACTGTCATCCAGCAACTTCTTATGCACGAGCCCGCCGGGGTGGTCAAGGTTGCCCCAGTTGTTGTAGACCGCGACGGCTCGCGCTTCGCCTACAGTTACTATCAGGTATTGTCAGTTCTTTATGTATTCTCTGGCGTGCGATAGACGAAGAGCAGCAATTTACTGTTAATTCAACGGTCCGGAAAAATCCAGCGGAACGTAGTGGAAAAAGATTGAGGTTGAAGTCTGACCTTGTGGCAGAGGATCGCGGTAGTGTGGCACGCGGGTTCCACGGTACACGAGTCCGTCGCCCAGTGCCTGGTACACAGTTACCGAACCACGCGGAGTATCCAAGCGAATCGGCCACGAAGTCTGATGAGCCGGTTCCGGCGAGAAGTCCAGGCATAAAGTCACACTGAACTCGCACTGCTCGCGGTCGGTGTGCTTCTTCAGTTCAGCTCCACCCAGGTAAGAGGCCAGATAAACGTAGGAAGGCTTCACCGGTTCTCCCACAACCTCGCTCACTGCAGTTGCAATCTGACTATGGAAGAAGCGCGTTACGCTTTCGTTGTGGGCTACATAGCGACGGGCGCTCTGGTTATCACCCAGATAGACTCGCCCGGTGCGAATCATGTGTCGGTAGTAGCGTCGCAAAGCGGCTACGTGGAAGGGATGGAGCAGGTTGCGAAGCGGCGCGTAGCCCCGCTGGTGGAACATTTCTGCACTTCTGGCAATTTGTGTCCTCCATCTCTCCTTCCTCTGCTCGGATTCTCTTAGAGAAGTGAGGATACCTGCCGTGGTGACCAGGCGGGAATCCACATCCGACAGACGGGCTAACTTCGAACAAGCCGCCGTACGCTCATCTACAACTTCTGTCAGTTTGGAACCCAGCCAAAATGGACCGAACGCGCCTGTCTCAGGTTGGCGCACCCACGCAATCGTTCCCTGAAGCGCGAAATCTTTCAGCAGCTCCGTGGACGCAACCAGTTCCGCTGGCACCTCGCCGTCACGCAATATCTGGCAAAGCGGGTTAAGAGAAAGTTCCTCTCTGCGCTGGTTACCGTAGCGTAGAGAGGAGAGCATCTGCTGTGGAATCAGATGTAGGGGCAACTCGTCGAGCAAGCAGTAGAAACGGTCTGAGGGGTACGCCGAAACACACGTCTGCCTCGACGTGCCCCCCATGAGGCTCGCGACCCATGCAAGCCACTCCGAGTCTCTTATCTGCGAAGCCATCCGTTCAGTGTGAAGCGGCTGTCGGCGAAGGCTTGTGAGGAGCATTTCACCGGGGTAATTTCGTGCAGCAGCACGCACGGGAAAAATACGATCTGGTTCTGCTGCGGCACGATGGTTTGATAACTGCCCGTGCTGACATAGTGTTCTCCTTGCAGACGCGAGTCGTGGATGCGCAATTCTCCCCCATCGAATTGCTTTGGTTCGCGATGGAAAAAGTAAACAAACGTTAGATGGCGCGTCGCTACGTCGTCGTGCCCATTGTCGGGGTGCTCGCGGAAGAAGTCACCGTCGTTGCTGGCCGTGATCTGGGACTCCACAGAGACAATCGGGAATTCCTCCATGCCCAATCTTGCCAGCACGAGCGGCAGAACGCTCTTGATCCGCTCGACGATCACGTCTTCGTATTTTCCGATATCCATCAGCACGCGCGAACGCCGGTGCTCATAATCGATTACTCCGGCGTTCGCTGCGGGGGAGATTACTTCGCTGGCCTGAAACTCGGATTCGTGCTGCAGAGAGTAAGTGATCAGGTCTTCCAGTTCCTGCGGGGCCAGAAACTCATCAAGCACGACACACTGCGCCGTCAGAGTCTCGGGCTTTTCCAGGATGCCGACATTCGGCGGCAACCCTGAATCGCTGAGCTGTCCCTGCATTTTCACTTCAAGCGGACGGAACCCGTGCCCCGGAGGCTGCGGCCCGGGCGGAACCAATGGTGTACCCGGAGGCTGTGGACCCGGCGGAACTAGTGGTGTCTTGCCTGGAGGCTGCGGACCCGGCGGGACAAGGGGTGCAGTGCCCGGAGGCTGCGGCCCGGGCGATGGTGGTAAGGGCATGGCATAAATCGTCCGCCCCTGTAATCCGCTCTCGCTGACACTGGGCGCGAGGATTCGATCTACTATGCTGCGCCCAAGAACGGCAAATGCTCGTTGCGCCACGGTTTCACCCACGGCAGAGGCAATCACAGCATTGACCGCTGCGTGAGTTTCTGCACTATCGTGAGATGCTGCTTTCGCGTGTTGCAGGAGACTGGTGAGCAACGCCCGCTCTTGCGCGCTCAGAATCCGTTCATCCTGCATTAGAGTTTCGGAGAAGGAATCGAGAATCTGCTTCGGTGTCATTAAAGACACGCCTCCCTGCGTGTGCCTGCGAAGATTCAACTTCTGTTACGACAGGGGAAGCAGATAACGGGCACACTATATAGAAGCAAGGTGTGGATAACCAAGAGAATTCCAAACACGGCGAAAATAAGGTCAGCGCGAGGCCATGGCGCCGACCATCGACTGGAAGACTTTGAGACCGTCGACGCACCCCAGTTCCGGCTCTGCGGAACGCTCAGGGTGCGGCATCATCCCGATAATATTGCCACGTGCACTGCAGATTCCGGCGATGTTGTCCAAAGAGCCATTAGGATTGGCCGCAGGCGAAATCTCTCCTGCGGGAGAGGAGTAGCGAAACACGATCTGGTTGTTTCGACGAAGATCGTCGAGTGTGGCTTGGTCGCAGAAGTAGTTACCTTCCATGTGGCCGACCGGAATGGTCAGGACTTCCCCCGGCTGGCACGCGTTGGTAAAAGCCGTATTCACGTTCTCCACTCGCACCTGGACCGGTTTGCAGACGTACTTAAGGCCCACGTTTCGCATCAAGGCGCCTGGTAGAAGCCCCGATTCGCAGAGAATCTGGAAGCCATTGCAGATGCCAAGCACAAGCCCCCCTTCCGCCGCGAACTTTCGCACCGACTCCATCACGGGAGAGAACTTCGCGATCGCGCCGGTCCGGAGATAGTCGCCATAGGCAAAGCCTCCGGGCACGATGATGGCGTCGCAATTCTGCAAATCATGCGATTCATGCCAGAGAAAGGTCACTGGCTGTTTGGCAACCTGTTGTACGGTCCAGTGGGCATCATGATCGCAGTTGGAGCCGGGGAAAATGATGACACCGAATTTCATGAGAGCCTCAGTTGTTATGGGATTAATTTCAGTCTAGCACGATGGTCTGGCGGATCGGAGCAGTTGCCTGGGAGTTCTCAGTTGCAAAGTCGATACATGACCGCGAGGTTGGGGACAGAATTCGGGAGCCCCGAAGGGCATAGGGTGGAAGAGTAGTGGGCGCGCGTTGACGAAATGGAGGCGCAACGGAGCGCGCGCCCAATCTTACCTAGCTAAAGATCTACAAAAGGCCCGAGGACCGAAGACGTGTGACCGGGTCGGCTACCGGCACTGGCTGCCGCTTGAATATCCAGCGGGCCACCGCAAACCCAATTGCCGCATAGCACAGATGCATGATCCGCATAACACCCCCAATGGATAGGTCCGCACCTTTAGGGGAGGAACAGTCACAATGTCTATGGGCACGATAGCAATGGGGCAGAACGCAGACAAGGCACATCGGTGCCATAGAAATGGCACGGAAGTAATAGGAGTAATCGGCAGTAGTCACCACGAAGACTTCAGACTGACTACCCCCGTCCGGACACAACCCCAGCAAAATGTCCGCGGAACAGAATTTACGATGTAGGTGTTACAAAACTAGTGCGCCTCCACGCTTTTCGGCTCTGCCGCGCGACCGGGAGGTGGCACTACCACCGTGGACAGGCTGCCTTCCGCCGTGAGCTTTTGGAACGAGGCAAGATCGCCGTGCTGCAGCTCGGTCCAACGTCCCAGCAACTCAGCAGTCTGCCGCTTCAACTTGTCGAATTCAATCTGTTCCGCCTCGGTCGGAGCCGAGTCGGCGGTCCCGACGTCCATAGCAAGGTACGCGAGCTTTGTGTCCAGCTGCGGCGGATATGCCAGGGAATCCTCGTTGGCCGAAATTGAAAGGTTGATGAGTTGATCGCGTAGCGTGACCAACTTCCTTTCGAGATCATCTGCCGAAGTCGAGATCGTCTTGGCACTCACGCTTTCAGGCAAACGTCGCTTGAGACCTGCCAACTGCAAACGTACATCCTGAATCTGGTTAACCGCATCGTAGACATGATTAAGTTCTTCACGAATCTGCAGCTGGAGGCTCAATTGTTGGTCGAGATCCGCCTGGCTGATGTTTACCCGCGGATCTAGTTTCACTTCCAATGCCATGGTTTGAGTCTGCGTCCCCACCGTGAGGCGGACCTGATAGCGCCCGGGCGTAGCTACTGGCCCGCGCGCTCCGCCGCCGTACTCCCAAAGGTAGTAACCCGGGACGCGATGCGCCTCCTGATAGCGCAAATCCCACACAAACCGGTTCAGACCAGCTTCCGGTTTGAGCTCCTTTTCCGGTTTCTTGTCATCGGGATCAAGAGGCTCTTCGGGCACCTTAAGCTCAGCACTCGAGTACTTCCGAATGACGCTGCCGGAAGCATCAAGAATTTCAAGTTTCGTTTCTGTCTCAGGTTTCGGCGCATCTTTAAGGAGGAAATAGATCATGGCGCCCACAGGAGGATTTTGTCCGGTCCGCTTCGAGGGCTGCCTTTCGGCGCTTGCGCCAGCCTGGATGCGGTAGGCGGGTCCCGGCGTGTAAAGAAAGACATCTTTCTGTACCACGTCGTCGCTGAACTGGCGTAGAGGGCTCAGGTCGTCGAGGATCCAGAACGCCCGTCCGTGGGTGGCGAGCACGAGATCGTTCTCTTTGACGACCAGGTCGTGCACGGGCGTGGTCGGCAGATTCAATTTCAAAGCGCGCCAGTTGGCTCCGTTGTTGAACGAAACGTAGACGCCCTGTTCGGTACCTGCATAGAGCAATCCACGCTTCTTGGGATCTTCGCGAACGCTGCGAACGAACGTCGTGTCGGGAATTCCGGTGGTGATCTTCGTCCACGTCTTGCCGTAGTCCTTGGTCTTGTAGATGTACGGGCGTAGATCGTCGCTCTGATGCCGATCGGCGGCAACGTAAGCAGTGCCCGCGTCGTGCGGAGAAGCCTCGACCAGACTGATGCGGCACCATTCGGGCAGATCCTTGGGAGTGATGTTGGTCCAGGTCTTACCCTCATCACGTGTGATTTGGACCAGGCCGTCGTCCGTGCCCACCCACAGCAATCCCTTGGTGATCGGGGATTCGGCTAGCGCAAATATCGTGTCGTAATACTCGGTGCCGGAGTCGTCAAGCGTGATGTCGCCGCCCGATACTTTCTGCTTGCTCTTGTCGTTACGCGTGAGATCTGGACTGATGGCTTGCCAGTGCACGCCGCCGTCGGTGGTCTTAAACAATCGTTCCGCCGCGTGGTAAAGCACGTTGGGATCGTGCGGAGAAATCATGAGGGGCGCGGTCCATTGAAAACGATGCTCCAGGTTGGCTGCGCCGTGAGCATCAGACAGTTCCGGCTGAACGGTGATGGCCTTCACCTGGCCCGTGTGCCTATCAAAACGCGTGATGTTTCCCTGATACTCGGCACCGTAGACAATGTAGGGATCCCGAGGGTCCGGAGCGATGTATCCCGCTTCGCCTCCGCCCACGTCATACCAATCGCTGCGGTCGATCGAACCATCATCACTGCGGCTGGTAATGGCCACGGTCCCGCTGTCCTGCTGGGAGCCGTACACGCGATAAGGCGTCGCGTTGTCGGTGATCACATGGTAGAACTGCGCGGTTGGCTGATTGTCTTGGCGGGTCCAGTTTCTGCCGCCGTCGAGGGTCACAGTGACGCCACCGTCGTTCGAGGCAATCATGCGGCGCGCATCCACCGGATCGATCCAGAGACCGTGGTTGTCTCCGTGGGGAACCTTGACCTTATTGAAGAGATGGCCGCCGTCGGTGGACTTGTAGGCGTCCACGTTCATGATGTAGACGACGTTTTCATCCTTCGGGTCGGCGATGATGTGCATATAATACCAGGGCCGCTGCCACAGGCTGTGGCTGGGATTGACCTGCTGCCACGACTCGCCACCGTCGTCCGAGCGATATAACCCACCGTCGGGATTGCGCGCTTCAATGAGCGCGTAGACACGCTCGGAGTTCGCGGCCACGGCCACGCCAATCTTCCCGTACGGCCCTTTAGGCAGGCCGTGCTCTTCCAGGCGTTTCCAGGTAGAACCTCCGTCGTTCGAACGATAGAGTCCGCTCCCCGGTCCACCGCTCGACATGCCCCATGAAGTCCGCCGTGCCTGCCATAGCGCACCAAACAGAATGTTCGGGTTGTTCGGATCGAAGGCGACGTCGATGCCGCCGGTATTCTCATCTTTGGAGAGAACTTTCTCCCATGTTTTCCCTCCGTCAGTCGTGCGGAAGATGCCACGCTCCTGATTGGGCCCGAAGGGATGGCCGAGTGCGGCCACGAAAACGATGTCCGGGTTCGTGGGATGGATGATAACTTTGCCGACGGCACGAGAATCGTGCAGGCCCATGTTCTTCCAGGTCTTGCCGCCATCCAGCGATTTGTAAATGCCGTCGCCGTGGGAAATGTTGCCGCGAATGCAGGCTTCGCCAGTGCCTACGTAGATCACGTTGGGATTGGAACGCGCCAACGCGATGCTGCCGATTGACGAGGTGCCTTCCTTGTCGAACACCGAAGACCAGGTCATTGCTCCGTCCGTCGACTTCCAGACGCCTCCGCCAGTGCCGCCGAAATAGTACGTAGTCGAGTCACCCGGCACGCCGGCAGCGGTTAACGAGCGGCCGCCACGGAAGGGGCCGACCAAGCGATACTTCATTCCTTTAAACGGTTTCTCCTCGGGCTTGGTGGACTCAGCCGGGATTGAAGCATTCTGGTCCGCGGTCGTCGAAGGAGTCGCGGGATTCGATTCCGTGGGCTTGACCGCCTTTGATTGGCGCTCGGGCTTGGTTTGAGCAACACCTGCGCCAGCAAGCAACAGCGAAAACGTCAATGCAAGACAGATGGATCGAACGGTCAGAAATATGGGGAATCCTTTAGACGTGTGGGGGCCGACCATGTTCAGTGTTCTCCGGGGAAAAATTGGGCAAGTGGTAATGGTACTGCCGCTGACGGTCTGCCGCAACGAGCCGAGGGCAATCAACGCTAACTCTTGCGTTCCTTCTCCGCGATCCGTGCCTTCACCATCTTTTTTACCAGAGCGGCCGGCAAAGGCTTATCCAGGGGAAAATGGACCGTCCCTTTCGATGTGTGAAAGTCCTTGAGTTCATGCTTGAACTCCTTAATTACGGCATAACTCATAGGGAACAGGCTGCAGTGCTTCGAAAATGCCGCGAACGCCACCAGCCCTCCTTTGTACTTGAACGTCGGAATCCGGTAGCTGATGGCCTCTGTGGCCTCCGGTGGCACTGCAGATCGAATCGTCGCCCGAATCTTGTTCAGTGTGCTCCGGGCGGGTTCGGGAACGTCTGCGAGGTATTCGTCTATGGTGTTGGGAACGGCGTTGCTTTTGGCGGCTGCTTTCTTCATACGGGTAACCCTCCGACGTAGACTCAAACTGATCAGGCATCACTCTTTCAACAGCAGTTTCCTAGCCGCTTCCAATTCCTTCCGCTTCTCGGCATCGATTTTCGGGTAGGAAAGCTTCATTTCCTCAAGCGTATGGACAATCACTTCCGAGAGCACGAGCCGTGTAAACCATTTGTTGTCCGCAGGCACAACGTACCAGGGCGCGTCTTCCGTGGCGGTGTTACGAATCATGTCTTCGTAGGCATTCTGGTAGTCGTCCCAACATTTCCTCTCCTCTACGTCCCCGGCCGAGAACTTCCAGTTTTTCTCCGGCTCTTCCAACCGCGCAAGAAAGCGCTTCTTCTGCTCCTTCTTGGAGAGGTGGAGGAAGAATTTACGAATCACAGTGCCACTCCGCACCATGTGCTTCTCAAAACAACGGATGTCCTCGAAGCGTTCGTCCCAGATATTTTTCGTTACCAGGGGGTCTGGAATTTTTTCGTTCTTCAACAACTCCGGATGCACCCGGACAACGAGCACTTCTTCGTAGTACGAGCGATTGAAGATGCCGATGTGCCCGCGCTCCGGCAGACAGAAGGTTGTGCGCCAAAGGAAATCGTGCTGCAACTCTCGCGGCGACGGCTGCTTGAACGAGTACACCTGACAGCCCTGCGGATTGACGCCGGACATAACGTGCTTGATGGCTCCATCCTTTCCAGCAGCGTCCATAGCCTGGAAAATCAGGAGCAGGGACCAGAGATCCTGCGCGTAGAGCTTGTCCTGCAATTCCGCGGTGCGCGCCTTGTGTTCGAGCAGGACTTCTTCCGCATGTTCCTTGGAGTGCCAACCCGCAGTATCCGCCGGGTCAAAATCCTTGAGGCGGAAATGCTTTCCGCGGTCAACACGGTACGCTTTAGCCAGCTTGGGAACTTTCATTCAGGACGCTCCCCGCTTGAGAGTCTACATCGGCAACGCGTTTTAGATTCGGACCACAGACTCTATCGTGCACGATTGCAATTTACAATCATTCGGCATTTTGCCTTCACCTTCATTATTCGCGAGGGTCGCTTGTTTGAATCTGACTTTCTGACAGGTACTCCAGAGAGCAAGAAAGCATATCGCCAGTTCCTGGCGCGGGCAATTGAGACCATCTGCTCTTGCCTGCCCGAGCAGCCCTATCTCGGGAAGAGTGCGGCCGAACTGGCAGCACTTGTCGATTCCGAAATCCTTCCGAAGGATGGCTCGTTCGAGGAGATCTTCCGCAGGCTGAGGGCAATCGTGTCGAATTCCGTCGTGGTCACCCACCCGCAGACGGCCGCTCACTTGCAGTGTCCACCTCTACTGTGTGCCCTCGCTGCAGAAGTCGTGATCAGCGCGCTGAACCAGTCCATGGATTCGTTCGATCAGGCGCCCATCGCAACTGTGCTGGAGTAGAAGTTGATTCGCTGGCTGTGTGCGGAAGCTGGGATGGCACATACCTCGGGTGGAACGTTCACCACAGGTGGAACTCAGTCCAACTACATGGGTCTTCTCCTGGCGCGTGACGCTTTTCTTCAGTCGCAGTGGAATTGGTCTGCCCAGAAATCAGGTTTGCACCCTGACGCTCGTCGCCTGCGAATCCTCTGTTCGGAGGTCGCGCATTTCACTGTCGAGAAATCCGCCTCGCAGCTGGGCTTGGGAACAGACGCTGTTCTACGAGTTGCCGTCGATGATCAGTTTCGCATGAAGCCGTCAGCGCTCGAAGCTTCGTTGCAGGAGTTGCGGGTGGCAGGATTACTACCGCTGGCGGTGGTGGCGACGGCAGGCACCACGGACTTCGGCTCAATCGATCCCTTATCTGAGATAACCTTGCTAGCCCGCGAGGCCGGAGTATGGCTTCATGTCGACGCAGCGTATGGAGGGGCGTTACTGTTTTCTCAACGCCATCGCGACAAACTGCGCCGCATCGACGGTGCCGACTCTCTCAGCATCGACTTTCACAAGCTCTTCTGGCAGCCCATCCCCTGCAGTGTCTTCTTGCTTCGCGACCAGCGCCATTTCGACTCGATGAAACTGAACGCGGATTACCTGAACCCGGAGTCCCATGAAGAAAGCTGTATCCCCGATCTGGTCACCAGTTCCCTGCTCACCAGCCGCCGCTTTGATGCCCTGAAATTGTGGATTTCGTTTCAAATGCTTGGGCGGGACAAGCTCGCTGCGATGATCAACCGGACAATAAACGTGGCCGCGTGCGCGGCGAAGGCAATCCGGAACACCCCCCGCCTTCAGTTACTTCATGAACCGGAATTGAGCACCGCCGTCTTCCGCTACAAACCCTCACGTGCTGATCTTGATGTCGACGGTCTGAATGCTACGCTGCGGCAGCGTCTGTTTGATAGCGGCGTCGCCGTCATCGGACATACCCGAGTCCAGGGACGACAGTGCCTGAAATTCACTTGTATGAATCCGACACTGTCAGACGGTCAGATGGAAGACCTGGTGCGGACCGTTGCACGTCAAGGCGAACGACTAGAAGAGGAAGGCTAGCGTCCCTAGATCATGGTCTTACGCGTTGACGGGATGGTCGCTGACGAACGGTAGTTTTGCCTGCTGCCAGGCATCGAACCCGCCCACAACGTTCGTGACATTGTGGAAGCCGGCGCGCTGCAGCAAGCTGCAAGCGATCATGCTGCGATAACCACCCTTGCAGTGGACCGCGAGGGGCGCATCCCGGTCAATCTCCGGAGGCGAGATCTTGAAGTTGTCGAGCGGCCACCACACTGCAGATTCAATGTGTCCTGCCTCCCACTCGGGCTCGCGGCGGACATCCAGCACCTGCAGGTACCGCGTCCCGATCTGCTCACTTAGCTCGGTCGCTGTAACTTGGCGAACTGTACTCAGCGGAAGTCCGGCCTCTTTCCAGGCCGCAACGCCTCCACGAAGATGTCCGTCCAATTCCTCAATGCCAACGCGGGCCAACCGAATGCGCGCTTCCGACAAATCCTGCCCTGATCCGGCAATGAGTACCGGATGTGCCCTCAGGCCAACGACCGTACCGGCCCAGGTTGCGAACTGACCGGAAAGCGCAATGTTGACTGACCCGGGAACGTGTCCCGCAGCAAACTCCTCGCCGGGACGAACGTCGAGCGCAATTTCGCCGTTCTCCAGCATGGTCTTCAGTTCGGCAGTCTCGATCGCGCGTAGTGGCGCAAGGTCAGACAGGGCAGTAGCTCCCGTGCGGTTAATTTCGGCGTCCTGCAGGAAATATTCGGGACGCGCCGGCAGATGGCTCGTCAGCTGCGCCACAAATTCTTCCTTGCTCTTGAACTGCAGAGCGTAGTTGGTCATTCGTTCGGTGCCAATCGTCGAAGAGCGCTCAGCCCGCATGTTCCGGCCGCACAGTGAACCCGCTCCGTGAGCCGGATAAACCAGGACATCGTCCGCAAGCTTGAGCAGCTTATCGTGCAAACTGTCGTAGAGCATCCCAGCAAGCTGCGGAGGCGTGTATTTCTTGGACAAGTCGGGACGTCCTACGTCCCCCAGAAAAAGTGTATCCCCGGTCAAGACTGTCCAGGGCAGTGCCGACTTTTCGTGATCCGTAATCACCAGGCAGATGCTCTCCGGCGTATGGCCCGGGGTCTCGAGCACTCGCAATGATAGCTTGCCCACCTTCAATTCAAAACCGTCGCGTACTGGAACGTGAGGAAACGTGGCCCCCGCCTCGGCGCCGATATAGATTTTTGCACCAGTGCGCGCTGCCAGCTCCTGGTGCCCGGAGACGAAGTCCGCATGCAGATGCGTTTCAAAGACATGACGGATCGTGGCCCCATGTTCCTCTGCCGCCTTCAGATACATTTCAACATCGCGCTGGGGATCCACCACGACCGCCTCGCCTTCTGAAGCCAGCATGTACGATGCGTGCGCCAGACAGCCCAGGTAAAACTGCTCGAAATACATGACCATTCCTCGCCAGCAAGGAATGCTAGAACAAGTTTTCAGCTTTTGCTATGCCCTAACGGTGCTACAGGACGAGAGTGAGGTGGGCAATCAGGCAGGCAGCGGCGCAATAAATTCCAAGCCGAAACAGAACCCAGTCTTCGAGCGAACAATAGCCGTCATCCGCGAGTGGGTGGGCATGTCGAACTCGATTTCCAGCAGGTCTCCGGGATTGAGCAGAATTCCAGCGTAGAGAACCATTCCTCCCTCGCTGATTTCCGTTCCGCGACCTTCCACTACGGTTGTGGAGAAGCCTTTCGCGGTGACGACGCGGACGGGTATATCGACGGGAAGCCGAGGCCAGCGGCGCGTGTTCGGGGAGGCTGACATTTCCCCGATCATCCACCTCTACCCACTGTTGGTTCAAATTACGAAGGTGTAATGATCTACCGACAGCAGTACAAAACGCCTCAAACGATAGCAGTGATGGGCCTTCCCGCACCAACCTCGGAAACGGCCCCAAATCCGGCAAGCACAGTTCCGATTGGTTTGTTAATGTGGATGGGCCAATCCGCAACCCGACCCCATTCATGAGATACGGATTCATCATTGATAACCGCAAGTGCATCGGCTGCCACGCCTGCACCGTAGCGTGCAAGACGGAAAACCACGTGCCGCTAACCGTCAATCGCACCTGGGTGAAGTACGTAGAAAAGGGCGCGTTTCCCAACACGCGGCGCGTTTTTCAGGTAACCCGCTGCAACCACTGCGAGAATCCTCCCTGCGTAACAATCTGTCCGGTCACCGCGATGTACCAGCGCAAGGACGGCATTGTCGACTTCAGCTCCGACCGATGTATCGGCTGCAAAGCCTGCATGCAGGCATGCCCGTATGACTCGATTTATATTGACCCGGACAGTGGCACAGCCGCCAAGTGCCATTTCTGTGCGCATCGGACTGAAGTTGGGTTGGAGCCTTCGTGCGTTGTGGTCTGCCCCGAACACGCCATCATCGCCGGAGATTTAGACGAATGTGACGGAGAGATTGCGCAACTTTTGGCGCGTGAGACTGTACGCGTGCGCAAGCCAGAACAAGGCACCAGACCAAAGCTTTACTACATCGACGCCGACGAGAGCGCAATCGTCCCTACCGCAGCCCGGCATGAATCCATGTACATGTGGTCGCAACGGAACGAGACCGTCCACGGCGGCGGCGCGATGTATCCCATCGACAGTCCGCTGCTGCAGAAGAGCGCCCTGGCGGCGTATGACGTTTCTCACGCGCGTCCCTGGGGATGGCAAGTGCCGGCTTACTGCTGGACGAAGTCGATCGGCTCGGGCGTGCTGGCGATACCTGCGATCGCCATGGCACTGGGCAGAATGTCTGGAGACCGTGTTCGAGACATTGCGCTGTCCACGATTGCGCTGCTCTTCACCGCACTCACGACGGTCCTGCTGGTGTGGGATCTGGACCACAAGGAACGTTTCTTGCGAGTCGTATTCACGCCGCAAAGCAAGTCGTGGCTGGCACGCGGCGCTTTCATCCTGATTGCCTATAGCGCCCTGTGCGGAGCCTTCTGGCTGGGCGCGGTCACGGGATTTTCCGCGATAGCCGCAGTCCTGCTCTGGCCCACCGTGTTGGTTGGCTTTCTTGCCGCGATGTATACCGCATTCCTCTTCGGACAATGCGAGGGACGCGACCTGTGGCAGACTCCGCTCCTGCCGGTTCATCTGATCGTCCAAGCATTGCTGTGTGGAGCGGCGGTCCTGGCGCTGCTCCCCGGAAGGCTGGGCGGGGGCAGTCTCGTAATAACTTCGACGTCGGCGTTCGTGCTGGTCATCTGCCAGAGCCTGCACCTGCTGATGGTGCTCGGCGAAGTCACAATGCCCCACACAACCGACAACGCAAGCTGTGCCGCCCGACTCATGACGCATGGGCCGTTTCGTGGCGCGTTCTGGGCAGGCGCGGTTGGCATTGGCGGGATACTCCCGGTGCTCCTTCTGTTGATGAGCTTGTCGAATCGGTTAGTCGTGGGACTCGCCGGTGTCCTCGCATTAGCAGGTCTTCTGATCTTCGAATGGTGCTTCGTAATGGCGGGACAGAGCGTGCCCAACAGTTAGGAATACGTATGGAGATTTTGCAATGACGGACTTCAAGCGAGACGGCAGCCACCTGTCGTTTTGTCCGCCGGTCGAGAAGTGGGATGACTGGGTTGAATACGACCCCCAGGCTTGGCCCCGCCGTGTCGAGAGGCACTATCAGCTTGTTCCCACAATCTGCTTCAACTGCGAATCGGCGTGCGGGCTCTTGGCCTATGTCGACAAGGAAACCGGAGAGGTTGCGAAATTCGAGGGCAACCCCAAACATCCCGCGAGTCGCGGGCGTCTTTGTGCCAAGGGACCGGCGACCATCAATCAGATTCACGATCCCGACCGCGTTCTCTACCCTATGAAGCGCACCGGACCGCGCGGTGGCGGCAAGTGGGCGCGCGTCTCGTGGGACGAGGTGCTCGAAACCTTCGGAAGCCGGATTCGAAAGGCGTTTCAGGAAGGCCGCGGCGAAGAAGTCATGTATCACGTCGGCCGGCCCGGTCACGACTTCATCATGGAACGCACACTGCAGGCGTGGGGCATCGACGGCCACAACTCTCACACTAACGTCTGCTCATCCTCTGCGCGTCTCGGATATTTGCTCTGGCACTACGCCGACCGGCCGTCGCCGGACCACGCCAACGCTCGGTTCATCTTGTTACTTTCCGCCCACCTGGAATCGGGACACTATTTCAATCCGCACGCGCAGCGCATCATCGACGGAAAAATGGCGGGCGCGAAACTTGCTGTCATGGATCCTCGACTGTCCAACACCGCCAGCATGGCCGACTACTGGTTGCCGACCTATCCCGGTAGCGAGGCAGCGGTGCTCCTGGCCATGGCTAAGGTGATTCTCGATGAGAACCGCTTCGATGCCGCCTTCGTCAAGACTTGGACGAACTGGGAAGAACTCGAAGTCGATGGATTCCGCGCCAAAGGTCAGCCGTTCGAAGCTGTCATCGAGGCCTTGAAGAAGCACTACGCCCGCTTCACTCCCCAATTCGCTGAAAAGGAAAGCGGGGTCAAATCCGAAACCGTGGTCAAGCTCGCGCGCGAGATCGCCAGCGCCGGAAGTCGCTTCGCCTCGCACCTGTGGCGCGGCGCGGCCTCCGGCAATCTGGGCGGGTGGCAACCCGCGCGCGCCCTATTGCTGTTGCACGTGCTCACTGGGTCGGTGGGGACCGAGGGCGGACACAACCTCAATTCATGGAACAAGTTTGTTCCCCGCCCGTTCAAGGTGCCTCCACCGCAGAAACACTGGAACGAACTGCTGTATCCGCCCGAGTGGCCCCTCTGCACCCACGAAATGTCATTTCACCTGCCGCATTTTCTGAAAGAAGGCCGCGGCCGCCTGGAAGCTTACTTCACGCGAGTCTTCAACCCAGTCTGGACCTATCCCGATGGCTTCTCATGGATCGAGATGCTGCGCGACGAACAGAAAATCGGCTTGCACGCCGCACTCACTCCCACCTGGAGCGAGACCGCATGGTTCGCCGACTACGTCCTCCCAATGGGCTTCAGCTCCGAGCGTCACGATCTGATGAGTCAGGAAACTCACGCCGGCAAGTGGATTGGATTTCGTCAGCCCGTTCTTCGCACTCTGCGCGAAAGAGCCGGAGAGAAATTCGAGTACACCTATCAGGCCAATCCCGGTGAAGTCTGGGAAGAAGACGAGTTCTGGATCAATCTTTCGTGGGCGATCGATCCCGATGGTTCGATGGGCATTCGCCAATGGTTCGAATCGCCATACCGGCCGGGGCAAAAGCTTACCGTCGACGAATACTACGGCTGGATCTTCGAAAATTCTGTTCCCGGGTTGCCCGAGGAGGCACAGAAAGAAAGTCTGACGCCGCTCGAATACATGCGCAAGTATGGGGCTTTCGAAGTGCCGGGCGATGTGTACAAACTCAACGAGAAGCCGCTAACGGCGGAGGATCTGGCGGGCTCCCAGGTCGATACGGGGGGCGTCATCACCAAAGAAAGCAAGCCCGTAGGAGTGATGATCGACGGCAAAGCGGTTGTCGGCTACAAGACCCCTTCACGCAAGCTGGAGCTCTTCTCAAAAACGATGGCAGACTGGAAGTGGCCGGAGTTCACTCTTCCCGAATACTATCGCAGCCACATTCATGGCTCGGCGCAATCCGCGTCCATCGGTAGTCCCGGCGAAGACTTCGATCCACAGTACACGCCTGTAGTCCAATGGCCGTCGGACGCCCGCGGCGACGTATACATGTTGCTTCCCATTTTTCGTTTGCCCAACCTGATCCACACTCGCTCCGGCAATGCGAAGTTCCTGTACGAAATCTCACACAAGAATCCGCTGTGGGTGAATCCAGTCGACGCCAAACAATTGGGCAGCATTCGCACGGGCGACCTGATCAAAGTACATACGGAAATCGGCTACTTCGTGCTGCACGCCTGGGTCACAGAGGGACTGACGCCCGGCGTGGTTGCCTGCTCGCACCATCTCGGCCGCTGGCGCATCAACGAAGACGAGCAGGTTGAGCGCATGTCGAGCGCATGGGTCGACCTGAAAGAAGTCGGTAAGGGCCAATGGAAGATGCGGCAAGTTTCAGGCGTGAAAGCCTACGATAGCGACGACCCGGACACGAAACGCATCTGGTGGAGCGATGCCGGCGTACATCAAGACATCACATTCCCCGTGCACCCCGACCCCATTAGCGGCATGCACTGCTGGCATCAAATGGTGCGCGTTGAAAGAGCGGCCCCCGAAGACCGCTACGGCGACATTTTTGTCGACACCAATCTTTCCCACGCCGTCTATCAACGATGGAAAGCCCTGGCCCGCCCCGGACCAGGCCCGGGCGGCCTGCGGCGTCCGTTGTGGATTCCACGCGTGGTGCGGCCTGTCGAAGCGGCTTATTACGTCAAGCAGACGTGAGCGTCGGTTGTCAGTGTTGATACAATGCTTCGCCATGTTTCGCCTCATCGCGCCAATGGTCCTCGCGATACTAACTCTGGGGTCCCCATTGCGGGGGCAGGACGTTTCGCTTCAATCCCTCGTCACGCCTTCTACCATCATTTCAAGAGACGGACACGTCGTCACGTTTGCCGTCCACGGCTTCATCGAATTCAAATCGCTCGCTGACCTATTTCCTTACATCAAGGCGCAGACCGACCGCTGGAAGCCCGAACAGATGAACGAGAGCCAAGGACGCGAACTCGAGCGTCAGTTGCTGCGTCGCGGAATCGAGAGCCGTATGGTTTCCATGATCGACGAGCGCCCGCTCGAGTTGCTGGTCACGCATACAGCCGAGGAACTGCAGCAAGCCCTGGCGCGGGTGAAGGAACCCGTTCCATCCGGGTATGCCGAGGATTTCTTGGCGGTACAGGAAAAATGGAAGCACGCAATTAACTGTTGGAGTGCTTCTCCCTCGATTCAGGGACGCGTTCTCTCCAATTGGTACCCGATCCAGGAGGGCATCCAACTCTACGGGGCCACTTACGACTCGACCGAACACTTCTGGCAAGCGGTGAAGTATCCCCCTGACGTCACTGTCGCCGAAGTGCTGGACCTCCTAGGCAGCATTGAGGCCAGAGACTGGAACTCCTGGATCGAGCGTCTGGATCGAGATCCCAAAACATATTTACCGAACGCTTACGCGGTGGAATTCCTGCGCCACAACCTGGCCCAGGACCGCCTTCGTTGGTTCAGTGCCGAACTAGCACGGAACGACCTGCGGTCCGCGGACCGCGCCCGTCACCTACAACAACGTGGGGACACGAAGTTCCGCTTCAGTGCCTATCAAGAAAAAGTCTGGTGGGGAGACTTGGCCGATGTGTTTCACCTGGTCTACACGTTCTCTGCATCAGACGATCCCATCCGAAGTGAATTGGCCCGACATCATTTTGACTCCATTTACCTCGGCGATCGTAAGATGGGTTTCACCAGCGAAGAATTCCGCGGTTTGATGCTCGAAGTCTGGAAGGTAAAATTTCTTCAGATGCCCCGTTTTCGGGAGGTGATTCGATCCATTCCGTTGCAGATTCGGCTGGAACATTTCCTGAATGACGGCGACTCACCAGACATCCCAATCCCAATCTACGTGGGGTATCTGAACCAGATCCGTGAACTCGCGCGGGCTCCGCTGGCAGCGGGCGAACGTCCGTAGTCTGAGCCTGACATCGCCGCCGGAATTATCCGTTAGCTCTCGCCACCAACAAGATCGCAAGGCCGTAGAAAACGAACATCAGGCCGAGGTAGAGCTTTGCTTTACTGCCCGCCCCAGCAAATTCCTTCCAAGCCAGCACTCCCCACAACGCCGCCACCATGGGCGCAGACTGGCCAATCGCATAGGAAATCGCCACACCCGTGAAGTTTGCCGCGACCAGGTTGAAGACCATTCCCGTGCCCCAGATCACGCCGCCCAGCAAGCCAAGCATGTGTCCCGAGGCCGGTCCCCGAAAGTAGCCACTGAAGCTTACCGGCTCCCCCACCAGCGGCTTCTTCATGAAGTAAATATTCCAGATGAAGCAGGAGAGCAGTGCGCCCAACGTGAGAAACACGGCAATGCTATAGGGCCCCAGCGTGTTGCCGGTAGTCATGGCGTGTGCGACAAACGGCGCCCAAAGTCCCATCAGAACTCCAGAAACAACGCACGTGACGATACTCTTCTTCGAAACAGCGCGACCTGCGCTAGCCAGGCTGCCGTATGCTTTGCCGTCCAGGATGACCGCGATCAGCGCGCAGACAACACCGGCCGCAAGCAATGCCCCATTTCCTTTGGGCTGCAGGATGTAGCTTGAAACCACGCCCACCACCAGCGCGATTCCAATCGAAACGGGGAAGGCAATCGCCAGCCCTGCCATGTCAATCGCAGCCACCAGCAGGAGGTTCGCGAGATTGAAAATCGCACCGCCCACCATCGTGGAAACGATATTCGAGGTGTCCGCGGAACGAACGTTATTCAAGAAGCTGTTTGCATTATTCCCCGTGCTGCCCATGGTGAAGGCGAGAACCAGGGAAATCAGGAAAATTCCAACTGCGTAGTCCCAATAGAACAACTCGAAGCGATAATTCTTGACGCCCTTGAAGGTATTAGCCCACGAACCCCAGCAGATGGCGCTCGTGATCATCATCAACAGCGCAATGTTCAAATTATGGGGTGTGAACATCGTTTCTCCTTAAATGGCCCAACCCGCGATCACTGTGAAGCGAGGCTCTCCGTCGAATAGCGGACTTCGTTGCAAACTACTTACCGCGAATTCTGGAAACAAAAAGCCGCAACAGCCGATCGGCATCCACATCGACGCAGACTTTCGCGTTCGGCGTAACTTTGTCGACGCCCTCAATCACATAGCGATCCCCGTGAAGCACGTTGCGCTCCACTCCCCCATGCCGGTTCCCAACCGTTTCCCCGCGTGTGAATTCGCCCCTGGTCTCAACATCCACGTGCATTTCCTGCACTTTGACCAGCGTAGGATCAACCGCGACTGCAACCGCCGACGGATCGTACATCGGCGATCCCGGAAAGCCGAACGATCCCGAGAGATTGACCATGAAGCTGGCGACCGAAACGATGAAGTCATTTACGGGCCCGTGAGTTTTCTTGAGCTCCTCAAGATACTTGGCCGTGAACAGAGCCTTATCCCCGACCTCAAGACCGACCATCGTCAACGGCCATCCTGCCTGGAAGACGATTTGCGCGGCCTCCGGGTCGTTGAAGATGTTGGCTTCTGCCGCGGCATTCACGTTGCCGCCGCTGATCGAACCTCCCATCAGGATTACTTCTTTCACCAGCGGAACGATGGACGGATCCTTCTCCACCGCGAGCGCAATATTCGTGAGCGGTCCGACCGGGACCAGCGTAATTTCATTTGGCGACGCCTGAACAAGTTGAATGATGAGGTCGGGCCCAAAGCGCGGATCAACTTTGCACTTGCTC
>WNFA01000585.1_pt1 | contig 30118 bp, 21 predicted proteins | sample 5400481 | NCBI WGS metagenome assembly WNFA01 (sample SAMN13153340, study PRJNA577476) | soil metagenome | isolation source: 120 cm saprolite under Douglas fir tree site 2 hole 1 replicate 2 | place: USA:California | collected 2015-04-18 | reverse complement strand
AAATCGGAATCGAAGCCGGAGGTGGTGGACTGCACGAGCCAGACCGGCGAGCTGGTGAAGGGTGTTGAGCAGGAGCCCCCAGAGGCCTCCCAATCGGCGGCGACTGGGGGTGAAATTACCGCCGGTGATGGCCGTCCACATCGACGCCGTCGAGTAGATACCGACCGGCAGCCCCGACTGGGCGAGTCGTGTGACGGCGCCCTGAATCGCAAAGCGATTCAAGCCCAGGTTGCCCGATGACCAGCTGTTAGCCGTCTCGACGTCGAGCCACCACGCCGCCACGCTCGTCGCGCCCTGTGCGGTGGCGTAGCTCATCGAGGTCTCCGCTTCGCTGCACCCGATGGCCCACGCCTGGACCTGGCGGCTGGTTCCGGACACCGACCCCGAAAGGGCCGAGCAGCCGGTGGTGATGCGCCCAGGCAGCTGTTGTTGGTGAACGGTCGCCCGCCGTTGACGCCGACAATGCCGAAAGAGCCTGCCGCCGCTGTCCCGCCACACTGCGGGTACGAAACGTCGTAGCCGACAAGACCGGTCGGATATGGGTCCGTTGCCGCCAGAGCGCCCATTGCCGCTATTACGGTGATGGACACAACCAGCGGACCTGCGATCTTGAACTGAGTTACAGACATGGCCGGAACCTCCCGACGTTATGGAGTCGATCCTGGCCTTAGCCTACTCATGCGGGAGTCTCCACGCTGCCGAAGTTCAGGAAGTGATGTCCGTGTTACAGGTCTCCGGGTCCGACAACCTCGAGGAAGCCAGATGCCGCGGCCTTGACCTTCGCGTCGGTTGTGACCAGACGGCGACGTTCCAAGCCTCCGCAGTCAGACCTTTGGGCCGTCGCGGACTGATCTCGGCAGTTCCTAATCGTTCCAGCGCAACCCCAGCCAACTCGGAAGAGATCTGCTTGCGCCACCTTAGCTCGTGCAGTACCGAGGAGGCTTCTGACCACATCAAATGGGGGGCAACGAGTTGTTCCCGGGACAACGGGGTGAGTCCGGCTTCGCTCAAGCATGCCGTGATGACGGTGGAGGCGTCGACGACCAGCAAGATCAGCGCCCGGTACGGGAGGAGCGAATTGCCGCCAGCACGTCGGATGAGGTGCTGGGTGCCGACTCGAGTCGCCCTCAAGCGACCGGATCGGATCCAGCGACGTACAGTTTCAGGGTCACGCCTCGTGCGACGAGCCGCTTCTGGCACCGTGAGCATTGTTGCCTGATACTACTACAAGTCGCCATGATCACCCAATCACCGGCGCCTGTCCTCGGGCGCGGCGGGAGCAGCCGTAGTCCGATACTTCAACCGCTATCAATCTGGTGCAACCCGCCGCGTGGATCTTCGATCTCGACGGAACGCTTGTGAATACGGTCGAGACGAGGATCGCGGCGTGGCTGAGAACTTTCGAGGAACAGCGAATACCGGCCAGTCGCGTGCTCGTTGCGAGACTCATAGGATCGGATGGCCGGCGACTGGCCCGTGTCGTAGCCGAAGCGGCAGGCCAGAGCCTGGACGCTGATCGAGAGGAGGCAATCGACCGTCGCGCGGGCGACATCTACAGCGACCTGAACGTCGACCCCAAGCCACTTCCCGGCGCCCTCGAGCTCCTGCATACACTCGACAAGAACCAACAACGATGGGCGATCGCAACCTCTAGTCGGCGCGAACAGGTCGACGCGTCAATCAAAGCGCTGGCGCGCTCGACGCGCCCGATCGTCATCGACGGCAGCAACGTCGCGCATGCCAAGCCGGCTCCTGATCTGCTTCTATTTGCCGCTCGCGAGTTGGGCGTGGAGCCGTCGCGGTGTTGCTACGTCGGCGACGCGATCTGGGACATGCAAGCGGCCATCGCCGCTGGTATGCCGGCGATCGGCGTTACAAGCGGCTCTGCAACTGATAGCGAGCTGGCCGGAGCGGGAGCCCTTTTCACGGTCAAGGATCTGACCGAGCTCATCCCGTTCGCACGAGGCAGATCCGATCCTGAGTTCGAAGTGAAATAGCTACCACTAACACGAAAGGTCGCACTTGACGTATCGCGTCGCACGTCGTTAACATGCGCGTCGCTAGGGCCCACGGCTCTGGCAAATCTGAGTGCTCTGCGGGCACTCAATTCCGAGCGAACCGCATCGACTCGATCCGGCGCACGCAGGAAAACCAAAATCCTGCGTTGTACTCGGCGAATCTCGGTTCAAGGGGGTCTTCATTTGATCAGGCTCTTTGCGTTTAGGGCAGGTCGCTTGTTTGTAGGGATCTGCTTCGTGATCCTCGTCACCAGTCTGAGCGGCCTCAACATGATTCCTGTCGCCTCGCATAACCCAGGCCACGGCAACGGTGGCACCACCAATACGTCGAGCTTGACCCTTGTCTTGCTCAACTCGACAGACGGCCTGGCGCACTGGGGCCAGCAGGTAACGTTCAATGTCTCCACGACCGCGACCAGCACTCCCACCGTCGATCTCAAGTGCGACCAAGGGGGAGTGATGGTCTTAGCGTGGACTGCGGGCTTCTTCCCGAGTTACCTGTGGACGAAGGATGTGGTCCTCTCTTCGCCGACCTGGACGGGCGGGCCCGCCAGTTGTACCGCAACGCTCATGTACAGCAGCAACACGAAGATCGTCACGCTCGCGACGCTGCCATTCCAGGTGTACGCCTAGTTTGCCGTCGCTGAGCTGTTTATAGGAACGAGGAGAGGCCCTGGCTTGCGCCAGAGCCTCTCTGTTCACCAGCCGTTCGTTGCTAGTTCGTGATCGTGAGCGATGTGCTCTCGCAGTGGCTAGAACCCGAGACGTTGCTCCCGGCATTTGGTGTGAAGGTCACCAGCCAGGAGACGGTGTGCGTCCCGCTCCCGCTAACCGTGAATTGACCAGTGTTGTTCGAGGAGATAGTCGCCGCCGAGGCATTCACTACGGGCTGCGTGTAGGACTGGCTACTGACCACACCGGTCGTGCAGTCGCTGCTCGTATACGCCTGTAGCGTGAGTGTCCCGTTGAGGGTTCCGCTCCCGCTTCCGGACGATACCGTCGCCGTGTCGTTCGGTATCCACGTCTGACTGCTGATTGCCGACGAGGTGTCCTTGGCGGTGACGTTCTCGGTTCCCGTCGTGTCGGGGCAAGCCGATGCCGCCACGCCAAGGGTGTTCGGCGAGTCGCCGCTGTAAGAAGCCACCCAGGTGTAGGTGCCAACCGCAGTCGGCGAAAAGCTTACCGGGCCGTAGGTTCCGTCGCCGTTCGCATTCACCGTGGTCGGTCCGAACGCGACGGTGGTGCAGTTGTTCGGTCCAAAGGCAGTCAGCGTAATCTGCCCCTTCGCCGGGCTGCCGAGTGTCAGGGTCGGATTGCCGATCGAACCGTCGAGGCCGACCCCGCCCGTGCCCTGTTCGTTAGCCGTGCCGGCCAGAGTCGCCGTGTCGCTGATGGTGGCCGGTAGGTTGCCATCCACTGGTGGATTGGCGCTAGAGGTAATCGTTGCTTGCGTCGCAAGTGTCGGCTGAAGGGGGGTCACGCTGAAGCACTCGTTCGTGCTTAGGTCGCTTGGATTAGTGGGGTCGCTTGATGGAGGCACGCCCACACTGGGGTCCCCGGAGTATTCCGCCCTCCAGCAGTAGCGGCCGACTTCTGTGACTGTGGCGGTGGGTGACACGACTGTAGCTGTGCCACTGGAGCCGGTGACCGTCACCGGCGATCCGATCGCGGAGCCACCGGTCGCGCAGTTGGTGGTGGTGCCCAGTGCGAATGGGCCGCAGATCGAGAACTTGACAGTGCCGCCGAAGTTCGAAGTTCCCGCGACCGTGATCGTTGCCGAGTCGGTCTCAGGAAGGTTGGCGGTGGCGTTGATCGGGGCTGACCCGTTCTTGCCGGCACTCGGCGTCGTCACCGTGCTCGAGGTGCAGGCACCGAAACCGCCGAGGATGAAGACCTTTAGCACTGCGCTAGTTGAGGTTGAGGAGCGTGACTCGGCCAGGGTGCTCGCAAAGCAGGCGTTGGCGTTAAGGCCAGGGACGTCGCTGATGTTGAGGCCCGCCTCGAAGAACTCTCCCTGTCCATATGTCGCGCTGCCGCCCTTGTCCAAGAAGCCCCAGGGAGCCGTCGTGGGGCCGGTCGTTCCGTCGGCCTGGTTGACGATTCCGCAGAACGGGGCGGTCGGACTGGAGTTCGTGCAGTTTGCATTGGCGGAGGTGCCTGCGATGCGCAGGTTCGCGTCACCACAATCCCCCGCGAGCGTTCCGGTCGCCTTCGTGCAGCTCGGGTCCCACGAGTATACGGTGATCGCGTTGGTGGCGCCGCCGATGGCGAAGTCGGTAACGACGAGGATGTCGCCGGTCTTGTGGAGACCACTGAAACCAAGACCGCCGCCGACTTTGTTGTTGGCGAGCGTGACGCTGTTCTGCAGGAACCAGAACCCGTTCTGGGCGTCACCGCTGTTGTCGAACCTATCCAGGCCGAAGAAGATCAATTTGCAGATCGGGTCGCTATTGATCGTTGGACAGGTACTGCTGTTAGCGGCCGTGGAGTACCTGGCCGCGAAGCCGTCGAGGAGAATGTCCTTACCCGGGTTTCCGCCGGTTCCAGTTGTGTAGGCCCAGCTCGAGATGTCGATTGGGTCCTTGGAGCCGCCGCCGGTGAAGTTGACCTCATTCTGGGACGCTGCATGCACGAATTCGAGGGCGCTCGCCCCCGTCGTGCTAGCGGCCGAGTTACACCCCGCTGCGGAAAACGCGTGTCCCGCGGAGTCGAAGCCGGTCCCAAATTTGTTGAAAACGGTCCCGTTGTCGGTTACGTCGTGGCAGACCCGGTCCCAATCGTCGGGCGAGCCCGCGCCGTGAAGGGTGACCGCGTTGCCGTCTAGCTCAAACAGGCCCGTGGCATTTACGGCTTGTGTCGGCACCGCAAAGAATACGAACAGCAGCCCGATGGCGAAGATGACTCCGATTCGGGAGCCAACCCGATGCCTGCTGCCGCGCCCGCCGCCGGGGCCCGCCGACGTGCGGCTCGGTTCTCGGGCCTTTGAAAGCCCAAATCCATTAAGCAAGTGTTGTTCTCCTTCCCAAATGACCAAGGCCCAAGTGGCCGCAAATGCGGCCGCAAGAAGCCGATGAAGCCCTTCCTCAACTACTAGCCACAGCTGCCCAGGCTGAAAGTAGGGCCACCACCACCTCGCGCCAAATTGCGCACAGCCGAAATCAGCGTTTTAACCATGGTGAGTTCAGCCGGAACGGTGAGCAATGGCATAAATGTCACTACGGACAGGTGCTGGACATCCGGTTTCTGACGTCCGAGGGGACCTTCAAAGCCTGTGCGCGGTCCGCCTGGCGACCTGTGGCTCGACGCAACGACCGATTCAGCCCGCTTATTTATAGGACTTTTGTACCAATCCGGATCCAGCCAGATTCACGCCCCAAAACAGATTCTTGACGTGAGCATCAAGTGACCGCATAGTTGGGTTTCCTAGGGCAACTTTCAGCCTCCATTAAGGCATTGCCCGGGTTGGGAAGGGAGCGGACGGGATTGGCGCTTGAGTTTTCGAAGCCTGCGCGCATTGTGAAAAAGCGCGCCCGCAACGAAACTGAGCCAATCCTCCAGACGGGCGTGGGCGCCGGTTCCCCGGCTCCAAAAATGCAGGTTGAGGATGGCTACGACCCGGTCCGCACTGCGCTGGCGAGGCTGTTTGCCGCCGACGCGCAGCTCCGGGTCGTGAGTCAGACGGAAATCGGGCTCGACGCGGTTGAGCGGATGCTGCGGCTCACGCCGGACTCCGTGATGGTCGATGTATGGTTGCCGGCCGGCCGCTACGCCGAGAATCCGACCGACCAAGAGTCGCCCATGTTCAAAGTTGTCGTCCTTGCAATCGGCTTCGGCCATGACACAGCAACAGCCGTAGGCCGCCGAGCTGCGGTTTCGAAGCGGGAGCTGAGCGTCTTGATACACGTCGCGGCCGGCAAGTCCAACAAGCAGATTGGGAAACTGCTGGGAATCAGCGCACAGACGGTTCGAAACCATATGAGCCGGATCTTCGCCAAGCTTGGCGCCAGCAATCGCACAGAAGCTGTCATGAGTGCCGTGCGGCTGGGTTTGATGTCGTCTGACCCGCGTCGGATGGTCATTCCCTAAGGGTCCAGCTTCAGGGTCAGGATCTTGAACGGTGTCAGTTCCAGGTCGATGACGCCGTCGTGGACGGCGACCTCTTCACGGTTGCGCTCAAGCAAGTCACACAGGAATGCCCGCGACGCGGGGAGCGTCGTCCGCAACTGCGCCTTGCACGGCGCTCCCCACGCCTCGTAGAGACGCACGATCGTCGCGTCCGAATCCTCGGCCCGCTTGATCGCCTCGACGATCACCTCTCGGGTGTCGATCTCGATGAGCGAGCGGGATGAGCCGGGCGCCAGGTTTCCACGTGCAGGCAGCAGCGGAGAGTTCAGGTCCTCCGCGGCTTCGATGACCCCAGCCTTTCGGAAATCGCCGAGATGCGGCATCAGGGCGTAGGTGAACTGGTGACCGCCGAGGTCGGCGGTCGGGTCCGGATGCGTCGGCCCGCGCAACAGCGAGAGTCGCATCACCGATCCGTGGATGTCGTAGCCGTGCTTGCAGTCGTTGAGCAACGCGACGCCGTAGTCGCCGTCACCCAGGTCCGCCCAGCGCTGCGCGCAAACCTCGAACATCGCCTTGGCCTGGCTCGTGTCCTCGTGCGTCGGCCGCCCGAGATGCCCGAACTGGATCTCGTAAGTCGCCTCGCGTGCCTTGACCGTCACTGGGAACGCGACCTTCAGCATTTTGTGGCGCTCCTGCCACTCGACAAACGTCTCGAAACGCAGCACCCGCGAACCGGCGTCAAGGGACATGGTCTGGAACAGCCACGACTCGCCGAACCTGCGTCCGAGCGCGAGCAGTCCGCGCAATCCGCCGCGCCACTGCACCTCCTCGACCGCGGTCACGTCGATGAATGAGTCGCGGTAGCCGGCGTCGAGATCCCAGGCATCCCAGCGCGTCGGGTTGTCGTCGTGCAGCTGCAGCAGGTTTCCCGGCCCGCTCAGCACCTCGCGATCGGCTTCCTTGTCCCAGATCGAGGTCAGGACGGCGCGCTCGTCCCATTCGACGCGAAGCAGCTCGTTCTCCATGCTGTGATCGGTGACAGCGACCTCGGGCTCGCCTCCGTGCGGAACGATCACCGCCCATCCGCAAGCCGGAGCCTCGATGCGCGCGTATTCTCCGTCGAGGCTGATCACCTCGGTGCGCGGATGGGAGGTCGAGTTAAATGCCACCAACTCGTCGCCCTCGCCCACGATTGCGGACATCGCTGCCTCAGCGAAGGCATCCGCCCGATCAGAGACGTGCTGGAGGTCGCGCTCGGCCTCCTCGTAGACCCAGTCGATGCTCGAGCCGGGCAGGATGTCGTGGAACTGGTTGAGAAGCAGCTTCTGCCACAGCGCGCTCAACTCGTTCGAGGGATACAAGCCGCCGGCTGCCACCGACCACGTCTCCGCCTCACGGAGCGCTTGCTGCGCCAGTCGATTCAATCGCTTCGTCCGCGACTGGCTCGTGTATGTGCCGCGGTGCAATTCGAAGTACAGTTCGCCGACCGAGGTCGCCAGGCCGTTCGCCTCGGTAGAGGCCGCCTCGAAGAATTCGCCGGCGCGACCGATCTCTACGCCCAGCCTGTGGGCCGAATCGATCATCTCCGGCTGGGGGCCGCCGCCTCCGTCACCCCAGCCGAACAGGTACAGCGACCTGAGCGAGCTGTGGCCGTCCTTGAAGTTGCGGATGCTCTGTTCAACTTCCTCGGGCCTGAAGCTGCCGTTGTAGGTGTCGGCGGGTGGAAAGTGGGTGAAGATGCGCGTCCCGTCGATCCCCTCCCATATAAAGGTGTGGTGGGCGGGCTTGTTGGTGTCGTTCCAGGAAAGCTTCTGGGTGAGAAAGAAATCGCAGCCCGCCTCGGACATGAGCTGCGGTAGGTTGCCGGGGTAGCCGAACACGTCGGGCAGCCACAGGATCTTGGTCTCGTACCCGAACTCCTTCATGAAGAAGCGCTTGCCTTGCAGCATCTGGCGGACCAGCGACTCGCCCGAAGGCAGGTTGCAGTCGGCCTCCACCCACATCGCGCCCACCGGCTCCCACTGGCCGGTCGCGATCTTCTGTCTGATGCGGCGGTAGATGTCGGGATATGACTCCTTCATCCACGCGTACTGCGCCGGCTGGGAGGCGGCGAAGACGTAGTCGGGGTGCTCATCCATCAACGCCAGCTGCGTCGACCAGCTGCGCGCGACTTTTCGCTTGGCTTCCCGTATCGGCCACTCCCAGGCTGTGTCGATGTGCGCGTGACCGACGGCGGTGATGCGGTGCAAAGGGACTTCCCTCTCCCCCTCGGGGAGAGGGTTAGGGAGAGGGGCGTGAGCTGGCATTGCCTCTGGCGGCGAATCGCGGATGGCAAGCTCAGCCTGCCGCAGGACGAAAGCCGGCTCGGGTGAATTGCGCAGGGCGAGCATCGAAGGCGCGGGCTCAGGCCCTGCCTCGGTGGCGCGTGGATTGGCCGCGGCCTCGAGATAGAAATCGACCTCACGACCATCGATCGGGAGCCACCGGTGGTTGGGGTCGACCCCGCGCCACGGTTTGCCATCCTTCCAGGCCAGCGCCTCGCATGTGAATCCAGTGGGCCCGTCGAATCCGAGGTCGAAGCAGGCGATCACCCGCTGCCCAACGATGTGCTCGGGCACCCGACCCCGAACGCGAAACCACGTCGTGCTCCAGGGCGGGCCCCACGGATCGCCAACTTTGATCGGCACGAACTCGCCACGAATGGCGTCGACGTAGCTGATGGGCTCGCCGCGCACGCAGAATGCGGTGAGCTCGAGAGGCGTCGCCTCGTCACTCACTCCTTGACTCCGCCCAGCGTGATTCCACTTACGAAATGCTTCTGCACGGCGAGGAACGCGAGGGTGATGGGACCGATGGCCAGCACGGCGATCGCCATCTGGGCGGAGAGCGCGGGGATCTGGACGCCGAACGCCTGCGAGCTCGTCTGCAGGATCGCGATGTTGGTGGAGATCTGATACAGCAGGTACTGGAGCGGCACCAGGGCGGGGTTGTTTATGAAGAGCAGCGCGAGGTACCAGTCATTCCAGTAGGCAAGCGCGCAAAACAGTGCGACGGTCGCCAGCGCCGGTCGCGACAGCGGCACCACGATCTGGAAGAAGATCCGCCATTCTCCCGCCCCGTCCACCTTGGCGGCATCGATGAGCTCGCGCGGCAGCTGGGCGAAGTAGGCGCGCAGGAGAAGCACGTACCACGGCATCACCAGGTAGGGAAGGATCAGGGCAAAGAGCGTGTCCTGGATCTGGAGGTAGTGGGTGACGAGGATGTAGAGCGGGACCAGGCCGCCGCTGAAGAGCAGCGTGAAGAACACCACGAACGACAGCGGTCGGCGCAACGAGAAGTCGGTCCGCGACAACGGGTAGGCGAGCAGCGCCATGACCAGCACCCCGGCACCTGTGCCCACGAGCGTGACCGTGATCGTCACGGCGTATGCGCTCAGGATCTGGCTGGGATCGTTGAGGATGTACTGATAGGCGGCGAAGTCTATCGATCGCGGGATCAGTGAAAACCCATACGTGCTGATGTCGGCCTCGGACGAGAGCGAGGCTGAGACGAGCAGGATCAGGGGCACCAGGAAAAGGAAGCTGAGCAGCAGCAGGCACGTGTGCACCGCGAGGTTGCCCGCGCGAGGGCGGCGGTATTGCTGGCGTCGCAAGAGCGAAGCCACCTGGAGAGGCGCGGCCAGGCTAGAAGATTGCACTTTGCGGCTCCGTTCGACGCACCAACCAGTTCGAGAACAGCACGAGGAAGAAACCCACCACGGCCTGGAACGTGCCCGCCGCGGACGCCATGCCCACGTCTCCGATGGTCGTGAGCGTCCGGTAAACGTAGGTGTCGATGACGTCGGTGGTCGGGTAAAGCTCGGGCGCGTTGCGGGTGACCTGATAGAAGAGCCCGAAGTCGGCATAGAAGATCCTGCCGATTGAGAGCAACACATTGATGATGATCAGCGGCCTCAGAAGCGGCAGCGTGATGTGCCAGATCTTCTGCCACGCGGTCGCGCCGTCCAGGCTGGCCGCTTCGTAATACTCGGGGTTGATCGCGATCATCCCCGCGAGGTAGACGATGCTCCAGAATCCACCATTCTTCCAGACGGTGACGACGGTGAGGATCACGGGCCAGTCCTGGGGTGACTCGTACCAGTGCACCGCCTGGATTCCGATGCTGTGGAGCGTGTGGTTCACGAGCCCGTTGCTGGTGTTGAGAAGGGCGAAGACGAAGTAATTGATGATGACGTACGAAAAGAGGTACGGGAAAAAGAGCGTCGACTGGTAGAACCTGGTCAGCCACCGGTTCGAGCCCTGAACCTCTTTGAGCAGCAGGGCGATTCCAAGCGCGACCACGAGCACGCTGACGATGAACAGCGCGTTCATGGTGAGGGTGTTGACGACGATGCGCCGCGCATCGTCGGTCTGAAACAGGTAGTAGAAGTTCTTGAGGCCTACCCAGCGACTGCCCAGGACTCCTTGATAGGCGCGGTAGTCCTTGAAGGCGATGATGATGCCGAACATCGGCAGATAGGCAAATACGAACAAGACGAGCAGCCCCGGGGCCATCATCAAGAGCAAGGCCCCGTCCCTCCCCACCCGCGTGGTAAGTCGCCTCCCCTGGCCTCCCCGCCGCGCGGGGAGGTCGGCTCCGCGCGGAACGCGCGCAGCCGGGTGGGGGCGTGCACTATCCGCAGTCATACCGAGAGCTGTTTTGACCGTCGGGGTTGGATTCACACGTGCGAGTCGTCCGCGACCGCCGGCTTGGCCGGCAGCGACGCATCCGACTCAGTCTCGACGATGGTCATCGGAACCATGATCACCTGGCGCTCCTTTGGGAGCGACCGCTTCGTGCGCTCGATCAAGAGCCGGGCCGCCTCGGCCCCGAGCACCTCGCCGGAGTGAACGGCCGACAGCGAGTGATGGGCGTATGGCGTCGGCGGCTTGTGGCTGAACGTGGCGATCTCGCCCTTCCAATCGATCGACGCGGTGCGCTTGCGATCCGAGGCGGTCACCGGAAGCACCGAGCGGCTGAGGATCAAGAGGTCGTACGTGACCCGCTCGAGCACGTCGTCGTTCAGGGTCAAAAGAGCGTCCGGTTGTAGCTGCGCGAGTCGTCTGCCAAGGCGTTCCCGAGCCGATACGTCGCTGAGAAGCTCATCCGGACGATGAAACGACTGGTACACGTCGAGCCACACGAGGTCCTCGTCGTAAGGCAAGCCGGCTTCTTGCAGCGCCCGGCGGTACCCGCTCAGCCGGTGGTTGACGCTGGTCGCCTCGACTTCGAAATACGAGATGACGGCGATCCGGCGGCGACCGCGCTGCAGCAGCCTGCTCGTCAGCTCGTACCCGGCGATCTCGTCGTCGAAGACGACGCGGTCGGTGTCGATCTGCGGGTAGTAGCGGTCCACCATGACCAGGGGAAACCGCTGCCGCTGCAAGTCCTCGTACAGCGCCTGGTTCCGGTACCTGTGATGTGGATAGACGATGATCCCGTCGACGTTGCGCACGATCGCATCCTTGATGTGCTGCGCCTCATCGTTGTCGGTGTCGTACGAGCTGATGACCTGGAGGTCGTGGTGGTTTTCAGCGGCGGTCCGAGCGATGCCCATGAGCACATGGAAGAGGTAGGGGTGGTCGAGAAGGTGACAGATGAAGGCGATCGAGCGCCGCTGGGCGCTGGGGCGATCAGCCGGATGCGTCACGACCGTGCCGCGCCCTTGCTGACGCTTGATGTGATGCTCGCGAGACAGCTCGTTGAGCGCCTTGATAATTGTGATCCGGCTGACGCCGTAGTCCTCGGTCAGCTGTCTCTCGGCGGGCAGGAAGCTCCCGGGTCCGAACTCGCCTCCCTGGATGCGCTCGAGCAGGGATGCGTAGACCTGGTAGTACAGCGGGAGCGGGTTGTTGGGATCGACCGTCCAGACTCTCGGCTCGGTCACGGCTTTAGCCGGCAGGTGGACATGTTGACATGTGCAAAGTAAGGCTTTCTGTTCCGGGTCATGGGCTCTGGGGCAGGAAAGCGGGCGACCGAACGCATTTCAGTCGCCCGCCAAGGAGGAGTAATCCGTTTACTTGGACGATTTCCAGCTGTTGAGCTGGCTCTGGATCTCGGAGATGACCTTATCGACCCCTGCGTCGTGCAGCTTGCTGAGGTACGTGTTCAAGCCGGCGCTGGGGTCGGCCCGGCCCATGATCAGGGGATAGCCGTATTGCTGCTGGGCCTTCTGCACCTGGGCCAGCTCGGTCTTGACGTTGGTTGGGTCGAACGCGAATCCGAGCGCCTTGGAGGGGATCGCGGTCTGGTTGTCCTTGAGTGATAGCGGCCAGGCCCCGACCGTGTCCTCCGAAGAATAGAAATCGTTGAACAGGTCGCCGAACATCCACGATGTCTGCGGGTTGTAGCGGTCGTTGCTCGCCGTCACTCCGGCGGGAAACCCGACGACTGCATTCTTTGCGTCAGTGACCGTGTAGTGCGTGCCCGCGATGCCGCGGCAGATCAGGCGGTAGACGTCGACATCGGTGTTGAGGGCCTCGAGGGCCGTCATCGCGGCTTCTGGATTCTTGGACGTGCTGCTGATGTTGTTCATCGTGGCGATGATGCCGCCCGTGGTGAGGACCAGCGGTCCCAGCCCCTTGGCGACGAAGTCAAAGCCGTAGGTGGCCTTGAGCTGACCGGTGGAGTCCCGGTGCACGACGTCGATCTCCACCGCGTACTGGCCCGCCCGCCAGTTGGCGGTGGCCTGCTCGCCGGGCGGGTCGACCGGGTAGTAGCCGGCCTGGAACCATTGCCGCGCCAGCTTCACCTGCTGGAGGAATTCCGGCAACGTGGCGATGTTCACGACTTTCAGGTTGGCATCGTCGGCCTTCACGCCGATGACGCCGGCGTCCGTGGAGACGCCGTCGACGATCTCGTACCCGAGCAGCGCCGCGCTGTACGGCCCGCCCTTGTCCGCGATCTGGGCGATGCCGATTGGCGTGACCTTGGGCTCACCTGCCTTGACGGCGGCCAGGAACGGCGTGAGGTCGTCGAAGGAGCTCACTTTCGTGAGGTCCAGGTGGTACTTGTCGGCCAGGTCCTTGCGCACGCGCGGCCCGATCGGCCGCGTCCAGGGCTGCTGGTTGAGAACGCCGTAGATCTTGCCCTTGACCTTGGTGGCCTGCCAGGCCTGGACCGTCATGCTGGCGTACGTCTTCGGGGCGTGCGACTTGAGAAGACCGTCCAGGGGTTTGAGGGCGCCCTGCGCCACGTTCACGTAGTAGTTGTTGACCCAGGGCACGGAGTAGACGATGTCCTGCACGTCGCCCGCGGCCACGGCCAGCTTCTGCTTCTGGTCGTAGGCGCCGAAGTCGATCGGGTTGAGCTTGATCGTCACGCCGTACTTGGGCTTCAGGATCTTGTTCATCGCGTCCTGCACCAGGGCCACATCCGGCACTGGCGTGAAGGTCGGGTAGGTGTAGGCGACCTCGGTCGCGGAGGTCGGGCCCGACTTCGCGAACCAGTCGCAGGCCGACAGCAAGGGCCCGGCGGCCGCGATCGCCCCTCCGGCGACGACCGCCTTCCCACCCTGGACCAAGAACTTCCGACGAGAAAATGTCTCGGGCATCGGTCACTCCTTTACACCGACCGGGCTAGATCTGGAACGCGGCGAGTTGGACCTTAGGTTATGTTGATATATCCAATCAGGACATCGGATGTTTGTCAAGCCCTCGCTCTCCCCAAGGGGAGAGGGTTGGCAGAGGGGTGCGCCGGGATCTGGCTTCGCCAGGCCCGGCGCCTCAAGGGGGAGTTCCCCCCTTTACAAGAGAGGGGCGTGAGGCAGGTTAGCCTTCTGAACGTTGACTGTTCGAATCGAGGCCGCCACCGAGGCCACTACTGAGGTGCGAGATGCGCTGGCGGTGCTGCTGCCGCAGCTCAACCGATCGCTTCCGATTCCCAGCCTCGACCACCTGGCCGCGGTCGTGGCCGATCCCGCCGCCACGCTCCTGGTCGCGCGCGATGGGCCGCAGATCGTGGGCACCGCGGCGGTGGTCGTCTATAGGACCCCGATCTGGGTCAAGGCGCGCATCGAGGATGTGGTCGTGGACGCAGCCGCGCGTGGGCGTGGCGTGGGCGAGGCTCTCGTCAAGGCATGCATAGAGGTCGCTCGCGCGCGTGGGGCCGGCGTCGTCGAGCTCCAGTCGGCCCGATCGCGCGAGGCCGCCAACCGGCTCTACCCGCGGCTCGGTTTCGAGCTCCGCGAAAGCAACGTCTACCGCCTGAATCTGCGCTAGCTGAGCAGCTTCTCCAGCCGGGTCACGGTGTCGGCCAGAGCGGCGAAGGCCGCGTCCACCGGTTCCGTCGATGACATGTCCACGCCGGCGAGCCTCAATCCGTCCAGCGGGTACATCGAGCCTCCGCTCGTGAGGAACGCGATGTAAGCCTGGGCGGCGCCTTTATCCCCGGCCGCAACCCGGTTCGCCAGGTGGTGGGCGCCGGCGATCCCGGTGGCGTACTGGTAGACGTAGAAGTTGCTGTAGAGGTGCGTGTGGAATTGTGCCCACGTCGATCCGGCCCGCTCGCGATCGGGCCCGCCCATGTCGACCTCGTCGCCGTAGACCTCTCCCATGAGGTTGGCTGTCAGGTCGTTCAGGTAGGCGGCCGTGATCGGGCCGCCGCGTTCGACCCGCTCATGCAGCTCGAGCTCGAGCCTGGCCAGCGTGGGCATGATGAAGAAGTAGCGATAGAAATTCGCCATCGCCTCTTCAAGCACCGCGATCTGGAACTCGGGGTCGTTTTGGGTGTCGAGCAGGTATCGCCGCGTGAGCGCCTGGTGCATGTTCGATGCCACCTCGGCCTGAAAAAGGCCGTAGTTGGAGTAGACGAACGGCTGCGTCCCGCGCGCGTAGTGCGAGTGCATCGAATGTCCGAGCTCATGGGCGAGCGTGCTCATCGCGAAGATGTCGTCGTTGTAGCTCATGAGGATGAACGGGAACGTGTCCGGCACGCCGGTCGAGAAGGCCCCCATCCTCTTGCCCTTGTTCGGATAGACGTCGACCCAGCGGTCTTCGAGGGCGCCCTTGCGAAGGATCTGCACGTACTCCTCGCCAAGGGGAGCGACTCCGGCCGCCACCCACTCGACCGCCTGCTCGTACGGCACCTGCAGCCTGAAGTCCTGAAGAGGTGCGCGCGTGTCGTGAGCTTTGAGGACATCGAGGCCCAGCACACGGCGCCGCAGGCGCCAGTACCGGTGCCATGTGCCCACGTTGGCCCGGAACGCCTCGATGATGTTGTGAAAGACCTCGAGTGGGATGAACGCCGGCTCGAGCGCCGCATGCAGAGAGGACGCGTACCCGCGCGCGCGCCCGTAGAACACATCACGCTTGATGCCGGCCGCAAGGCTGGTGGCCATCGTGTTCTGCAAGGCGAGGTGAGCGTCGGCATAGCTCTCGTATGCGGTGCGCCTTATGGATGGGTCGGGGCTCGTGAGCAGCGCGCCGATGGTGCCCTGGGCCACCTCCTCCGCGCCTTCCACGCCGACCGCGGGCGGGAACTTCATGTCCGCGTTCGCCAGCACGCTGTGCGCTGAGACGGCGCTCGCGAGGGGGTCCGACACCTGAGTGAGGATCTCCTCGACCTCGGGCGATCGCACGTGGCTCTGCAATTTCTCGAGGCGGTCGAAGTAGTGCCCGAGATGGGCGAGCCGGGTGGACGTCGCGACCCATTCGCGCAGCCTCGGAAAACCGATCGCGATCATCTCGGGCAGCGCGAACGACATCGCGGCCCCCAGTTGCGCGGCGCCCGTTCGCGTGCGATCGGTGCGTGCGACGGCCACCTGGTTGGTGACGTCCACCGAGTACGACATGGTGCTGTACACGGTCAGCTTGCCGAAAAGGCGCTGCAGCCTCTCGGTCGCGTCGAACCAGTCCGCGAGCGTGTCGGGCGAGTCGCCGAGATGACCTTTGAACTCGGCCAGGTCCGGCAAGCGGGTGAGGACTGTCTCCAGCGCGGAATCCCACGCGGCTTCGTCGGCAAAGACGCTGGCCGCGTCCCATGTGAAGCGAGCATCCACCTCAGCGCGGGTGGGCAGCGTCCTGGCCACGGCCGCTAACAGTACTAGTAGTCATAGGATTGGGGTCTATGCCCCGAGCGCGAGCCAACGGGATCGACATCGAGTACGAGGAATTCGGCGATCCGAAGGCCACGCCCCTGCTCCTCGTGACCGGCCTGGGCGCCCAGATGATCAGCTGGGACGATGCCTTCTGCAAGCAGCTGGCCGCCCGTGGCTTCCGCGTCATCCGCTTCGACAATCGGGACTCGGGCCTGTCCACGCGGATGGAGGCGGCGGGACCGCCAGATATCGCGTCGGCACTCAACGGGGATCCTCATCCCGCCTACAGGCTCGACGACATGGCCGCCGATGCCGCCGGCCTGCTCGATGCGCTGGGCATCGAAGCCGCGCACATCGTCGGAGCGTCGATGGGTGGCTTCATCTCGCAGCTCATCGCGATCAACCACGCAGACCGCGCCCTCTCGCTGACCTCGATCATGTCAGGCCCCAGCCGGGGTGAAGGCGTCAGTCCAACGCCTGAGGGCTCAGCCCTCTTGTTCCGTCGGCCGCCATCGAATCCCGACGAAAGCATCGAGATGGCGATGGCCGGCCGCCGGTTGCTCGTCGGTTCCGGGGATCCGTTCGACGAGGCGTTCGAGCGCGCGAAGGCAACCCGAGCGGTGCAGCGTGCCTGGTACCCGGTCGGCACTGGCAGGCAGCTGCTCGCGGTGCTGGCCGCCGAGCCTCGACTCGAGCGCTTGCACGGCGTGCGCGTGCCCACGCTGGTGATCCATGGCAAGGACGACATCCTGGTGCCGATCGAGAACGGTCGCATGGTCGCGGCCGCCGTGCCCGGCGCGCGCATGCTCGAGGTCGAGGGGATGGGCCACGACATCCCGAAGCGCGTTTGGCCGCAGGTCATCGACGCCATCGTCGAGACGGCTGGCAAGGCCGGCGTCATGCAGCCGCGCGCGTAGTGGTGCTGCTCGCCGGCAGCCTGGAGGGCATCAGTCCGGCGCTGGCGGTCCTCGCGGGCCTGGTCTCGTTCGTGTCGCCATGCGTGCTCCCGCTGGTGCCGGCGTACCTGGCCTATCTCGGCGCGCGCGCGGGACAGCCGGCGTCTATAACGGCCTCAGGCGCGGGAGGCGCCGCCGCCATGACGTCGGAGACGAGGTCGCCGTCGCTGCCGGTCGTCACCGCGGGTCTCGGGTTCGTGGCCGGCCTGTCGGTGATCTTCGTCCTCTTCTTCTATGTGTTCTCGTTCGCCGTCCAACCCATCCGCGCCTACGTGCCGGTGGTGGCCGGCGTGTTGGTCATCGGATTTGCGCTGCACGTGGCCGGCTTGATCCGCCTCCCGTTTCTGGATCGCGAGTACCGGGTGATGGATCGAGCGCCGTCGAGAGGCGGCGTCGCCGACGGATTCGTCCTGGGCATGGGGTTCGCGAGCGGGTGGACCCCGTGCATCGGTGTCACGTTGGGCGCGGTGCTGAGCTCCGCGGTCACGACCGGGACGACCGGCCAGGGCCTGGTGCTGATGGTCGCCTACTGCCTGGGGCTCGGGCTGCCATTTGTGGCGCTGGCGTTCGCCTTGGAGCGAGCCCGGCCTCTGATTCGCGTCATCAACAGCCATCGCCGGGCGATCGATCTCGTCTCGGCTGGGGTCCTGCTCGTGATGGGACTGCTGCTGCTGACCAACAAGCTGACGATCCTGGCCACCGGCATCACGCAGTTGGTGCCATCGTGGCCGTCGGGGAGCCTCTGAGCGGCGGGTCCTAAAGCCCGAAGTAGCCGCGGCGGCTGAAGATCATGGGTGAGACGCCTCCGCGGTTGGCGCCCTCGACGACATTGCCGATCAGGATCCAGTGGTCGCCGGCCTCGATGGTGTCTCGCAGGGTGCACACCGCATACGCGGCGCAGTCGTCTTCGAGGATCGGGCCGCCGTGGGCTGACTTCGGTTGGCGCCAGGCGATCCCGTCGAACTTGTCTGAAAGCTTGGTGGCCATCCGCCGGGCCAGCTGCTCGCGCCCGGCGGCAAGGATGTTGGCGGTGAAGCCGCCGGCATGCTGGACGGCCGGGAGCGTGTTCGACGTCTTGTCGACACAGGCCAGCGCAAGGGGTGGGTCGAGGGAAACGGCGCAGAAGGCGCTGACCGTGAGGCCACGCGGCAGCGAGTCCTGGCCGAAGGCGGTAAGCACGACGACCCCGCTCGGGAACGTGGCCATGGTCTCGCGGAACCTCTGGGGGTCGATCATCTACGGAGCGATCATCGGGCAACCGCTCAGGGGAGCGAGTCCAGCCATGCCTTTCGGGCTCGTGCGAGCTCCTTTTCGAGCCGGGTCTCCTCGCTGCCCAGCCGCAAGGCGTGCTGGGTATCGCGAGCGTCGACCGCGTGCTGCATCACAAACCTGACCGATGCCAGCTTCTCCCGCAGCGCCGTGATATGCGCCGGCTCAGGGGGTTCCGCTTGGCGAACCGCCACCTCCGGCGGTCGGCGTTGCGTCTCGGCCCTGCCCGTGGCGGGAGTCTTGAGCTCGCGTTCCACCTCCCAGATGACGCGGCTCTTCGTGGCCCCCAGGTCTTTGAGCACCAGCGCGGCGATGCCCTCTCCTTCGATCGCAAGGCCCATCAGAATGTGGCCGCTCTCGACAGTTTGCCAACCCATCCGCCGGCTTTCCTCGAAAGCAATCTCGACCACGCGCTTGACCCGGGTCGTCGGGATTGGCTGCGGGAGCCCGGAACGCTCGGCGCCGCGAAGAGCCTTCTCGACCATGGTGCGCACGGTTTCGGCGTCGATTGCAAGTTTCAAAAGGGCGCGGTAGGCCGAACCCGACCCGATCCGAAGGAGCCCGACGAGAAGGTGTTCCGTGCCGATATAACCCCGCTGCGAAATCTCGGCTTCTTTCTGGGCGGCCACCAACGCCTGCTTGGCGTCGTCGCTGAAGCGTTCGAACGGGTACTTGTCGATGGCGTTCAACTTAACGCCCGGGTCCTGGAGAGCGATCTCCCACCTTGATAACGAACGCTTGTTTGTAGATCCGAAAGCGATCAAACTGGACAGCGTGGCGGACGCTCTCGACCTCTTCGCACCGGCGACGCGGGACTGGTTTCGCGCTGCCTTCGCCGAGCCTACGCAGGTCCAGGAGCGCGGGTGGCGCGAGGTGGCCGCGGGCCGGCACGTGCTCATGGCCGCCCCCACCGGCAGCGGCAAGACGCTGGCCGCCTTCCTCTGGTGCCTTGACCGGTTGGCCTCTGAGCCGATGCCGGCCGAGGCCGAACGCTGTCGCGTCCTTTATGTGTCGCCGCTGAAAGCGCTCGCCCACGACGTGGACAGAAACCTGCGTTCGCCGCTGGTGGGGATCCGCCACCAGATCGAGACGACCGGAGGGGTTGCCCCAGACATCACTGCCGCCATCCGCACCGGCGACACGCCCACCGAGGTTCGGCGCTCTATGGAACGTCACCCGCCCGACATCCTCATCACGACCCCCGAGTCGCTCTTCCTGATCCTCACCAGCGCGGCGCGGCGGATCCTCGCTTCGGTGCGGTGGCTCATCGTGGACGAGATCCACTCGGTCGCCGCCACCAAGCGTGGCTCGCATCTGGCGCTGAGCCTCGAGCGACTGTCCGAGCTGACGAAAGTCGAACCGCAGCGAATCGGACTGTCCGCCACCCAGCGCCCGCTGGAGGAGGTGGCGAAATTCCTCGGCGGGACCAGCCGCGACGTGGCCATCGTCGACGCCGGCCGCCTGAAGACGATGGAGGTCAAGGTCGAGGTCCCGGTCGAGGACATGGCGCAGCTGAAGTCCTACGACGATTCCGGCCAGGCGTCGAACAGCATCTGGCCGGCGATCTACCCGCGCCTCCTCCAGCTCATCCGCGACCATCGCTCCACGATCGTGTTCGTCAACTCGCGGCGCCTGTCCGAGCGGATCGCCGCGCGCATCAACGAGCTGGCCGAAGAGGACCTCGTGCGCGCGCATCACGGCTCCATCGCGCGCGAGCAACGACTCCTCATCGAGGACCAGCTCAAGGCCGGAACCCTGCGTGGGCTCGTAGCTACGTCCACCCTCGAGCTGGGCATCGACATGGGTGCGGTCGACCTCGTGCTGCAGGTCGAATCGCCTCCCAGCGTCGCGGCGGGCATTCAACGAGTCGGTCGCGCCGGCCACTCGGTGGGCGAGATCTCGCGCGGCGTCTTCATACCGAAGTTCCGGGGCGACCTGGTGGAGACCGCCGCGGTGGTAGAGGGAATGCTCGACGGCCGCATCGAATCGACGACCGTTCCGCGCAAGCCCCTCGACGTCCTCGCCCAGCAGGTGGTCGCGATGTGCGCGATGGACGAGTGGCGCGTCGACGAGCTGGGCGCGGCCGTCCGCCGCGCATATCCGTACAGCGACCTCGGCCCGCGCTCGTTCGAGTCGGTGCTCGACATGCTGAGCGGCCGCTACCCGTCGGACGAGTTCGCCGAGCTCCGGCCGCGCATCGTTTGGGACCGGGTGGCGGGCACGGTCCGAGGTCGGGCCGGCGCACAGCGCCTGGCGGTGACCAACGCGGGCACCATCCCCGACCGCGGCCTCTACACGGTCAACCTGCTCGAGGACGGGCGCCGGGTCGGAGAGCTCGACGAGGAGATGGTCTACGAGAGCCGCGTCGGCGAGACGTTTGTGCTCGGCGCCTCCACGTGGAGGATCGCGGAGATCACTCCCTCGCAGGTGCTGGTGACGCCCGCCCCGGGCGAGCCCGGGAAGATCGCGTTCTGGAAGGCCGACGCTCCCAGCCGGCCCGCCGAGCTGGGGCTCGCGTTGGGCAAGATGGTCCGAGAGCTTCGGGCACTTCCGCGAGCGGACGCCGAGCTACGCCTGCGCGAGCGCGCAGGTTTCGACGACCGCGCGATCAAGAATCTGCTCACCTATCTCGATGATCAGGCCGCGGCCACCGGCGCGGTACCCGATGACCGGACGGTGGTCGTCGAGCGATTTCGCGACGAGATCGGGGACTGGCGGGTGTGCCTTCTGACGCCTCTCGGCGGTCGCGTGCACGCGCCGCTGGCACTGGCGTTGGAGGCCCGTCTTCGGGATCGATTGGGCATTGAGGCCCGCGCGCTGTGGACCGACGACGGCATCGCCCTCCACCTTCCAGACGTCGAGTCGCCCCCAGGTCTCGACGAGCTCGTGCTCGACCCCGAGGAGGTGGAGGGACTCGTCGCCACCCAGCTGCCCGCTTCAGCTCTGTTCGCCGCGCGATTCCGCGAGAACGCCGCGCGTTCGCTCCTGCTGCCCCGGCGCCGGCCTGGCCAGCGGACGCCCCTCTGGCAGCAGCGCATGCGCAGCGCCGGCCTGCTCCAGGTGGCCGGGCAGTATCCGGACTTCCCGATCCTCGCCGAGACCTGGCGCGAGTCGATGAGCGATCACTTCGACATGGCCGCATTGGCCACACTGCTGCGCTCGATCCGTTCGCGCGAGGTGCGGGTGGTCGCGGTCGACACGGAGCGCGCGTCGCCGTTTGCCTCTTCTCTGCTTTTCTCATACGTGGCGGAGTTCATGTACGAGGGCGACTCGCCACTGGCGGAGCGCCGCGCGCAGGCGCTGACTCTGGATCGCGAGCTGCTGGCCGAGCTGCTGGGCAGCGAGGACTTGCGTGAGCTCCTCGACCCCGAGTCCATCGCCGCGGTGGAGCTGGAGCTCCAAGGCCTCCTGCCAGAGCGCTTTCCCCGCGATGCGGATGAGGCGCACGACCTGCTGGTCCGGCTGGGCGACCTCAACGATTCAGAGGCGGCGGCGCGTGGGCTCGAGATGGAATGGCTGCGAGCGCTGGAGCGCGAGCGGCGGGTGGTGAACGTGCGCATCGCGGGGGAGGCGCGCTGGATCGCGGCCGAAGACGCGGGTCGGTACCGCGAGGCGCTGGGGGTGACCCTTCCAGTGGGCCTTCCGGACGCGTATCTGGATCCGGGCACCGAGCCGCTCACATCACTGATCCGCCGGTGGGCCCGCACCCATGTGCCGTTCGTCGCCTCCGACATCGTCGAGCGCTGGGGCCTTGCGACCGCGGCTGTCGAGGGAGCGCTCGTACAGCTGGTCGCACGGGGCGATGTGATCGCAGGCGAGTTTCGCCCCGCGATCCGGGGCCGAGAGCACTGCCACCCGGAAGTCCTTCGCATGCTGCGCAGGCGTTCGCTGGCGGCGCTGCGTCGCGAGGTCGAATCCGTCCCGGCCGAGACCCTTGCGCGCTTTCTTCCGGCCTGGCATGGGGTCGGCGCGCGTGCGGGCGGTGTCGACCGCTTGCTCGAGGTCGCCTTTCAGCTCCAGGGCGCGGCCCTGCCCGCGAGCGTCATCGAACGCGACATCATCGCGAGCCGCGTCGCCGGCTACAACCCGCGCCTCCTGGACGAGCTCGTCTCGATGGGCGAGGTGGTCTGGGTGGGTCGCGGCTCACTTGGATCGACCGACGGAAGGGTCGCCTTGTACCTGCGCGGTGATGCGCCCCGGCTGGTGCCGGACCCGGCGGACTCACCTGGCGGGGAGCTGCACGCCCGGCTGCGTGATCACCTGCGCGCGCGAGGCGCGAGCTTCTTCCGCGATCTTTACTCCGCCTGCGGCGGGGGTGATGAGGAAACGATGCTGGACGCGTTGTGGGACCTGGTCTGGGCGGGCGAGGTCACCAACGACACGTTCGCGCCGCTGCGACTGCTCGGCCCTGCGGCGCGTCGGCCCGCGCACAAACCGCGACTCCCTCGCCTGACACAGCCGAGGGCATCGGGCCGCTGGTCATTGGTCACCGAGCTGGTGGGCTCGGGAGCGAATGCAACTGAGAGGCTCCACGCGGCCGCGGGCGTCCTGCTCCAGCGCTACGGCGTCCTGACGCGTGAGTCGGTCGCCGGCGAGGGATGGCCGGGCGGGTTCGCAGGCCTGTACCCGGTGCTCCGCGCCATGGAGGAGTCGGGCCGGATTCGGCGCGGCTACTTCGTGGAAGGCCTGGGCGGCTCGCAGTTCGCCCTACCAGGAGCGGTCGACCGGCTGCGCGATCTCCGCGAACCGGACGACCGCATCATTGCCCTCGCGGCCTGCGACCCCGCGAACTCATACGGGTCGGTCCTCGCCTGGCCGCGCTCGGACGGGCGCATGGCGCGCGCCGCCGGCGCGTACTGCGTGCTCGACGGCGGGAAGCTGGTGGTCTACCTCGAGCGAGGCGGCCGGTCGCTCCTCACCAACGGCGACGTTGGCATCGACCACCTGCGCGCCTTGATCGCAATGGCCGTGCCGGCCGGAAGGGTGGAGTTGCAGCGGGTCGACGGAGTGCCCGTGATGGACTCGCCTCTCAACGCGCTGCTCCGCGAGGCCGGTTTTGCGTCGACGCACCGCGGTTTGGTCGCCCAGGTCGGCCGAGGTTAGCGCCAGGTCGTAGGTACGATTACCACTTCATCGGGGAGTAGCGCAGCTCGGTAGCGCACCTGACTGGGGGTCAGGTGGTCGCGGGTTCAAATCCCGCCTCCCCGACCAATTTTGAATACGACTCGTTCATGCTCTTGCCCGAATGGATCCACTGCAGCATCTCCTCCAGGCACCAATCTTCGAAGGCCTGAGCGTTGAAGATCTCGAATCCCTGCGTCCGGCGGTTCGCACTCGCCGATATGAACGTGGGTCGTATGTGTTCCGCGAGGGCGACCCTGGCTCACACCTCTATGTGGTTCTTCGCGGACAGGTGCAGATCGGCCGCATTGGCCAACAAGGAGGCGAGCTAATTTTCGCGATGGCAGGTCCGGGCGAGGTCTTTGGCGAACTGTCCCTTTTCGTTCCGGACGGAGAGCGGACCGCGGACGCCCAGGCACTCGAGCCGACCGAGTGCATGGTTATCGGTCGGGCTCCGCTACTCCGATTCCTGACCACCCGCCCCACCCTGCTCATTCGCATCATCGCCGTCCTCAGCTCGTACATCCGGCGAAAGGACGCGAGCATGGCCGAGGCGGTGTTTCTCGACATTCCGGGTCGGGTCGCCTCGAAATTGGTCGAACTTGCCGACACGCGAGGCCGGCCGACGCCAGCCGGTATTGTCATCGACCTGCCGCTGCGCCAGCGGACGCTGGCCGGCATGGTCGGCGCGAGCCGTGAAAACGTGAACCGCGCGTTGCGGCGCTTTGCCGATCTCGGCTACATCCGCCAGGGCCGCGGATCGATCGTCGTGCTGGATCGCGCCCGGCTGAGCACCCGCGGCTCGCCGCACACGACCAGAATCAGCTGACCAATCCTCGTCGATGTGCCGAACGTCACAGCGCACGTGTGCTGATCGGCACAGCCTGGAGGCGGCGGCATAAATACGCTGCGCCTCAGTCCGGAGTCTCGACTGAGGAGGTAAGAAATGGCAGTCGCTCAATCGGCCACCGCCGTCAAGAAAGGCGGCTATCTACTCGAGGGCACGCTTCTCGAGGCGTGTTCCTGCGGTGTCCTCTGTCCGTGTTGGGTAGGTGAGAACCCAGACCTGGGCGAGTGCTTCGCGGCCATCGCCTGGCACTACGACAAGGGGCGCATCGGCAACGTCGACGTTTCAGGGCTCACAGCGGTGTCCATCACGCACATCCCCGGCAACATTCTGACGCCCAAGTCCTGGCGCGCCGTGCTGTTCATCGACGCCAAGGCGACAGATGAGCAGAAGAACGCGATCGTCGGCGCCATCGCCGGCGAATACGGCGGCCCGCTGGCAGACCTTTTCCAGCTCGTCGGTAAGGTCGAGGCAGTGAAGACCGCTCCGATCCGTCATGACGTCGAGGACGGCCATGGGGTTCTCGAGATCCCGGGCGTGCTCGAGGCGGAGATGGACCCGTACCGCAACAGCGACGGCCGCATGACGACCCTGCGCGACAGCATCTTCAGCACCGTGCCGGGCTCGCCGGCGTACGTCTCCAAGCAATCGCGTTACCGGGTCAACCTACCCGAGTTCGGCATGGTCTGGGAGTACAAGAACTCGAACGCCGTGCAGGCCGACTACAGGATGGAGTTCAAGGGATGATCACCGCTTTTCGTGCCCGCACCAGGCTGCCGAACCCGCTGATCCTCGCGGCCATCGCTGTGGCCTGGGCACTGGCGGTGATAGCCGAGGCCACCGGGCATGGAAAGCAGTTCCACCACGACACCCTCATCGAGGGCGGCCTCAACCCCTGGGCCGCCCTCGGCCTCTTCCTCATCTCGTGGCAGGCGATGATCGCGGCTATGATGCTGCCCTCGAGCCTGCCCATGATCGGCCTGTTCAGCCGAATATCGGCCGGACAGCCGAATTCCCGCCCGGTTCGCGCTGCGTTTCTCGCCGGTTATTTCGCGGTGTGGACGGTGTTTGGCGCTTTGGCCTTGGCCGGTGACGCGGTCATCCACCGCACGGTCGACTCGTGGCCATGGCTCGAAGCGCACAGCTGGTTGATACCGGCCGGCGTACTCGTCGGCGCCGGCGTCTTTCAGCTCTCCCCTTTGAAGGACGCGTGCCTGAAGGCTTGCCGCAACCCAGGCGCTTTCCTGCTCGCCCATTACCGCAGCCGCGGCCCGGCCGGAGCGTTCACCCTGGGCCGTGACCACGGGTTCTTCTGCCTCGGTTGCTGCTGGGCTTTGATGCTGGTCGCTTTCGCCGCGGGTGTCGCCAACCTGGCCTGGATGGCGGTGATGACACTGATCATGGTGTTCGAAAAGACGGGCCCGCGCGGCGACCGGGGCGTGGTTCCTATCGGCCTGACACTGATCGCGCTGGGGAGCCTGGTCGCCCTCCAGCCCGCCTGGCTGCCTCCGATCGTGGCCCTACATTGATGCTGCGGCGTTGTCCGAGCGAGCAGTAGACTGCCGCCCATGCGCTGCGAGCGCTGCGGCGAGGAGAATCCGGGGCGCGCCCGTTTCTGCTCGTCGTGCGGGGCCCAGCTGATCGGCGGCACGCGCCAGGAGCGCAAAGTCGTGTCGGTCCTCTTCGTCGATCTCGTCGGGTTCACGGGTCGCGCGGACGGTCGTGACCCCGAGGACGTGCGCGACGTTCTCCAGAGCTACCACAGGACGGCCGAGGCCGCGATCTCATCTTTTGGCGGCAACCTCGAGAAATTCATCGGCGACGCAGTAATGGCCGTCTTCGGTGCCCCGATCTCCCATGGTGACGACGCCGAGCGCGCGGTTCGGGCCGGCCTCAAGGTCCTCGAATCGGTGAAGGACCTCGGCCTCGAAGCTCGCGCCGCCGTGAACACGGGAGAGGCGGTCGTAGCCGTTGGCGCCGCCGCGGGCTCCGGTCAGGCCCTCGCCATGGGCGACGTCGTCAACACGGCTTCGCGACTTCAGTCGAGCGCGCCGCCGGGCGAGCTCATCGTGGGCGAGGAGACATACATCCTCACGCGAGCCTCCATCGGCTACGAGGAGCTCAGCTCGGTCGACGCCAAAGGCAAGAAGGAGCCGGTCGTGGCCTGGCGAGCCATCGCGCCGATCCCCGCTCCTCCCCAACGGTCGACGACGCCGATGGTCGGCCGCGATCGCGAGATGCAGCTGCTCGCTTCGATCTGGGAGGGGGCGACCGCTGACCGCCGACCACACCTCGTCACGGTTCTCGGGCCGCCGGGCATCGGCAAGTCGCGCCTGCAGCGCGAGTTCTCGGCTTACGTCAGCGAACGGGACGGCGCGGTAGCACGCGGCCGCTGCCTGCCGTACGGCGACCGGCCGGCCTACGCCGCGTTCGCGCAGCTGATCCGCGGCCGGTCCGGGATCTATGAGAACGATTCGATTGAGGAATCAAGGGCCAAGCTCGGCGCTCTGGTCCGCCAGGCGCTTCCGGCGGCGGAGACGGAAGACACGACCTTTTATCTCGCGCTCCTCATAGGTCTCAGCGGCGGGGACCAATCGATGCAGCGCGGCTACCTGTTCTTCTCCGCCCGCCGCATCGTCGAAGCATTGGCCGCAAGCCAGCCGCTGCTGATCGTGCTCGAAGACCTCCACTGGGCGGATAGTGGGCTGCTCGACCTGATCGAGTACCTGGCCGCACACATCCGCGACACGCCGCTCATCATTGTGTGCCTGGCCCGGCCGGAGTTCATGGACCAGCGGTCGGGGTGGGCGGCGGACGTCCACGCCCACACGACCATCGCGCTCGATCCGCTGTCCAGCGCCGACGCCGCGAGGCTGGCCACAAGCCTTCTCGCGGAGGCCGCGAGCGGCCGCGAGATCGCGGAGAGCCTGGCCGACACTTCCGAAGGGAACCCGCTTTTCATTGAGGAGCTCGCCGCGTCGTTCGCCGACGGCAAAGAGTCGCATTCTCATCTCCCGACGACGATCCGGGCGGCCATCGCTTCCCGGCTCGACGCATTGCCGAGCACGGCCCGCGACCTCCTGCTCGACGCCTCTGTCGTCGGGCGAACATTCTGGCGCGGGGTACTCGTGGCCATGGGCGCGACCGGCGACATCGACCACGACCTGGGCGTCCTGGAATCGCGAGACTTGATCCGCCGCGTGCCCACGACCAGGGTGCGAGGCGAGATCGAATACCTCTTCAAGCACATCCTCATTCACGATGTCGCCTACGCCACAATTCCGCGCTCGATCCGGCGCCAGCGGCATCGCCTCGTGGCCGAGTACATCGAGTCGGCGGTCCAGGATCGAGCTGTGATGGCCACCGTCCTCGCCCACCACTGGCGCGAGGCAGGCGAGAGCGAGAGAGCGATCCCATACATCATGGAGGCGGCTGAGCAGGCCCTCAACGCCTGGGCGCTTAAAGAGGCGACCGAGCTCTTCGATTCGGCGCTTTCCCTGGCCTCGGACGATGAGCAGCGCCACCGCATCCGCCTCGCCCGCGGCCTCGCCCGCTCGCGATTGGGAGACTACACCGCGGCAGTTGCCGACTTGGCCGAGCTGCTGCCCCATCTCCGGGGAGGGGACCGGATCGAAGGCTATCTCGGCTACGCATGGGCCCTGGAGTGGACCGAGCAGACTGACGAGACGATCGCTGCCGCCGACGAGGCCATTCGCTTGGCAGAACAGGCGGGCGACCACGAGCTCCTGCCGGTCGCCAAGGCCATCTTGAGCCAGGGACTCGCGATGCGCGGCGGTGCGGGTGACCTCGACGGCGCAGGGGAGTTGAGTCAGGAGGCGCTCCGCCTCTGGATCCCCGGGACGAGGCCGTGGTGGCGGATCAATGCCGTCCACATGTACGGTGAGCAGCTCTACTGGACGGGGCGCCTGGACGACGCCGACGCCTTGATGAAGTCGGCGTTGAGCTCCGAAGCCGATCCGCAGAGCCTGCAGGCGCGACTTCGAAGCGCGTCACTACGCGCCCAGATTCTCTGTGGGCGCGGTGAGTACGAGTCGAGCATCCGGCTCTTCGACGAGACGCTGAGGCTCGCGGAAGAGACGGGGCGCCCTGTCCGGATCTTCCGCAACTACTCGACCCAGCCCATGCGAGAGATATTCGATCTCGCCGAGGCGCGCCACCGCGCCGAGGAATCGCTCGAGGGTCCGGACGAGGCGGCCGGCTTCTTGATGCCGCGCGCCAACGCTAGGACCGACCTGCTGCAGGCGGCCCTCATGACGGGCGACTTCGCCACCGCGGAGCCGTTGTGGCGTACTCAGTGGGACGAGTCGAACAGCGTCAAGGCGTGGACGCGATGGGTGATGGCTTGCCGCCTCGCCGCCCTGCGCGCCGAGATGGAACTAGTCACGGGTCATTCCGCTGAGGCGTCTGACTGGGCGCGCAAAGCCATCGAGCTGTGCCTCCCGGTGCGGCGAGTGAAGTACCAAGTCGTCGGCCGGACCATCCTTGGCCGCTCGTTGGTCGTGCGGGGAAAACCGGCCGACGCCGTCCGCGAGTTGACGGTTGCGATCGAACAGGCTGATCGTCTCGGCTCGCCGCTCCTACGGTGGCAGGCTCAAGCTGCTCTCGGCCGGGCCCTCTACGCTCTCGGCGACGACTCCGGCGCGGACCGGGCGTTCGAAGCGTCGTCGAGCATCATTCGGGAGATCGCTGCCGGCCTCGCGCCGGAGCGTCATCAGAAGTTCATGGCGGCTCAGCCGGTCCGGGAGGTTTTGGATGCCTCGACCAGGTCGGAGGCGTAGGCGGTCTCGGTTGTAAGGGCGTAACTCCGACCAGGCTCGGCACCGTGTGCTCGGCGTGGGAGTTCAAACAGTGTCCCGGGCCCCCGACTTATTCGGACTTGACGCTCCCAATTTGACCTCCGCTCGCGGGGTCGCGCCATCGGAGGCGCGACCCGCTGACCTCAGCTGTGTGCTGGCCTGGTCTGACTTCGACCGGCTTACCTGCGTCCCGCCTCGCTGCGTATGCGGTCCAGCTGAGTGATCTGGATCAGGTTCCCGCACGTGTCATTCGCCTGGGCGATGGTCGAGCCTGTCACCTTTGTGGGCGGCATCTTGAATTCGGCGGCGTCTTTCATCCTTTCGTAGTCGCGCTTGACGTCATCGGTGTAGAACATGGCCGCGGGCTGGCCCTGCTCGAAGAGCGCCTGCTGGTAGGCCTTGGCCGCTGGGTTGTCGTTGCGCTCGAGATGCAGCTCGGTGCCATCCGGCTCTTCAGGCGACGCCACGGTGAGCCAGCGATACCCCCCTTGCGAAACGTCCGTCTTCTTCACGAAGCCGGCCACCTGTGTGTAGAAGCGCAAGGCCTTGTCGAGGTCGTCCACGTAAATGGTTGCCAGCTTGATCTTCATTGGCTTCCTCCTGTGACATTCGCGGCGTCGGCCGCGTCAATGGTTTTCAGCCTAGGCCCGCCGGGCCCGCGGTTGCTTCTTCATTTCTGACGGATATCACACGCCCAGGATTCGGTGCAGCACCTCGCTGTCCCGAGCCCGCGCGGCCGGAAGGACCTCGACGATGCGCCCCTTCTCGATGAATGCGGCCCGGTCGGCAACGCGCAAAGCCATCTGGTGATTCTGCTCGGCCAGCAGGATCGACACACCGGTCGACTTGAGCGTTCCGAGCAGCGTCCCGATCGACTGCACGAGCACCGGCGCGAGGCCTTCAGTCGGCTCGTCAAGCAACATCACGCGTGGGTTGCTCATGAGCGCGCG
>WNFA01000987.1_pt1 | contig 30122 bp, 24 predicted proteins | sample 5400481 | NCBI WGS metagenome assembly WNFA01 (sample SAMN13153340, study PRJNA577476) | soil metagenome | isolation source: 120 cm saprolite under Douglas fir tree site 2 hole 1 replicate 2 | place: USA:California | collected 2015-04-18 | reverse complement strand
GCGCACAAAGAACCATTTGCTCGTGAGCCACCAACCGATTTCGGGACGGGGTTCGTGAATCCACGTGAAGATGTATTGCCGTCCGATGATCAGGCCGATGAACAGCAGCAGCGCCACGGTCGTAAAGGCGGCACCGGCCTCGGCAAACCGGATGATGACGCCCGACCAATGCCCTTTCGCCAGCTTTTGCGTCGCCGCGAAGACCACCATGCCCTGTGCCAGCCCCACCCAGAACACGAAGTTGGCATGGTACGCCCACCACGTCCGCTCGGGATGCCCGCCGAGCAGGCCGAGCACGAGGATGATGCCGCCAAGAATCGCCGCGATCGCGCCGAACAGCGCGAATCGCGCGACCGGGGCCTGGCGCGCCTTCTGCACGAGATCGGAGCGACTGATCGTTGCCGCGCTCACTGACCGGCTCGAGCGTTGAGCTGGAGACTGCGGACGTAGTTGACGAGATCCCAGCGGTCGTTCCCGTGGATCTTGTCGCCGTAGCGCGGCATCAAGCCGCGGCCCATGCGCTGTGCCTCGACGATCATCCCATAGATCGCGCCGTCAGTCATCTTGGGGCGCGACGGATCGACGAGCGAAGCAACACCCGGGAACGGTCCCCCGCCGGCCAGCGACACCGGGCCATCGCCGCGGCCGTGCTCGCCGTGACAGACCTGGCAATAGGTCTGATAGACCCATTGCCCGCGGTTCAGCGACTCCGCCGTACGCGTGCGCGGATTGACGAGCCGATCGGCCGTCTCTCGAGTCAGCGGGAGCTCCGCACCGTCTACAGGAACCGTCCCCGCTACCGGCGGAATCGGCCGGGCGTACGGCTTGATGTTGCGCTGGTGCCGCATCGTCGCGAACCAACCGACTTTGTGCACGACGGTGTCGGGCTCGCAGGCGCCGAGGAACCCGAGCGTGACGAGCAGCAGGGCAACGCGTCTAGCCACGACGCACTTCCTCCGCCCCGGCGTCGCGCAACGACGACTCAATCCGCGCGGCCTTGTCGCCTGCCGTGGGCACGAAGATGCCGAACCGGTCGTTCGTGAAGCGCACGTCGTACAGGATCGTGCCGGCGCGCCGCGCCGCAAACAACGAGTTGAAGAGGACGCCGAGGATCGTCGCCAGGGCACCGAACAGAATCGTCATCTCGAACATGATGACGACGTAAGGCGGAATGGACCCGACGGGCTTGCCGCCGACCACGATCGGCCAATCGGCCGACATCCAGAGCGTCAACCACGCGCCGATGGCACAACCGGAGATTCCGCCCACCAGCGTGAACATCCGGACCGGGCTCACCCGCTGGCCCAATGCGTCCTCGATCTCGTGGCGCGGGATTGGCGAATACACGGTGAAATCGGTATGCCCCGCCGCGCGCAGCTGCTTGATCGCCGCGACCGTGGTATCGAGGTGCGCGAAGACCCCGAGTACGCCGGGCGTCGGCGGCGGCCGAAACAGATCGTTGAGGGGCTTGGGGAGCGCCATCATGCGTGCACCTTCGACGCCTTGCTGCGGGACGGCGGCAACACTTCCTTCACCTCGGAGATCGAGACGGCCGGGAAGTTCTTCACAAAGAGCAGGAACCACATGAAGAACCAGCCGAAGCTGCCCGCCATGATGCCCCAGTCGGCCCACGTCGGGTTGTAGACCGCGTTCGTCCACTTGGTGAATGGCTCGCCCGCGAGCGACACGACGATGATCACGTAGCGCTCGAACCACATCCCGATGTTGACGAAGATCGAGATCACGAAGAGCGCGGTGATGTTCGTCCGGACCTTCTTGAACCACAGCAGGAGCGGCAGGAACGCGTTGCAGATGTACATCGTCCAGGACGCCCACCAAAACGGGCCGAACGCGCGGTAGTAGAACGCGGCCCGCTCGGTCGGGTTCCCCCCATACCAGGCGATGAAGTTCTCTGTGAGGTAGGAAAACCCGACGATGGATCCGGTCAGCAGGCACAGCTTCGCCAGGTTCTCGAAATGCTTGACGGTGATCAGCTCTTCCAGACCGAACAGCGTGCGAATCGGCGTGAGCAGCGTGATCACCATACCGCAGCCCGAGTAGATCGCGCCGGCGACGAAGTACGGGGCGAAGATCGTCGCGTGCCACCCGGGGACGAGCGCCATCGCGAAGTCCCAGGACACGACGCTGTGCACGGACAGCACCAGCGGTGTCGCGAGCGCGGCGAGGTAGAGGTAGCCGCGCGTGTAGTGGCGCCACTGCTCGTTGGAGCCCGTCCAGCCGATCGACGTGAGCGCGTACAGCTTCTTGCGCCACCCCGTCGCCAGGTCGCGGACCGCCGCAATGTCGGGGATCAGACCCATGATCAGGAACACGGTCGAGACGGTGAAGTACGTCCCGATCGCGAACTCGTCCCAGATGAGCGGCGACTTGAAGTTGGGCCACAGCCCGCGCTCGTTGGGATACGGAATCAGCCAGTAGAAGTACCACTGCCGCCCGATGTGAATCAGCGGGAACAGGCCGGCCGTCATCACCGCGAAGACCGTCATCGCCTCGGCGGTGCGGTACACGGCGGTGCGCCAAGCCGATCGGAAGAGAAACAGAATCGCCGAGATCAGGGTCCCGGAGTGTGCGATGCCCACCCAGAAGACGAAGCAGGTGATGAACACCGCCCAGTACACGGGATGCGAATACCCGGCCAGCCCCAGTCCATAGCGCAGCAGGTACAGCAGCGTGATGATGCCGACGGCGAGCAGCGTGACGGCGGCGCCGAGCAGCAGGAAGTATCCGCGCGACGGCGTGCCGAGCGTGCGCGCAATCGTGCGCGTGACGTAGTCGTACGTCACACGCGTCGGCGCCGTGGGGGGGGGCGTCTCAGCCATGGCCGGGCGTATCCTGTGCGACGACGCGGGCCAGATAGGTGATCGCCGGCTTGGTGTTCAACCCTGCGAGCACGTGATAGCCGCGCGGGTTCCCTGCGAGCTCGTACACGCGGGAGTGCCGGTCGTTGAGGTCGCCGAACACGATCGCTTCGGACGGGCACGTCGCCTGGCACGCGGTGACGATGTCGCCGTCGCGCACGTTCCGGTTCTCGAGCTTCGCCTGGTTCTGCGCGCCGCGGATGCGCTGCACGCAGAAGGTGCACTTCTCCATCACGCCCTTCTCGCGTACCGTCACGTCGGGATTGAGCAGCATCGACAACGGCTCGGGGAACGCCTCGTACTTGCCGTCCTTCTCCGCGTAGTTGTACCAGTTGAAGTAGCGGACCTTGTACGGACAGTTGTTGGAGCAGTAGCGCGTGCCGACGCAGCGATTGTAGACCTGGCCGTTCAACCCGTCCGGCGTGTGATACGCGGCGAACACCGGACAGACCGGCTCGCACGGCGCGTTGCCGCACTGCTGGCAGAGCATCGGCTGATTGACGGCGCCCTGGACGTTGTCATGCTCGTCGACACGCCAGTAGCGCTCGAGTCTGAGCCACGCCATTTCGCGCCGGCGCTCCGTCAACTCCTCGCCGACGGTGGGGATGTTGTTCTCGGCGTAGCACGCGGTCACGCATGCCGAGCACCCCGTGCATTTCGAGAGATCGATCGCGAGACCCCAGCGCGGCTGCTCGCCTCTGTAGTTGCCGATCTCCGCTTTCTCATGTTGGCGCTCCGCCCACCATTCGACCGCGTCTTTCGCGTACTCGGGCGTCTCCTCGTGATGGAAGGGCGCATCACCCGGATGCAGCGCCTTGGCGCGCGCGAGCGACAGAACTTCGGTGGTGCCCAGGCCGAGCTCGCGAGCGTTCCCTTCGATCGTGGCCATTCGCCGTTGATGCTCATCGGTCTTCGTCGCGCTGGCGCGCACGATGAAGGAGCGACCGCCGTACGTGGTCGCCTGCGCACCGAGGAGCTCGAAGGCATTCGACGAGCGGTCCTTGGCGTAGCGGCCGTACGCGGTGTGTCCCTGCCCCGTCGGCACTGCGAGCACGTCCGGCCGTACCGAGCGCGTGATCCACGCCGGGAACTTCGTCCCGCCGAAATCCGACTTGAGGAGCAGGAAGTCCCCGGTGGCGAGACCCCACTTCGCGGCCGTATCGGGATGCACTTCGACCCAACTGTGCCAGGCGATCTTCGAGACGGGATCCGGGAGCTCCTGCAGCCACGGCTTGTTGGCGCCGCGCCCATCGTGAAGCGCGGGGTGCGGGAAGACGATGACTTCTTGCTCCTGGCCGGCAGAGGCGGCAGGCGCCGCAAAACTGAGTTTCGAAACGTCGGCAAGACGCACGGTGCGCGTCGGCGCGTCGGCGTACATCCCGCCCTTCGCCAGCGCATCCATCCAGTACTGGTCGAACCCCGCGGCGTGGCGACTGCGCCACTTGGCCTGCAGATAATCGAGGAACGTCCCAGTCTTCCCGGAAAGCTTGAGGATCACGTCGCCAGTCGGCTGCGTACCAAACACCGGTTGCACCACCGGCTGCTGCAACCCGACGACGCCGGCCCGCGGCCGGCTGTCGCCCCATTGCTCGAGCGGATGGTGATCGGGCAAAATCAGGTCGCACGCGGCTGTCGTCTCGTCCATGTAGGACGAGAAGCTGACTTTGAAGCCGACCTTGCCGAGCGCCTGCTGGAATGCGCCGGGCACTGAGTGCGCCGGGTTCGTGCCGTGCACAAACAGGAGCGCCACACGGCCGGTGCTCATGTCCGACGTAAGCGCCGTCAGATCGGCGAAGGTGTTCGTCGAACCTACGCCCAAATCGGCGCCGAACTTCACGAGCGTCCCGACCGCGCCGACCACGTAGTTGAGGATGTTCACCGCGGCGACGATTTCCGCGCCATTGGCGGCTTGCGTCGCCATCCCACCGGCGACGGCGAGTCCGCCACCCGACCGGGCGAACTCGCGGGCCAGCCGGACGATCGTCGCTTCGTCGATCCCGATCACCTGAGCGACGGCGCGCGGGCTATGTGCCCCCAGCACGCTGACGAGCCGGCTGGCATCGGCAGGCATGCGAGACAGATGCTGGCTCATGATCACCTGTGCCATTGCCAGGGCCAGCATGCCTTCGGTGCCCGGCTTGGCGGCGATCCACTCGTCGGCGTTCATGCCGGTGAGCGACAGGCGTGGACCGACATACACGAACTTCGCCATCGACGCGGGGCGACCGGCATCGAACGCGTGCGCGCGCGCGAACCCGTTCTGGAATTCGACCGGCGAGAGCCACGTGTCGAGGAAGTCGGCGCCGAACGACAGCAGGTACTTCGCGTTCGCGAAGTCGTACGTCGGCAGCGTCGCGGTGCCGAAGGCCATGCGATTGCCGGCTCGTAGCGCCTCGAACCCGAAGGCCTCGTAGCTCATGCGCCGTCCGCCCACCTGCTTCATCCATTCATCGACGAGGTCGCCGAACGTCGACTGCTCGGCGCCGGTCAGGAAGACGATGCCCTTCCCTTGCGCCTCGCGCACCTTGGCGGCGAGCCGCTGCAGCGCGCCGTCCCAGTCGATATCCTCGAACGTCCCACTCGCGTTCCGCACGAGCGGATGGGCGATGCGATCGGGGTTGTAGAGTCCCTGGATTGCCGCCTGCCCGCGCGCGCACAGTCGCCCGCGATTGATCGGCGAGTCGGGATTGCCTTCGAGTTTGACGGCCCGTCCCTCGCGCACGCGGACCCGCACGCCGCATCCCGCCGCGCACTCGCGGCACGTGGTGGCGTAGTAGGTGGCGGTACCAGGGATCTGATCTTCAGGCTGGATCAGATACGGAATGAGCCGCTCGGTGGGCTCGGGGCCGATGCCGCAGGACGACAGCGCGGCCGCACCGGCGCCAGTGACGCCGAGGACCTTCAGGAAGCGTCTGCGATCGATGGAGTCGGTCATATCAGTAGTGGCACACGCTGCAGTCGCGGGTCACGTTGTTCTTGATGTGACAGCGGACGCACCATCCCATGCGCAACGTCGACACCTGCGCGACCTGCGCCATGCGCTCGACCTGGCCGTGGCACGTCGCACACGCCGTCGTGCCGAGCGCTTTGATGTGCCGCATATGGGGGAAGCGCACGAAACCGGGGAGCGCGTGCACCCGGATCCACTCGGGCGGCTTCCGTTCACGCCACGCATCGCGGACCTTCTTGATTTCGGCCTGATGCGACGGCGGGGTTCCGCCGATCAGCTGATGACACCCCATGCAAGTCTGGAGGGACGGGATCCCCGGCTCGCTCGAGATCGCCGCCGAGTAATGGCAGTACATGCAGGGGATCTGATCCTGGCCGGCATGGACGTCGTGACGGAAGAAGATCGGCTGGCGCGGCCCCGTGAGAGCGCTGGTGTCCTTGATGACGGGAGCCTGATACCGGGAAGACGGAGAAGAAGCCGATTGTGCCTGCTGGCCGTTCGCGACCACAGGCGGGAGGGCGAGAATCAACACCACGACCGCAGCTGAACGCAGATTCCCTCTACTGGCTAATCAGTGGTTCGGTTTTGGTGTGGGGCGGCTTAAGCCCGAAGGCTCACGAATGTAACAACGGCTACTCCGGGCGCGCCAGTAGTTGGTACTTCAATCGCACCACGTCGACAAACGCGTGGACGGCATCGAGATCGTCGAATTCCATCCAGCAATGGCGCACGCCGTCGGATATCGTTCCGTCACGCACCGCCTGTTTGATGACGCGCGGCAAGCCGTTCGTCGCGCTGATTTCCTGCTCCTCGACCCCCGACAAGACGAACGTGCCGCTCACGCCCGTCTGCATCGGGTGGAGGTAGCCCAGCTTCCGGCCCCCAACTTCGTACATCCAGACCCATTTCCACATCGTGCCGAGGTACACGACTTGCTCGGTCACATGGCGCAGGTTGCGCAGCTCTTCGCGGGCCGTCTTGAATCGCTGGGCGGCGCGGGCGGAAAGGTCACGCACGGGCTGATCGGGCTTGGGCCGCTGGCGCGGGCTCAGGTACAGATGGCCGGCCCAGTAATCAGTGGTTGGCTTATTCATTGGCGCCCCAATACTACAGGTGTGGTCAAGAGGCGAAATCGACCAGGGTCGAGCAGCCGCCCACACGACTGCTGGGGCACCGCCATACGCCCGTCCCGGCCCATCGCCAGCTTGATGACGTCGCCGTTGCGGCCGAACCAGCGGCTCGATGGCTCGAGATCAGAGGCATAGACGAACAACGGCAATGACGCCGCAGCGAGCCCCGCCTGGGAGCCAATGCCCGATTCCGGCATCGTGCCGGCCCACAACTTCGCACCATATTCGGCAGCCAACCGGTAAATCCGGCAGACCTCCGTCAGCCCGCCGACGCGATGCACTTTGATGTTCCAGACCTTGGGCCCGTTCAATGCCATGATCTGCTGGGCGGCGCGCGCGTCGCGCAACGTCTCATCGAGGCAGATCGGGGTGCGCAACGCTTGCCCGAGCCGGGCATGCCCTACCAGCTCGTCAGGATGGAGAGGTTGCTCGATGTAGAGGAGACCGGCGTCGTCGAGCGTGCGCAACGCGGACTCGTCGCGCGGCCATTCATACGCGCCATTCGCGTCGACCGTAAGGGGAAGATCGCTGCCCTCGAGTCCCTGCCGCGCCGCGCGAACCGCCGCCACGTCCCAGCCCGGCGCCACTTTGATTTTGACCCGCGCGTATCCGTGCCGCACGGCGTCATAGACCGAGCGCGTCAGCTCGGCGGGATCGCGGTCGGGTGGAATCCCGAGCGCGACACCGCAGGCGACCGCGGGCGCGGGCTTCACGCCCAGTCGCTCGCCGAGCAATGCCGCGAGCCCGGTGCCCCGGGCGTGCGCTTCGAGATCCCACGCTGCAGTTTCGATTCCCGCGCGCGCAAACCAATTGCCCCGTACGCCATCGCGCACCACGGCGTCCACGGCTTCGGGCAACGGATCCTCAAACTCCCGGCCCACGACGCCCGGCAACAGTAGTCGTGTGATCAAGTCACGCGCGCTGGACAGCGTCTCCTCGGAATAGAATGGACGCTCGAACGGCGGGCATTCACCGTATCCGACGTGGCCGGTGTCGTCATGCAGCACGACGATAAGCGAGCGCCGTTCCGTCATCGTACCGCCCGAAATGATGAACGGCTCGAGGAGTGGCAGCGTGAGCTCGAACAACTCAGCGCGGGCGATGCGTGTCATCGTGATCTGTCTGTCTTGCGGAACCACACGCGGATCCAGAGGCCAAGCGGAAGGACGACGAGTAGTCCGGCCACTACGAGAAGCCCCTGGCTCCCACTCGACGGGATCAACCATGCCACGGCACCAATTGCAACGCCCGCCATCATCATCTGGAGGTAGGCACTCTCGATGCGTTCGCGCGCGGGAAGCCACGACATCCGATCGGAGAAGAGCGAGATGACCCCGAAGCATCCCAGCGCAACGACCCCGAGCCACCGGGCCCAGGCCTTGGTCGGATCAACGGTGCCGCCCCAGGCCAGGACCACCGCGAGGGCAAGAAACGCCAGCCCTGACAGTCGACGACGCTCGCTCAACGCTTCGCTCCGGGAAGGAGATCGAGGAAATGCAGCTCGCCGCCGCGTCGCTCGAGTGCGCCTGCGGCTTCGCGTTCGAGCATCACCGCGATCAGGCCGTCGCGCGGATCGAACATCAACGCATGGAGCGCACGCTGCGTGCGTGACCCCTCGGTCGCGGGATACTCCTCGAGTGGGAGCTGAAAGAAGGTATGCAGCTGGACGGACGAACAGCCGCGCAGAGCGTATTCAACAATCATCCGACCGCTGGAAACGTTTCCAGTACCCGACAGTTCCGGGATCCCCGGGCTCGTGCCCGGGGTCAGCCGAGCCAACACGCGCAGGTTGCGATCGCTCAATTCTGGTCCTCCGTACGCCACGCCCTGCTGGGGATCGAACAGTCGATTGAACACCACGAGCGCGTCGGCACTCGCCACCGCTTTCACCATCTCGAGCTGAAAGTCATCGTCGAAGCGCGCATTCATCAGCTTCATGGCGAGCCGAACATTGGCGTGCGCTTTGATCTTCGCGGGCACTTCTCGCAGCCATCGCAGGATCTGCTGTTTCTCGTCAGCAAGGGGATCTCCTGCGAGCGTCGGCGAGAAGTCCTTCTCCAACAAGAGCGGCGTCTGACCGCACGCTTGCGCCAGCGCGTGGGTTGTAAAGGCATACTCGTCGTCGCGAAACGGCTCAGTCAGTCGCGGTAGATGATACTTCACCGACGGCACGGTCAGGAGCAGTCCGGCCCGCGTGAAATCCCAAGCGGCGCGTGCCAGCGCAAGATAGTCATCGAACGAGCGATCCCAGCCCCTCCCTTTCCACGTCACCGTCCAGCCTCCGCCGCGCCGCTCGACTTTCATTTTCGTCTCATGAATCGCCCAGGCGGCCATCGATTGATCGCCGGCCGGGTCCTGCGCGATCACGGTCTTCAGCACCGCGAACGCGAGCCCGGCCTCGGCGTCGGTTTCCAGCTGCCCGCTGTTGAGCGACAGCTGGCCGGAGCCTTTGCCGATGGGGTGCGGGATCGGCTCGCCCAGGTAGCGCGCCGCGAGGTTGATCCGGTAGGTGTCGCGCACGTGCGCGGGAAAATCGCGCGGCAACGCCCGCTTGAACCGCTCGAAGTCGTTAGTGAGCGAAGCGCGAGAGCCGGAATTGCTCATCGGGCGTCGCTCCACTCAGGACCAGTCGAGCGACGAGCTCTCCAACGGCGGGGCCGTGTTTGAAGCCGTGGCCCGATCCCCCGCCCACGATCCACGCGTTCGCCGCGTCGGGGTGCCGATCGATGATGAAATGCTCGTCGGGAGACTGCTCGTACTGACAGACGCGCGACTCGAGCAGCGGCGCGCCCTTCAGTCCAGGGAATCGGTACGCGAGATAGTCGCGGGCGATTTGGAGGGCGTCGGGACTCGGGACTCGGGACTCGGTAGTCGGATCGATGACCGGTCCTCTGGTATCGTCGGCGACCTTGAAGCCGCGCCACTCGTTCCCGGGAATACCGTACATGAAGCGTGTGCCATGATCGGCCCAGACGGGCAGGGCTTCTTCGGTGAAGCGTCGATCGCCGGGCGGCGTCCCGAAGAAGAACACCTCCTGCCGAGTCGGCTTCACGCGGTCACCGACCGCATCGGGAAAGAGCGCGCCGAGCCACGGACCGCAGGCAAAGACAAAGTGGTCAGCCGTCAGTTTACTGTCGTCAGACAGGCCTATCGCAGAAAGCTCTCCTCCACGCGGTTGGATCGGCGCTTGCACCGCCAGCTGACGGTACTCGCCGCCCTCGGCGAGGAACCCCTCGAGCACCGCGGCGCACGCCCGCCGGGCGGTGAGATAGCCGCCCTCTTTCTCGAGGATCGCCCAGCGAACCCGGTCGCAATTGATTTGCGGGAGGCGCCGCGCGACTTCGGGGCCCTGCAGCTCCTCGAACGTGACGCGCGCCTCGCGCAGGATCGGCAACGCCGCCTTCTCGTACTGGTCATCGCTCTCGACCAGCCAGAGCACGCCGATGCCGTGATACAGCTGCCGGTGCCACCGCGTCTGGTGCTCTTTCCAGAGTGTCAGCGCACGCGCCGCCATCTTCGTGTAGATCGCGCGCGGTCCGTAGGTCGCGCGGATCACGCGCGTCTCGCCACCCGAGCTTGCGCGCGAGTTGCCGGGGCCCCAGGCGTCAACGAGGGTGACGCGCGCACCCTGGCGACGCAGGAACAGCGCAGTCCAGCCGCCGAACGCTCCCGCCCCGATCACGGCGATGTGCGGTTGCCTGGCTTGTGCCATCAAGACTTTCCCCCCGAGCGCCGCAGCGGCGCCGGTTTTGAGGAACGAGCGGCGACCTACCGTACGCGCGCCTCGCGCACCGCGCGCCGGACCGCCTCGCGCTCGGCCGCCGGCAGTGGCGGGCCCCACGGATCGTCGCACGCGTCGTCCGGGATCACGCCTTCGGCGGCGAGGGCCCAGAGCATCCGCCGAATGTAGCCTTCCATCGGCTCGGTGAAGGTCGCTTGCCCGAAGGCGTCTAACTGCGTGGACAGGCGTAAAAAGGCGTGGTCGTCGCCGCTCGCGTGAGCGCTCACCAGTGCCGCCTGCATGTCGGTGAGCGCCGAGCCCATGCCGATTAACGCCGCACGCGCTCCCATCATCAGCGAGTAGCCGAGGAATCGGTCTTCACCGGTGATCAAGAGCTTATCGGGGTGATCGCGCATCACCGCCGCGATCCGTTGGAATGTCATGACCGAATCGAGCGACGCGACCTTGATTCCGACGACACCGGGCAACGCGAGAATCCCGTGCAGGGTCGTGTCGTCGTAGTTCACGCCTCCGGCCGCTTCATACAGGTAGAATGCGATGACCGGCAGCTCCTGCGACAGCTCGTCGTGATACACGACCGCGTTCTCTTGTGTGGGAAACGCGAGGAGCGCATCGGCGCCGCCCCGTTTCGCGTCGCGGGCCATGGTCGGTCCGTTGGCCCCGGCCACGATGACTTTTCCGGGAAGCGCGGCACGCCACTCTTCCAGCACGACGCGCCGTTGATCGTCCGCCAGATGGGGACCACGACCGGTGTGTGCCCACACCGCGACTCCGGCGACTGGCTGCTGCGCCATCCAGGTCGCGTAGGCGCGTTGCGCCGCAAAGTCGATTGTCGAGCCGCGAAACGGGACCGGCACGGCCGGAATGAGGCCGCCCTCCAGTCGGACGGTCGGACGGTCGGACGGTGGGACGGTCAGCTCGCGAGCTCCCCGACGTTCTTGGATTCGATCGCCTCTCGTTTCTCGCGTGGCAAATCGAGGAGATCGAGTTTGGCGATGCTGTTCTCGGGGAGCCGCAGCGGCTGCCCCGTCCCGAAGACGAACCGCTCGGGGCCGATGGTATCGAGCAATGTGGCGAGATGGTCCTCCGGAGGGCCCCAGATCCAGCAGATGTCCCACCAGATGCGGCACGCCTCTTCCGGCGTGGAGCCGAAGTGCACCTCCTCGACAAACGCGCGGTCGGCGTGCGTCACGAGCAGTCGGAGGTCGGCGTCGCCGCGGATCAACGCGCGCACCGCGGCGGCCGGCAGCTCGGGGACGCGATCGTTGGGGTGGCGCTGGCGGCTGTCCTCGAGCCGGACGGCGAGCATCAACGGGATGCGGGCGGCGCCGCAGGCGGCGGCGAGGACGCGGATTTCGCCGCGCGCAGGCTCGAGTCCCAGATACAGCGGATCACAGCGGACTGCGGGCGCTCCGGCGTTGGCGGCGTCGGCGATCACCTGCTCCCACTGCGCCAATCCGGGATGCACGGTGGGCACCGGCTTGAAGCGCTTCTCCTTGCGCGCGGTCTCGTACAACCAGGCATTGCCTGCGGTGGGATCGCGCCAGAACAGGCTGGGGAGATGCGTGATCCAGGCAACATCGATCTGCGTGCGCTCGAGCGCGCGCACCAGCGCATCCGGCGAGGTGCCGGGAACCTTGCGCCACGGATACGCCCCAAGCAAGGCGTTGCAATCGATCCGCATCAGTCGGTCGGAAACGCGCCCGGCGGGAAAATGCGCGCGGCATTCTTCCAGCGCACCAACGTCATGTCGTCCTTGGAGAGGAAGGTCTCGAGGTAGCGGAGCTTGGCCCAGCCGGTGTCCATCGTGATGTCGCTGCCCCAGAGCAGGCGATTCACACCGACGCTTTCGATGCAGGCCTCGAGCATACCGCCGTCCACGCCGCTGCCCGAGAGATCGACGTAGACGTTGGGGACGTCCGCCGAGGCATGCAGCGAATGGAGCCAGTCCCCGCCCCCGCCGATGTGCGCCAAGATGAATGCGACGTCCGGATGACGGCGCGCGAGGGTGGACAGCTCGCACGCGTCCGACGCCTCCTGTCCCGGCCAATCGCAGCGCCGGTGCTGCCAGATGTGCTGCAGGACCGGCACGCGGCGCTCCAACGCCAGGGCGGCAATCGGATCGAGCAGCGGATCGTCCGCCCGGCGGCTCGCCGCAAGCTTGATACCGATCATCCCCGCGTCGAGACCGCGCACGATCTCGGCGCGGGCGTGCGCGGTGTAATTCGGGTTCACGCACACAAGCCCGCGAATGCGATCCGGATGCGCCCGCTGCAGGGCGAGGAGGGCATCGTTCCCGGCTGTGACATCGCGCGGTGACGGGAAATACGTCGGCGAGGTGAGGCCGAAACTGCCCAGGATCGACGCCACGTGTATCGTGATGCCGATCTTGGCGCCGGCGGCCAGGCGGCTTGCATTGCGCTCCCGCCAGTCGGCGCGGGGCGTCCGCTGGTGGTAAAAATGAGCGTGGACGTCGACAAGCATTGCCACAATCTACGCCCCTTTTATCTTGGGGGCTTCCTCAGTGGGGAGATTGGGATGGAGACGACGGTAAGCCGTGCGCGGGGCGTGCTGTTCGAGCCTCGGGCGACATTCAAGGAAGTCGAGTCCGAATTCACCAAACCGGGCGCCCTCTGGGGGCGCTATATCCTGCCGCTCGCGCTGATCGGGCCGCTGGCCGGCGCCGTCGGGCGACTGCTCTTCGGCAAGCGCATCGCGGGAACGAGCCTGCCGGAGTCCGTCACGATCAGCGGCGCGGTCATCTGGTTTGGCATCGCGCTGGTGCTGCAGCTGGCCGCGGTGTTCGCGCTGACGCAGATCATCAGCCTGCTCGCGCCCGGGTTCGGTGGACAGAAAAACGACGTCCAGGCCTTGAAGGTCGCGGCGTATGCGAGCACGCCGATGTGGCTGGCCGGCATATTCAACATTCACGGCCGGTTCCTCATGGTCGGCGTCATCGTTTCGCTGTACAGCCTGTATCTGATCTACCTTGGGCTGCCGACGCTCATGAAAGTCCCGCAGGATCGATCGATGGGCTACACCGCCGTCGTGATCATTGCGGCGATTGTGGTTTTCCTGCTCGTGAGCACGTACACGCTCTTCTAGATCGCGCGCAGGACTTCATGCAGCATGGCGAGGGCACGGTCCACCGTGCCCTCGTCGTGCGCCAGGGAGACAAAGTTGTACGCCGTGCGTTTGAACAGGAGACCGCGCTCGGCCGCGTGAGACGTCAGGGCGCGCGAGAGGTCTTCGGTCACGCAATGCAGGAAGCACATCTCGGCAATACCCGCGACGCCGGTCACCAGGCCCGAGTGCGCGCGTTGCACCTCGTGCAGACCGTGCAGCAGTCGCGTCCCGATACGATGGAGATGGCCGCAGACGTCGTCGCGCGCGAAGACCTCCAGCGTCGCGCGTGCGGCGGCGAGTGCCACACCCTCGGTCGCCAGCGTGGAAGAGATCCAGGTGCGGCTCGCGCCATTCATGAGGTCTGCCCTGCCGCCCACAACCGCGAGCGGGAATCCGTTCGCGAGCGCCTTGCCCAACACGACGAGGTCGGGCGCGGGCTGCACGTGATAGCGTTCGACGGCGCCCCCGATCGCGAGTCGGAAGGCCGTCTTGATCTCGTCGAAGATCAGGATCGCGCCCACACGTTCGGTCTCGACGCGCAGCATCTGGAGCCATTCGCGCGCGGGCTCGGACACGATCACCGGCTCCACGACCACCGCGGCGAGGCGTGCGGCGCGCCCACGGATCATCTCGCGCCCGGCGGCGACGTCGTTGAACGGCAGCTCGGCGAAAAGATTACGCACTGCCGCGGGCACGCCTTCAGTGGCGCCCTGAGACCAGTCGAGCCAGCCGTGGTACCCGCAGCCCAAGACCTCGTCACGGCCGGTGGCGACGCGCGCCAAGCGCACCGCCGCGGCGACGGCCTCGGCACCGGTCTTGAGAAAGCGCACGCGCTCGAGCCAGGGGATCTTCTCGGCCAGTGCCTCGGCGAGCGCTTCCTCGGCGATGGGCGGCAGCGGCCCGACGACGCCGGCGGCGATCGCGGCCGTGGCGGCGCGATTGACGTCGGGGTGTCCGTATCCCAACGCCACGGCGCCCAGCGCCATGACGAAGTCGACGTATTCACGCCCATCCTCGTCCCAGACGCGGCAGCCGTCCGCCCGCGTCATGCGCGCGGGGGTCCCGAACAACGCGTCGGGGCGCTTGCTACCGGTCGACGTGAAGCCCGGAACGCGCCAGTCGTTCACCGTATTTGGTCACCTCGATGGCCATCGCACGCAACAGTTTCACCTCACGAGCGTCCAGCGGCGCCCGATGCGCGATCTCACGCATCGTCCGCATTACGCCGTCGGCATTACGCGTCTTGAAGAACTCGATCGCATGCAGCGCCCGGGCGACATCGGCAAACAGCCGCTCGAGCTCCGCGGCGTCGGCCGGCTCCGATGGCCGCCGCGGCGCCTTGAACGGACGCGCCTCGGCGCCCCGCGCGAGTGCCAGCTCATACAGCATGATGATGACGGCATGGCCGAGATTGAGCGAGGCGTACTCGGGATCGCTGGGAATCGTGACGACGCGGTGGCAACGATCGAGCGCTTCGTTGGAGAGCCCCTTGTCCTCGCGCCCGAAGAGTAAGGCGATCGGTCCGCCCGCGCCCGCGTCCAGCGCGACGATCTCGGCAGCGGCGTCTCGCGGGCGCTGCCGATTTCGCTTCGCCGTCCGTCCGCGCGCCGTGAACCCGACGATGTGTACGCAGTCGGCCAGCGCCTCCTCGAGCGTCGCGTACGTGCGGACGCGCGCGAGCACCTCCTGCGTCTGATGCGCGATGCCCTCCACCCGGTAGGCTTCGTACTCGCGCGGATTCACGAGCCGCAAATCGCGCAGGCCAAAGTTCTTCATTCCGCGCACGACGTGCGCGATGTTCACGAGGTCCTGAGGCTCGTGCAGGACGACGACGATCATCCCACGAGCTCGAGAATCCCGAAGCGGGCGGGATCCTGCCGGTCCCCGCGCAGCCAGACCCACCCGCCGCCGCCGCTCCACACCAGTTGGCCCACGCGCCGCAGGCGGCCGGGCAGCATTTCATTAATGATGAGGTCGAAGCTCACGCGGCCGCCTGCGTGGGGGTAGGCGCCGGCGGGCCACGGAATGCCGACGGTCACGCAGTAGCCGGTGTCGGTACGGCGCCAACCGCCGCCCACCGCCCCCCCTCCCTGTGGCCCGTGCGTGTCGCTCGTCGCGCGGGCACGAACGGAGTGAGCGCCCTCATTCGGAATAATGAGGTAGCCAACCGGAGCCGCGCCGGCTTCACTCGAGTGACGGTGGGCCGCGCCGACATACACCTGCAGCCCATCGGAATGGATCTCGTCCGGCTCATTGTCGAGCTTGAGCGGCGGCGCGGCCGCCGGCCGCAGCACGAGATCCGGTTTGGTCACGACCACCGCCAGGTACAGCGCCGACTCGTCCCACGCCGCGTACGCCACCGCGGAGAAATCGTCGGGACCGGGGTACGCATCTTCGCTGCGCCGATATTGGTCTTCGAGTCCCAGCTCGAGCGGTTCCGACAGGTCGAAGCCGTCGAGTGACCCGTCGAGCGGCGGGGGGCCTCCGACCCGGAATGCCGGGGCGGTCGCGGGGGTGGGGAGGTCGATCTCGAGCAGCGGCGCGAACGGAGGCGTTTGCTCCCGCCGTCCACGCAACACCACCGCCTCCTGCCCTTCCCGCTCGACGGTCCATTCCGCGCCGCCGAACCGGTGTCGTTCCACCCCCGCGGCGGTCTCGATCTCGACCGCATCGCCTTGGGTGCGCACGGCGCGGATCGCGGGTTGATCCTCGTGCGTTTCGAGCACGGTGATCACGCGAGGGTTGCGGCCGAGCGCGCGCACGACGTAGAACTTCGCCCGTTCGGGCTCGCCCGGCAGGCCCGGCCCTTCCATTTCCAGGAGCGCGCCGTCGAAGCTGAGATGAGCGGTGAGGCGCCTTCCTTGCTGGACGTGCGACAGCACGACAGGACCAGGCGCGTCCGGAACAAAGCGCTGCACGCGCGTGACGAATTCGTCCGGCAGTTCGTCATTGACCCATCGGCCCCGCGTTGCCACCGCGCCACGACCCGCGATGTGCCACGGCAGCTCGAGCAGCTGGTCTTCCCGGCCCGCCATCATCGTCACATCGACGATGTAGGCGGGCCCGGTTGCCACCAGGCGAACGAGGTCGTTGAACCGCCCCTGGACCCACGCCCACTCTCCCTGGTCGTCGAAGCACTCGCAGGTGGCGTTGCCCCGCGGCTGAGATTCGCCATCCAGGCGCGGCGCGTTATGCGCCAACGTCGAACGGTACCAGAACAGATCGTGCGCGACATACGAGCCCGTGCCCGGGTCGGGCAGCCAGTAGGCGCCGTCCGCGTGCAACATGAGCTGGAGCCGGTCAGGATGGCCGTGCGCTCCACCCTGCGGACCGCACTCGACACCCACGTATCGATCCTCGCGCCGCAGGACCGCCAGGCCCTGGCTCCCGAGCAAGACGGTGTTCGGCTCCCACGGTGCCTCGCTCGCGGGAAGCTCGGGGAGCATTTCGAGCAGGGCCCACCACGAGAGCGTCGAACGGGTAACGGGACACGGGACACGGGACACGGGTGCCTCGTGGAGATAGGACTCCATCAGTTCGACCCGTGGCGGTTCGGCCTTTGTGTAAAGCGCTATTAACCAACCGAGCAGGTCGTCCCGTTTCCCGAGTCTCGCTAAGCCGATCTCCCAGAGCTCGAGATATCCGGGTTGCGCCAGCGAAACGCCAAAGCGGGAGTCCTTGCGCGCCGGATAGGTGAAATCCGGGAGGGCGGTCAACGACGGCGCCTGGAGGGCGGCGTGCAGACGGTCCGCGAGTCGCTGATCCTCGCGGAAATCGACTCCGGCGAGCCGCGCCCATCCGATCCCCGTGAGCAGGCCTCGCAAGGCGAACAGATGGTAGTTCTCTCCTTCGTACCACATGCCGTCGCGCCCATATCCGCGGACCAGATGTGCGATGAGACCTGTGTCGCCTTCGATGGCGCGCTGCGCGAGCTCCTCGTCCTCGAACCAGACGGCGGCCGCCGCCAGTGCGGCGTTGTTCCAGGTTTGCCGGTTCGAGAACCCCTCGTCGTAATCCCCGATCACCGTCGCCGCTTCTTCTACCACCTGATTCACGCCACGTGCCGTCGTGTCGTCGAGCTGGCCACAGGCGCGCAGCAGCGCGGCCGCGGCGACGAAGTTGCAGGTCCATAACGACTCGAGGTACGTGGAGAAGAAGAGGCGGCTCGGTCCGAGCACATTGTCGCGATTGGGATAGCGCCAATAGCGCTGCGCGTAGGCGTTGAGGATGTCGCGCGCGCGCGCCGCCGCTGCACGGTCCGTCTCGTCGCCCAACCCTGCGAGCGTCGCCAGGTGCGCCGCGCGTTCGGCGAGCCAGAGATGTTGCGAGCGCGCCCAACTCCAGTTGTGGCGCTCGCCGCGCCACGTCTTGCCGCAGCGCGGACATCGGTGCTCGTCAGGGGTCCAGGGATCGAACGTGAGCGCGGTGCCGTCATCGGGACAGAAGCCCCCATCCACCGTCAGCTGCGCCTTGTAGTCCGGAACGACAGGCATTCGATCGAGCAGCGGCCGCGCTCGCTCCCGCAAATGGGCGAGGAGCGCCCCGAGGTCAGCCGAGCCGCGGACTTCCTGCGCGCGCGAGGCGAGCTCTTCCGCCGTCACCACGTCCGCACTCCTTCCGGTGCCCAGGACAGGGGCAGCACTTTCGCGCCGGTACCGGCGACCGCGCTCGCGGCCTCGCCCGCGTCGCCACGCATGACGAAGAACATGCACCCGCCGGCGCCGGCCCCTGCGGCCTTCCCGCCGAGGGCTCCAGCACTGGAGGCAGCGGCCTCGAGCTGCGCCATCTCAGCGGTTCGAATGCCGGGATCGAGCGCCTGCTGATGCTTCCAGTTCTCGCTCAACAGCGCACCGACGCGAGCGAGATCGGCGGCGCGCAGCGCCTCGGCCATCGCGTTACCCGTTTCCTTCAACCCGTGCAGCGCACCCGTCACCTTGCGGTCGCCGCGCTCGTACGCTCCCATCACGCGCGCAATCGTGTCTCCCGAGACTCGCGACTTGTTGGTGTAGCAGATGAGCGTCTGGCGCTCGAGGGCGGACGCGAATGTCGAATCCAGCGTCACCGGCTCTACGCCGACGTCGGGATCGCGGAAGCTGAGGCGATGAAAGCCTCCGAGCGCCGCGCCATACTGGTCCTGCTTCCCACCGGGGAGCTCGGCCTCGATGGTCTCGACCTGCCAGGCCTGGTCCGCCACGTCCTGTCCGCTCAACGTCTCCTGGCGCGCGCGTGTCAAGGCACCCACGAGCGCGACGCCCAGCGCGCCCGAGCTGCCGAGTCCCGAGCCCGGAGGGGCGTCGCATCGCGTCGTCAGCGTGAAACCACCCAGCACGGGGAAACGGCGCAGCGCAGCCGTGAGCAAGGGCAATTTGCCGGGGGGAACGAGTCCACCGGAATTTGCGCATTCGAGTGTTTCGCCGAGCTCCTCGGAAACCAGGCGCAGCAGCTTCCCACCCATGTGCAGCTCGACGTGCGCGCGTAACGCGATCGCGCCATTCACCACGACTCCGCCTTCACGCGCCGAGAACGGTGGGACATCGGTCCACCCTCCGGCAAAGTCCAGCCGCAAGGGGGCGGTCGCGTGAAACGCGGTTGGGAGATCGCGACGTCTCATGGCTGCACCCACCAGGCGGCAACAGTCGGCAGCTCGCCCCGCATGTCCATGCGGACGCCCTGCACTCGGCTGTTCATCGCCTGCACGCCGCGCGCGTGGTACAGCCAGACGACGGGGAGCTGCTCCGCAAAGACGCGCTGCGCCGCTATGGGATCGGTGGGCACGGAGATGCCCGTGAGTCTGCCGAGTGACTGCAGGTAGCCGAGCTCCGGGTCTCCCGGAATCCCCGTAACCGCGGCGCCAAAATCGTGTCGCTCCCCGGTTAGACGGTTCTGGAACGTCGCGTTCTCGAGCTGGCGAATCGTCACGTCGAAGCCCACCGCATTGAGACGCGCCTGCAGCATCTGCTCGAGTGCTGCCTCGCCGCTCCCCACCGTGAGCAACTCGAAGCGTGGGGTCGCGCCGAGGGCCGCCACGAGGCGCCGCGCCGAGTCGGGCGCGAACGGGACGTGCGGCGGCGCGACGTAGTGCGGTACCCCCGACGGTACCGGTCCCTCCGCCACCGTCCCAAAGCCAAAGAGGTAGCCGTCGACAATTTCCTGCCGATCAATGGCCAGGGTGGCAGCAAGTCGCGCGCGCGGGTCGTTGAACGGCGGCCGGCGCGTGTTGAAGACGAGGCCGTACGGCAAAATCAGCGGATACTCGCGCAGGGCGAGCTCGTGATGACGACGCACGAACGCGGCGTGCTGGGGACTGATCCCCGCGAAGTCGAGCTCACCGGCCACCAGCGCCGAGAGCTTGACCATCGGCTCGTCGACGATCACCACGATCAGCCGATCGACGCGCGGCGGACCACCCAGGTCCCGAGGAAAGTCAGCGCTCCGCGCGAACACCCACCGCCGGTTGGGCTCGTGCGTCACGAATCGGAAGGGACCGTTGCCCACCGGATGGACGTTCCAGGAGGCGTCCCGCAGTCGCGCGTGGGGCACGCTGTCGAGCAGGTGCGCAGGCAAGATCGCCAGATCCGTGAGGACGTCGGGGAGATCGGCTCCGGCTCGAGGCACGGCCGCACCGCTGAATCGCAGCTCGATGGTCGAATCGTCCAACGCAGCAACTGACGTCAACGTCTGCAGCTCCGTGAACCGCGGATAGCCCGTCGCCGGATCGCGCGCTGCCTGCAAGGTCCAGACAACGTCGCGCGCGGTCGTCGCCGTGCCGTCGTGCCAGCGCACGTCCGTCCGCAGTCGGAACGTCAGCGCTCGTCCGCCGTCCGACCAGCGCCAGCTGCGCGCGAGGTAGGGCCGCGGCACGAGCAATGAGTCGTAGCGAGCGAGCGTCGTGAGCAACACGTAGCGTTGAACCTGGCGAGCGAGTGGGTGGAGGGTGAGGAGCGGGTTGATGCTCTGGAGATCGGCGCCGGACGCGAACAAGACCGTCGCGCCGCGGCGCACAGCCTCGTCGCCGCACGCGCACGTCAGCAGTTCCACTGCCAGCAGCATGGGCACGACCACGCGCGACACGCACGGATTCTAGCGGGGCACGAGTGGCGGCGCGAGATTCCCGCCGATGCTCGCCAGGCTGGGACACCGTCTGCTCGCCGGTCTTGCCGTCGTGCTCGGCGTCGTGACGCTGACGTTCTTCCTGTTGCACCTCGCACCAAGCGATCCTATCGACATAATGCTGGGGCCGGCGGCGACGGCCGAACAGCGGGCGGTCCAGCGTACGGCGCTTGGGCTCGACCGCCCGTTGCCGGCGCAGTTCGCGAGCTGGTTGAGTCGTTTCGCGCGGGGCGATTGGGGGAACAGCATTGCCAAGGGCCGGCCGGTGCGCGCGATCCTCGCCACCGCCTGGCGCCAAACCGCCTGGCTCGTCGCGTTGTCGCTGGTGCTCAGCTACCTGATCGGCCTCGCGATCGGGGCCGTGCAGGCGGCTCGAAGCGGGTCGCGACTCGATACGCTTCTCTCCGTCTCGACCGTCACCCTCTTCGCCATGCCGGGTTACTGGCTGGGGCTGATGCTGGTCCTGGTCTTCACGTATTGGGCGCGGGCGCTGCCGGCCTTCGGGACGGCGGGACTCGACGCTGATTACCTGCAAGGCGCGAGCTGGCTGATCGATCGACTGCGGCATCTCGCCTTGCCGCTCGCGACGCTCACGCTCATCGGAATCGGAGGCGCCGCGCGGTTCGTGCGCGGCGCGATGCTCGACACCCTGCGCCAGCCATTCATCATGACCGCCCGCGCTAAGGGTCTGAAACCGCGGCGCGTCGTGGGCCACCATGCGCTCCGTAACGCGCTCACGCCGCTGGTGACGATGCTCGGCCTCTCGCTGCCGGCGTTGTTTTCTGGCGCCGTCTTTATCGAGGCGGTGTTCGCCTGGCCGGGTGTCGGTCGCGTCCTCGTCGAGGCCGTCCGAGCCCGCGACTATCCCGTCGTGATGGCCGCGACGGCGATCAGCGCCGTCCTCGTCGTCGCCGGCAACATGATCGGCGACGTCCTGGCCGCGTGGGTCGACCCGCGTGTCCGGGCTGGGAGCGCGGCGCCTTGAGCAAGCTGCTGCGGGACCGGCGCGGGGCGTTTGGATTCGTCGTCCTGCTCGTCGTCGTCGTGTGCGCCCTTGCAGCGCCGCTCGTGACGAACGGCGATCCCGTGGGGCAGCATGACATCGTCGCGACCCGGTTCATTCCCCCGCTGTCCAGCGACGGGCATGGAATCTTTCATCCACTCGGCACGGACCGGTTCGGCCGCGATGTCTGGACACGGCTGGTGTACGGCGCGCGCGTCTCGATGGGCGTCGGCGTACTGGCGGTGCTGATCTCGCTGGCCGTCGGCGTTGTGGTCGGCGCGGTGGCCGGTTACTGGCGCGGGCCCGTGTCAGTCGCCCTGCTCGGACTCACGGACTTCGCCCTGGCGGTGCCACGCGTCGTGCTCCTGCTGTTACTCGCGGCGCTGTGGCAGCCGAGTACGGCGCTCGTGGTGACGGTGCTGGGACTGACCGGATGGATGGGGATTGCTCGCCTGGTGCACGGCGAAGTGCGGTCGCTCGCAGCGCGCCCCTTCGTCGAGGGGGCCGTCGCCGTCGGCGCGCGGCGTCTCCGCATTCTGGCGCGCCACATTCTCCCCAACGCGCTCACTCCGGTCATCGTCGCCGCCGCGCTCGGCATCGGCAACGCGATCATCCTCGAAGGGGGCCTGTCCTATCTCGGCCTCGGCGTCCAGGCGCCAACACCGTCATGGGGCAACATGATCGCTTCGGGCGGTGACACGTTGGTGAACGCGCCGTGGGTCGCAACGGCGCCGGGCCTCGCGCTGGTCCTGGTGGTGATCGCATGTACCCAGCTGGGCGACGCGCTGCGGGATGTGCTCGATCCGAACCTGCGACGCTAAATCAGTCTTTGCAGCGTCGACTCATCGATTGCGTGCCCGCCCTCGAACGGGACTAGCTCGTACGCAATCTTGTGCTCACGCAGGCGCGCCTCGGTCGCCGTGACGATCTTGGGCGTGAAGAACTGGTCGCGAGAACCAAACACGAGCGTGAGTTTCGAGCCGCGTAACCAAACCGACCCACCGGCAGACCGTCGCTGTGCCCTGCGAGAATCCCAGCGCCGTCACCCGCGCCTGTCGCGGCGCGAGCTTCGCGTACATGCCGTCGAGATAGCGGACATAGTCGTCGATCTCGTGCAGCCGGTCTTCGCGTGTCATCCAGCTCGCGCCGACACGGCGTTCGGTGGGACTCTCAGTCAGATAGAAACGGGACAGTCCTTCCGGGGCGACGATGCAACGCCCTTCCGCTTCGAGGGGATGAAAGCGCTCGAGAAAGCGGGCCGCGAGCTGACCGTATCCGTGACACACAAACCACAGGTCGCCGGCGTGCTCGAGTGAGCCCAGGGTGAAGTACCGCGCGGACCGGGACGTCGAGAAATAATGTTCCTGCATCAGGTCACCAGAATCGAAACGATTTCGTGAGGCTCGGCGACGAACCGGACGATATTGCCCCGCTGCTCCAGCACGAGCGCGACGGCCTCACGCTCGTCAGCGCGTACCCGATGCGCCGTCTTCACACCGTTGCCGAATCGCCATGCGCCTGCGGCTTTGCGATTGATGGCGTTGTAACACCTGAGCACCATCGGGGACCCAATCTGGGCAGGCTTGAGCGACGAGAAGACGAGCCCCGTACCTTCGAGGGCGATATTCACCGGCGCCGGCGTGAGGATGCCGGCGTCGCGGAGCCAGAGGCTGTGGAGCGGCAGGAACGCGTCCTCCCACAGCTGCGGGAGCATGTCCCCGCGATCCACGTCGCTCGCGCTTACCGGCACGATCGCGAGCTCGATCCGGCTAGTGCCGAGACACTGGGCGGCAGGGATCGCCGTCGGCCAGCCTGCGTGACCCGGCCGCGTCGGCAGATCAGCGCGCGAGAGGTCGCCGATCGCGCGGAAGAGCGTGAGGAGCAGATCGCCTTTCGCGGTCCATTCGTATTCGACGAACGCAGGCGCGAGAACGGCCAGGCCGCGGCCGCCCCGAGCCGCTGCCACGAAGCGCAGCGCGGGCGCCGTACGGACTGGTGTTTCCCGCGGGTATGCGGCGGGATCGACGCGCACGGCGCTGCGTTCCACGGCACCGAACGCCGCGCCCGCGGTCACCGGAACTCCGGCGAGGCCGGTGACCAGGCGCGCGCGCAGCCGGTGGTAGCGGTTGCGATTGTCGATGTCCAGGGTGACTCGGACGAGCGGGCTGTCGGCGAACAGCTGCACGACCAGGCGCGCATCGATCCCGCGGAGCACTTCCCAGCGCGCTTCGAGGCCGGCGACGAGCGGGCCCGCGGCGAGCCGTCGCACCGCGATCGGACCGTGGCTTTGCTTGATGCGGTCGCGCGCCGGCGGACAGTACGTGTATGCGTCACCCGCGTCACCTGCATCCTCGAGGCGCAGCAGCTCTTCATAGCGTTCGCTGCGGCGGCGGTCCACCAGCGTTATCGCGCCGTTCGGCTCGAGCATCACTTCGACGAAGCGATTTTCGAGCGCACGTCCCCGAACCCGCACGTCTTCGCTCCGAGGCACGGGCACCGGGGCACCGGGTGTCAGCGCAGCGAGGCCAAGACCGGGAACGGGCGGTGCGCGGAATGCGATCCGCACCTGATCGACTTCGTTCTGATTTGGATAGTGACGCGCGGCGTCGGTTCGCTCCTCCGTGACGCGCTGCGCCAGCACCTGGAGCGGAATCGCTTGTCCCTCCTGCCCATACAGCGCGAAGGGCCGATAGCCCCGGCCCTGCCGCGGCAGCCGACCCTCTGACGGTGGACCCACCAACACGTCGTGGCGAAACACGGTGATGTCGGCGACCGTGACACCGCCGCGGGCGCGCGGCACGGGATTCCACAGCACCAGCCTTGGCTCGCTACCATCTGTACGCTCGCGCTGGACGTCTGGGTCGTGTCCCGCGAGGTCCATGAGTCCGCCGCGCGTCAGCTCGGCGGCGTACGCGGCCACTTCGGTGAGACGGTGCTCGGCAGCGGCTGCGACGGCATCGGCCGTGGAGCCTGCGATCGTATCGTGAAACTGTGTCCGCACCAGCGTGCGCCAGGCGGTCTCGAGGATCGGCCGGCGATCCCGCCCGCCCGCCTGGCGAGACAGCGCCACCAGCGGCTCGGCCAGACGCTCCAGCCACAACTCGATCTGTCCGTGCCGCCGCTTGAGCGGCGCGCGCGTACCGTGCACACTTTGCAGCGTCCAGGTGTAGCCGTACGACCACCGCAGCTCGCCCGCCAGAGGTTTCGCCGGCGCGCTTTCGGCTGCCTGGAAGAATTCGTCGAGGCGAGAAATGCGGAACGCACTCGCGGGCTCGAGGTCGGCCAGCAGATCGCGTAGACGCGCGAGGGTGGGATGGGGCGCATGGTGATCGGCGCCGACAAAAAGCGGAATGTGCTTGCCGGCCGCCCGCTGTACGAGCGTGGCGCGCACCTGCGTCCAGATGTCGGGCAGGCGTGCTCCCGCGCCGGGCAAGGCGGCGCCGATCTCGTAGCCTTCGGGCGGCAGATGCCAGAGGAGGATCTCCCGGCCGTCGGGCCCGCGCCAGCGAAAGAAATCGCTCTCCTGGTTGGGTTCGCCGCCGAGGCCGCGCCACAGGACGCCGTACTTGAGACCGAATTCGTGCGCGACCGTGGGAAGTACCGCGGGATGGCCGAACGCATCGGGAGAGTACAGCACGTCGAGTCGTCCGCCGAGACGTTCCGCGTCCGTCGTGCCGAGCAGCAGGTTGCGGATCAGCGACTCCCCCGACGGGACCAACTCGTCGGCGAGCACATACCAGGGACCGATCTGCAGGCGTCCCGTCTTCACGAGCGCCTTCACGTCGTTCTCGCGCTCGGGACGCGCGCGCAGGTAGTCCTCGACGAGCACCGTCTGGCCATCGAGCAGGAACGTCCGGAAGGCGGGGTCGGCGTGCATGCGTTCGATCAATTCGTCGAACATCAGAATCAGGCGCGCGTGAAATGCGGCACGCGGGAGAAACCACTCCCGGTCCCAATGGGTGTGCGGAATGAGATGAAAGATGAACGCCGTCACGGCTTCACCTGCGACAGCTCCGCAGTACTCGAGAGGTGCACGTGGGCGACGCGCCGGCCACGGGCGAGCAGGGCCCGGATGTCGCCGCGCGCCTGGGCGTGATGCAGCTCGCCGAATGTCCAACCCATCGACGGGATCTCGAGATCCTCGCCGCTATCCGTCGTGATCACAAGAAACAGACCGGTGTTGGGTCCGCCCTTGTGCAGTTGACCGGTGGAGTGGAGGTAGCGCGGGCCAATACCGAGTGTCGTAGCGCAACCAAGTGCCTGGCCCCAAGCAGCCCTCAGCTCCTGCAGCTGCGAGAAGATCTCCGGCGTGGGCGGCACGTAGGCGAGAATGGCGACGTAGTCCCCCGGCCGAGCCCGCCTTCTGAGCTGCCCCGGCATCAGAGTTGGGAGGGGCGCAGCATGCTGGGCCCCTGCACCTCCCGTACCATCCAACTCAGCCCTCGCGAGCCGTTTCGCCTCCTCGACGTCGGGTTGATCGAACGCATTGACGCCGAGCCCTTCACACAACGCGACCGTGGCGTACTCCCAGCGCAGGAATTCCGCGCCGAGATCGAGCGGATCGGCGGAAAACAGTTCCGGACCCGCTGTTTGTGAATCGGGCAACCGGCTCCGCACCGGATCCTGAACGATGGGAACCACGCCGCGTCCATCTTTACCGGAGCTTTCGGCAGTGAGCTGCTCGATCCAAGACGCGAGCGCGCCGATCGCAGGAGGCGGGTCCATCCGCAGCTTGTCCTGGCCGCGCTTCGCCTGGTCCGCGATCGCCGTGCCGAGCGCGCGGGCGGCAGCGACGTCCACGCGCCGCGTCCGCTCGAGGAGCGTGCGGCCATCGATTCCGCTCAGCGCTGCGGGGACCATACCGACTGCCGTGAGCGCGGAAAAGCGGCCCCCCACATCGGTCGGATGTGGGATAACCGCCCGGAACCCTCGCGCGCGGGCGATGCCGTCGAGCGGGCTGGCGGGTTCCGTGATGGCGATGAACTGTTCAGGTCGCGCACGCGCCGCGAAGTGATGACAGAAGGCGAGTGTTTCGACGGTATTGCCGGACTTACTGGAGACGACGAACAGGGTGCGAGCCAGTTCGCCGCTCGTCCCCGCCGCCCGCACCGCTGCCGGATTCGTGCTGTCCAGCACGTGGAGGTCGCGCGCACTGAACGTTGCGGCGAGCACATCGGCGACGAGACTCGAGCCGCCCATGCCGCACACGAGGGTGCGCGTCAGCCCGTCGGCGCGGACGGCCGCTGCCAGCGCGACGAATTCGTCCCACTGGGCAAGCGATTCCTCCGGCGCACGCATCCACCCGAGCAGATTCATTGGCGGGCAAAGATAATGCGGATAATTTAGGCCCGGAGTGTCCTTGAGATGATGCCGCTGAGCCGGCCTGGTCGCGTGTTGGTCAGCATCGCCGTTGTGTCGCTGGTGGCGATGGTGGTCCTCTACGCGTTCCCCTCAGTCGACCGGCGGACCGTTCACATCCTCGCCGACATCAGTTGGACCTGGTCGGCGGCCTTCGCCACGTACTGTTGTTTCGCCGCCACGCGGCGCATGAGCGCAGCGGAGCAACGTCGCGCGTGGCGCTGGATCGGTGCAGGCTGCGCCTCGTTCCTGGCGGGTCAACTGGTCTGGACGTACTACGACCTCTGGCGGGGCGCGGCGCCCTCGTATCCCTCACTGGCCGATGTGGGCTTCCTCGGGATCTACCCGTGCCTGCTCGTGGGCGTCATGACGCTGGTCCGTGGCCAGCCGACTCGCCGCGCCGATCCCGAGCTGATTCTCGATACGGTGCTGGTGTCGTTCACCGCCGGTGCGCTCGTCTACGAGTATCTCCTCAAGCCACTGATCAGCGGTCGCGCTGCGACGGCGGGACTCCAGACGAGACTCGGATGGTCCATCGGTGCCGTCGCGGTGCTCTGGATGATTCTCATCCAGATGCTGCGACGGCCAGCGTCTCCCACCGCCACCGCCACCCTCGTGCTTCCAGGCGTCATCGTTTTTGCGGTCGGCAATCTGATTTATGCCGTGGCCGCGCTGGGCGGCACGTCGCAGGCGGGGCGCCCGCTCGATCTCACCTGGGACGCCGGGCTCTTGCTCATCGCGGCCGCGGCGGCCGTCGCACCGGATTACACCTACCATCTCCTGCGGAGCAGCTCGGCAACGCCCGCTCCCAGCACCGCAGCGCGCGTGGTGACTCTGGCGATCAGCCTCGCGGGCATGACCGGCATGGCGATTGTCGCCCTCGTGCGCGCCGGACCCGAACCCGACGTGGCCATCATCCTCGGCGTCGGTATGGCGATCGTGGCCGCCCGCGTGCTCCACTCCCTCGGCGTCGATCGGCGGTACGAGCGGGTCCTCGAAGACGAGGTCGCCAATCAGACCCGATCGCTGATGAGCGCGCTCGGCGCGACGGCGTCCGCGGAGCGCAATCTCCGCCTGCTCATGGAAGCGGTTCCCGACGCTATCACCGTGGTAGACCGCGACGGCCGGGTGCTCGACGAAAACTCGTCGGGCCGTGTCCTCGTCAACGCCCCACCCGGCGACGCCCGGGAGAGCGGCGGCCGGCGCTCGGCGCTGAGGTGGCTCGAGGGAACGGGGGCCCGTATCGCGCGCGAGAATCTGGCCGCGGCGTTCGATGGCGAGCTGCGCCGCTTCGAGGTCCCGTTTCAGCGGCCCGACGGCAGCGAGGGTACCGGCCAGGTCCTGCTCTCGCCGGTGCGCGAAGGCGGCCGCATCCCCAAGGTCCTCGTCCTCGTGCGGGACATCACGGAGCAGCGCCGCACGCAAACGCAGCTGCAACAAGCCGAGAAGCTCGCGGCGATGGGACAGCTCGTGAGCGGCGTGGCCCACGAAATCAACAACCCCGCCGCCATCATTTCGGGATTCGCGCAAACGCTATTGCTCGATCAGCTCCCGCCCGACCAGCGCGAGACGGTCCAGATGATGTACGACGAGGCGACGCGGATCGGCCGCATCACCTCGAACCTGCTGGCGTTCGCACGCGCTGGAAGTAAGGAGCGGACGCTCGTGGAGCTGAACGAAATCGTCCGCCGGACCTTCGCGCTGCGATCGTACTATCTCACCACGCTCAACATCACCGTCAATCTCGAGCTCGACGAGGCGAACCCCAAAGCCTGGGCCAATGGATCAGAAGTCCAGCAGCTGTTACTGAACCTGCTGATCAACGCCGAGCAGGCGCTGACCACGGTGCAGGGCCGTCGGGTCATTTCGATCCGGACGATGGCGGCCGGCGACGAAGGCGTGGAGCTTCAGGTCGCCGACACCGGGCCCGGCATCGCGATCGACATTCAGGAGAAAATCTTCGATCCGTTCTTCACGACCAAGCCGGAAGGCACAGGGACGGGACTCGGCTTGTCGATTTGTTACGGGATCGCGCACGACCACGGGGGACGGATTGCCGCGCACTCCGTCCCGGGAAACGGCGCGACCTTCACGCTCACGTTGCCGCGGGACGCCCGCACCCGACAACGCTCGACACCGTCTCCCATGCCCATACCCGAGGAAGCACGGGAACCGGGCGACGCACTCTCCGTGCTGTTGATCGACGACGAAGAGGGCCTGCGCCGGGCGGTCGTGAGCTTTCTCAAACGCCGGGGCATGCACGTCATCGCAGTCGAAGATGGAGGCGATGCCCTCCGCGTGCTCCGCCGCGAGCGCTTCGACGTGATCGTCTCGGATGTCCGGATGCCGGGGATGAGCGGCGGTGAGTTCCTGGAGCGCCTGCGCCGCGAGCATCCGGCGATGGTGAAGCGCCTGATCTTCACGACCGGCGATACATTCGCGAGCGACACGTCGTCCTTGTTGCGGGACTCTGGCGTGCCCTCGCTCGTGAAACCGTACGACTTCGCGAAACTCGAGGGCGTGGTACGGAAGGTAGCAGAAGCCGCTAAAACCTCGACTTGAGCCGCACCTCGAGGTCCGACCGGCCGATGCCGTTCGCGGTCGGTGTCAGGCTGAACCGGACCGGCTCGGCATCCACGGCCAGCGCGTCGAGCACCTGCTCCTCCACCGTCAGCTCGTAATCCCCTGGCTTCACACCCATGAGATAGAAGGCGCCGTCGTTGAAGGTCACGAGCGAGCGCCGGGTGCCGCTGCGCCGATCGGTCAGAATGAGCGTCACGCCCCCTACTCCAGCACCGCTGCGGACGACGCGGCCCTCGATGAT
>WNFA01000534.1_pt1 | contig 30145 bp, 24 predicted proteins | sample 5400481 | NCBI WGS metagenome assembly WNFA01 (sample SAMN13153340, study PRJNA577476) | soil metagenome | isolation source: 120 cm saprolite under Douglas fir tree site 2 hole 1 replicate 2 | place: USA:California | collected 2015-04-18 | reverse complement strand
CACGAACGTTCCCCCAATCACTGCATTGGAGAGAAAGGCTTCACCGCTCTTCTGCAGTCGAGTCAGTAACTCGGCATTTAACGCATTCAAGTAGTGTTCACTCTCTTGCGAGCCAGGGATGAGGTCGGGCGGGACATAACGAAACGTGGTGATGCTCAAGCCTTGCATAAAGGCTTGGAGTTCGGGCTGCCTCTTTACAACCCGGTACAGTGCCCAAGCCAGGTGGATGTCATCAGAGATCATGTCTGCATAGCCTTCTCGCCCGGCTTGACGCAGAGCTAGCCAGACTTTCAAAGCACGGAAGCCGCGTGAGTTTTGCGGACCGTACTCATAGTAGTTGAGCGAAGCCGTGGGGTCCTCAGCAGAAGGGTAGTACGGTGGGTGATAGCTGAACGCATCACGGAGGAGTTCAGGTGTACGCACTAACGCGCACCCGGCTTCGAGCGGCGCATACAGCCACTTGTGCGGATCCACGGCCACGGAGTCGGCTTCGCGTATGCCTCTCAGGTCCGGTGGGACCGCACTCTCTTCGTCGTTCAGGAGAACGGCAGCCAGGGCTCCATACGCTCCATCGACATGGAACCAGAGTCCATACTCCCGGCTGATGGCAGCCAGTTCGAGAAGAGGATCAACTGCTCCTGTGCTGACAGTCCCTGCTGTCCCGATGACCAGGAACGGCAGATCACCGGCTGCGCTATCCGCTTGAATCTGTTCCCGCAGGGCGATCGCATCCATCCGAAGCGCTTCATCGGTGGGGATCCAGCGGATCGAATCAGTTCCCAGGCCAAACATGTCCGTAGCCTTTTGAACCCAGGTGTGTGTTTCACTCGAGGTATACAGGCGCAGTCGGCGGCTTTTCTCAGCACTCATCCCACCCGTTCGCACATCCCAGGTGGCTTTCGCCTTGCGCGCGGCCAGAAAGCAGACACAATTGGCCATGTTCCCACCACTTACGAGGAGACCACCACAGTCGCTTGGGTAGCCGATCATCTCCGCAATCCAACGCACCACCTGTGCTTCGATTTCGGTGGCCATCGGAGCAAGCAGTGAGGAACCCACATTCGGATTCACCGCTGCTGCTAATACATCGCCCAATGCTCCAATGGGGGCAGCAGAGGAGGTGATAAATCCCATGAAACGAGGATGACCATTGAATACGGAATGATCAAACAACAGGTCGGCCGCTTCATCCAGTAAGGAACTCGCATCTCGACCATGCTCAGGGAGCGAACGAGAGCCAAGCAATGCCTGAAGTGTTGTGGGCGTTTCGTTTGGAGCGACAGGCCGCTCTGGGAGCGTACAAAGCCATTCAGCAACCTGGTCTATTAAGCGATAGCCCGCTTTGCGAAATTCGCTTGGGCTCATTTCGAGCGGCGCGATGCGATATCTTAGCGCGTGTGTTTTCTCCATGGTGGTAGCAACTCCTTCTGTCCTAAAACCGCAGCCCCTCGAACATATCATTCTCAACCTGCCTGCCCCCGTTTACCAGGCTAAAGGCACGATAATAGCTCTGAGATCCCCACAATATCTCGCGCTGCTCCTCAGACAGGTGTTCAAGCACATGATAGGCCGGTAGTTGTGATCGGTGGCAGCAAATTGCGCGCAATATCGTGCGCCAACGGCTCCCTGTGTCAATTCTCGTCGTAATCGACCAATCTGGCCAGGTGACCATACTTCGTTTCACCCCATCGATACCCATGACCAGCTCTCCAAAGACGGATTGATACACTGCAAACACATCCTCCGTCTCTGCCATGTAATACAACTTTGAGACACTATGCGGAGCCAGGTCACGGTAGTATAGGGAGTTCGGGTTGGCGGCCTCAACGATAGCAGCAGTGGTGAACTGTGAAATGGCGATATGATCCGGGTGTCCATACCCTCCATATTGACCAAAGGTGACAACAACATCGGGCTTCACACTCCGTAGATGTCCGACGATCTTGGCTATTGCTTCAGCCGGGTGGGCTGCATCCAGGTCGCCATCGATATAATCCAGAAAATTAACACTTTGAATACCAAGCACATTGGCGGCTGCAAGCACCTCGGCCTCACGTGTCTTTCCCAATGCCTCCAGGCCTGGATTATCGCTCTCCTTGCCGAACCACCCGCGTTCTCCACGTGTCGCGGTAACGAGATGGGTTTCGATGCCCTCGACAGCGTACTTCGCGAGTATGCCGCCATTGCCCAACGATTCATCATCGGGATGGGCCAGAATCGCCATCAATTTCAATTTGTCTGCCATTGCTGTACCCTCGTATCTTTCTTATAGATAGTGAACGAGAAACCGACTCTCACATAGCCTTCGTTGAGTATAGCCTGCAAGGTAGGCTCCGATGCCCTCCCTTGCAGGCAGCCCAACTACTTCTGTGGCTTGGCGTAGAGATGACCCCCTTGAAAATCAAGCCCAACATAGGGTTCGTCTCCAACCACCCATGCATCGTGACCCGGTGGGAGGAACTGAGCATCACCTGGCCCTATTTCGCTCTCTGTTCCGTCATCCATCCGTACATGCAGGCGTCCAGAAATCCCGTAATTAAAATGTGGCACCTCGCAGCTAGCTGTACCGGCCGTTGGTTTCACATGCTCCGACCATCTCCATCCAGGTTCGAAGGTCAATTTCATGAGAGACACATCACCAAAATCGATCACCTCGACCTTGGTCTTTGGCAAGCTCCTGATCTCATCGGGAGTGTTCAAACTCTTTGTTTGCATCGTTGACATGTTTGTACCTCTTTTCTCTAGTATTGGCTTACAGTAGACTTTCAGCATGTTGCTCATCAAACAAGAGGATCACTAGTGACCTTAGCTGATACTCTCATTGTAGCCGGGGCGTCCCTCTATGCCATCGTGGTAAACACTGAGATGGTCGGCAGATTACACGGAGATTCTGAGAGTAATATCTACCTAGAATTCGAACGTGTTGAATGGGTTGAAGCGTAGCTTGTCCCCCTAAGCGACCACACTTCTGAAAGGCCTACTCAGACTTTTCCAGGAGCCCTGTTTCGACAGCCCATACGGCTATCTGTGTACGAGAGGCACAGCCTAACTTAAACAGGATGTTACTAATATGTGTTTCGACTGTTCGCTTAGTAACGACCAGCCCATCAGCAATCGCCTGATTAGATTTACCTTGTGCAATCAGTGCCGCTACCTCTCGTTCACGTTCGGTCAGCCCTCCAAATGCCTGCTTCATGCCATGGCCCTGCGAGAGCGGTCGCGTACGGGGTAACATGGCAGTTGCCTGGCGCAAGAAATTGTCTCGTAAGAGTTCACCTGGTATGTTGACTGCCAGTTCCTCAATGAGGGTGCTAGCGGCAGAAAACGCTCGTTCAGCCTCGTCGTGACGTGCCTGACCTTGAAAGAGCTTACCAAGATCTACAGCAATGCGCCAGGTCTTTGGTCGTGCCCCTTGTGCAGTTGCAACTTCTTGTGCTGCTTCCAGTGCAGCCTTGGCTTCCTCTACCCGGTTCAGCGCGGTCAGGACTTCTCCACGCAATTTCGATACACGAAGCATGTTTCGTCCTATAGATATATTTGCGGCGGACGCAATCAACTGGTCGGTAATTTCTAACGCGCGATTGGGATTTCCCTGTGCCATTGTAAGTTCTACGCATGCACACCACATCAACCGCTGCGCCATCGTTTGAGCAGGCATATGAGGATCGAGTGCGGCGTTGAGAACCGTTTCCGCGCGGGTGAGGTCATTCAGCAAAATGTAGGTTGAGGCGAGGTAGCCCGTGGCCATACGGATCCAGAACAATGAGCCAGTCTCACGAGCTAGTGCCAATGCTTGCTCAAAGTGCTCCTGCGCTGTCGGCAATGCAAGCACATCACAATACAGCGCCCCCAACACGCAGCGACTAGCTGTTATCCATTGGCGATGCTCTATCTCCTCTGCAATTTCAAGGCTCTCCTGTGCAGACGCGAGTGCACGTGCGTAATCGCCTTGAGAACCCAGGCAGAGCGCCAACTGAAAAAGAGCGTAGACTTCAGCGGAGCGTTGACCAATCTCGCTTGCGATCTTAAGTGCCAATTCGACATCAGGAATCACTTCGGCTAAGCTGCTTGTGGCAGCGACCATCGAATCGGTCTGATATGTTGGGCCACGAAGCGTCAACGTTGCCAGGCCAGATGTCAGTCCCTGGCGATCGTCTAGCTGGCGAAAAAGTTCGATGGCCTGTTGGTAGTAGACTGTGCCTTGGATCAGATCGCCGCCAAGGTAGCTCACCATACCTAGAAGGTCTAACGTTTCGGCGATGCCGTGCTGATCTTGCAACTCTTGAAAGATGGCCAATGCTTCCCGGTGGTAGCGCAGCGCTTCCAGGGGTTGCTCGACATTCAGGTGCCAGTTGCCGATGCGGTTGAGACTGTGTGCTTGCTTTTTCGGGTCAGCAAGCACTTTTGCGAGTTCTACCGCACGATGGAAAAATGTTCTTGCCTGTTCATAATCACGTCCTGACCAGAGGAAACCGAGATCAATTACACTCTGCCACTCGACGATACCGTCGTCTACCCTTTGGGCAGCATCTAGCGCCTGTTCAAAATCACTACGTGCCTGTTCAAATTCTCCCAGAGCTTCATATGCCCGCCCACGTGCTTGAAACAGTCTTGAAGGCACTGCTCTCCCCAGGTGGCGTATGGCGTGCAGTGCTCGTGTAAAATGCTCATTGGCGGCATGCGGTGCATACAGTCCCAGTGCCTTTTCACCTGCACGCTGTGCGTACTCTAACGCTTTCTCCCACGCACCCGCCTCGTAAAAATGATAGGCTATGTCTGCCAGGTGCGCGTCGAGCGTGGCATTATAGAGTTGCTCCATCGTCTCAGCAATAGTCAAATGCAGCACCTTACGCTCGCGTACCAGGAGTTCTGTGTAAATGGCCTGCCGTGTTAGCGCGTGCCGAAAGGCAAACTGCTCATCCGATTCTTCGACGACAAGTTGAGCAGCAATCAACTCCTTCATTAACAGGAGGAGTTGGCGTTCGTCGTGTTGCGTCAACTTTTGCAGTAAGGCAAAATCGAAACGGCGTCCAGCAACAGCCGCGAGAAGGAGTATCTCTCTGGCAGATTCGCTCAGGTGATCAGAGCGTTGTTGCACAGCATCCTGGATGCTCCGTGGAATGTGCAACTCGTTTAAGGGACTGCGATCCCAGGCACCTCCAGCATAAAAAATCTTACCCGCTGTGAGCAGCGCTTTGAGGATTTCCTCGATGAAGAAGGGATTTCCCTCCGTCAGAGTGTATATAGGATCCAGCAGCTTTCCCTGCGCAAGGTGGCGCTCGTCGAAGCTAGAGCGACGTAGATCGAAGATAGCTCGCAGCATGGCAGCGACATCGCTACGCGTGAGGTGCGTGATTGGGAATTCCTGGACAATGCGTTCACGATCCAATTGCGCGAGCGCGTGCCGTAGGCTCGGGCGAACTTCATCATTGCGATAGGTAAGCAGTATCAGGATGGGTTGAGCCACACAGCGTCGCACCAGGTAATGGAGAAATTCAAGGCTAGTGTCATCACACCAGTGTAGATCCTCCACGATGAGCAGCAGTGGTTGTTTTGCTGCCTGGTTGATGAAGAATTGCGCCAGAACGGCGGAAAGCCGGCGTTTCTCTTGTTCGGGATCGGATGAGGGAAGGAAGGCCGGTTCAGGTGGCAGATGTATAATATCGGGCAGCAATGGAAATAATTCGCGCCCGTAAGGTCCCAGTTCATCGGCTATCTCTGCCGGAGCGCGGTGAGCAAAGAGCGTGCGCAAGAGGTCGAGAAGAGGGGCGTAGGGATAAGAGAGATCAGCCGGGAAGCAATTTCCCTGCAGAAGGAGAAAACCTTGAGCTGCAGCATACACTTTTATCTCGGTAACAAGGCGGGATTTGCCTACTCCTGCTTCGCCGCTCAGTAAAGCCACTTGTCCTTCACCATTTTTTGCTCGATCGGTGAGAGAACGAAGGGCAGCCAGGTCGGCTTCGCGTCCAATCAAGACCGGGCAAACAACTGGTGTATCGAAAGGTGTCTTCATGGCTTTCTCCATCAATAGGTAAAGTTATCAGGAGCCATCCCTACTAACGCTTCTATCAATCTTCCCCTTATTGTTTATCAGAATAGCCCTTGCCCTTGACTTGCGACTGATATTCTGTGGGTCAGGCAAGCGAACCGCAATCACTGTACGTGCCCCCTGCTCGGGCTTTATGGCAGGTGTATTGACTCTCGACAAATCTTGTCCGATCGCTCCGCGCACACGCCCTCTTTGCAGCAGGCCCAGAATCGCACCCACTATGATGCCAACTACGACTCCTGCCAGAGTAGCGGGTAGTAGTGGTAGCGTTTTTATTGCAAAATCTGCCGCACCGAACATCACTGCTCCCAGTATCACGCCTAAAACAATGGCAAGCAGTACAACTCTTACGGGGTCAGGTCCTGAGCGTGTTGTCTGGAGGAAAACGGAACTTCGCTCGAGGTTTGGACCATGTTCGCGGAACTGACCACTACCGGCAGAACCAGCCGCCAGGCGAAATACTTCATCATCCCCAAATCCCTCTCTATGAAGTTTGGTCTCTGCCGCATCCGCGTCACCCTCACTGTTGAAGACCGCCAGCAGGTCAAAGTCCATTTGTTGTTGTTGTCTCATATCAAAGCCCCCCAAGTAGCGTGGTATTTTCTGATCTTTCCTGCTTTATTATAGCCAATGACAGGGCGTATGGGTAGGGTATAGTGGCTGTGGTATATTCTGTAAGTAATGATGAATATATTGAGAAATCTATGGTAACAAGCAGCAACCAGCACCGGCACATTTCCAGGAGCAAAGCAACACTACTGATCGGACTTGCAATCCTCATAGTGGCTGCGAGTGTGATCTTCTTCTCTAGATTGAGGCCCGCTCATACCCAGCCTCATCCTCATGTCAATGTGCCCGCCAACTCCGACACTGCAATGTTCGGCTTCGATTTGCAACACACGCATTTCAATCCATCCGAGCACATCCTCAACACCACAAACATCGCCCACCTGGTCTCCTACTGGATGACTTCCACTGGAGCATACATCATCTCCTCACCATCAGTCGCTAATGGTATCGTCTACATCGGCTCAAATGATCAGAAACTATATGCGCTTGATTCAAAGACGGGCAAGACCTTGTGGTTACACGCCGCTGATGCTGATGTTGGCTCTTCACCGGCGGCCGCCAATGGTATCGTGTATGTCGGGTCAGACGACCATAAACTATATGCATTGAATGCCAGGACGGGAGCGACCGTCTGGACCTTTTCCACCGGAGGAGCGATCTGGTCGTCACCCGCAGTGGCGAATGGCATGGTCTTTGTCGGCTCTAATGACTCCACGCTGTACGCATTAGATGCTGCAACAGGAAAGCCTCTATGGGGCCATCTCACCGATAACTTCGTATCATCCTCTCCCGCGGTGGTCAATGGAGTTGTCTATGTCGGTTCAGAAGACGGCAAACTCTATGCCTTAGATGCCAGAGAAGGGAATATGCTCTGGATTGCAACGGCTGGGCTGGCTATTCGCATTTCCTCACCGGCAATCGTCAACGGCGTCGTCTACATCGGCTCGGAGGACAACAATGTATATGCCTTCGATGCCAGGACGGGCAAACGCCTCTGGTCAGCCCCTACTCATGGCTACATCCACTCCTCGCCAGCCGTAGCCAATGGTGTGGTCTACATCGGCTCAACCGACGGCAAACTACATGCCTTCGATGCCAGGACGGGCAAACCTCTATGGACGATATCCACAGGAGCCAGGATCTACTCCTCGCCAACAGTGGCCAACGGCGTCGTCTACGTCGGTTCGCAAGACAACAAACTGTATGCGCTGGATGCACAGACGGGCACAATCATCTGGACCTACACTACTGGAAGTGCCATCGACTCCTCACCCACCGTTTCCAATGGAGTCGTCTACGTCGGCTCATGGGATGGGAAGGTGTACGCGTTCCACTTGTGACCCTGTTGTCCCTCATTCCATTATTTCCGCTTTATATCCAAGACGCTGCATTATCATATGAGGGCATCCAGTATGGTTAGATAGTCTCACGGGCCATAGAGAAGAAAATGACTCTATAATATATTTATACTTAATACTTACATACTGCGATACCAACACAAGATATGAAAAGAGCAAAGTTGTATGTCGCAGGATCAATCCCAACCCTATGATAGAGCCTTAAAGTCCTTGCTTGGCGACGAAGTAGCAGAGATATTGCCGATTCTCTTGCCAGGATCAGAATTCGTAGGTGAGCAAAATATCGAAATTGATAGGACGACCATAAAAGCTGATCTGGTATATAATGTTCAGTATAGAGGCAATCCTCATATCCTGAATATGGAGTTACAGACAGATACAGATAACGAAATGGCTATCCGTATGCTCAGATATCATGTTGGGTTATATGACAAGCATCGCCGTCCGGTAATTTCAATGGTCATATATCCATTTGAGACGAGCATTCCAGAGTCACCATTCCGGGAGACGAGCGGAGATGAGGAATTACTGAGGTTTCACTATCGTGTATTACCATTGTGGAAGTTGGATGCTCAGCCGTTTGTGCGAGATCATGTAGTATCCATGTATACATTGTTGCCTGCCATGAAAGGTGCTGATGTGCCTTTGCTCTTACAGGCAATCGCGGAGATGAAGCAACGATACAGAGAGTCGGAGTTAGGACACCATCTTGTACGATTTAGGACTATCTTGCGGCGATCAAAAACCGTATCTACGCAAGACAAGCAAGAAGTGGAGAATCACTTGGATTACTACGACAGTTTGCTGGATCAAGATCCCTATCTCCAGCAGCAAAAGGCCCTTGAAAGAATACTAGGCAGAACTGAGGGTATACAGGCTTTTCAAGATACGATAATCGAAATTGTGAAAAACCGCTTTCCCACTTTGATTGAGTTGGCTCAACAGCGTGTAGTGCAAATTAAGCAGCTCGATGACTTAAAGCAACTTGTTGTCCAGCTATCTATCGCTGCAGACCAAACTGCAGCTCGTCGGCTCTTGATGAATGCACCTACAGCTTGAGCAATGAATCGAGCTATCACAACCTTTCATTACCTGCACTATCCTTGTGATTTGCTTAACCAAACGACAAATGAGGAAGCAGTAGTAGGAAAATTGATATTATCGTTCTTTTTTGCTTTATGAGAGAAATATAGCCTCCACCATGCCAGAACAAGAACAACGAACCGAAAAAGATGCGCCGCTGCGCCATGACATCCATATCCTGGGAGACGCCCTGGGTCGCGCTATCCAGCAGCATGGCGGGCCACGCGTCTTTGATACCGAAGAGAAGCTCCGACTACATTGCAAACATCTCCGTGATTGCACCGAGCGCCTGGCTTATGCCACTGGCTCCGAGGCCTTGCAACTCCAAAACGAAATAGCCGCGTTAAACCAGGAAATCAGACACATTGTGGAGAACTGCGACCTGGATACCGCAATCGGCGTCATCCGTGCGTTTACTGTCTATTTTCATCTCGTCAACACCGCTGAGCAGTACCACCGCATCCGCCGTCGCCAGGCCCACGAAATCAGCAGTACCCCCACCGCTCAACGTGGTTCGCTCGCTGCCCTGGCCAAGTGGTTCCAGTTTAATGGCTTAGATGCTTCGACTATCCAGAACCTTTTGAATCAGCTCTCGATAGAGCTTGTGTTTACCGCCCATCCTACCGAAGCCACGCGCCGCAGCCTGATTATCAAGTCGCGCCGGTTAGCTGAATTGCTCGAAGCGCACGATCATGAAGCTGAAATGACGGCACGCCAACGCGCTAATTGGCAACGCGAACTGGAAAGTACCGTTGCCCTTTTATGGCGCACTGACTCCGTTTTCCACATGCGCTTGCAGCCACTGGACGAAATCAAGATGGGCCTCTACTACCTCGAAGAAATCCTCTACGATGCAGTACCCAAACTTTATAGCGAATTAGAACAACTTTTGACTTCATGCTATCCTCACGATACATTGGCAGTTCCATCATTTCTACGCCTTGGCTCCTGGATTGGCGGCGACCAGGATGGGAATCCCAATATAGGCCCGGAGACGCTCCTGCAAGCGCTTCGTTTGCAGCAAGCGCGCCTGGTTGAGCATTACCGTTCATCTATCGAGACCCTGGCAACCGAATATTCTCAATCCCTCAAGTATTCGTCGATTACCAAAGCCCTGGAACAATCAATAGCTCAAGACGCTGGTAATATGCCTGATTATGATCGCGAACTTGGCCCACAAACTGCCCTGGAACCGTATCGACGCAAACTCTCCTTTATGTGGAAACGCCTGGGAGCGATGCTCTCTACTCTCGATGAGTATTACCGTGAAAAAGGGTCCTCTATTTCCTATAGTCAGTCGAATGAGTTGCTGGCTGATCTTGAATTGGTGCGACAAAGCTTGTTGGCAGATGGTGAGCAAGACGTGACACAGGGAGAATTAGCGAAACTCATTCGCCAGGTGCAGGTTTTTGGTTTCCACTTTGCTGCGTTGGACGTACGCCAGCATAGCGAGGCTCATGCAAGCGCTCTTGCCGAGTTGCTGTGTATAACAGGCTTGCTTCAGGATGATTATCGCTTATTGGGCGAGGCTGAGCGAGTGCATTTACTGGAAGCTCTCTTGCGTGATCCACGCGTCTTGCGTCGTCATCAACTGAAGCTGAGTGCTGAATCCCATCACATACTTGCAACGTTCGACGCGATACGACATGCGCGCGAAGAGTTTGGCAGTAACGCGGTAACTTGCTACATCATTAGCATGACATGCACATTGAGCGACCTGTTGGAAGTGCAGTTCTTCTGTAAAGAAGCGGGTATCACCGGTCTACCGATCGTGCCTCTTTTCGAGACTGTCGAAGATCTGCGTTCCTGCACAGATATATTGGAGTGCGCATTCACTCACCCTCTGTATCGTGCGTATGTAGAGACGTGTCATGACCAGCAACAGGTAATGCTGGGTTATTCCGACAGTAGTAAAGACGGGGGTATCCTGACCTCCAGCTGGGAACTGTACCAGGCACAGAGCAGGCTGGCTAACCTTGCATCGCGCTATTCCATCGGTATAACAATTTTCCATGGTCGTGGAGGGGCGATTGGTCGCGGGGGCGGTCCTATCTACGAAGCCATTCTTGGGCAACCTCCCGGCTCGGTCAATGGGCGTATTCGCATTACCGAACAAGGGGAAATGCTCTCGTTCAAGTATGGCCTACCTGCAATTGCGCTGCGGAACATGGAACTGGTTGTTGCTGGCGTAGCGCAGTCCAGCATACCGTGTGAGAAGCTTGTGAACGCTGAAATACCTGTTCATGCTCCAGAATGTTGGTCGGAGGTGATGGATCGCCTGTCGGCAAGCGCCTATACTCGCTATCGTCGCCTGATCTACGACGATCCCGATTTCCTGCGCTTTTTTGAGCAAGCCACTCCAATTCTGGAACTTGGCTGGCTCAATATCGGTTCGCGACCCGTGCGCAGGGCGCAGGGGCGCAGTTTAGAAGAACTACGCGCTATTCCCTGGGTTTTCGCCTGGATGCAAAGCCGTTATGTGCTGCCAAGCTGGTACGGCGTGGGTGGTGCTCTCGAAGAATATGTGAGCGAGGAAGCTGGACGTTTGGAAGAATTACAGCAGATGTATCGCACCTGGCCTTTCTTGCGTGCGTTTCTGGATAATTTGCAGATGACGCTCTCCAAGGCTGATATGCACATCGCGCAGCAATACACATTGCTTGTTGATGACGAAGAACTGCGTCAGCGTCTTTCGCATGAAATTCTGCAAGAATATGAGCGCACACGACGCCTGTTGCTCAAGATTGTAGGTGGAAAGGCCTTGCTCGATTCCATGCCCGTGCTTCAACGCTCAATTCGCCTGCGCAATCCCTACGTCGATCCTTTAAGCTACTTTCAGGTAATGTTGCTGCGCCGTCTGCGCGCACTCGGTGGTCCTCTCATGCTGGATGAATTTACAGAACAAACTGCCAGTGAGCAAGAACAAGAACGTGCCCGCCTCACATACGCCGTCCTATTGACAGTTAATGGCATTGCCGCCGGCTTGAGAAACACAGGATAGAAGATTGCTTGACTTCTACTGGTATTATCGATTATGAAAGCCTTTCGGGCCGTGTCACTCCTTTTTGGCGCGGAGTTCATCTCATATAACAGAAAACACAACTTGAACGAAGGAACACATGCACGTATTTGACATAATAAAGAGGCGGCGCAGCATTGGTAAGATGACCGAAGAGCGGCCGACTCGCGAACAGATAGAGCGATTGTTAGAGGCTGCTACCCACGCGCCCAATCACTACAAGGTGCAGCCCTGGAAATTTATAGTACTGGCAGGCAATGCCCGCGAAGAACTTGGCGCGGTAATGGCCGAGTCGCTGGCGAAGCGATTAGAAGAAACAAGCAGTGACAAGGCCCAGGCTATATTGAAGAAAGAGCGAAGTAAACTTTTGCGCTCGCCTATTGTGATTGTAGTAGTTGCTGAGCCTCCCAATCAGCCAAAGGTCCTGGAGATCGAAAATATCGAAGCCGTAGCTGCCGCCGTCCAGAACATGCTCCTGACCGCTGAGGAGATGGGGCTGGCGTGCATGTGGCGCACAGGCGAAGCTGCCTACGACCCTCGCGTCAAGCACTGGCTTGGGCTCGAGCCCAACGAGCACATTGTTTCTTTTCTCTACGTTGGCTACCCGGCCATTCCACACCTCGAGCGTGTCCCCATTTCCTTCGAGCAGAAGACGACCTGGTTGGGGTGGGAAGCAGAGCACTCTTAATATTTAATCAGCGCGAACACATCGTGTCCTTTGAGTCGCTCACGACCTTTGAGGAAGGCTAATTCGACTAAAAAGGCGATGCCCGCGATATGCCCTCCCAACTTCTCTACCAGTTCCATCGCTGCTGAAACAGTACCGCCAGTGGCTAGAAGATCATCGACAATCAGCACGCGCTGCCCAGGTTTAATTGCATCCGTGTGGACCTCTACGATATTCGTGCCATACTCCAACTCGTACTCTACAGTTACAGTCTGGTATGGTAGTTTGCCAAATTTTCGCACAGGCACGAATCCACAATTCAGCAGGTAGGCGAGAACTGACCCGAAAATAAAGCCACGGGATTCAACGCCGACGACAGCTTCAATACCGGCTCCAGCATAATGAGCAGCGAGACGATCCATCGCAGCGTGAAACGCCGCGCTGTCCTGCAACAGTGGTGTTATATCTTTAAAAAGTATACCCCTCTGTGGAAAATCAGGGATGTCTCGAATCCAATCTTCGAGTCTAATTTCGGTCATAACCATCTCCTATCTGGCTTCAAGCCTTGCTTTCCGTTGTTGTGCCTCTAACTGCTTCGTTCGATGACTCTTTAGGGATTCGATAGCTAGAGGTGGAAGATGAATGCTCCGCCGCCCTTTCGCTGTCTTCGGTTCCGTCTCTATTATACCTTTTCCCGCCACTTCAATACATGCCCGGCAAACATAGAGAGTACTTTCGGCAAAGTTCACATCCTTCCATTTAAGAGCAAGCAATTCTCCTCGACGCATCCCTTTGCTGGCTACAGGGGCCATCGGTATCCTCGATACCAGCCTTTATCGTCCAGGTGTTCCTCAAGACCTGGATGGCCTTCCCTCCTCCAGTCAGAACGTCTCCTCTGGATGGAAAATGACCAGGGGCAGGGGATAGGGTGTCCGTTCCTGGTACTTTTCATGTCCTGCGCGGTACGCAATCACGCGTGGCCAGAGCCGTTGACGTTCCTCTGGATTGGCCTGCTGGACACGCACGCGGAGACGTTTTCTCCCAATTTCTATCTGTGCCTGTTTGCTCTCGCGCAGATTTAACCACCAGTTGGGAAGCTTTCCCTGACCTCCATTCGAAGCGACGACGACAAAACCATCTCCATCTGCAAGATACACCAATGGGGTGGTATGTTGCTTTCCACTCTTGCGTCCGGTGGTGGTCAGCAGCAGGACGGGCATGTGCTGTGCTCGTCCCGCAATCGTTCCACCGCTCAGGCGATAGAGAGCTACATGGGCGGCGATGGCCAGACGTGCGAGCCTGGCTACGATCGGCGGGTATGGTTTGCCCAGGGGCTTTTCGGAAGTTCCCCCGTATTCTTTCAGCTTGAGACGACGATAACGTTTTTCGATCCTTAGGATCAGCACCATGGCTCCGATCCCTACCAGCAAGTGAGCCGTCTGGATCAGCCAGTGCAGGTTGCCCACCAGGATCAGCGTTTGTGTCATGCCAAAGGCAGGAACCAGAAACGCGTAGAGGATGCTTCCTACACCAAGCCACCTGCTGCCTTTGGTGAAAACCGCCACACTCCCCAGGATGAACAGGCCAAGGACTCCAATGGTGCCAAACGCCTCATGAATGCCCGGAAAACCGATCTGGGCAAGGAAAACCAGAAGCCCGATCCACCCAAACAGTTGAGCAATCCAGAATACCAATCCCAGCCCCAGGGTGACCATCAAGGCCACCCGTGCTATCAGTGAGATGAGACGTACTACTCTCATGAAACACTCCTTTTTATCTTCTCATGCTCCCCGCGCTCCTGGTGGAAGCACTAGTGATGTCCCCAACGTATCTGGTGCCCACCAGAGGACACCTCCTGCTGCGTCTGCTGACTTGCTGACGTTTCGCCCCGCTTCCCTCGGATGATTAACAGGGTCAGAGCCGCTCCCAGGACTGCGAAGAACGCCGCGCCCAGAAAGACCATCTGAAAACCGGGCACCAGGCTAGATGGAGCGGGGTGGGCCGGGAGCTGACCAACGCGGGCGGCAAACAGGGCGGAGAGCAGCGCGATCCCGACGCCACTGCCGATGCGTTGCATGGTATTCACCAGACCAGAAGCCAGGCCGGTGTCGGCTTGCTCCACCGCCGTGACCGCCGCAATGTTGCTCGCTGCGAAGACTGCTGGAAGCCCAAGAGCGACGATCACGCTTGCAGGAAGCACATCGAGCAGGTACGTGCCTGGCAGTGGCGCACGTGCCAGCAGGACCAATGCCACTGCCAGCAGGACCATTCCGCTGGCCAATACCCCCTTGAAACCCAGATGCCCCAACGCTTTGGCCAGCACCAGAAAGGCTATCACAATACTCAACCCGGCAATGGGCAGAATCGCCAGCCCTGCCGTGAGGGCATTATAGAAGAGGACCTGCTGAAAGTAGAGCGAGAGGAAGTAGAACATGGGAGCGTGGGAGGCGCCAATCAGGAAACTGACCAGATTTGCCCCGTTCAGATCTCGCAGACGAAACAGGCGTAAGGGCACCAGCGGAGCCGAGGAGCGCGCTTCAATTCCCACAAAGGCAAGCAGGAGCAGGACCATAGCCGCGAAGACGCCAATGGTCGAAAGTCCGAACCCCTGCGTTTGTGCCAGCACCGGTCCGTAGGCCAGCAGCAGCAGCGCCGGAGTGACTGTGAGAATTCCTGGTATATCGAGTGCCTTGCGCTCTCCCTGTTCCCGGCTCTCAGGGATGAAGCGCGAACTGACCAGGAACACAAACACGCCGATGGGCACATTGATCAAAAAGATCGAGGACCAGCCAAAGGCCTGTGTGAGCACTCCTCCCAGCACCAGACCAAAAGCTCCACCCGCTGCTCCCAACGCACCCCAGATGCCGAATGCTCGATCACGTTCTTTTGGATCGGTAAAGATGGTGACAAGCAAGGATTGTTCCGCAGGAATGACGACGGCAGCCCCCAGCCCCTGCATTGCCCGTGCCAGTAACAAGATGGCGGCGCTGGGAGCAAGACCCGCCAGCAAAGAACCCAGCGTGAAAAGGGCCAGACCGAGCAGGTAGAGCTTGCGCCTGCCAAACAGATCGGCTGCTCGCCCTCCAAAGAGCAGCAGGCTCCCAAAGACGAGCTGATAGATGTTCTGGACCCACCCGAGATCCACCTCGGAAAAATGGAGTCCCGCTTGGATGGACGGGAGGGCAATGTTCACAATGGACGTGTCAAGCAGGATCATGAACTCAATTGCGGAAAGCAAGGTGAGAGCAATCCAGCGCTGACGTGCGGTTGAAAGTATATTCATGATGGTCTGTTTTCCTTTTCAAATCGAAAATGCTAGTGTACGTGTGTTTGACAAACTCTTTGGATTAGATGTGCATTGAAGCATCAGTCTGCTCTCGGCTCACAGCGAGCAGGGGTAAGGCCAGATCGCGCACTTTGTTCAGCACCCCGTGCAGGGCCGCTTCATCCACCAGTGGTCCACGCAGGACTGTGTTCCCGTCAGCGTCGTAGCTGATCGCCAGGCCGTCGAACCACGCTGACCAGCGCTGGTCAAGGTGTCCCTGGACGCGAATTTCATAGGTGTGCATCGTTCTTCCTCTGGTTGCGTCTCTTCTACTGCTTGAGCACTGCTCTCAGTATGCAGCTCAACCAGGCAGGGCGACCTGTATCGGAGGATGTGTTCTGTGGTTGATTCTTGCCGGGCGCATCAGCATATGGGGATAGCTGTTGATCAAGGCAAGCAGCCCTGCGCGGGCGCGTGAGGTAGTGCGCAGAAAAGTGAGGCGTTGTCTTAAAGCACGTGCAACGCCTGGGCGCGGGCGATCGCCTGGGCGCGGCTGTTCACGCCCAGTTTGCCGTAGATGCTGTTGACGTGCCGCTTCACCGTGCCGACGGTGATGATGAGTTCCCGCGCGATCTCGGCATTGGACAGGCCCCTCACCAGGAGCCGGAAGACAGCCAGTTCGCGCTCGGTGAGCGGTTCGACGAGGGGGAAGGCACGGGAGGGAGAGGCCTTCGCCTGTTCACCGAAAGCCGAGAGGAGGGTCACGATAGAGTCAGGAGCGATCCTGTGAGCGTATGCTTGATGCAGGAGCGCCACCATGGGTTCCCCTTCATCGACGAACAGGCGGATGTAACCTTCCTGTTCGCCGAGCAGAAGGGCACGCTCGAGAGCAGGTAGGGCCTGTGTCCTGTGCGCCGAACCCGCAAAAAAGGCGAGCGACTGCAACACCAGGATTTCCAGGATGCTGTCCGTGCGCGCTTTCGCTTCGGCATCCTCTCGCCATCGCTCCAGCAGCCGCAGCGCCTCCGCAAGAAACGGTCCCGCCGGGTCAAGACGCCCCTGAGCGATGCGCACCCGGGCAAAGGTCAGGTATTCCTGCTCACGCGAGTAACAAGGATCGTCTGAGGCGGAGAGACCACTGGCATCGGCCCAGTGTACGGCCTCCGTGAGATCGCCCTGCATCACAGCGAGCCGGGCGCGCACTGCCGAGGCAAAGGCTAGCTGCGCGGGGGCAAACTGGCGGGTCTGGGCAAGCTTTACAAACTCCTCCACGAGCGCAAGAGCGCTGTCGGGCTTGTGGCGTACCTGGTGCAGACGGGCCAGGGTCGCGTAACCCTGGGCGATAGCGTCGGCAGCCAGCGTCGGCGATCCATGCAACGCCTCTCTCCCCTGCTCCAGCAGGTGTTCAGCCGTGTCGAGGTCGTTCCATTCGTAAGAGAGTTCTCCCAGGCCGAAGCAGGAGCCGGGATAGATGGGCGCTTCCTCGTGATCGCCCTGCACCTGCTGCATTTGCCCCATCTGCTCATAGGTCGCCGCCGCCTGCCGTAAGCGCCCCCGGAGGCGAAGCAGGCGAGCCTGCAGCAGGATACCAGTCAGATCCAGAAGCGTCTCCATCGCAGACAGGTCGTTTCCGGTGGAAAGCGCAGAGCCGAGCCGAGCCGGGCTCGGCTCTCCGACACGACTGACATCTCCACTGAGCAGCACGCGGTGAGCAGCAATCACACGGGCACCCTCTCGCACTTCCACAGGGCAATGGGCTAGATGATCCGACGCCTGTTCTGCCAGCGCGACGCTGCTCTCCAGATCTCCCTGGAAGAAGAGGACGTATGCTTGCAGGGCAGCGACCTGGTGCAGGAAGGCCTGTGCCTCACGCTCCTCAGCGATGAAAGAGGCCGACTGCTCTGCCACCTGTAGGCGTATGAGGGCCTCCGGCAGTTGCCCCGTGAGCGTGAGCAGCAGTCCCTGGGACAAGCACAGGCTTGGGTGCCTCTGGATACGTTCATCTGGGAAAGCATGTAGAAAGGCGAGCACCGTGCGCGCCTGACCACGGAGAACCAGGGAGTGCCGGTGCTCTTCAATCAGGCGGACCGTGCGTTCGAGATCGGGAGCAAGAATCGCATGATGGACCGCTTCCAGGATCACGTCATGCACCTCATACCAGTGACTTGCGCGCCGATGCAGTTCGGGAAGAGACGCAGGCATGGCCTTTTGCAGACGGCTGCGCAACAGGTCGGCAAACAGGTGATGGTAGCGGTACCACCCTCGCACGTCGTCGAGGGCGATCACAAACAGGTTGGCCCGCTCTAAGCCCTCGAGCATGGCCTGGCTCTGCTCCTGTCCGGTCACTGCGTCACAGAGCGAGCCAGAGAGACGCGAAAGCATCGCGGTCTGGAGCAGAAATGTCTGCACCTCGGCTGGTTGGCGGGAAAGCACCTCCTCGGAGAGGTAGTCGAGCACGAAGCGATGACTGCCGGTGAAGGCGGCAAGAGCGCTTGCAACATCGGCTCTGCCCTGGAGCGAGAGCGCGGCCAGTTGCAGGCCAGTAATCCAGCCTTCTGTACGAGTCTGCAAGGTCGTCACCTCTTCTTGCAACAGACGCAGCCCCATCACCTCCGCGAGGAACGCACCGGTCTCGGCGGCTTCAAAGCGTAATTCGGCAGCACGCAGTTCGGTCAGGTGCCCACGCGCCCGCAAGCGTGCCAGGGGCAGCGGGGGATCGCTGCGCGTCGCGATGATGAGATGTATCTGAGGCGGGAGATGCTCCAGCAGATGCGTCAGGGTACGGTGAATGGGTGTGGCAGTGATGACGTGATAATCATCGAGCACGAGCACGAAGTCCTCTCCCTGCCAACCGAGAAGGTCATTGGTGAGCAAGGTCAGCACGGTTGCGAGTTCCGCAGGCTGTGGGAGGCTCAGCCACGTTTGAGCGCGCGCTCCAAGGTGGGAATCAAGCCTTTGCAAGGCGGCAATGAAGTAGGTGAGGAACCGAACGGGCTCATTGTCCTCCGGCTCAAGCGAGAGCCAGGCGACCGGCGCGCGCGTGGAAGCCCGCCATTGGGCCAGCAGGGTCGTTTTCCCAAAACCGGCAGGCGCAGAGACAAGGGTGAGCGCGCCTGCCACGCCCTGCTGGAGTCGCTCGACGAGGTGAGAGCGAGGGATGAGCTGCGTGCGAGGGCGGGGCAGGGCTAGCTTGGTAGCGAGCAGGAGATCGTGCGCATCGTGGTGGCCGTGGTGCAAGACGTGTGGGGCAGTGCCAGTATGGCTGGGTGGGAGCTTTGCGGGGGACAGTTCAGGAGGAAGAGAGGCCACCTCAAGAGAGGCGCCCTCGGCTTGTGGAGAAGGTGGCTGGTATCTTCCTTGCGCAGGACCGTGCTCCTGCGATGGATCGCGGGCGGAGAGTTCCTGTTTGGGAGAGGAAACAGAGGGAGCTATAAGTTGAAGAGCAACCTCCTCAAGGTGCGCAGGAGTGAGATCAGCGGTCCGGCCCAGATAGCGTTTGAGCATTTTGTCCCCATGCCGCCGATAGGCATACCAATAGGTCCCTGCACCTCCTCTGACTTCCTGGCGTACGGTGAGCCGGCCATGCTGGCCGGTAAAAGTGAAGGAAGGGATGCTGCTCAACCAGGAGAACCACTCCGCACTGCCTGGCGTGACGGGAAGCGATTGCTCGTTGTTGTGAGCCTCACGAAGCGCATAAATCCTGTGCTCGCCAACCCAGGTGAGATGGTACGGTGCAGCCTTTGGCATACTCCAATGGACCTCCTGCTGTCTGGTGCTACCCAGGCGTGTCCGGGTGCTACCCAATCGCTCATCTGGATGAAGTATACCGTTTGGGTAGCAAAAACGCAAGAGCAAGGGGGAGTGCCAACGCAGCGAACTCATCAACCTTCTGTCAGTTATAGGGATTTGAGTACGGTAGGAACCAAAAGTTGGAATAGCCTGCTGAACCGCCCCAAATCTGGACATGAGCCGTTTAATTCCAACATTTACACCCTGCCACCTGTTGACATGCACAAAAAGCTCGACAAGGTAGAACTTGGCAGGTATACTGTAATCGGTTTACTAAACCGATTGCGTAATTATAGAGGTGACGTATCTATGCCTGTAACGCCCAATCACCACAACAAGAAACTTACGATCCACGGTATTGCTGAAATGGCGCATGTCTCTGCAGGAACAGTCTCACGTGTGCTCAATAATCAGCCGGGTGTGGGCGCGCAAACACGAGCGAACATACAGGCCATCATTCAAGAGCAAGGCTACCGCGCCAGTTTCTTTGCTCGCAACCTGCTCGCGCGCCAGAGCTTTGCGATTGGCCTGGTTTTTTCTGGCAAAGCATCAGAGTTATTTGCCCATCCAATTTTTCCAGAACTGCTTGGAGCGATTGGTGATTCTCTTACCAATGCCGGATATACCTTGACCCTCATTACAGGTGTAAGCCCTGAACGCAATCAGCGCATCCTACGAGAAGCCGCGGAGGGACGGATTGATGGTGTTATCCTTCCTGACATCCATTTAGGCGATGCTCTTGTGGATGATCTCTTAGCACAAGATACTCCTACTGTGGTGATTGGGCATCGTGAGCACCTTGCTGGCGTTGCCTGGATTGATTGTGATCACGATTATTCTATCTTCCAACTTACTCGATCACTTATTGGAGAGGGTCACCGGCGCATTGCGCTTGTCAATGGTCCTACAGATCTTTCTGCTTGTGTACTGCGTTCGGCGGGATATCATAAGGCATTGCAAGAGGCTGGATTGAGCATTAGCTCTACATTTGAACGTTTTGGTTCATTTAATGCTAAACACGGATATCAATCGACTCTCGATCTACTTCGTCTGCCTGTAGGAGAACGTCCAACTGCCATCGTCGCTGGAAGCGATCTGATTGCTGTAGGTTGCCTCGAAGCTGCACAGACTCAAGGGCTTCACGTCCCTGGTGACCTGGCAGTGACCGGATTTGATGATAATATTCTCGCCACCTTCGCGCATCCACCGTTAACCACCGTGAAGATGCCTCTGAGGGATATGGGACGAACATCTGTAGACATACTTCTGCAAGTAATTCAGGGCAAGCGAGAGAGCTCCCAGCCGGTCATCTTGCCATGTGAAATTATTTTGCGTGAGTCATTTAGTGGGCCCTTGAGGTAAATGTCATGAAAATTATATAGCATGTGCGTGCGCCTACTCACACGTAACGCATGTTTACCCCGAACTAAACAGGAAACCAAAAACATCCCTTAGCTTGGATCTTTGTTCTTTCAATGGATGAAAGGCTCTAGTTAATCTTATCCTTACGTTCGGACAACAGGATAAGCGTATCTCATATTTCTCTTAGTACCGGAACTTCTTTAGAGGAGAATCAACATGGAGACACTCGGAATCGGCTTTATTGGCTTACACAACCATTATCATGCCTATCCGATGGGTGACTACCTGCAACGCGGCTTGCCTGGTACGCGGCTCGTCGCCGTATCTGATGAGCGGCAACACTATGCTGAGGAGTTCGCGCAGCGTTATGGAGCCGAAGCAGCATATCGGGATTACCGTGCAGTGCTCGATCGACGTGACGTTGATGTGGTTGTCGTCACCTCTTACACTTCGGCTCATGCTGAACATTGTATCGCATCCGCGCGAGCGGGGAAACATATACTCCTCGATAAGCCGATCGCAACCACTTTAGAAGATGCAGCACGCATTATTGAGGCTGCACGAAAACATGGAGTGAAGCTGATGATGGCCTATCTCCTCCGTTTCATTCCCGCATACCAACGCGCTAAAGTACTTATCGAGGAAGGTATCATTGGCCGTCCTACATCCGCATTCTATTCCATCCGCATCCCCGTCGGTTTCATCCGTGATGCGCCCGGTGCGGCTGAACAGGGCTGGTACATCGATCCAATGAAAGGTGGAGGTGGTGGCTTTATCGACCATGGGGTCCATTTTGCAGACGCTTTGCGCTGGTTCTTTGAGAGTGATGTCGCGTCAGTCTACGGTAAGATAGGCAACCTTACTTATACCGATCTTCCCGTCGAGGACTATGGCATATGCATCGTCTCCTTTGCTAAAGGGCAGATCGGAACAATTGAAAGTACCTGGCATGCCGCCGAGTGGTATGGACCACTCGCCAGTCCTGATCGCTGCACCATTAGTGGGACAGAAGGGGAAATCGAACTGCATTACCAGAAGAGCCCACAGATGGAGGTTGCCTCACGGATAGCTCCATATGCGGGACGCACCTACTATGACTGGGTAGGTGAGGAACGCTCTGATATCTGCTATAAGCGCATCCTCGAGCATATAGTTGAATGCGTAGTCGAAGATCGGGAGCCTTCTGCGACTGGTGAAGATGGGCGAGCCGCCCTCGAAACCATCCTCGCCGGCTATCGATCCGCTCGTGAAGGTCGTGAAATTACCATTGGTTAGATCCAGTTTTATTGCGGTGAAAAAAGGAGTGACACCCATGGTGGGAATTGGTCTAATTGGCGCAGGGAGAATAGCTCAGATTCACGCGAAGGCATATACAAATGTCGCGGGCGCACGGCTGCTGGCTGTGGCGGATATATTGCCTGAAGCAGCGAATCGTACTGCAAATACATTTCGGCTCGACGCCTATTACGACTACCACGATCTGCTTGCGCGAGACGATATCGATGGTGTCATCATCGCGGTTCCGACTCCTTTTCATGCACAGGTAGCCATGGATGCGGCACGCGCGGGAAAACATGTCTTCTGTCAAAAGCCGATGGCACCGACATTGCAAGAGGCTGATGCCATCATCGAAGCTTGTAAGAACGCAGGGGTTTTGCTCCAGGTTGGTTTCATGCTTCGCTCCTCTCCGCCCATCGCGCAAATCAAGGGGCTTGTCGAAGCAGGCTCCCTTGGCAACCTGGTCGCTATGCGTGTTGCTGCCTTTGGTTGGATGCCCAATAACGATTGGTTCTATCAGGTTGATAAAGGCGGTGGTCTCATCGTCGATACCATGATCCATTTCTTGGATTTATGGCGCTGGTTTGGAGGTGATGTTCGTTCCGTCCATGCGCAAGGGGGAGCATACGTCCTGGAAGGTGCGCAGCGTTTTCACTCTACCGATAACGCGACGATCTCGCTTCAGTTCGCAAGTGGCGCGATGGGGAGCGTTTTTGGCAGTTGGACAACGGGATACGGAGATTTTTTCTTTGAAGTCTACGGGACAAAGGGGTCGGCATTCGTGGATTTCCTCCAGCATCAGACCGCTGTTGTATTTGTGAAAGATACATCGGGGTTCTCGCCACTAACGCCAACGACTGGATGGAATTTTCAGGATGCCCTGTGGGATATCACCTACGCCGCCGAAGCCAGGCAATTCGTCGCGGCAATAGAAGGGAAAACACCTCCTATCGCCTCCGGTGAAGATGGGCGTGCTGCCCTTGAACTGGCTCTTGCTGCCGAGTCATCATTACAAACCGGAACTGTCGTCTCGTTGCCTTTGAATCCTGAGCAGGCGGGGGCGATAACGGCGTTACAGCAGTAATAGAAGGGGATACATATGGCACAATTGGGCATTGGTTTAGTCGGATGTGGCTTCTGGGGAACCACAGTTCATCTTCCGGCCTTGATAGCAAACCCGCATGCACGGGTAGTCGCAGTGGCCTCGCGCTCCGCCGAGAGCGCTTTTAACGCGGCTCAGACATTTGGCGTCCCGTCCTGGTCCACTGACTATCGTGAGTTGTTAGAAAATCCAGAAGTGGATGTTGTAGACATCTGCACACCGAATGGGCTTCATGCAGAGATGGCAATCGCAGCCGCGCAAGGCGGCAAACACATCATCTGCATTAAGCCGCTTGCCACCAGTCTTGTTCAGGCTGATGCGATGTTGGATGCCGCCTACAGAGCGAATGTACAGATATTCTATGCGGAAAATAGCCTCTTTATCCCGGCGCTTCAACGAGCCAAAGAGGTTATTGATGAAGGGGCACTTGGAAAGATATTTCGTGTAAGGGCGTCGGAAGGTATTCCTGGTCCGCATGCGGCATGGTTCCATGATCCGACTATGGGTGGAGGCGGATGCGTACTGGATATGGCCGTGCATAGCCTCGCCTTTCTGCGCTACATCGCTGGAGCTGAAGCTTTGCGTATCTATGCGGAGTTGGATACATTCGTCCATGAACCGCCAGCCGAGGACACCGCTGTACTCACAGTGCGTTTCGCCAATGGGGTCATTGGTCTGGCTGAAGATAGCTGGTCAACAGTGGGTGAGATGGATTCCCGCTTTGAGGTGTATGGTACCAAAGGACGCATCCTGGTAGACATGCTCCATTCTCAACACCTGCGAGTCTACAGTCAGGCGGGATACACCTATTGGGGCTCGCGTTCCGACGCGAGCAAGGGATGGACCTACCCTCTACCGCTAGACGAGCACATCGTGTTTGGCACTGACGCCATGTTTGACCACTTCTTCCGCTGCCTGCTCGAAGGCGAACCTTGCCGCTCCACAGGGGAGGACGGACGCGCAATCTTGAGCCTGGCTGAGGCAGCCTACCGCTCGGCGCGTAGTGGCTGCGCCGAGCAGCCACTTGATCGTAGAGAGCCAGAGGGGGAGCTAGAATGAGTAAACCATTACGTGTAGGCATGATTAGTTATGCGCACGTGCATGCTGATTTCCGTTCGCGCGCTCTACGCGACATCGCCGATGTGGACATTGTAGCAATCGCCGATGACAATGAAACACGGGGACGCGCTGCGGCGGCGACGTATGGCGTAGAGACGTTTTATAGCGATTACCAATCCCTTCTGGCCCGCGATGACATCGACCTGGTTTTCATCCATGCTGAGAACAACCGTCATGCTCGGATTGTGGAGGCGGCGGCAGCAGCAGGCAAGCATATTTTCTGTGAAAAACCCATGGCGACAACCATTGAAGATGCAGAGCGTATTGCCCGGGCCATAAGTGCATCAGGAGTACGTTTCACTGTTGGCTTTTGCAGTCGTTACATCCCTGAAGCTGAGCGAGCCAAAGCACTGATAGAGAGCGGTGTGTTGGGAAAAATTACCTCTGCCAGGGTCATAATCGGGCTGGCAGGGATTCGGGAGATTGGCTGCCCAGGGTATATGGCTGAATGGATGGAAGACCCTCTACAAGGTGGCGGCGGCGCATTTATCGACGAAGGGTCGCACGCAGTAGATCTGCTGCGCTGGTATATCGGTGAAGTCGATTCGATCAATGCGACAATGGCGAAACGGATCAAGCATGACCTTCCTGTGGAGGACACGGGAGTCGCAACCTTACAATTCCACAATGGTGCTCTTGGAGAACTAAATACGAGTTGGAGTTTGCATATCGATATTGGTATGCGTAACGTCCTGGAAATCTACGGTAGTAACGGCACCATGATTGTTGAGCTAACTACGCCTGCTCCCGCCGTCCATCTCTATACCGAGCGCGAAACGTCGCCGCTCCTCTCTGGGTGGGTTACCCCGCACATTCAACCCGAAGCAAACGAACCGCATGACTACCAGAGCTGGCCGATACATACACAACATTACCGCCGCGAGGTGGAGGATGTGATCATGCGCTTCCGGCAGGATCTACCTTTCCGTGTCGGGCTGGAAGATGGCTTGCAGGCTTGCCGTATCATTGCTGCCGGATATGAATCCGCTCGTCGTAAAGCAGAGGTATTGCTTTCATCATAGGGAGAAATGGATCATTTCCTTATTTCGGTAGAAAGAAAGGAGGAGTAAAGACGTAAGTAGGCGGAAACCCGGTTCGGCTATTTTGATTGTGTTTTGAAAAGGCTCAGGTAGAGAAGCCTGCTATGCCATTGTCATGAGCTTTCATGCCTGGGACCTGACAAATCCGGAGGCTGGCCAAAAGTTTATAGGGCTTCAGAACTATCGAGCCTTGTTCGCCGATCAGTATTTCTGGGCGGCGCTGGAGACATCAGGGATCTTTGCAGTTGGCGCTACGGCGATTGAGCTGTTACTGGGGTTGGGGATGGCAATTCTTCTGGTCGAGTTGCGCTTCTTAAAGAGCATCATTAATGCGGTGATTCTCATCCCGCTCATGGTTACACCAGTTGTGGTGGGTTTAATCTGGCGATATATGTTTGACCCTTCGAACGGACTTATCTACTACTTTCTCAGCTTTATCCCTGGCGGAAGGCACTTCGGTGGACTTACTTCCACGCATACAGCACTGTTCTCTGCAATGATTGTCGATACCTGGGAAATGACGCCCTTTGTCATTCTCGTTCTGCTTGCCGGGCTGTCTGCGCTCCCGGGTGATTTGTATGAAGCCGCCAGAATTGACGGAGCATCACGCTGGCAAGAATTCCGTTATATCACCCTGCCGCTTCTAACGCCTGTACTGCTACTGGTGACGCTCATCCGTTTCATGGATGCATTTCGTACTTTCGACACAGTGTATATCCTGACCGGCGGGGGGCCAGGAATATCTACGGAGATGATCAGCCTTTACGATTTCGACACGGCCTTTAAAACCTTCCAGCTTGGCTACGGCATGACCCTGTCAGTCATCACACTCTTGCTGTTAATCATACTCAGTCTTGTCCTGATACGCCTGATACGGCGGAGAAGCTAAGCCAGGAGGAGATGTAGGATGCAAGTGACTGCGAAACCGGTCAGGCGGCGCAAATTACAATCCGGTCGCGTTCTTAGAGGCGTGCTCATCGGCGTATTTCTGATCTGGACCCTCATACCTGTGGCGCTTATAGTGATCACGTCCTTCAAACAGCCGTTGGATATTTTTACACAGGTGCCTCGGCTGATCTTCCACCCTACCCTGGCTAACTACGTAAACGCGTTCCTGCAAGAGAATTTTCTTGCCTACTTTATCAATAGTGTCATAGTTGCAACCTGTACTACGGCGCTCTCCATGTTCCTGGGTACGACCGCCGCTTATAGTCTGGCTCGTCTGCGAGTGCCGGGAGCAGGAATCATTGCTCTTGGTGTTTTAATTTGCCGTATGGTTCCGTCAATTGCCCTGGTATTGCCGATCTACGGTCTCATACAGACGTTGCATTTGCTAAACACCTACATCGCAGTCATCATTGCCCATACCACTTTTAGCCTGCCATTCGTGATCTGGATGATGTATGGATTCTTCAAAGATATGATAGTTGAACTGGAGGAGGCCGCCCTGATTGATGGCTGTTCGCGATGGGGAGCGTTCTGGCGTATCGTACTTCCGCTGGCGGCTCCAGGGCTCGCCGCGACGACAGTGCTTTGCATGCTCTTCTCATGGAACGAATTCCTGTTTTCGGTGGTGTTGACGAATGTTAATACAAGGACGTTACCGGTCACGATTTTTGGCTTTATCGGTGCGGTATCGGTAGATTGGGGCGGCAGTAGTGCATCGGCTACGATCGTCATGCTCCCGATGATTGTATTAGGATTATTGGTGCAGAAATACCTGACGCGCGGCTTAACATTGGGCGCTGTGAAAGGTTAGCCCTGTGTCGTGATCAGCAATAGGTACGTTTCGGGGAGGAATCATGCAAGCAAAGTTTCTGTACGGAGCACAGTTTTACCGGCCTCCACACCCACCACGGAATATGCGTGCTCGTGAACTGGAGCGGATCGCGCAAGAGTTGGGATTCAACACCATTAAGCTATTTGCCCAGTGGAACTTGATCAATCGTCGTGAAGGTTACTACGATTTTGAAGAGATCGCGGAAATTCTGGATGCCTGTGCGCGCCTGGAACTCAAGGTCGTCATCAACACCATTATGGAGAATGCCCCATACTGGCTTGAGCAGCGCTTTCCCGAGGCTCGCTATGTCGATGCACACGGGCGTGCGCAATCCCTTGGTGGAAACAGCAATACGCAATCGGGCGGCCATCCGGGTCTCTGTTTGACACATGCGGGTGTACGCACAGCGGCGATGGACTATTTACGCGCACTCGCTCTTGAGTTTGCAGGCTCACCTGCGCTTCTCTTATACGATTGTTGGAACGAGCCGCATATGGAACCAGCCTGGGATACAACGATGTGGGCGGATGGCGGTCATAGCATGTGTTGTTACTGCGCATCCTCTCAGCAGGCGTTTCGTAGCTGGCTGCAGCAGCGCTATGGTTCAGATCTTGCAAGGCTCAACGCGGCATGGATTCGTGGCTATACGGAATGGGAACAGGTACAACCGCCAACGCGTCACGGCACCTATGCAGATTGGCTGGACTGGCGGCGCTTCACGATGGATAACCTGACCGAGCAGATGGCTCTTCGCGTGAGGACACTGCGCGAGGCAGACCCAGGGCACAGGATTATGAGTCATACCGCGGCTGTAGCACCGCATGACGACCTGGCTGTACTCGCTGCTGATAACTGGCAGCTTGCATCGCATGTCGATATGTGGGGTGTGTCGCTCTTCCCTCATTGGCTGTTTCCACGTAAACCGCATGAGTTTTCTATGCGTCTTGACATCGTGCGCAGCTCTGCTGCTGGCAAAGAGTTTTGGATCAGCGAATTGCAGGGAGGCGTCGGAAAGAATCGAGGCTTGCATGCAAGCCCTCAAGTGCAACCGAATGACATTCGTCTCTGGAACTGGCTGGGAGTCGTGCATGGCGCCCGTGCGATTCTCTATTGGTGTTATATGGTAGAGTCAACCGCGACCGAGTCTTCAGGGTTTGGGTTAGTTCGTGGAAACGGTGAAATCACGCCACGAGCAGAGGAAGCGGTTCGCACTTGTAAGCTGCTTCAGCGTCATGTCAATATGCTCACTGACTATGCTCCTGAACCTCAGGTTGCCATCCTGTTTGACCCGGACGCAGCACTCCTCAATTATGCAATGGAAGGTGACGAAGCTGTTCATACGAGCAGTCATAAAGGGTATTATCGAGCAGTGTGGGAAGCAGACTTATTCGCTACATATGTACGTCCTGTTGGCCTTGAGATGCTGAACGTGACCATGCTGATTGCTCCTTTCCCATGGATGATCGACGAGGAAACTGCTCAGCGCATCCTCCAATTCGTACAGGCAGGAGGGATATTCATCACCGAAGCTTCATTTGGTCTATTCGATCCCCACGGAGTGCAGCGGCAGTCTTCCCTCGCAAAACAATACCTTGGGATAGAAGAGGGTGAAATCCTCTTTCCTTCAACTGAAGCTGAGGCAAGCGGTGGTCGACTGGATTCCCCGTCCCCTTTACAATGCCGGTGGCCGATTATTTCTACTATTTCAGCTTATCACTACCTGGCTACATTGCAGAGCATCGATGGAGAAACAATCGTTTCTCAAGGCGATGAGATTGTCGGAATACGTCGACAAGAGGGAAAGGGAACAATTATCTACTTCGGTACTTCTATAGGTGGGGCTATTACTGCTGATGACCAAGGGGCAATTATACTGATGAGGAATCTCCTCCTCTCTTTTTGTGCTCAGGCCGTGCATGGGAATCGTTTACGAACGAGGCTTATAGAAGGAGCAGAAGGCTCATTACTTGTAGTAATCAATCCAGAGAATGAAACCTTTATAGAAAGCGTGGTACTGCCCTCACGCTTCAAACAAGCCGAGGAACTCTATGGCAACTCACACCTTATCATTACTGATCAATCACTTGCGTTAACAATCCCTCCGCACGATGTGAATGTCTGGCTGTTGTCATAAGATCTCTAAGTCTTTTTGCTACAGCGGTGCTCGGCAAGATTGAGCCTTATGTCTCGGAGAGACTCCCTCTGCAATTCGGCTCATACGTGCTCCTGGAGCACCGTAGGTGATTGCTCGAACTGCTTCAGCCGTGCGCCTAGCTTCAGCAGCAGCACGCCTGCTCAGACGACGCCGAGGCAGATGCTCTAGCAATCGGCTCTCTGCCATCTCCCGCAGAAGGTCCTGGTAATGTGATTCACGCGCTTTCTCATAGAGGTACATGTTGGAACCCATACGATTGCCTCCTCATCTCAGCTGTGATCGCTCAAAGTTCCTGAACGCCGCTGTAGGTGATACTTGCCGGGCATGGCAATCATCAGCGTGCTATGTAAGACTACGAATGCCTGGACCTTTTCACCTAACTATAGAATGATATTGGTCTTGATACAAGGGCCAATTTTTGACATAGTGATGGTACCATTAAACCAAAATCCTTCTTTTGAGCCATGACGATGCCGCTACTGAAATTTATACTTTCTGCAAGAGGTGAA
>WNFA01000692.1_pt1 | contig 30165 bp, 32 predicted proteins | sample 5400481 | NCBI WGS metagenome assembly WNFA01 (sample SAMN13153340, study PRJNA577476) | soil metagenome | isolation source: 120 cm saprolite under Douglas fir tree site 2 hole 1 replicate 2 | place: USA:California | collected 2015-04-18 | reverse complement strand
GGCATCCGCCGAAAGTCATCGGCGCGCGACAGGCTCGAGCGATACAGCCTCCTGCGTGGCATCCACGCGATGGAGCGGGCGGACGCGGCGCTGCTGGTGCTCGACGCGTCGACCGGTGTGATGGCTCAAGACCAGCACGTCGCCGGTTACGCGCTCGAGGCGGGGAAGGGGCTCGTCATCGTCGTTAACAAGATCGATCTGGTCGAGCCCGCCCAGCGCAAGGTCGCCTACTGGCGAGGCGTGCTCACGCGGAGCTTCAAGTTCGCGCCGTTTGCGCCCATCGTCACCGTGTCGGCCAAGACCAAGGAGGGGATCGAGTCCGTGATACCTGCCGCCCTCGAGGTCGTGGGCCAGCGCCGCGTCAAGATACCGCCCAACGAGCTCAATAAGGTGTTGCGGCAAGCCTTCACGGAGCATCCGCCCCCGAGCTTCAAGGGCAAGCGGCTCAGGCTCGGCTACGCCACCCAGGCGGCGTCAGAGACGCCCACCGTGGTGATGTTCGTCAATGACGTCGGCCTGCTCCACTTCTCCTACCGGCGGTACCTGGAGAAAGCGATCCGGGAGCGGTTCGGGCTTGCGGGCAACCCGCTCAAGCTGGTCCTCAGGGCCGGTAAGGACGACCGTACCTCCCCACCCGGCCGCGCGCTACGCGCGGGGCCGACCTCCCCGCGCGGGGAGGGGAGGTGAAGGCCCGACCTCCCCGCGGGGCGGGGAGGTGAAGTAGGCCGTTTACATTTCCATCACCACGTACCCACACCCGGATGACAGCGCGGTGATGTATTGATGGTATGTCCGTGAGCTTCAAGGTCCTGGTCGTCGACGACGAGGCGCACATCGTGGAGTTGGCTCGTCTCTATCTCACGCGTGAGGGATATGAGGTGGAGGGAGTGGGGGACGGGACCCAGGCGCTTTCGCGCTTCGGCAAATGGAAGCCTGACCTTGTGATCCTCGACATCATGCTGCCAGGGATGGACGGGCTCGCCGTCTGCAAGGAGATTCGCAAGCAGAGCCAGGTGCCGATCATCATGCTCACGGCCCGAGACGAGGTCACCGACAAAGTGGTCGGACTCGAGGTCGGAGCCGACGATTACCTGACCAAGCCGTTTCATCCACAGGAGCTGGTCGCGCGGGCCAAAGCGCTCCTGCGCAGAGCCCACACCGAACCGGAGACTCCCAAGCTGATCCGGGCGGGCAAGCTCGAGGTCGACCTCGAGCGGCATGAGGTGCGTCAAGGCGCTGCCCGGGTCCAGCTCCGGCCCAAGGAGTTCGACCTGCTCGCGCTTCTGGCGCGCCATCCCGGCCGGGTGTTCCAGCGCAGCGAGCTCCTCGACCTCGTTTGGGGCTATGACTTTCCCGGCTACACGCGGACGGTGGACGTCCACGTCCAGCAGGTGCGCGAGAAGCTGGCGGCCGCGAAGATCCTGGACCCGAGCATCCAGACGGTTTGGGGGGTCGGCTACCGGTTAGAGCTGGCGGCGAGCTGAGCCTCCGATTCCGGCTCCTGGCGGCGGCCGCCGGCATAGTGGCGGTGAGCCTGCTGTTGAGCGGCGCGCTGACGTGGGTGCTCGTTCGTGACCTCGAGCTGCAGGCGGCGCAGGACCAGCTCGATCGGTCGGCGCAAGTGGATGGAGTGCTGGTGCGTCACGAGGAGTGCCTGATTCGGCCGGTGGTAAGGACCAATGTCGGGGCGCTTCCACCAAATGCATGCAAACTGGACGATTCGCTCGATTTCAGCGCTCGGCTCTCGAACCTCGCCTCGACCCTGGGTGCCGACCGATTGATCCTGCTCAACAAGCAGCGGGTAGTCGTGTTCGACAGCGCCGGCGCCGACACGATCGGACAGGCCATTCCGGTCGTCCCGTCCAAACGCGTGACCGGGGTCGCCGAGGCGCGCACGACACTGGGGGACCAGTCGTACCTGGCGGCTGCGGTGGGCATACTCCCAGCACGCGATCCATTGAGCGCTAGCTATGTGGTCGTGGCCCGGCCGCAGGCGTCGATCACCGGCGCCGCAGCAGTTGACCTCCTACCGCGATTGCTCCAGGCGGGCGGCGCGGCGCTGCTGGTGGCGATGATCCTGGTTCTGCTCGTGAGCCGCTCCTTGACGCGGCCCCTAGGCAAGCTGGCCGCCGCGGCCGAGGACATCGCCGCCGGCCGTTACTCGCGGCGCGTCGGGATCCGCGGCACGGATGAAATCGGGATGCTGGGATCCGCGTTCGATCGCATGGCCGAGGCCGTGGAGCGGGCACGTGGAATCCAGCGAGAGTTCCTCGCCAACGTCTCCCACGAGCTGAAGACGCCGTTGACGAGCCTCATCGGTTTCAGCCAGGCCCTGGTCGATGGGAGCATCAAGACCGAGCTGGAGCGCACGAGGGCGGCCACGGTCGTGCACGAAGAATCCGAACGAGTGCTTCGTATGGCCCAGGAGCTGCTCGACCTGGCGCGAGTCGAAGCCGGATCTATCTCGCTCCACATCACGGCAGTAGATCTCGGCGGCCACCTCGAGCAGCAGCTGGCCATCGTTCGGCCGCGGGCGGATGGGCGGCAGCTTGCACTCGAGCTGGACGTGCCGACCGACATTCCGCCAGTGGCCGCCGACCCTGAGCGACTGCACCAGATCCTCGACAACCTCATGGACAACGCGGTCAAGTACGCGCCAGAAGGATCTACGGTCAGTGCGAGCGCGCGGCTCGCGGGCGGTTCGGTGGAGGCGGTAGTCACCAATCCCGCCGGCCCGCATCCTCCCGACCCGGACCGCATGTTCGAGCGGTTCTATCGCGCGGATCCATCGCGGTCGGCTGCAGCTGGTGGTGTTGGTCTCGGGCTTGCGATATCGCGCGAGCTGGCGTCGGCAATGTCAGGTCGGCTGTGGGCGGACATCGACGGGGCGGGCAATCTTCGCGTTCATCTGTTGCTACCGGCGGCGAAGGGCCGCCAGGCCGAACCCGCGCCTCCGCCCGCCTCTGCGTCGGCCGCCTGAACAGACGGTGAAGAGGGTGTTGGCGTGAGCTCGGAGACCGAGAGTGACGCTTGGTGTGGCCGGCGCGAAATTAATCTCCGGATTCACTTGACTGGGCAAACAAATGTTCGTATCCTCTCTTCATGAGAGTGGGGTGTGGGGGTGAAGTATCCGGAGACGTCCTCGCCGAAAGGCTGATTAGCCTCCGCAACAGCATCGACCTCCTCGAGCTCGACTTCTCTCGTATGGCGAGCGACTTCGCCAAGACCGATGAGTACGACGAGCAGGGCTTCGACAGCCCCATCTCCTGGATCAAGGCCAATTGCCACATGGGCGGCGGCGCCGCCGGCGATCGCGTCTGCGTCGGCGAGCAGCTCGAGCGCTTGGATCAGAGTCGAGCCGCGCTGGGCATGGGCGAGATCGGCTTCGCCCACTTTGCACTGATCGCGCGAGAGTCAGCTGCCCTCGGCGATCGCCTCAATGAGGCCAAGCTGCTGCGAAAGGCGACCGAGCTCAGCGTTCGTCAATTCCGCAACGCCTGTATGCACGAGCGCCATGCGGCCGACCCTGAGGGCTTCGTGAATGAAGAGAAGGAGGGCATGGAGGCGAGGAGCCTGACCATGTCCACTGCCGACGATGGCTCGGTTCTGCTCAGCGCCATCCTCGACAAGGTCGGGGGCGCCGCGGTGCAGACGGCGCTGGAGCCGCTGGCCAGGCGCGCGGGCAAGGACGACGACCGTCTTCGGGATCGCCGGCTGGCGGATGCCCTGGTCGACCTCGCCATGCATGCTCTCGACGCTGGCCTGGTGCCGCAGCGCACGCATATGCAGGTCACGACCTCGCTAGAGACATTGCTCGGTCTTTCTGGCGCGCCGGCGGCGGAGATGGAGTTCTCGCTGCCGATCTCGGCCAAAGCTGTCGAGCGCCTCGCATGCGATTGCTCGGTGACCCGCATCCTGCTCGACGCGGACTCGATGGTCATCGATGTCGGGCGAGCCAAGCGAGTTATCTCCGGCCCGCAGCGCAAGGCGCTCAATGCCCGCGACGGCCACTGCGTGTGGCCCGGATGCGACCGCCACGCGAGTTGGACGTCAGGTCATCACCTAAAGCACTGGATTCACAACGGCCCGACTGATCTGCCCAACCTCTGCCTTCTCTGTTATCGCCACCACTGGATGGTCCACGAGGGCGGGTGGCAGATCATTCGCTCCGATGACGGGCCCATGCTCACCATCCCGCCGACAACGACATTCGGACGACTACCGCGCGGACCGGATTAAGCCGGCGTCGCGGTCTCGGCTTCAGCGTGTCGGCGCAGAGCGCGCAGCATCCAATCCATGTACAGGTTGTGAAATGCGTGCACGCCAATCAGGTAGACGCGGCCTGCAACTGAGGTCTTGAATCGTGCTCGTGTGATGTTGGTGAGCCGGCTTCGATTGAAGCCGATTGATTCAACGTAGAAGTTGGTGACAAAGTCGGCGAGGCTGTGGCGCCCCACCAACACAACCTCCCGCCCCGGATCCACGCGATCGACGGTGAAAGCGCGTGATACCACTGCGCCTTCACGAAGGTCCCAGGGCCCTCGGCCGAAGCCGTTGTCGGTGAGCCCACGCTCACGTCGAACTATGGCGGCGACCCCGAGTGGGAGTTCGCCAACCGATGCCCAGCGAGTGGTTCTGAGTGCCATTGGGAGTTCGGGTAGGACTTCCCAAAGGCGCTCTGGCGCGGCCGCGACTTCGATCCGGCGCGTGCTCACGAAGTTGGCGTCATGTTGGTATGCGTCGATCAGCATCCGGGCCCGCTAGCCGGACCCCACTCGCTGCAGGCGCGCCAGCTCCTGCTTCGGCCACATCGTGTCCAGCTCGTCGCCGCGCGATTTGTTCCAGTCGATGATCGCCTGCCAGGCGTCCATCGCCTCCTCGGGACGTCCGATCCGCTCCAGCAGGAAGGCGCTCATGTACAGCGGGCCGATGTCGTCCGAGTCGAGCTCGAGCGCCAGTTGCCAATCCGTCAGCGCTCCCTCCGGGTCGCCGGTGCCGGCCCGGACCTCGGCTCGGCAGCCGATCAGCATCGAATCGTCTGGCGCCAGCGCCAGCCCACGATCGACCACGTCGCGGGCGCGCCCGTAGTCGTGGTCGGCGAGGTAGGCGCTGGCGAGGATCCGATACAGGCGGATGTCGTCCGGCGCCTCGGCCAGCTCTTTCTTGAAGCGGGCAATTGGCAGCTCCGTCTCCCTTAAGCCTGCACGGGCGCCGATCAGGTGGAACTTAGCCTTCTCCCAGTCTTGGTCGAGCTCAATCGCGCGCTCGTACTGTTCCACCGCCTTTCGCAGCATGCCCCGAGCATGGATTTCCAGCAGGAAGCCATAGTCCACGAGATCGCTCGGAGTGGCGCCGTCCGTGATCGCCCGCTCATACAGCGGGAGCGCTTCCAGGTAGGCGGCCTCGTCGCCAGTCGAGCCGTACCGCTCGAGCAACTCCTTCTTCTTGTCCATCCTGGTCGGCTTCACTCCCACTCTAAACTGACACGATGGCCAAGCTCCTTGGGTTGCGCTGCCGCGAATGCGGGGCCGAGTACGAGCTCCAGGCCACCCATGTCTGTGAGATGTGCTTTGGCCCTCTGGACGCCATCTACGACCAGGCGGCGCTGAAGAAAAAGGTCAGCCGCCAGCGCATCGAGCAGGGGCCCGCCTCGATGTGGCGATATCGGGACCTCCTTCCGGTCGAGGACGACACCCCGGTAGTCACCCTGGGAGAAGGCTTCACCCCGCTGGTCAAGGCGGAGCGGCTCGGCGCCGAGCTGGGTCTCCGCAACCTTTACCTGAAAAACGACAGCATGAACCCGACTAACTCGTTCAAGGACCGTGTCGTCTCGGTCGCGATCAGCTGGGCCCGGGCGCACGGTTTCGAGACCATCGCCTGTGCATCCACTGGCAACCTTGCCAACGCCGTCGCCGCGTATTCGGCGCGCGCAGGGCTCGAATGCTTCGTGTTCATCCCGGTCGACCTCGAACCCGCGAAAGTCGTGAGCATCAGCGTCTTCGACCCGAACGTAGTCGCGGTGCGAGGCAATTACGACGAGGTCAACCGGCTCTGCAGCCAGCTGCTCGAATCCACGCCATGGGCCTTTTGCAACATCAACATCCGGCCCTTCTACGCCGAGGGTTCCAAGACCCTCACCTTCGAAACCGCCGAGCAGCTTGGGTGGAGGCTGCCGGACGAGATCATCATCCCGATCGCCAGCGGCTGCCAGTTCGTACGCCACCGCCAGGCGATCCGCGAGCTTATCGAGTACGGGCTCGTCCGCGAGGATCGCGTGCCCGCGCTAACCGGCGCCCAGGCCCTCGGGTGCGCGCCTGTCTACAACGCCTTCAAGTCCGACACGCCCGAGCGGGTGCTCCCTGTCAAGCCCAACACCATCGCCCGTTCGATCGCGATCGGGAATCCTTCGGACGGCATGTACGTCAATCGCATCGCGCTCGAGACCGGCGGAGTGGTGGATGCGGTGACGGAGGATGAGATCGTGGCCGCCATGCGGCTGCTTGCCCGGACCGAGGGTATCTTCACCGAGACCGCTGGAGGCGTGACCATCGGCGTGCTCGCCAAGCTCGCCAAGGCGGGCCGGTGGAAAGGTGACGAGGTGTTGGTCGCATACGTCACCGGACACGGTCTCAAGACGGCCGACGTGCTCGCCTCGGTCGACGGTCATGCGCGCCGCGTGGAAATAGATCCGACACTGAAATCGTTTCGCGAGAAGGTGAATATTTAGCCATGCCTCAATTCCGTATCCCGGGACCGCTTCGGCGCCTCTCCGATGGTGAGATGACCGTGGTCGTCGAAGGCACCGATCTAAGCTCGGCGATCGATGCGCTAGACAAGCGATATCCCGGCTTCAAAGACCGCCTGCTCGACCAGAACGGCGAGCTCCGCCAGTTCGTGAACGTGTACCTCAACGACGAGGACGTCCGGCTCGGCCCTGGCCTCAAGGCGAAGGTGTCCGAGAACGATGAGATCGCGATCGTGCCGGCTGTGGCCGGGGGCCAGTCTCCGACTTAGACTTCGCTCGTGGCGCGGCGACGTCTCAAGTTGATCTTCGGCCCGGACCTGGTGAAGGAGCCCGTGATCTATCACCTGGGCCGGAAGTTCGAGATCGTCACGAACATCCGGCGGGCCGACGTCACTCGAGACCAGGGTTGGGTGCTGCTCGAGGTCACAGGTGAACCAGACGAGCTGGATCGAGGTGTCGAGTATCTCGAGTCTCAAGGTGTGAAGGTCGAGCCGGCCGAGGGCGACCTCGTCGGCTGACATTGGGGATATACTCGTATATACTGTGGCCGTGAAGGTGAATCGCGTGCGTCGTGTCGGCAACAGCAACGTCGTTTCTCTCCCGCGCGAACTGGACGGGGCCGGATTTGCCATTGGCGCCCAGGTCGTGATCCAGCAGCTCCCGAGCGGGGAGGTCAGATTGCTGCCGGCGGATCGAGTTCGCCAAATGGTGCGCGACTACGGTCGGCGCGCGGTAGCCGAGAACCGTACCGCGCTGCAGATACTCGCCGACCACGACCACAAGACATAGGCGCTGAGCTCTCCCAGCTCAGGGGACCTCGTTTACCTCGAGGTCGAGGACGTACTCGGCTTATACGCTGAGATCTTCGATTGCAGCGCCGATGAGGCGCGCGATCAACTTCGCAATGCGTCCGGTCTTGAGGGCGCGCTGATGCGACCGAAGACACACACTCACTACGAGCACGCCGACATTGCATCGCAGGCTGCGGCGTTGGCGCACGGCATCGCCGAGACGCAGCCTTTCATCGAAGGAAACAAACGGTCAGCCCTTGCGGCACTGCTTACATTCCTTGCCGTGAATGGCTACGAGTTGCTGGCGTCGCAGGAGGAGCGTGCGGATTGGATTCTTCGCCTCGGTGCCGGCATGAGCATCGATGAGCTCGTGGCTTTGATCCGTCGGACCCTAGTTGTCTCTGGTCCGGCCTAAGAATCAGCGTCGGCGGATGAGGAGGCGCGCTCCGCTGAGCGGCTTGGTACCGGGTGGCAGTTTGTCAATGATGTCGAGCAGGCGCGGGCCACGTAGATCCACGACGGCTGGCTGGGGATCGAGTTTGGGAAGTAGGTGGCGTTGGACTGCACGAATCCCGAGGCCCCGAGCTCGAAGCAGGCCTTGGCCTGGAGCGACGCGAATGCACCCTTTCCTTTCGCGGCGATCACCAGATCGCGATGGTCGTCGTCGGCCACGACGGAAAAAGGCACAAGCACGCCTTCTGTCGTCAGCATCGCGTAGACGGACAAGAGGTATTCGCCGATGCGTCCGGCCTGGACGTCGCTGAGCTTGGGCACGGGCGCAGCTTAGCTGCCGTTTAACATGGCCGCCGGGATGACTGAAAGCGTCGACGTCGCAATCATCGGCGCCGGGCAGGCGGGCCTGGCCACAAGCTGGTACCTCACCGAGGCCGGGGTCGAGCACGTCGTGCTCGAGAGCGCGCAGATTGCCGAGACCTGGCGCAGCCGGCGCTGGGATTCTTTCTGCCTGGTCACCCCGAACTGGGCGGTGCGACTGCCCGGCGCCATCTATTCAGGGCCGGACCCGGATGGCTTCATGTCGCGGAACGAGCTCATTCAGTTCTTCGAGTCATGGGCGGCGTCGTTCAACGCCCCCATCCAGAGCCGCAGCCACGTCTCCAACCTGGAGGCGGATTCGTCCGGCCGATTCAAGTTGAGCGTCCCCAGCGGAGGTCTACTGGCGCGGACGGTGGTTGTCGCCTCGGGTGCGTATCAGCGTACCCATCAGCCGCCCGGCGCCGACGCACTGCCCAAGTCGCTCAACCGCGTTCTCGCGGAGGAGTACCGGAGCCCAGATGCGCTACCGCCCGGGAATGTCTTGATCATCGGCAGCGGCCAAACCGGTTGCCAGCTTGCAGAGGAGCTTCACGAGACAGGACGCAAGGTGTTCCTGGCGTGTGGCCGGTGCACGTGGTTCCCGCGTCGCGTCGAGGGCCGAGACATCATCTATTGGGCGATCGAGTCTGGCTTCATGGATCGGACTCCGGACATGCTCCCCTCGCCAGCGGCCCGGCTGCTTGGCAACCCTCAAACCACCGGCCACAGCGGTGGCCACGACCTCAATTACCGCACTCTCCACGCGATGGGTGTCGAGCTCGTGGGTCGTTACATGGGCTCTGACGGCTCGAAGATCCGGTTTGCCGACGATCTGGGCGACAGCGTGGACTTCGGCGATTTTCTCTTTGGCTTCTTCAAGAAATGGGTCGAGAACTACTGCTCGACGCAGTCCATTCCCGCTCCCGAGCTCGAGATACCGACGCCGATGCGGATCGAGACGCGTACCGAGCTTGACGTAGCGAAGGAGGGGATCACCACCGTCATCTGGACCACCGGCTATCGGCCCGACTACGGGTGGGTGAAGTTCCCGATCTTTGACGACATGGGTTTCCCAATCCAGACCGACGGCGCGACCCAGATTCCGGGGCTGTTCTTCATGGGCGTCCACTGGATGCGGAAGGGCAAGTCGGCCATCCTCCACGGCGTCGGCGAGGACGCTGAGATCGTCGCGCGGCAAATCGTGGAGAGACGCGCTTGAGGATCGCGGTTGCGATGTCCGGCGGGGTGGACTCTTCGGTCGCGGCTGCGTTGCTGCAGGCGCAGGGACACGACGTCGTTGGGATCACCCTCCAGCAGTGGCCGCGCGGCGAGACCGAGGAATCCGCAAAGCATGGCGGGTGCTGTTCGCTCTCCGCGGTCGAGGACGCCCGCCGGGTGGCGACCGTCCTCGGCATTCCTTATTACTGCTGGAACCTCGAGGCTGAGTTCGGCGAGCGGGTCATCGAGCCGTTCCATCGCGACTACCTCGAGGGCCGTACCCCGAACCCATGCGTTCGCTGCAACGCCTTCGTGCGGTTCGACCTCATGCTCTCGCGGGTACTCGAGCTCGGCTTCGAGAAGCTCGCGACCGGCCATTACGCGCGCATCGTCCACGGCGCCGACGGACCCGAGTTGCACACCGCGGCCGATCCCGCCAAAGACCAGTCCTACATGCTCTATCACCTCGATCGGGAGCGGCTTGCGTGCATCGCGTTTCCGCTCGGGGGCATGTTCAAGTCCGAGGTTCGCGAGCACGCGCGTGAGTTCGGGCTCCCGGTAGCAGATAAAGCTGAGAGCCAGGAGATCTGCTTCGTCCCCCGCGGCGAGACTGCGCGCTACCTCGCGCAGAGGCTGCCGGTACGAGCAGGTGAGGTGGTCGACTCGTCGGGACGCGAGCTCGGCAGCCATCGCGGCACTGCGCTTTACACGGTGGGTCAGCGCAGCGGTTTCGGGGACCTTCGCGAGGCAGGACCCTGGTACGTGATCAGAATCGACGCCCCGGCCAACAGGCTCGTGGTCGGACGGAAGGATGAACTGGGAGTGAGCGAGGTCGAGCTCCGCGACGTGAGCTTCATCGACGGTACGGCGGACGAGCCGGTCCGGTGCGAAGTTCGGCTGCGATACCACGCGCAACCGATTGCAGCGACCTACGCCTCCGGCCGGCTGGCGCTGGACGAGCCATTCTTGGGGGCGGCGCCGGGTCAGGCGGCGGTGCTTTACGCCGGCACCAGGGTGCTCGGCGGCGGAACCATCGCTAGGGCGCTGTAACCAAGCCTTCCTGGTAGAAGCGGACCGGGTGGCGCAGCCCGTGGTTGCGTTCGTAGTCCGACCACGCCGTCTCGTAGAGCGCCTCGCCCTGCGTCCTCACCTCCGCGGCCGCCGGCTCCGACACACCGGCCGCACGCAGCCGCTTGGCCAGCGATGACAGGGCGAACTCCCGCAGCTCCAGGCCGTTGACTCGCAGGGGCGGTGGAATCGTTCGCGGGTCCTCGATGGGCAGCCGCCGGTCGGGCGCCACCGCGGTCCTCACTGCCGGCTCGAGCAATTCGAGCACCTTGAGCGTGACCACGCGCGCCATCTCGGGCTGCTTCGCGATGCGGCGGCGCAGAGCCAGCACGCCAAATCCGATGTGCCTGGACTCGTCTCGAGCCACGGCTGTGAACCCCGCGACGAAGCCCGGCATCATGCCGACGTTTCGCAGCGTGCGCAGGAGGCTGCGCTGGCCGGTCACCGCCAGGTAGCCCTCGATGATCAGGTGATAGGTGACCACTCCTTCGACCCAGGCCCGCTCGTTGTGCGGCTCGCGCCTGATCAGGTCCATGGCGTCGATGAGCTGGTGCTCAAAGATCTTCCGGAAACCCTCGGTTGCGCGCGGGCCGATCGCCTCCAGCGCCGCATGGAGTCCTCCACCGACTCCGAGCACGTCCTCGAAGAACCGCTGGAAGAACACCGTGTGCCGCGCCTCATCGGCGATCTGCGTGGCAAGGAAGATCCGCTCGTCCTCGTATGGCGCCGCATGAAGCAGCGGCGCCAGCGTGTCCGTGACCGCCTGCTCGCCGATGAAGAACAGCGTCATCGTGTTCTGCATGACCTGCCGGATGTTCGGGGGCAGGTCCTGCCAGTGCTGGATATCGGCCGCGAAGTCCAGGTCCGAAACCGCCCATTGTTGCCGCTCCCACCGCCTATACAGGGAGGCGGAATCGATCTCGGGCTCGAGGAGGTGGTCCATCTGCGCCTCGACGTCGTCCATGCTCACGCCGACGAGATCCTTCAGCGGCGCCTGCTCCACCCGGCGGACTGCATCCAGGACCGATTGAGCGCTCATGGAGGTCGGCCGCTAGTGTAGACCCGCCCTTGAGCTGGCCCGATCGGTTCGACATCGTCCTGGTCGCATTTCGCTGGCTCGAATACGCCGGCCTGATCGGTTTCATCGGGGTGGTGGTTGTGCGGCGCCTGGCCGGGATGACGCCGGCGCTCCACTGGGCGCGCCCTTCGATGGTGCCGGCGCTGGTGGCAGCCCTCATCGGCGGCCTTGGGGTGGTGATCACCGAAGCGGCGAGGGATTGGCGCCTTGACGGCGCAGCTGTGATTGTGGTCGCCGCGGAAGGAGTAGCCCTGCTCCTGTGCCTGTTCGTGCGCCGCTGGGTCGTGCCTCCGGCCATCTTCGCCGCGGTGGCCCTTCCCTTTGGCGGACACGCCGCCGGCTTGAATCCGGCGCTCGGCGCGATCTTCCCGGATTCGGCCGGCGCGATTTCCATGGACGCGCTGCACATCCTCTCCGCCGGTGCGTGGGCGGGCGGCATCCTCGTGCTGGCCACTCTGTTTCCGCCCGGAGGGTGGGGAGGAGCGGAAGGCCGCACGATGCTCGAGCGCTTCGGCCGCGTCGCTTTCGTCGCGTTCGCGATCACGGCCCTGACCGGGGTGCTTCGGGCCACCGCCGGCCTGCGCGACCTGAGCGATCTCTGGACGACCGAGTACGGCCTGGTCCTCAGCGCGAAAACAGCCGGTGTTCTGGTCATGGTTGCGATGTCGGCTCTCGTGTTTAGGCGGGGATCGCCCTACGCCCGATATGAGGCCTTGGTCGTGCTCCTCGTCCTCGCCGCAACCGCGGTGCTGGCAGTTTCCCAGGTGCCTCACTAGACTTGCGGAATGGCCACCGTGCGGGAGGTCATGAGCGAAACACTGTTTACGGTCAACCCTTCGACGACGGTCGGCGAAGCGGTGGCCCTGATGGCCCAACACCGGGTGGGCTCGATGGTCGTGATGGACGGCACCCGGCTGATCGGCATCTTCACCGAGCGCGACACGGTCCGCGCGATCTCGCAGTCCTATGACGCGCCGTCGCACGAAGTCTCGTCATGGATGACGCGCGACCCGATGACGATCAGCCCCGAGGAGCAGGTCGAGGATGCCCTCAAGACCATGCTCGACAAAGGGTTCCGCCACCTGCCCGTTGTCGAGGAGGGCGAGGTGATCGGGATCGTGTCCATCAGAGACCTCGCCGGCTAGAGAAAACGCCTCTCTAAGTCGTCCCACGCGGTAAACTGCACGGTCCCTGCCAGCCATCTGTTTCGTGCGCCCAAAAAACGGCGCGTTGGAGTTGAGTGTCCCGTGACCGAAGTACCTTGCATCTTCGCGTCCTAGGCGGCCGGGCGCCTACGGCGCTGAAGCCGGCGTCGCCTCCTGAGCGCGCTCGGTCACGCATCTACGTGATGCGCTCCCTCGCGTGCTCGTCGTCTCCTTGGCTCCGGCCGCCGATGCCGCGAAATATGCTGCGGTCCTCGGTTTCGGGACACTAGAAAACCTTGGGTCTCTTGGCGCTGCGGCGCTACGTCCCATACATGCGGCCCTATATCGGGCTCGTGATCGTCTTCGTCGTGTCCCAGCTAGGCAGCCTCGCCACGGCGGCGTCGATCCCCAAGGTGATCCAGTACATCATCGACGGGCCGATCACCCACCACCAGCTCAGCCAGCTGGTCCCGATGGCAGGGCTGTTAGTGCTGATCGGGCTGCTCGAATTCGTCTTCATCTATCTGCGGCGCAACTACTCCGGCGTTGCGTCGCTCCATATGGAGACGGACCTGCGCAACGACTTCTACGCTCACCTGCAGAACCTACAGGTCTCCTTCCATGACAACTGGCAGTCGGGTCAGCTACTTTCGCGTGCGGTCGCCGACATCGCCACGGTTCGCCGCTTTGTCAGCTTCGGACTGATCTGGTTCCTACAGATCTTCTTGACGTTCGCTGTCGTGCTGGTCCTGATGCTTCAGCTCGACTGGCTGCTCGCCGTCGTGGTCGTCCTGTGCATGTTGCCAATCGCCTACTTCAGCCTCAAGTTCCACGACAAGTACAAGTTGATCGCGCGTCGCCTCCAGGACCAGCAGGGTGACCTGACCACGATCATCGAAGAGATGGCGACGGGCGTCCGCATCATCAAGGCGTTCGGACGCATGCCGCTCATCCAGAAGCGCTTCGAAGACCAGGCACGCCTGCTGCGAGCCACCAGCCTCGAGGGCATCAAGGCGCGCTCCGAGCTGTGGACACAGCTGAACTTCCTGCCGAACCTATCACTCGTAGCGGTGCTTTTGCTTGGCGGCATCCACGTCGTCCAGGGCACCCTCACAATCGGCGGCCTCGTCGCCTTCATGACCTACATCTTCATGCTCACGTGGCCGATGGACGCAATCGGTTATGTGCTGTCGATGAGCGAGGAGTGCCAGACCGCATCGGATCGGCTCAACGAGGTCTTCGATTCGCGACCCGAGATCGCAGACCGCGCCGGCGCGCGAACTCTCGAGCAGTGCCGCGGGCGCATCGAGTTCCGCGGTGTGGGATTCAAGTACCCCAAGTCCGACGACTGGATCCTGCGCGATTTCAACCTGGTCGTCGAGCCGGGGGAAACGGTAGGAATCGTGGGGCGCACCGGTAGCGGCAAGACGACGCTCGCCTATTTGCTGCCACGCCTCTATGACGTTGCCGAAGGCCAGGTCCTCCTCGATGGCATCGACGTGCGCGACCTGTACCTTCGCTCGCTTCGCTCGCACATCGGCGTCGCGTTTGAGGATCCAATCCTGTTCTCTGCGTCGGTCCACGAGAACCTGGTTATGGGCCGGCCGGTGCTTTCTGACGAGGAGCTCAAGCGCGCGATCGACGTCGCGCAGGCGGGCTTCGTCTGGGAGCTGCCCTGGGGCCTGGAGACTCGGGTGGGTGAGCAGGGCTACACCCTGTCGGGCGGGCAGCGGCAGCGACTGGCGCTCGCGCGCGCGGTCCTCGGCAACCCGCCCGTGCTCGTGCTTGACGACCCGCTGTCGTCGGTCGATGTCCACACCGAAGCGGTGATCGAAGAGTCCCTTGCGCGAGTGCTCGAAGGCGTGACCGGGCTGCTAGTGGTTCACCGGCCGTCGACGCTCGCTCTGGCCGACCGGGTCGCCCTGATCGACGGTGGCACAGTGGTCGCCATCGGTGCCCACACCGACCTGTTGAAGTCCAATGAGCTCTATCGCGCGCTGCTGTCGCAGGAATACGAGGCGTCGAGGCAGCAAACAGCTTGAGCAGCATCGCCCCGGTCGATCGATGGCGCGGAGTCGCGTCTGAAGAGGTCGACGAGTACTCGGCCAACGTGGCGGGTCTGTTGCGGCGCCGCAGCAGGCGCCTCTTGGCGAGCCTGGCACGCCCTTACAGGGGTGAGCTCCTGGTCGCCGCGGCCCTGATCACGATCCGTTCCGCCGCGTACCTGTCGCTGCCGTACCTGGTCGGGCTCGGCATCGACAAGGGGATCCACACCCGGAACCTGACTGCGCTCGAGATCATCGTCGGCGCGCTGCTCCTGGCTTTAGTGGTGAACGCCGCCGCGAACTATGCATTTTTGCGCCTGTCGGGCCGGATAGGCGCGGACGTCCTGTTCGACTTGCGCAAGATCCTGTTCGGCCACGTGCAGGAGCTCTCGCTCTCGTTTTATGAGCGCTACACGTCGGGCCGCATCATCTCTCGCCTGACCTCGGACGTAGACGCGCTCAACGAGCTGCTGGCGACCGGCCTGACCTCAGTCATCACGTCGCTCATATCCGTGGTCGCAATCACGTTCATCCTCCTTCGCCTCGACGCACGCCTGGGCTTGGTGACGCTGATCGCCATGCCCTTGGTGCTGGCGTTGACGTGGTGGTTCCGCAACAACTCGGCGCGATCCTATCGAGCGGTGCGTCGTGCGATCGTCCTCGTCATCGTGCACTACGTCGAATCGCTCGGCGGCATCCGGGCGGTGCACGCGTTTCGGCGCGAGCCGCGCAATCAGGAGATCTTCACCGACGTCAACGCTCGCTATCGCGACGCCAACATCTGGTCGAACCGCCTGGCTTCGACATTCGGTCCGGCCATCAACTTCCTGGGCAGATTCACAACTGCCTTGGTGCTCTTGTTCGGCGGCTACCTCGTGGTGCGGGGCCAGCTCACGCTCGGATTACTGACCGCCTTCGTCCTTTACTTGCGGCAGTTCTTCGAGCCGATGCAAGACCTATCGCAGTTCTACAACGTGTTCCAGGCGGCCGGCGCGGCCCTGGAGAAGCTAGCCGGGGTCATCGAGGAGAGGCCGACCGTCCCGGAGCCCGCGCCCCCGGTGCAAATGGGCGCGATCAAGGGCGCGGTGGCCTTCGAAGGCGTGACCTTCGCCTACCGCGACAAGGCGGTTCTCCACAACATCGACATCCGCATCCCGGCCGGTCAGATCGTCGCGCTCGTCGGGGAGACAGGGGCGGGCAAGACCACGATGGCGCGGCTCATGGCGCGCTTTTACGCCCCGACGGAAGGGCGCGTGACGCTCGATGGCGTCGACCTGCGGTCGATTGCCACCCCCGAGCTGCGCCGAGCGGTCGCGATGGTGACGCAGGAGAGCTTCTTGTTCTCGGGCAATGTTGGCGACAACCTTCTGTTCGGCCGCCCCGAGGCGACGCGTGAAGAGATGGAAGAGGCAGCGCGAGCGATCGGTGCACATGCCTTCATCAGCGCCCTGCCCAACGGTTACGAGACCGATGTGCGCCGGCGCGGCGTGCGCCTGTCATCGGGTCAGCGCCAGCTAGTCGCTTTCGCGCGCGCCTTCCTTGCCGATCCGCGCGTCCTCATCCTCGACGAGGCCACCTCGTCGCTCGACCTACCGTCGGAGCGCCTCGTGCAGCACGCGCTGCGGACGCTTTTGCGCGACCGCACCGCGGTGATCATCGCCCACCGCCTGTCAACGGTCGATATCGCCGACCGGGTGCTCGTCATCGATGGTGGGCGGGTGATCGAGGACGGTGCGCCGTCGGAGCTTCGCGAGCTCAGCGGTCGCTACGGGTCGCTGCACCGCGCGTGGGTGGAGTCGCTGGCCTAGCCGGTTAGGCGGTGCTGGTGTCGAGATAGAACCGGCGCCAGCCAACCGTCTGGAATCCGAGTCGCTCGAGTATCGGAGCTGACATCGCGCCGCCCCACACGGCGAGCCCGCTGACGCCGGCGCGGCGGGCGATCTCGAGGCGTGCCGCCACGAGACTCCTGTAAACACCGCGACCTCGGAATTTAGGCCGCACCGACCCGCCGTTGATGATTGCACCTTGGGCAAAAACGGTGAGGCCGGCGGTGCCCGCCGGCTCGCCGTCCACCGTCGCCAGCAGGATGTGCCGGTTCCCTGCCGCTAGCCAATTGAGGCGGCGCCGCTCCTGCATCTCGATGTGGCTCCGACTGTCGGCGATGGAATCGGACATGAAGGCTTCGGCGGCCACAGCGTCGGCGCTTCGAAAGGTTGCGAGGTCGGCCAGGGCGTCGCGGATCTCGAGACCCGCGGGCGCTGGTACCTCCACCATCGCGTCGATTGGCAGCACCATCACCGCTGCTTCAGGATGAGGGTCGGGGTGGATGTCACGTGCCATGAGGTAGTCGCCGAAGTCGCGCGGCTCCGTTTCCGGATCGAGCGTCCACATCACCGGCAGCCGATGAGGCGCGATCGTTGCGTGTGCCTCGGTGATGAGTTCATCAGCCTCTTCGCGTGCGCACCGGATCCAAGAGACACTATTCGGACCAGGGATCGGAAAGTCTGGCTGAATCACGATCCTGTAACGCGCTGTCTCGATGACCTCGATGCCGGGCCCCGCAGGCTGACGGTGGTGGTTGGCGAACTCGACTAGCGCCTCTGATAGTGCCGCCATCCCGAGTGGCTAGCTTAGGGTCCTCCGCGCCCTCTGCGATACTGCCGGCGTGGCCTCCCTCTCGAGGCGCTTGCGCCGAATCGAGGAACCCCGGATGCTGGCGGCCTGCCTGGCGGTGTCGCTGGTCGCCATCCTGCTGGCATATGGCTACGCGCTGACGCTTTCGCCGGCGACTCCCGGAGGCCTCGCGTCAGCGGCCGCGCTGCTCGGAATCGCCGGTAGTGGGCTCCTGTATGCTTGGCGCGCTGTCACCGGCGCCTCCGACGAGTAGCCGGCAAAGACCACTCTCACCAACCACGGAGTGCGGATGGACTCCCTCCACGCGATCGGCTTCTTCGTGTCCGCTGCACTGGCCGGAGCCGGCGGTCTGTTCTTAGCGTTCACCGATCGTCATGAGCGCCGTGGCGTCGCGATGGGTTCGATCGCGCTCGGCATGGCCGGTGTCTACGTGTCGCTCTCGGCGGGCTTTGCGGCGATCGTCGTCCTCATCTGCTACGCAGGTTGCGCCCTGCTGCTGGCGCGTCCCGACTATCGGACTGTCGAGCAGGCAGCCGGTGGCCTGTGGCGCCAGGCCGGCGCGGTGGGGGCGGCCGCTCTGCTGGGGGCGCTGGCGTACGCGGCATTCAGGGGCAACTTTGCGCACGCGACCTTCAATGGAGGGCCCTTCGGCGCCGAGTGGGTCGGGCGTTTGCTGTTCGCTCATGACGCGATGGCGACCGAGGCCGTCGGCGGGCTCGTGCTGGTGGCACTGGTGGGAGCGGCGGCCGCATGGCGTCGCGAACGTCCCCGAGACGAACGCGAGGGCCGGCGGTGACCGTCACCCTCGTCTCCGTCCTGTTTGTCGCGGCCGGCCTGACTGCGCTCGGGGCGTTCATCGCCGCCTGGAGGCGCGACCTGAGCGCTGCGCTGACGGGCCTGCCGGTGATGTTCGCGGGAGCCGGAGTCGCGTTCGTGGGTGTGGCGCGATTTAGCGCGGTATCCGGCGCTCCACTTCTCGGCCACGAGGTGGCCGTGCTGCTTGCGATCGCGGCGCTCTCCGCCACCGGCCTTGGAATCGGACTCGCCGGTCGGGAGGGCTCTCGCTGAGCCTGTTCGTCGCCTTCGGCGACATCCTGATGGCGGCCTCGGGCGCGGCCTCCGGTGCGCGCGGGGCAGCGGGCGGCTTTCGCTTCGATCCATCCACGACGCTGGGCTGGGCCGTGCCGCTGGTCGTGCTGGTGCCGCTCCTCTCCTTCGTGCTCGCCGCGACCAGCGTGCGTACGCGCCGCTCGGCCGCAAACATGGCGATGTTCGGCGCGATTGTGACGTTCGGGCTCTCCGTGCTGGTGGCCTGGGGCATGACGCGAAGGTCGACGTCGTTTCAGGCCAGCTATTCATATATGAACGTCCCGGTCGCCTTTACTGGCGCCGTCAACTTCCAGTCCTTCGGCATCGACATCATCCTTCGGGTCGATCGCCTCACGTCCGTCGCGCTCGTCGTTATGGAGCTCTGCGTCATCGCTGCGCTCGCGTGGCACCGGGTGATGGGGCGCACCGAGCCGGGCGGACCTCGCTTCTATGCCCTGGTGAGCGCGCTGCTGTTCGCGGCGGCGGGCACTCTGGTGAGCGACGACCTGGCCGAGCTGTTCGCATTTTGGGGATTGGCCGGCGGAGTGACGTACCTGATGCTTGCGCATCGCTGGACCTCGATCGATGCATCTCGCAGCGGGCGAATCGCCCTCGCACTCCCATTCCTGTCCGACGTGAGCCTGCTGTGCGGCATCGGGGTCCTCTATTCGCACTACGGGGTGCAGAACATCAGCCGGTTGGTACCGATCCTTCATTCGACCCAGGGCGTGGGCATCAGGTCGTGGGTGGCGGCATCGATCCTGCTCTTCGTCGGCGTTGCCGGGCGGCTCGCGCTGTGGCCTCTACATGCGTGGCTGACGAGCACCGCGCGGACCGCTCCACCGGCCGCCAGCGCGATGGCGCAGTCGGTGTGGTCGGTCGTGGCGATCGTGATCCTCTATCGGCTCATGCCCCTCATCGCCGTATCCAATACGCAGACCCTGCGCTACCTCGTCTACGGCAGCGCCGCGGCTGCGATCGCCGCTCCGCTCCTGGCCCTGTTTGGCAACGAACCTCGCAGGGTCACGGTGCTGGCGGCATCGGGCGTGGCCGCAGTCGGCGCCGCGCTTGTGGTCCACGCGTACGAGGCGTCCAGCATCACATTCGCGGTGGCCGGCGTCGCGTGCGTGCTGGCAGTGGCGCCCGCCCGAGCGGCTGCGCTGCTGGCGACTTCGGCGATCGCCGCCGCTATGCGAACCGACGACATGGCCGAGATGGGCGATGGATGGCGCCGGGTGCGCGCCAGCGCGATCGCTGTGCTGGTGTCAGGACTGGTGATCGCGTTCAGCGCGGCCGGCGCGCTGGCCTTCGCCGTCAGCTCGCGGTCGCGATTCGGCCTGGCCCTCGGCGAGGCCGTGCTGCTGGTGTCGGTCGCGGCGATCCGCGTTTTCTTTGGCATCGCCGTCGGCCCTCTGCGCAGGCGTCGGGCGTTCGAGCCCGATCGCGTGCGCGAGGCCCCGGTCGCGTCCCTGAGCTGGCCGTACTGGCTCGCCCTGGCCGGCGCCGCGCTGGCGGTCGCGTCATTTGTTCCCACATGGATGGGGTACCTCGACGGTCAGAAGCATTCCGCCGCATCTGTTGCCGCATTCGTGGTCTGGGCGATGGTCGCAGCGGTCGGCGTGGGTGTAACCGCCGTCGCCTATGTATCCAACAAGGACGGGGCGCTGCGAGCTTCGGCCGGGCTTGGGACCTGGCTGGACCGGTTGGTGGGCGTGGGCGCCGCCGCACTGTCCCGCTTCATCTTTGAACCAATCGGGACGATCACAGAACGCGTCGACGATTGGATTCCAGCCGGTGACGGCCAGCTGGCTCGAGCAGCCGCCGCGTCGGGGCGCCTGGCGCTGACCGCAGCGCGTGCGCCCGCCGTGCCGCTGCTCCTCGTCCTCGCCGCCCTGCTCGCTCTGGCGGTCGGCCTGGCCGCGCCCGGGGTGCTCAGATGATCCTCGCCGGGATCGTCCTCGCTTCGCCGTCGCCGGCGGCTGTGCCCGGTGCAGGCATATTCACATCGCCCCTCATCCTCAGCCTGACGATATGGGTGCCGGTCGCGGTGGCGATCGCCATGTCCACAATCCCCAACCCGCGCGGCCGCTACGACACGCTGATGAAGCAGATCGCGTTCTTCACGAACCTCGGCCTGATGTTCGTGCTGTTCGTCGCCTACAACCAGTTCCAAACCTTTCTGCCGACGATGCAGTACGAGGAGAAGCTGCCGTGGCTCGCGTCAATCGGCGCGACCTATCACCTCGGTGTCGACGGGCCGAGCATGACGATGATGATGCTGTCCGGCCTCATCGGCATCACCTCAGTGCTCGCGTCATGGGGCGTGCGCGAACGTGTTCGGTCGTACTTCATTCTGCTGCTGCTTACGCAGTCAGCTGTCAACGGCGCGATCGTCGCACACGACATGTTCGTCCTTGTTCTCTTCTGGGGAGCGGCGGTGATTCCCATCGCGCTGCTCGTGCTCGGTTGGGGAGGACCTCGCCGCGAGGCCGCGACCTGGAGGCTCGTGGGTTACTGGGGCCTCGGCACCGCCGCCCTGCTGGTCGCGGTGATGACTGCGTACGCCGCAAGCGGCGGGAGCAGCTTCGACATGGATGTGCTTTTGAAAGCGGTGCTCACTCCGCGCGTGCAGCTGGCGGTGGGCGCAGCTCTGGTCGTCGCGGCAGCGACCCGACTTCCCCTGTTTCCGCTGCACGGCTGGGCGCGCGATGTCTATTCGGAGGCGCCGCTTGGGGTCTCGATCGTGATCGCCGGCACCGCCTCGCGACTCGGAGGCTATCTGCTGCTGCGGACGCTGGTGGCTGCCGAGCATGACGCCTCGCGACTACTTTCCCCGTTCATCGCCGGCCTTGCGGCTCTGACCATCGTTTACGCCGCCATAGCGGCGCTGCGTTCGACGGACATGCGATGGGCCGCGGCGCGGCTCGCGTTGGTGCCTGGGGGACTCACCGTGTTCGGGCTCGCGGCTCTGGCGCCTTTGTCAATCGCGGGCAGCGCGCTATCGATTTTCACCGGCGGATTGGCTGCCGCGCTCATCGTCGCTGCGGCCTGGACGCTCACCGATCGCGCGCAGACACGCAGCATGCAGCTCCTTAGCGGGCTCGCTCCGCGCATGCCCATCCTTACGTGGGTGCTCATTCTGGCGGCGCTCGGGCTGCTCGGTGTGCCGCTCATGGCGTCGTATCCGGCTGAGGCGATGATCCTGCTCGGCTCCTTCAAAAACCAGCCGGTCGGCGGGTTTGCCGTGGCGGCAGGGCTGGTGCTCACTGCGGTCGCGCTCGCGGTCATCGTGCACCGCGTGCTGTTCGGTCAGCCGAATCACGACGCCCCGGCGGCATCCGACGCGTCGCTGGGCGAATCCTGGTACCTCGGGTTGCTGGCGGGTGGGCTGCTCTGGGTCGGCCTGTTCCCGGGCGGTCCCAAGCTGCCGGGCACCGACCAGCCCATCTTCGATCCTGGACTCCTAAACGTGATGTCCGCAGGCATCACCGACATCGCCTCGGCCTACACCCCGCCGAGCACGCCGGCCGCAACCCAATGACGAATTTCATCCTCGTTCCGGAGGCACTGGTCGTCGCGGGCGCCGTCGTGCTCTTGCTCGTAGCCCGCGCGCGACGGCGATCGCGGCGGTGGCTGCCGACCGCTGCCGTCGCACTCGCGCTCATCGCTTTGATCGTCGAGCTGTGGGTGGGCGGGACGCTGGCGACCTTCTTCGGCGGAGCGCTCGTGCAGGATCGGTTTGCGCTCTTCGCAAAAGCCGCCGTGCTGCTCTCGGCCGCGCTCGCGATTGCAGTCACCGATTGGACGGACGAGGACGCGCCCGCGATCGGCATGGCGATGATCCTGCTCGCCGCCTTCGGCGTGATGGTCATCGCGTCGGCGAGCGATTTCGTGGGTCTGTGGGCCGGGCTCGAGCTGGCCGCTGCGGCTGGTGTTGTGCTGGTTTCGATGCGGCGCACGGACCTCGGCCTACGGCTTGTCGTGGTGGGAGGCGTCGCGAGCGCGCTGGTGCTGATGGGGCTTGCCTTCGTGTACGCGACCGCCGGGTCAGCAGATCTGCCAACGCTGCACCGCACTGTGGGCGTGGCGGGCCCGATTCTTCCGTTTGCGATCCCCATATTTCTTCTGCTGGGCGGACTGGCAATGCGGGCGGGCGTGCCGCCGTTCGCGCTCGGGCTGGGAGTTCAATCCGGCGCGTCGCCGCTTGCTGCGGGGTTGATCATCGGCCTCGTCGCTGCGGCCGCATTGACCGTGTCCATCAAAATCGCCGCGGCGCTGACCCCGGTGCCGGCGGTTTTCGCTCCTTACCTGATGGTGATCGCCGCCGTGGCCATGGTCGGTGGAGGCGCGGCCGCGCTCGCGACGAGGTCGCCACGAGCGCGGTTGGCGTACCTCGCCGCCGGTCAGGCCGGCTGGGTCGCGGCCGGCCTCGCGACGCACTATCGCGTAGGAGTCGGAGCGTCGTTGTTTCTGCTGGGAGCCTTTGTTCTCGCGGCCACCACAGGGCCCGCGGTGATGGGCGGCGCCGATGCGGGCGAATTCGCGCTGGCGGGGATGGGTGTGCTGCGGCCCGCACGCGCCGCGGGCGTCGCGCTGGTCTTACTTTCTCTCGCGGGCGCGCCGCCGCTGGCAGGTTTCTTCGGCGAGTTCGCTGTTGGCGCCGCGCTGGCTCAGGGCGGCAGCCTTTGGCTGCTGGTGCTGGGCTTGCTCGGCGCGCTGATGAGCCTGGCCGCTGCGCTGGGATCTGTGCGGGCGATCTACCTCCAGAGCCCGCCGGACGAAAGTCGCCGCGCGGCGGGCGGACGGCTTCCTGTCTTGACGCGTCTATCGACGTACGGTGCCGCCGCCCTGTGCGTGGCGATTGCGGGATATGGCATCTTCGCGAGCCCGATCGTCAGCCTGGCCGACCAGGGGGCCGAGGCGCTGGGTCTTCGCTGAACCCGTAGACCTGCCTGCTAGACTCGCGGCAAGCGTCGCAGCTTACGTCACACCAAACGTCCTGGAGGTCGTTCCCTGGCGGGCAACAACCGTCGCCGTCACGCGCGCGGGCGTGGCGCATCAGCAGGTTCGCTGAAACATAAGAGTCGCTCGCGCCCGGGCGCTCGGCGCGGGCGCCATCGCGTATCCAGCGGCTGGCTCGCGCGCACAACGCTGGTCGCCCTGGTCGTACTCTCCGCAGTCGGCCTGCTAGGCACCGTGACCGCGATCGGAATGGTCGACTACTTCGCGGGCGATCTGCCCACAATCGCGCAGCTGCAGACGTCGAAGCTGACGCAGACCAGCCGCATCCTCGACCGTCACGGCAACCTGATCGAAGCCCTGTATCACCAGAACCGGACTGTGGTCCCGCTGACCAAGATCAGCGAGAAGCTCCAGCGCGCAACGATCGACACCGAGGACCGGTCGTTCTACGCAAACTCTGGCGTCGACTATCGCCGGCTAATGATCGCGATCGCCTACGACGTAACGCATCACTCCGCGACGCTCGGCGGGTCGACGATCACCGAGCAGGTGGTGAAGAACGACGTGCTCGACACGCCGGAAGCGCAGTCGAGAACCATCAGCCGAAAGTTCCACGAGCTGCTGCTGGCGGAGGAGATGGAGCGCCGCTACTCCAAGCAGCAAATCCTCGCGCTCTACCTCAACTCCATCAACTACGGCAATGGTGCGTACGGAGCGGAGGCTGCCGCCGAGACATACTTCCAGGTCCACGCCGGCGAGCTGAACTGGGCGCAGGCGAGCTTTCTCGCGGGGCTGCCGCAGGCGCCTTCGGACTACGACCCCTTCGGGTCGCCTGATCAACTGGCCGCCGCGAAGGATCGCTGGCGGCAGGTGCTCGACGGCGTGGTGGCGGTGGGGGACCTGAGCTCGGCGGCCGCATATGCCGCGTACAACAGCGACCTGATCGATAAGATGATCGCCGCGCACAAGGCGCGGCCCGGAGCGCACAACCCGCTCACCGCGCATTTCGTGGACTACATCGAGCATTACGTCGCGCAGCGATACGGCACCCGCGCGCTCTACGAAGGCGGCCTGATGATCTACACCACGCTCGACCTGCCGACGCAAGCGCTGGCAGACAAGTCGGTCAAGTCCGGCGTCGCGACATACGCGAAGCGCGGAGTGAACACCGGCGGGATGCTGGTGATGAATCCCTCCGATGGCGAGATCTTCGCAATGGTGGGTAGCGCCGACTACAACAATGTCGGCATCCGCGGCCAGATCAACCTCACCGGAGTCGATCCACTGGGATGGCGCGGCGTGGGTTCGTCATTCAAGGTGTACACGTACGGCGCTGCGCTCCAGGCCGGACTGGTGACTCCCTCGAGCCTGGTCAACGACCAGATCGGCGTCATCGGCGGCCTTACCTTCAACGACTGGGACGCGAAGCATGAGGGATACATCTCGCTTCGCGTGGCGCTCGCGCAGTCGCGCAACCTGCCCGCGCTGTGGACGTACCGGCAGGTCGGCGGCGCGCAGGTGACGACCTTCATGCACCAGCTCGGCGTGAGCGCGACGATCGAGAATCCCGACGGAGTCGCCACCACGCTCGGCCACGACCCGATCTCCATGGCCGAGCACCTCGCCGCGTACTCGGCATTCGACAACGGTGGTTACCGGGTTTCGCCGCATCCGCTGTTGAAGGTCGTCGACGCCGACGGCACAGTCCTCGAGGCTTTCGATCCCAATGCTTCACGCGTGCAGGTCATCAGCTCCGACCTCGGTTATGTGATGACGGACTTGTTGCGTGGACCCGTCAAGCTCTACCTGGGAGACCTCGGCGCGCGCCCCGTCGCTGGCAAGTCTGGCACGACCGAGGCATTCACCGGCTCGATCTTTATCGGCTACACGCCCGACCTGGCGGTCGCGGCGTCGCTCATGCACATCGACGCGGGTGCCGAGTGCAAGTCCGGTTATGCGTACCTGGCGACGAACTTCCCGCCATCCGGGTGGCAGTGCCCGACGGGCGTGCTGTTCGGCGAGAACGTCGGCGTATCGGTGTGGAAGCCGTTCGTCGAGGGTTACTACTCGAGCCACCCCTGGCCCGCGATGTGGACGCAGCCCGCCGGGGTGGTGACCCGGATGGTGTGCCCCTACGACGGCGGCTATATCAGCACCGGCGGGTACAACGAGATCTTCGTCAAGGGAGTCGGAGAGCCCCGCTATCCGTGCGGCGCGAACCCGCCACCAGGAGCGGCGCCGTACCACGCGCCTTTGGCGAGCCCGACGCCCGGCGGCATATCCCTGTCGCCCTTACCGAAGGCACCGTAGCCTGATCGGGTGCGGATGGCCTGGACCGCGTTCATTTTTTCGCTCGTCTACCTCATCCTCGGGCTGGGGTGGGTGTTCGGTGCGCACCCGCCGGGACCAGCTGACCTCTTCATCGTCTGGTTCTGGGCGGTCGCCATCGCCGGCTGCTTCATTCCCGGTATCGCCAACCAGGTCTCCCTCGCCCGCGCATACCTGGCGGCGCCGGCGCTCGCCTACTCGATGGCGGCGGGAAACCTCGGGCTGCTCGCCGTGGTGCTGGCGGTCGCGGGCTTGACCGACCTCGTCGATGGCACCATTGCCCGCCGCTTCGACCGGCCATCAACGCTCGGCGGGGGACTGGATCCGGTCGTGGACGGCGTGCTGCTCGGAGCCGTCGCCGTCGGCCTCGTATTGAGCGGGATCATCCCGCTCTGGCTCGCGGTCGTCATCGTGGCGCGCTACCTGCTGCCTGCGCTGGGCGGGTTGGCGCTGATCTCTATGCACCGGCGGCCGGAGCTCCGCCACACGGTCAGCGGGCAGATCTCAACTGCGCTGATCATCGTCCTGGTCGGAGGTATCTGCCTCTTTCGTTTTCTGGGCCAGGACGCTAGTAACGTGGTCGTGGGCGCCGAGATCGCCATCCCCGTCGCCACCGTGGCGACGTTCGTGCACCTCGGCTGGGCGGCGAGGACGCGGAGGCGGCCAGTCGCGGCAACCGAGGGCGGCTAGACTCCGCCTTAGCCGGACCGAATTCCCGCGCTGAGGTCAGGTCCTTAGCCTGGCCGCGGCTAACGGTGTTGAAGGTCGGGACCTGCGCAGCTCGGGTCTCCGAACCCCGTCAGGTCCGGAAGGAAGCAGCGGTAAGGAGAGAGCCCGGGGGTGCCGCAGCCATCCGGGCCGGAGCTGTGAACCGCGGTGCGAGCTGGGGCACCTCGATCGAAGCGGGGGTGCGCGGCCACTTCTAAACGCTATGCCTGAATACCAGAGCCTCTACCGCAAGTACCGATCGCAGACGTTCGCGGACCTGGTAGGTCAAGACGCTGCTTCGCGCGCGCTCCAGGGTGCCCTCATCGGCGGGCGCGTTTCGCACGCATACCTGTTCAGCGGCAGCCGCGGCACGGGCAAGACCTCGGCTGCGCGCCTGCTTGCGAAGGCGTTGAACTGCTCAGGTCGCAAGCGCGATACTGCCGAACCCTGCAACAAGTGCCAGTCGTGCCTGGAGATGACGGCGGGCTCGGCGCTGGACCTCATCGAGATCGATGCGGCATCCAACCGCGGCATCGATGAGATTCGGGACCTTCGTGAGAAGGTGAACCTCGCCCCGGCGCTGGGGCCGTTCAAGATCTACATCATCGACGAGGCCCACATGCTCACGGAGCCGGCGTTCAACGCGCTGTTGAAGACCCTCGAGGAGCCGCCGGCGCACGTGGTGTTCGTGCTGTGCACGACCGACGCGCAGAAGATTCCGCTCACAGTCATCGGGCGCTGCCAGCAGTTCGTGTTCCGGCGGCACAGCGAAGACCAGATCGTCGCGCGGCTGACGCACATCGCGCTCGCCGAAGAGGTTTCGGTCGACGCAGAGGCGATGCAGCTCATCGCGCGCACGGCCCAGGGTTCGATGCGCGACGCAGTCGGTCTGCTCGATCAGCTGGTGCCGCTTGCGGCGGGTCCGATATCGCTAGAGGCGGCGCGATCGTTGCTCGGGATCGCTGACCCGCGCTTGCTCGACACGCTTCTGGATAACGTGTTCCGCGGTTCCTGGTCGAGGCCACGCTTGCGCGACTCGCGGTCGAGGTCGGAACTGTTGAAGTCGCGGAAACGGCCGCCTCGCCAGAGCCAACCTCCCCGCCTGCCAGCGCTTCCGCTGGGGCCCCCGCGCCGCAAGCGCGGGAGGACGCCTCCCCGCACGGCGGGGAGGTGAATGCGGTGGCCGGCTGGTCCGAGGTCCTAGAACAGCTGAGCCGCACCGTGCGCGCGGCGTATCTGGACGCGCAGCCCGAGGTCGACGGGTCGACGCTCGTGCTCTGGTTCCGCTACGGGTTCCATCATCAGAAGGCACAGGACCAGTCGGCGCAGCTGCTCCCGCTCGTGCGTGCGTGGCTGGGAGACCAGGTGAAGGTCGAATTCAGGCTGCGCGAGACTGCCGCAGAGACGAGCCGGTCGGGCGGCAAATCGCCGGCCAGCCCGGAGGACGACCCGTTCGTCCGCGAGGTGGTCCGCCGATTCGACGGGCGCGTGACGAGGGTCAAGGAGGTCTCGGAGTGAAGGATCCGATGAAGATGCTGCGGCAGGTTCAGCAGATGCAAGACCGCATGGCGAAGATGCAGTCCGAGCTCGAGGGCGAGACCGTAGAGGCGAGCGCGGGCGGCGGTGCGGTGCGCGTGGTCGCAACGGGCACGCAGAAGGTGGTCTCAGTGGTCATCGACCCGGCGGCGGCCGGGGACATCGAGATGCTCCAGGGTGAACGAGGCGATGGAACTGTCGAAGCAGCTGGCCGCGACCAAGATGCAGGCGATCGCGGGCGGGCTGGGCCTGCCACCGGGCCTCCTCTAGACCGGCGCGCAGTTGCCCCAGCTCCCGGAGCCACTCGAGCGGCTGGTGCAGGAGCTGTCGCGGCTGCCGGGTATCGGTCCCAAGACAGCGCAGCGTCTTGCCTTTCACCTTTTGCGCGCCGACCGCCAGCGTGCCGAATCGCTTTCGCAAGCGATCGCCGATGTGAAGGCGAGGATCGGCTACTGCGAGCGCTGCTACAACATCGCCGAGGGCAGCCTGTGTGCGATCTGCGCCTCCTCGCGTCGCGATCCTTCGGTCATTTGTGTCGTCGAGTCGGCGCTGGACGTGCTCGCGATCGAACGCACGGCGGAGTTCAGCGGGCTGTATTTCGTGCTCCACGGGGTGATCTCACCCATCGACGGGATCGGGCCGGATCAGATCCACGTTCCGCAGCTGCTTGACCGCGCGCGCGAGGACGGCGTCGCAGAGGTGATCGTCGCCACCGACGCGGACATAGAAGGAGAGGCGACGGCGGTTTACCTGCAGCGGGCGTTGGCGCCGCTGGGGATCAAAGTCACGCGGCCCGCCCACGGCCTGCCGGTGGGCGGCGACCTCGAGTACGCCGACGAATTGACGCTCGCGCGTGCCATGGCGGGCCGCCGTGCCTTCTGAGAAGGCGGCCGTCAGGCTCTCGGGCCGGCCGGCGATGCTGTTCGACCTGGACGGCACCCTGGTGGACAGCGTGTACCAGCACGTGCTGTCCTGGCGCGAGGCGCTGGAGTCCGAAGGCCTCGACCTTTCCTTGTGGCGAATCCATCGCCGGATAGGCATGAGCGGAGGTCTCTTCCTTCAGGCCCTCAAGCGCGAGCTCGGTCACAACCTCACCGACGACCAGGTCGATCGACTGCGCCGAACCCACGCGAAACGGCTGCTGCTCAAGATGGACCAGATCCGGCCGCTTCCGGGCGCTCCCGAACTCCTGGCGCGCCTGTCCGCCATGCATGTCCCGTGGGCGATCGCCACCAGCGGAAGCGACGTCACCGCCCGGGGGACGCTGGCCTTGCTCGACATCCCGGACGGGACGCCGATCGTCACCAGGGACCAGGTCGCGTATGCCAAGCCCAATCCCGATCTGTTCATGGTCGCGGCGGAACGTCTCGGCCTTGCCACGCACGACGCCTTCGTGGTGGGCGACAGCATCTGGGACCTCCTGGCTGCTCAGCGGGCGGGTTCCCTGGGCATCGGGCTGCTGTCGGGAGGCTACGGCCAGGACGAATTGGAGCGGGCCGGCGCGTACCGCGTCTACGCCGACCCCGCCGACCTCTTGGCCCACCTGGACGAGCTCGGGATCAGGGCGGCGGGCTAGCTTCCGGGCCTCCCGCGCCTGCCGTTGCAAAGTGACCCTGATCTCTCGTAGAATTCGCAGGTTCCTCTGACGGAAGGCTTCGTGCGCCCTAAAAAGGGGCATAGAAGCTGTCTTGGGAGCCAGCACCTTGACAACTGAAGAGTGGGAAAGACTCTGAGAGTCTTATGACTTAAGGCAAGTGCCTTGGGTCCTCCGTTTTAGACGGAGAGTTTGATCCTGGCTCAGGGTTAACGCTGGCGGCGCGCATAACACATGCAAGTCGAGCGAGGGCTTATTTCTCGCAAGAGAGGTAAGTTCCTAGCGGCGAACGGGTGAGTAACACGTGGGCAACCTTTCCTATCGCGGGGGATAACACCGGGAAACCGATGCTAATACCGCATGTCGTCACCGGTCGCATGGCTGGTGAAGAAAGCAGCAATGCACGATGGG